>ENA-UACM01000001-UACM01000001.1-human-gut-metagenome-genome-assembly--contig:-NODE-1-length-176832-cov-11.213642_pt1 | contig 176832 bp, 189 predicted proteins | sample MGYA00243878_ERZ654223 | MGnify/ENA primary metagenome ERZ654223 (study PRJEB26926, sample SAMN06165040) | human gut metagenome | biome: ENVO:00009003; feature: ENVO:2100002; material: ENVO:00002003...
GTATAGAGGATGGGTCATTCAAATTACCAATATGGCAAGTTACTATGCCTGACTCAGCTATAAAATCTGTTTCATTCCCATCAGAATCTGATAACTTAAAGTAGAATACATAGTTACCAACCCTTAAATTACCACTGGTGTTTAGTCCCATGAATGTAAGGTTAGCAATATTGTTAGTCTTCTTATAAAGTGATATATCAGACTCAAAGGAATCTATATCATATATATTAGTGTCATTATCTCCTTCCCTATCTACAATCTGATATGTATTCATACCAGTAGATGAGAATCTTGTGTTAATTAGCTTAGGATAGTTACTACCATCATTAAGGATAAGGTTTACTGAACCATCATAAGACTGTTGAGGAACAATGTCAATAGGATGGTTCAGGTCAAAACTGAGTAATTCTGTATCCAGGTTAATTAAACTACCTTTAGGATACACAATTACTCCGTTTTCCCTTATATCTTCATTAGTTCTTAGTACTCTTAGTGGATTGTACTCATAAACTAATGCTCCCTTCTGTTGAAGTTGATTCAATCCTAAGTCTAAGTTCAGTGACTTACCACTTAGTGATTTGAAATTCATATATTTATGTGTAAATAGATTTGTTACTCTTTAGGACATTGATAGCTAAGTCTGGTGCATCACTATCCTTACCTTTCTTCCAGGTTCCAATACGAGTACTTGGTGATTTAACTAGGATTTCGTTATAGTAACCATCAGGTATCTCTCCTGATAACTTCTCATAAGCATATGAGGTAACGAATACATTGTTAAATGACTCAGAGAATGTCCATGTATAGCCTTTCCAATCAACCAAAGTTGTAGCAGACGCAGCTTTAGGTTTGTAAGAGTTAAATGTTAAACTACCATCATTATTAACAGTATATCCAACACTTGAATTGGCTACATAAATCTTACCTCTATCTATACCACTTAAGGAATCAGAAGTAACTGTATAAGCTGAATAAGCATTAGTATAACAGTTAAGAATATCAGCATCCTTAGAGTAGTCCAGGTCATCTCCTATAGATACTACAGTAGACATAGACTGGCTCTTGTGGATGCTAAATATAGGAAGATAGTTGTTTAATCCTTTAATAGCAGCTGTCCATCTATTCATATGAGTCTCTATAGATGTAGTATCACTTCCCAAGAAGAAGTCTACATTTACATTAGTACCACCATTTGGAACCCCAATGTTGATAGTACATAGTGTATCAGAAGCTACGTGATATACATAGTCAAGGTTGTTAGGTCCAACAAAGTTGATTGTTTTACTTCCCTTCTGCAATATAAGAAGTTGACTTAGTAAGCATCTCACCATTTTATCAACTCTAATAAGGTTATCTGTCCTATCAGAACCACTGGATGGTGTAGTAGGTGCTGTACGCCTAGAAGCTAAATTAACTGGATGGTGAACTCCATTTACATCTTTCCATGTTGCAAATAGGAAGTTATCTCCACCATCTACCTCATTTTTACTACAGCTCCAGCCGTCTATGGTTCTTCTTGAAGCATTATACCACAGTGAAGCACTATCTCCATCTTTACCTCCAAATATACCTACTGTACCATTACCCATGTTAGATAGACTGGTTTGTAATCCAGTATCATCCACGCCTGCACCACTATTTTGACCACTACCTACAGCAGCACCGCTAGCAGTAACAGAGCAGTTGTATTCCATATTCTTATCACTAGCCAGTACGCATCTAAGATTACCATTCTCTTCTCCGAATGAGAATAATTTCTCCTTCTGTGTTAAATCCATGGATTGTTCATAAGCTGGTCTTAATACCTCTTGGCTTATAGTCTTAGAAGCCACACCTCCAGCATTAGAGTAGATGTACCTTGTAGTAGCTAGTTGTCCTACTAACTGATTATTACTCCAAGCAAAAGCTTTTGCAATCTTTGAAGTTGGGTTAGATATACTAGCAGTTAGTGTAGAGTTATTATTAGGTAGAACCTCTGAATGGTCAAAGTCGCATGATGTTACACTTGGTGTAGTTCCAAAATAGTTATTTACTATTTTTTCATCAGGCTTACCTGCATACATCTTCTTATCGTAATCATATCCAGCAGCTGGGGTTACTTTAACTTCATAAGTTCCAGTTTTACCTACCTCGTATTTATAACCAGAAACATCTGTATCTAGTGAAGGTACTTCTGTAATGAATTGAGATATACTTACCCTCGTAATAGGAGAAGGGGATGTAGCTGCACCTGCCTTTAATGTTAAAGATGGAACTCCTGTCTTCTTGACTGATGTAGTAACCTCACTTTTAACATCCAATAAGATTCTACTCCTAGCATTACCACTAGGAAGACCAGTGTTGAAATCTGGAACTTCCTCATAGAAATCATTGAAATATCCCCCAGTATAGACTAGTTTATAACCTACAGTCTTCTTAACTCCAGCTACATATCTGTCTATTCTAACTATATAAATCCAATTCTTTTGAATTGTACTATCATCGAATGGTATAATCTCTTCAAAGCTACCATTATAGTACTCTTTAGAGATAGCATATTTATAGTTACCGTTAAGAGTCTCAGCACTTGCAGCATTAGCTGAATCAGTTAGACTTATAAAGGTAAACTCTATTTTTTCAATGTCTGAATCCTCATTTAGGTTGTAGTAATCATATCCCCAACCTATTTTCAGGTATGTATCAGTAACATAGAACCTCCACTCTCCTAATACCTCAGAATTAGTTCTAATAGCATCAAAGTCTATAGTTCCACTCTTAGCCATTCTCTCTAATACTCCATAAGGACAAGCTGGCATAATTTTATACTGAGTCTTACCTGTCTTGCCACTCTTAGTAATAGTTGACTTAACGGCAGATGAATCAGCTTCAATCAATCCAACCTCATCTGGATTATTTTTGGTTGTTCCTTTAAACACTCCTGTAGTTTCTCCAGAGAACTCTACACTGATAACCTTAGTATCATCATTACATGAATACTTTCTAATAAGGTTGAATGTATCAAAGGTCTTCAACTCAACTACTAAGATTAGTGCTCCAGATGATTTAGCACTAAATACTTGGACTAATTCTTTTGATTTGATAACATTCAGCATTGGAGTATTACTATTCTCATAAATCCACAGTCCATTGCTATATATCTTCAAGTTCTTCTCATCTATATAATCAATACTACCACTACTATTTATAACACCCAATCTTAGTTTAATTGCACCTCTATTGATTGCCTCTTTAATAGTTGCATCTATAGAATTAGTAACTATCACAAATCGGTCTCCAGGATGAAATATCTTTACTTCACCTGAATTATTAACTTGAAATAATTTCTGCTTATAGTATTCTAATTCTATATAGGGCACTGAACCCTTCATTGTGATAAACTCATTGAAGTTAAACCTAATAGGAGTGACATTTAGGTCTTCTCCCTCATACAACTGTTGAGGAGATGGGAATGAACCTATCTGACTCTTACCAGTGATTGGATTATGAGCTGCAACATATATAATACCTCCATGTTCCTTCATTCCTACAGGTACATATCCTTTATCAAGATAGGCTGTGTGAACTTCACCATTTCCCATATCATTCTGTAATACAAACTCATTACCATTGTATGTTATTATAGTACCATTTAAGCAGTTTGTTAATACATTACTGGGAGTAGTTAATGGATGTAAGTCCATTATTAAACCCTCACCAAAGGTATTAATTGCTTCTTTTCTCATATTTTATAAGTTCATAGTTGTTACTACTAATAAGTATGTCCTTGAACGTACTCGGATTATCTCTTACTAATGCAATCTCTAAATCATTGCACTTCATTGTATCTTTAAAGAATGTATACCCCATATCGGTAATGTATCTATATCTTATAATGTATTTAGACCAACTGTAAAACACCTTAGCCTCGTCAAATACCTTCATCCCGAATTTATTATGGAATATGAAATTCTTCTTCTTTCTTCCTCTTCCAGTGGTTGACTTAACTACAGTTTCATACTCATCGTCAGTCAATCCTATATAATAGTACCCATCCCACTCTTTAACTTTCTTAGAGTATAATACTCTTAGCTTCCTCCTTAACATTCTTCTATAATAGTTATAGTGTTTAATAGAATCACGTGTAAGTTGTCCGCAGTAGAACCAGTATCTAAACTTAGTACTACTAATAAGAGTATCACATCCTCTAAGATTATAGTAATATAGCATCCTCCATCCATATTCAACGGCTCGTTTAATATCTTCTGGAGGTACGGTAGGAAATTGGGCTATTAGGTCTGGTAAATAATCATTGACACTTTTAAGCATTAATAGTATTGTTTACCTTGATTTGTGTGTTCTAATATCCTATCTCTATGCTCTGGGTCAAGATATATTAGTTTTTCTCTCATAACCCCTTTAGATTGGAAGTGAAATACCATTTGGTATGCACAGAAATTAGATGCCAGAAAGTCCACCTTAGCCCACTTTCCATTTCTCCTTGCTTTAGAGAACTCCTCTCTCTCGAATCTCTTCATCTTCAATTCAGCTCTCCTAGACCGAGTCGGAAGGACAAATGTAGTATTATTTTCGATTACATCTTCTAAAACCATATTCAAGGCACTTTTAAATATCTTCTTAGCAATAACTTCTTTGTGCCTATTACCTATTAATTCCTCACATGCCTTTGATGTCATCTTCATCTTCTTAGTGGGAAAGGAGATGAATAATTCATCTATATTCATGGCATATCCTGTAGCGTAATTCATTATTTTACAAATTTCCAAGTCTTATTAAATATCTTCCTATTCCAGCTTGTCTTAGCATCCAAGATTTCATTCATATCATTCTGGTTGATATACATAGGAACTCTGGCAGCATCACATAACTTATACCATCTTTGTTCAAGGAGTTGTGCCTCTTGTAACATACCTTGATTATGTTTACTCCAGCCCTCTTTGAACCTATCAGTATAAGCACAATAACAAGCTATTGCATCCTTTTCTTTCTCATTGATAAAAGGTAATCCATCATCATCTAATAGTATTCCTTTATATAATATGTTAACAGAGCCATAATCCTTATCAAAATAAAGAGTATCATTGACTCTCTCATACTTGGCTAGTTTACCACTAATGTAGAATGGGTTGTTATAAACCTTGCGCCCTTCAATGTAATTCTCAATAAACTGTGATTGATAATCTCCATTGACTGTATCATTGGTAGTATATCTCCAATCCTCAAAGTCATATGTTACAGCTTCAATAAAATCACAATTACATGGTAATGTAACGGTTAGGGTTTCGCAGTCTATCTTACATCTATATCTATATAGTTTAGTTTGTCTATTACCTATTTTATTCCAGGCAATCAGACCTATTTCTTCGAACTCTTCTGGTGCTAATTCTATACCATATAATAGGTTAGCTTGAGCATATGCTGATTGAAAGTTTTCCATTATTTAGGAGTTTGGTCATTAGGTAATATTGGAGCAGCTAACTGTCTATAATAACGTAGCTTCTTCTCTGTCAATCTCTTCTTTATTTCAGCGTCGATGAAAGTCATATTATTAATGTCTAATGCAGAGCAACATCCATAAGTTTGTAGCTGACGAGGGTCTTTAAATATACCTACTACAGATACTTGCTTAATAACTGGAAGATTGAATATCCAACAATCATACATATTATTAGCATTGGGAGTTACGTCTATATATACATAAGGTTTGTTCTTAGCTCTCTTTCTATATTTATGATACTGCATTACAGTAGGACTTATGTACCATATAAATGGCTGTCCTTTATCTACAGAGCCTATATATTCAATACCACCTCCGAACTCAGTTAGAAGTTGTGGTATTTCAAAATGGAATGTAGGAGTACCATCTGCCTTATTTCCACACGTACAGTTCTCTATATCCTTACAGTCTACGTTAATACAGTTTATAGACATTAATAAGTCCCTCTTAGGGATAAGTCCCTTCATGGAATACTCCTTAATGATTTGGAGTCTTTCATCTACAATATCATCTTCTAATTGTTCTATTGATAAAGTATTGGAAGTGGTATAACCTCTAAGTCCAGATACTATATCATTATAGATTGCAGATGCTAATTTAAAATAATATCCCATAAGTACAAAATAAAAAAGGCGACGACTTAAATGGTCATCGCCTTAGTATTAGTAGGTTTATTAAGCTACGTTATCTGCACCTGATTTCTTGATTTCATGGATAGTACCAAGAACCTTTAGAGCAGTTTCAAACTCAGTTGCTAGTGAATCTAACACATAGAATACATGAGTAGTCTTAGATGTAACTTGCTGACCAACAGCAGCTCCACCAAACAGACCTCTATCTACCTTGTACTCGATGATGTACTGGTTGTACTTAGCACCTGGTACAGGAAGCTCTTCTTGGTTAACAGCTTCGAACTTTCTAGCCTCGATAGTAGGTAGTCTAAGGTCTTTTAGGATATGAGTATAAGTACCGAATCCTTCAACACTCTTAGTGATTGTTCCTTCAGTAACATCCTCAAATACTTCATTAGTAAGTGGGTTGTTAGCAGCTGTGTTAAGTTTTTGAATCTTAGCCTCAGTGAATAGTTGATATTCGTCTACTCCGTGGATTATTAGCTTGTTTTCAGCTACCTTAGTCTTGATATATTTGTCACCATAGAAGGCTTGAATCTTATCAATAACTCTCTTGATTTCTTTAGCAACATCTGTTGCAGTAGTAGAGTTGGAAGCAATCTTGAACTCGTAAACAAAAGGCTTACCTTTGAATACGAAGTCATTAGAGTAGTATGAGTTTTGACTTCCAGATAATCTGATGTATAACTTCAACCTGTAGATACCTGCGCCTGGATTAGTAATAGTGAACTCTGCCTTACCAATAACTGGGTCGGAAGCAGCTCTCTTGTACATCGCACTTACGTTAGATTTGAGGAATTTGTTTACACGTCTTACCTCAATGTTGTCTAAACCCTTAACGATTTTATTTAAACCAGTGGTTACATCTTTCAGTGAGTTTAATACAATAGTGTTAGTGTACTGAAACATAAATTAATTATTTTTTGGTTTGTGACTGTTGCTGAGCTGGATTTGCAATAGTCTGATTAACTGCTAAATTAGTTTGAAGCCTTGGGTCACCTGCGTTCTCCAATAATAGCTTTGCCAGCTCATTTATAATCTCTTGACACACATAATCTGGAAACTCCATGACTTGTGATGTATCTTCAACCATTTCAATCTGGTCTTGTGTTAGTCTAATTTTTTGAGGAGTCTTTATATAATCAACAAATATATCAGTTAGTTGGAATACAGAAGAATCCTTGCCATACCTAATTTCAAGTCTAACTTGAGATGGATTTCCATACCTATTAACTCCTGGCTGTTCTACTAAATCTACTGATTTACCACCAATGGTAATCTTAGTTGGAAGTGAACCATCAGTACCAGTAGTTTGTTGAATAGTTGTGTTTGGTGATATACTTCCTTCTCCAGCAGTAAGTCTTACTGGATTGGTAGGCATCGTTGTAGCACTATTTACGTTGTGTATGAAGTAATAAGGATTTCTATGAGAGGGTTGCATATAGAAGTTCCTTATTATTTGTGGCCAAAGGTCTGAAGTTAAACGCTTAGCACCAATTTGTACATAAGTACCAGCATCATAACATTCGTATGTCTTTACTACTTTGAAATTGCATACACAATTCAAAATATGTAAATAATCCAATGGTAGATTTACTTCATAAACAGCTCCATACAGTGAGTTAGTTTGAGAACTAACAGCAGCGTATGTATTTGTAGCCAGAGTAGGCTGGAGGATGGCAGTAGATTTTAATACTCTAATGTCATCTGTTGATTGTTGGTTTACATCATAAATGTTGTACTTCTTATTAATGTATTGGTATATCGCCTTATTTAATAAGTAGTTAAAGTCCTCAAGTAAAATACTTGAAGCAGCAGTCTTATTCATTTCAACCAATGCTCCTCTGTATACTTGTTTCGCTGTCATTTAGGTAATGTTATTTCTTAGATGCACTTTCTTCTAAGTACATATCAGGATAAGTATCTCTCTTAATAAGTTCAAGTACCTTACTGTTAGTAGGGTTCTTCATCCAAGTGATTACTGCATCGTCAGTTGCACCTAATACAATGCTATCACCATATAGATAAACCTTATTCTTAACGTATATGACATTCTTGTCTTTAGCGTCAATAAACATCAATCTCAGATTAATATCTCCACCAGTATATAGGTCAATAATCTTCTCTGGAGATTTATGTGATATTTCAAGCAAGTAGTCTGTAATATCTGCGTCTGGTGCATTACGCATATTCCTACCAAGCAATCTAGCTTTAAGTGCTCTACCTTCTGCACCTTTAGGGTCTCCGTAGATGTAGGAGTCAGCATCGTGGATAAGTTTCTTCTTAGAGATTCTCTTAGCAGTATCATATCCAGGTCTTTCTACATATAGTTCAGCCGTACCATAACGAGCACGAGCCTTACCCTCAGCTATTTCACCATCAATTAGTAAATTTCCTTTAGAGTCTCTCGCATCTCTTGATAGAGCAATGAGAGGACAATGTTGTATTGAGTGCCACTCAGCAGCCTGCCATTCATCATTTAGATTGAATGTAGTACCATCTTCTATAATGAATACTTTATTCTCAGGAATAAGTGGTTTACCTTCATTTCTATCCTTATCAGAGATAATCATATCACCCTTACTATCTACTGGTCTAACACAATCAGGAAATCTACCAGTCTTAGGGTCTCTAACAGGATTCATGAAGTATTTCTGCCCAACTTTACCGAACACACTTCTTAAAATAATTATATCGTCTAAAACATCAGCCATATTAATTCGTATTTTTATTGTATATCATACATCATCTTTATAATGAGTATGAGAGGGACTATAGATTAGCCCCTCCCAACACATCTTGATTATATGTTTTTATTATGCTTCTTTCATAATGAAGCTTCTGTATGGAGAGAATACTCCAACACCAGAATAACCCCAGTTGATTACCTTAGATGCAGCTGTAGTACTTGAAACAATACCAGAGCTTAGACCATCTAAACCACCCACACCAGGATACTTGTTAGTAATGAAGTCACCACCCTTTAATGTGAACATTTGGATAGCTGGTTCACCGTTAGTCTTATCCGCAGTAAGGTCAAGCATTAGACCAAAGCCCTTTTCAGAACCCCATTCACGAGAGAATGTTCTGTCTACCTTGAAAGAAATAGTGTTACCACCGATTTCGTAGCTATTGAATGTAGCACCAACGTCTACATATCCGTTAGCTTTCTTAGACCATAGATAAGTACCACAAGTTTTGAATCTAGCAAGCCATTCTGATAGACAGCTCTGAATGTCATTCCACATCTTCTCGTTGCAGATGAATACATACTTGTTACCAGTTGGATTCTCACTCTTCTCATTCATCATAGCCATAGCTGTAGTGAATGCTTCTGGAGTAAGTTTGTTGTATACATACTTAGATGCAAATCTCTCGATTTGTGGGATGATACCGTCACCAATATAGATTGGACGACTAGTGTCAGGGTCAGAGATTGTTGGTTTACCGTTCTTATCTACGTTAGTCTTATTAAATAATAGACCTTGGTTACGTACTTCAAGGAAGTTTCTTAATAGATTCTTCTCAAGAGTATCCATCTTATACATTGTTTCTTTTATAGCACCATTGCCTTCACCCTTACCAATGCTGATGAATGTTTGCTCAAGTGGCTTGAATAGAGAAGTATAGCTATCATCAACACGATGTGTTGTAATGTAACCTCTGTGTCTCTCAATGTTAGATTGATACTTAACATAACCCTCTTCATGAGCTTCAGGCATAGCGTTAGATTGGAATCTTGTAGTGTCACCAATCTGACATCCGTCTAAGTCAAGAATTGAAGAATAGTCATTATCAATTAGTCTTACCTCAACAGTCCAATAGTTATCTGCAACTCTTGTAGGTCTAGAGATAACTTGGCATTGCTGCATTGTTTTGTCAATCTTAAAAATGTCGTACTTCTGGTAATAGTTTTCTTTGAAAGCCATTACGATGGTTGTACCACCTTCACCATTAGTTGCTGGAACATCTGCGAACTCAACTCTCTTGATGTAGTTGGTTTCAACTTCCCACTCGAAGTACATACTATCAATACTTCTGTATTTGTTATTTGACTTAGAATCCATGTAGAAGATGTTTCTTAGGGACTCTGTCAGGTAAGAAGCAGTTAGATTAGGGTAAAGTCTTGAAACTATACCAAGTCTAGTTGGTTTTGTGCCTAAGAACTTATAGAAATCTTCATAAGTTCTAGTTTCGCTCATTGTAGGGCGATTGGTTACGAAATTTGCTACTATCATACTTTATAATTTAAATTTAATCTAAATCATCGATTGTTAATACTTTTTTAGCAGGGGCAGCCTTACTACCTGCTGGTTTTTTGACCACTGTCTTAGCTGCATTTGGAGCTTTACCTCCCTTAGCGTCCTCAAATCCTTTATTGTAATTATACTTGGATGCTTCTGTAATCTTCTGTTTGTAATAATCAGAAATTTGACTAAACGCCTCTTGTCCTTTTAGTGCATACCAAACCATACCCACTAAGGTCTTTGGGTCATTCAATGCTTTAGCAATGTGTCTAACTCCTGCAACATCTGAATCTAAGATAAAGCTAGCAATTTCATTCATATCGTCCTCAGACAAGGTTAGTGAGGACTCACCCAAATCAATGGTATCATTCTCTTGAATTGCAGCTACAATAGTATCTTCGAACTCTTGAGCAGCCTTTTCAGCAGCTAATCTTTGTTCTTCTTCCTCTTGTTGAGCTAGCAACTCTTCTTTCTTCTTGTATTCGTTGCGGATACCTTGAACCTTCTTCTGATATAATGCTTCGTGCTGTTTAGCTAATTCTAACTCAGCAGCAGCATCCTCATCAGTAAGCTCTGGGATTTTAGCTTTTAAATCTATAAGATACAGTTCATCATCTGGAATAGAATCAACCTCATAAATAGGAGTTTCTTCTTGATTAGAAGCTAAGTACTCTTGAATAGCTTGTTGAGCAATATACTTTTTATATTCCTCCGCACTCAGATTATTCTCTCTAAGCTCGTTAATAAGTGAAACCTCATCCTCTGCTAAACCATAATCGTCATTTGACTCGTCATAATTTAGTATTTGAAGTTGTTCCTCTCTTGAAAGCTCATTGAAACTCTTCTCTTCAATCTCTCCTGTCTCGTTCTCAAACTTGATGGCATCAGGATTGATTCCTTTATCTTTTAGTAGGGTAGTGATGATGTCGTCCTCAGTTGGCTCATTAGACGGCTCATCCTCATGAATTTCCTCTCCTTGTGGTACAGAACCATCAAGCCAAGGCTTCTCATAGGCATCCTCGTCAAACTCAGCTTCAGGAGTTATGTCTTCGTCTAATCCTACATCGTCAATGTCTAAATCCTCTAATTTCATTTCCATATTATTCCCTTTTAAAGTTATTTGCAAAATTAAGGAATTTTTAGGGTGTCCCAAAATGAAATATTGAAATTCATTAATAATTAGGAACACCCTTACTTATTACCCTTGTATTGACTTGATATAATCCAATATACCCTGTACGTGTAGACGAGCTATAGTTGCTCTACCCTCATCTGATAGTAGGTACTCTACATCTGCCTTATTATCTTGAAACAGGTTTTCTGTTAAAACTGCTGGGCACTTAGTCTCCCTGCATATAGCTAGATTCTGTTTCCAATATACTTGTGTTTGTGAATATTTCCTTAGTGTTAAACCCTCTTTACGTGCTGCTTCAAACAAGCACTCTGCCAGCTTCCTACTCTTACTTGAACTGTTGTTGGAGATGAATACACTCCAACCTTTAGCGTTCATCCAATCTGCCCCGCTACCAGCAGCATTACAGTGAATTGACACCAATACAGTATTAGCTTTTCCATGTATATCACAGTATTGGTTTACTATACGGCATCTCTGCATGAGTGGTACATCAACCTCATCAGTAACTACCAACTCAACATCAAAGCCTTTGTCTGTTAATTGTTTCTTTACCTCGTTAGCAATCTCTCTACAATATTTATACTCCCTAAGTCTTCCATCTGGACTTCTTTTACCAGGAGTTGACTCTCCGTGACCTGCATCCAATAGAATTATCATAGCTTACTAAATTTTAGACAAGTGTCAAGAATATTAAGTGTTATCTTGCCTTCCTTATCTAAGGAGTTTATAGTATCTTTAATTACCTTTAATTGTTCAAATGTAAGTTCAACTTCCTTCTTTGTCTCAGAATCAACGTTCCATGTTACCTTCCCATTGTCCTCCTTGTAGTTTATTGCTTTCTTCTCCTCTTCAGTAAATCTCACTAATCTAATAATGTCCATAACATCTACAAGCTCTTGAATACTACCAGTCGTTGGTAGTATATATATAAGAGTCAGTCTGTCTAAAATACTTAATTCTATTTTCATGTTATTCTTTTTGCCATCCAACTATTAATCCGTTCACTACGTTTATGTGGTATCTTCCTCTCTTACCAGCTCTACCGAGGTGAGTTAATCTTCCTGTCCAACCACCATAGTAATTGCCAACTACTGGTGCTTGTTTACCATCATTACTAATGGCGTGTCCATAAGCATCATATGAAATCCTACCCTCACTTTGTAGGCATTTCGTAGTATAAATACTAGCGTGGACTCCACTGGTGCACCACAAGTTACCATCAAAGAAGCCAGCTACCGTATGTGGATTGTCTGAGTCAGCTTCTACGTCAAGTGGATAGGTTATTGGGTCATTCTCAGAACCATATTTAATTCCACTATGGGAAGATGAGAATATACCTACTATATGATGCCCTGATACTTTTATACCTATAGCATCTCTAACGTCATCCATAATGGAATTATACTGAGTGTATATTTCCAAGAAACTACCGTAGTCATCAAACAATCTCCTCTTTCCAATTCCAAACTTAAATCCCTGCTGATATCTACTACTCATGAAACTAATCGGACCATACTTTTGATACAATGCATATGGATTGGTGTTCCACATCCAGGCTCCCGTAGTTGTTGAGTTCTGCTCTATAACAAAATCCCCAATCTTTCCAGACTCAGCGTTTATTTCACCACTAAAGTATCCAGACGTTGCATATATCTTACCTTTGAAGTACCCATCTCTAGCATATAAGGTACCCTTAGTATTAATAAACGAATTAATATAGTACCCTTCTTGGGTAACATAGTCACCAGCAGCATCTATGTGGATTTCTAGGTCTGGGTCCCACGTAAATGGTGGACGAGAACTCATTTCTGTACCATGCACTCTTAAACCTCTTGATTGAACAGCACCTTGTACATCTAATAGAGCTTCTTGGAATTGTCCTTTATCGTTAAACAGACCACTTAACTTCATAGCTGGATTACCTGCAATACTAAACACGAATTGGTCAGCATTCATATAAATCTCAGTCTTATTCCTATAGGTAGGATTACCATTCTCATCCAAGATAGGCTCTCCTTCTAAGTTAAGTGCTGGTACTTGGTCAATAGTTCCATCCTCGTTGACTACATCTCTAATTTCAAGACCTGCGTTTCTAAACTTTAATAGAATACTTTCCTCAGAGAAGTCTACAATAGAAGTACCATTATTAAGGTAGAACTCTCCAGTCAAGAATACATTCTCTCCATATAGACCATAACCGTAAGGCTGTTTAGTTCCAAAGATTTCATTGTGTATTCCAGATAGATTACCTAGCCTAACCTTAGTAATCTTGGTATAGGTACACTTATATTCTTTATTCCTAAATAACAGAGCTGAGTCTATTGTAGGAACTTCAGTTAAGAAGTAACCATACTCAGCTGGGTTATTGAGAATCTCCTGAGTAATTTGATTGTTCTCACCATCATTTATAAGGACTTGATTCTTATCCTTAGTCTTTAAGAATATCAATGGGTGTTTCTTATCAATCTTACCTCCGAAGTTGTCTGGATTTACACTACCTGGGTTAGTAGTCTGATAGTAGAAGTCACTAGCATCCTCTCTTACATATATATCACCCTTCTTCTTAATGTTAGCTTTCTTAGTAGCCCAAGTAGGAGTAACATATAATACAGAATAGTCGGGTCTGTTAAGTCCAGCTAATACATCAATGTAAGGACCACAATCGTCAGTAGATGTAATATAAACAGCATTCTGTCTTTCAATATTGTATATATTACCCATCTGAACCATATCATCATCCTTAGCTATATCATCAAGTCTTTCATCCTTTGAAATAGCATTTCCATCAGCTTTACCATTATCAGTAGTTCTTGCAGGCTCATACTCATTAGTATTTGAGTTGTAGAGCTGTTCAGTCTTGTTATACTGAGTATCATTAAAGCTCTGCTCAAACTTAATTAAATTACCTTCATCATCGTAAGATACCTCTGTATACGTATCAAATACTGATAGAGCTTTCTGCATTATATATGTGTAGGAGTCTACTTGCACAGTTACGATAGCATCATAGTATTTAATGTTACCATTATTGTACTTCTGGCATCTAACAATATCTCCAGGTTTAAAGTAAGGATAATCCTCATTCTTGCACTCTACTACCCATATATTAGATTGTGAGGGCATTCCTGTGTCAGGTTTTTGAAGTCCAAAGTACTTATAATAGGGGTAGACACTATATAAGTTAGAACCATCACTAGATGTCTTTCCATCCTTTTTATAGTTCACTTCTCTACTTTTAGGAACTATGAAAAATTGTGTCCTTTTATTAAATGAGTCTACGTTAGCCCATTTAGAAGGTTCAGTACCTGACAGTGGGTCTCCTGGAACTTCTTTCCACTCAATAACTTCCCTTGACTTACTTATGAATATAAGTTTAATATTACTTTTGTAGGTATTGAATACCTTCTCAGTAATTATACCAGGACTAGGGTTGTTAGTATTATATTCAGCCCATGGCTTGTCTAGTACGTTTAAATCATATAGACTACTCGGACCTTTAAACAGTGGACTATTTATTACTACTGTTATGTCCTTAATATAGATTATGAAGTTGTAATCTACAAAGGCTTTAGGGGTGTAGGTTCCACTAGCATTAGCTAATTGTGTAGTAAATTTCTCTGTTACTGAATAATTGGTACTTAAATCATTAAATAAGAAATAATTGTTAGATGGTATCAACTTTTCAAGATTACTCTTTGCATCCTCTGTTCCCCATGTACCTATTCCCTGCAGGTCAGCCTGAGTTATAATTTTGGGTTGATAAGCTGCTGTACATTTACTAGAGTTACTAACCCATAAGCTACCATTGGTTGCACTAATCTTATTAATAACCATCTCATACACTCTCATAGCTTTACGAACTACAAGATAATCTACAGTTAATGTATTAGTATCAGCATCAAGTCTCCAACCATAACCTCCAAATCCAGATGCAAACTCTGGAGAAGTTAAACTACCACTTGTTACTAAGTCACCATACATACGAACATTTTGGTTAAATGTCCAATTATTCTCGGAAACACCTTTACCCTTAAATGTCCAATTACCTGTAATGTATTCATCTACTCTTTTCTTAGCCAAATCATCTGCAGCATAGCCGCCTATAAATTCGACGTTTAGATTGTTTACTAACTTAGAAGAAGCCACTATTAAAGGAGGACCAACAGTATTAATCTCTAACTGTCCTGTCATTGTGTCTCCCTTACGCCTTACATAACCATCACCAGCACCCTCTGCTGCCTCTATTAAAGCTACGTATCTCTCATCATAAGAAATATATAGAGTAGTTGTAAGTGTGTTATAAACGAAGAATCCATCTCCAGGATACTCCATCTGCTCCATCTCAAGTAAGCTCCCAACTATAATAGTCTGGCTTTTAATTTCTGATTCTGTAGCCTTATCAAGTAATGCTAAAACATCACTCAAAACTCTTGAGCTATTACCAGTCTTTATATAGACCTTACCTAGAGTTTCAAGTACTAAATCAGTGTACTTATTACCAACTATTACTTTGTCACCTCCAAGAAATGACTCTGTTCTAATGTTGTCCATTGTTCGCTTTCAACGTTTTAAATATTTTCTCGAACTCATCAATGTCAGCCTCTCCAAACTTAATCGGTTTACCGAATAGCTTAACGACATATCCATTTTTAGCACGAGTCTTCATAACGTCACGTAGCGCATTACCAAATAAATCTATATTTATATTACCACCCTTATCAAGGAATGGTTCCAAATACATTCCATACTTGTCCTCCATATTATTAACTACGTAAGTTATGAGAGCGTCAGTACCTATTGTGTTTATGCCAAATAAGTTACTTACCAAGTTTTTAGTGAATGTGTTTGCTGCTTGAAATAACAATTCTTTATCACTCATTATTTAGCTGTTTTATTCATCATGAGTTCTTCAAATCTCTTTTTCATCTCTGGGTCACTTTCCATTAATTCTAATAATGTATTAACCTTCTCCTCTTTAGCTTTTATCTGTGATTGTATAAACTCCTTACTCTTCCTAATAGTAGATAGTAGGTTCTCTGCTGCTACCTTACCATCTGGAGAGTTTACATACTCTGCACTAAACTTAGTTCCTAAGAATGACATAAATCCTGCTTCATAGGTTTGTTTAGCCATTTGATATTCTTGTGTTTTAGCCAATACGTTCTGCTCATCAACAGACAACGACCCAACCTCCCTGTTTATTTCATCAAGGATGGGTTGAGTCTTCTGTTGTGCTTGCTGAGCTTGTTGCATAACTTGAAGTTGCTGCAAGTATTGGTTTTGTAAATCAGTATAGTTAGTACCGAAAGGTTGTCCAAATAAGCTCATATCATGTGATTATTATGCTGCTGGAGCAGGTGCTGCAGGAATCTGTATCTCAAATACTGAGTACGCACAGTTACCTTTAACTGGCAATGATGTTGGTAACTCATCTAAGATAGCTTGATTAACAATACTAACTCCGTTAGGAATTATAACATCAATTACCTTATTAACTTCTGGAACAAGTGTAGTTATTGTCTCACTTGTAGCTGGAGAAGCCAGTATAGTTGATGTTTCTTCTGTAACCAATCTTACATTACCCTTACAATCAGTATACTGAGTATTATGTATAATATCAAACTTAGTAACCTGCATATAAGAAGCTGCACCTGTTGTAGCTGTGTTAATCAATGTTAACTACAAAATAATTGTATTAAAATATTTAAAAATCATTTCTATGATATAACTAGCTTATATAATTGGTTATAGCCATCCAGCAGGTACTAATCTAGACTCTAATTGGTCAGCATTGGTAATGTTACTCTTCTTAACTCCAGTTAAGTATCCAGATACAATATTTAACACAGGATAAGTTGCAGAGGTGAACGTAGGTACTGCACCTTGTAACTTAGTACAATAGTAGAACATACTACTAATGTCATTAATATTGTAGCAAGTCTTCAGTAGGTCTTCAGTAATTAAAAGTAAACCGTAATTACTGTCTTCCTCTGTACTTGCAGTTGATACAGCAAATAAGCTAGAAGCATTAACAATTCTATTGTTATTCTTAAATATGTTGGCGAAATCAATTTGAGGATATATCTCCTGAGTTCCAGCAGCATTATACGCCCTCTTATCAAACTTACAATTAGCCCACAATTCAGTAATAACTTTTAGGTTAGGATTATTAGCAAATAGGTCACTATTTACATCAACGCCAACTTCTAAGATTGTCTGTGAAAACATACCTGTAATATCTTCCAACCTAGTATTATATTTAAACAGGTCTGGTGGGTATTTGATACCTCTAGTGAACGTATCTCCTTGTAGATTTACGAAAGCACAGAATCTTGTAGTTCTAAACACTCCAAGCAGCTTTGGTGTATCTACAAGTGCTTCAAATAGTTTACATGGTATTCTACCTATCATACCATCCCATTTACCAGTTTGTTCTATAGTCCAATCTCCAGAATCAGGCAAGAACTTCCTAACTTGCTCTGGATAGTTGAAACCAATCATAGAATCTTCCAATGTACAGTCAGCATGACAATACCTGAACAAGTCAGTAGGAATCATGTAATTCTGATATCCAATCTCAGCACGACCATTACCTGCCTGGCTAATAGCAGTCTTTTGTTGAGTATCATACTTAAAGTATTTCTCAGTAAGTCTTGACTTAACATCAGCTAAACCACTCTCAGTACTAGAAGCACCTTCCCATCCATAACCATCAAGATACCAAACATCAAATGCTTGTTCTCCTGGATTATAGTCAGGACTTGAAGTATCTTCGTTCCTATCATAGTTATATGACTTCTTCATGTTGCTGACATCAAGTTTAAATGTTACTCTGTTACCAGCATTCTTAATAATATGGTCATCCCAAGTTGTCCATGTACTATTAAGAATTAACTCTGAACCTATGTCAATAGTTCTGGTTTCATCATAGCCTAGACACCAACATCCCTTAAATACTCCAGCCATATTAGTTATGCTATGCCTAATAGACTTAGAGCCATCTGAGTTGTCTTGGCTCATAAAGAATAATCTATAAGGAATGTATCCAAAAGTACCACTATTTTCAAAGGCAAATGACACATCTTGTAAAGGACAGTTCTTAAAGCCTTCTCCCACTAGTTTTAATTTAAGATTGTAGCATCCACTAAATAGACTCTTGATGCTAGTTAAACTAATACAATCATCAAACATACCAGCAGGTGGGAATTGATATATCTTACCATCGTTGTTTAAGTCTATTCCTTTAAAGAATCCCTCAATACTATTCAATATTTTACAATTCTTGAATATATTAACAGGAATACTCTGAGCACCAGCTTCATCAGAACATTTAAGTCCAGTAAGTATACCTATAGCCTGTCTTAATGTTCCGCTAATGCCTTGGAACATATTTCCCATCTCTGATAGATTTACTAATGCTTCTCCACCACTGTATTGGAATGGGTACTGGATAGAGCTAAATGTTGGGATGTGCCATGTAGTACCCCCGTCATTGATAGTTTGACTTATGCCACCAAACACATTAGGTCCAATCTTTCCAACTAACTTAATACCAAAGTATAAAGAGTCCGTTAGAATTAAGGATTGAGCAACCTTATTAATTGTATGGAATAGATAGGTATTACCATTACTATCTGAATCTACAGTCATTCTAACCCAACTACATCCAGTGAATACACCTTTTGGATAAGGGCTTACTAGATTTCTTAAGTTTGTAAAGAATGTCTTAGAACTTAGTAATCCATCTGTAGGTACAGCTGCTCTTGTATTAGCACAGCTTCTCAACTGTTGACAGTTTCTAAACATATAGTCAATCTTTACTAGAGGACTATACTTACCATTAGCTGGGGCAAACACATTGTTGTCTATCCACTCTAAGCTAGTGCTATCAAATGCAGCGTCTGCATTAGTAAGCTTAGGTAAGAAGTCTAATACTCCCCAAGTAGAATCCTTAGATGTACTGTAATCAGATGTCCTAGAGAAGAATGGTCCAGTTAGGCTTGTTCCACTGAATGCTTCCTTGATGCTGTTTACATTAGGGCACAGTCTAAATAAGTCATACCAAATATCACCAGCAACATTTGAACAACCTTTGAACATACCTTCTAATGAAACAACCCTATCAGTTAATCTAACCATTAGGTATTTAAAGTCATTATAGGATATTCTAGCACATCCTTCAAATAAGAAGTAGGCATCAGTCAATTCTTCTCCAAATGATACATTGGTAACGTTATTTCCTTCAAGGAAGACATCAGTACCATACTGAGTATACACACTATCTGGATTTAGATAGAACTGACTACATCCTCTAAATATCTCGCCACCCTGAAGAGATAGGTGTCCGATTACTCTCTGTAATGAAATACAATCTCTAAATGCACCTCTTGGTATTTCTATAGGATTTGTCTTATCATTCTTACATCTGACCTCTACTAATTGTTTACAGCTAATAGCCTCGATACTTTCTAAGTCTGGGAATGCAGTCAAGTCTAAGTACTCTGGAGTTCTATCATTATACTTTAATGTAGATAATGATGTATTAGAAATAACTAGTCTTCTTAGGCTAGAGAAGTTAGGTTTACCATTAACATATAGAGATGCAAGTGTAATATCACTAGTCTTAGTATAGCTTAGGTCTAGAACCTCAAGATTCCAAGTACCTGTTAACTCTAACTTTAGAGCAGGGTTATTCTGACCAGGAATACTAAATTCCTTCATACCAGGACAGTTATCAATAGTAACCTGAGCCAACGGACTGATAGAGTTATTAACTGAAGAATACGGAATCTGAATGGTTTCCATCTTCTCACAGTTCCTAATAGTTACCGTTCTCACATTAGGTGGTATGTTCAGAGTTCTTAATGCACCGCAGTTATTAATTTCTATTGAAGTTAGCTTTAAACAATCATCAATAAGTAATGACTCAAGGAAAGATTGGTTCTCTAACTTCAGATTAGTAATATCTGTTCCAGACATATTTAATGTCTTCAACACAGCAGATGTTGGGAATGTAATCTTAGTAATAGAAGAGTATGATACATCAAGTTCCTGAATTTTACGGCAACCGCTCAGGTCTAATGTATATGCAGAAGCAGTAGAACCAATAAGTCTCACCTTACTTAGATTCAACTTCTTAATATTCTTCAAACCTATATCATTAGCCTCATTATATACTCCACCCTGGAAGAAATAAGCAGCATCCACATTACTTAGTCCACTTAAATCTAACTCTTGTAACATAGGTAGGTTAATATTGTCCAAACCTGTCCAAGGGTAACTCTTAAACTTAGTAAAGTCAGTAATGTACTTGTTAGCATACATATATACTACTGTTTCACCAGTAGGTATAGGTAAGATAACTGATGTTGGAGTGTCTGTAATCCAGAATGCACCAGTAGTCTTATCATGTGAATAGTGATAAAGTATCTGACTACTTGCAGTAATATCAGTACTAAATTTAATTTCAGTAGCGGAACCAGTAGCTTTGTTAGAAGCCCACAGACCAGTAATAGGTGATTCAATAGTAGTAGGTAATAGGTTAGTATTATCCTTATAACCATACACTCCGTCTAAGAACATGATTCTCTTTCTGAACCAATCCTTAACGTGCATCACACGATTACCATGTAAGAACTTTAACTGACTAAAGTCTGTACTATCTTCATATTTACCAGTGTTTGGGTCATATGTTTTAGAAATAGCAAGGTATTTAATCTTATAGTCATAGTTAAACATGATAGAACCTGTCTTCTCTGTATATGATTGATAGTAATCCTTAATAAATTTATCAGGGTCAGGGAACAAGTTAGTTCTTAAATTCACATATAATGACTCTAAGCTAGTTCTATTCTCTGTACTACCACTGTCAATTCCAGCTAAGTTTTCAAGTACTTCCCATATTCTATTCCACCATGAAGCAAAGTACTGTTTATAACTATCAGTTGATACATAGTTCTTCTCTTGAGTATACTGAGTAATACCAGTATCCTGTGAAGTAATATTATACCACCTATGTAGATGTGCCCAGTACTCTACAATATCTTGTCCAGCATTGTTTAGACCAAAGGCAGTATCCATATCGTAGAAGCAACAATACCATACATCTGTACCCCAACTACGAATAGTTAAGTTCTTACACATTGAGTCCACACAACCAAATAGTAATGCAATCATAAAGTAAGCACAAGCATTATCCCAGTTTAGATGCTGGTCACAAGCACTAAAGTTATAATAAGCATTCTTATCCAAATCATAGAACTCTCCAGGAATAGGTTTAGTAGGAGTCTGTCCAGCATCGTCCATTGTATATTTCTGGATACGAGTAAGAGCCATATTAGCCATTTGAGTATAGAACTTCTGAACCTGATTATATCCAATCGATTCGTCCCTAGATGTGTACATTACATCACCCATGAACTGAACAATCTTCATATCATCCTGTTGGAAAGCTCCTTGAGCAGAAGTGTTTTGGTTTATTTCTACAGAATATACACCATTACTTACTCCAGTGTTCCATCTATTAGCATCTTCTGTATAATCAGTTACTAATGTTGGTCCGTCTTGGTTCACTTTAACGTAGTCAGTAAGTAACTTTAATCCCAAGTTAAAGAAAGCATACCTACCTAAGTTGAAGTTATAAATACCACAGAACTTAGGTTGTTTAATAGTACCATCAGCATCTGGGGCATATCTAATAAATAGTAATACTGGGAAACCTTCAGAGGTATGCTTAATCTTACCTCTAATAGCATTAGCTTTATCTGCATCACCTCCCCAAACATCATTACCTAATGACATAGGCGGAGTTGCTCCGAATGGTGTAATAGACTGTCCAGAAGAGTTTTTAGCTCTACCATTTACAATCTGACCAATTACTACGTTATTAACGTGTGCAGAGTCTACTACGTCAGCCTTTAATGTAAACTCATTCTCTGGCAACCAATCATCAGTAGGTTGGAATAGCATCTTCTTACCAGTCTGGTCTACATCACCTATATAAATCTCAAAGTTCTTAGCATTATAAGATAGTGAAGATGTACCTTGTAGACCAATAGTAACACCATTGTTTTCTGATACACCACTTGGAGTTGTAATAACAACCTTACCCTTACTATCTTGATAAGTAATTTTAACGGGGAATTTCTTGCCCATTACTTCTACCTTATCAGATGCAGAGAATATTGCAGTTGAATATGGTTCAAATAGTGTAGGGCTGTTAGATGTTTCCTCTACTAACACAATAGGATAAGGTGTGTTAATTTCCATTTGCTCTACTAACTTAGAGTATAATAACTCACCTGTTAGGAAACCACCCTTACCTCCATCCAGAGTCTTATCCCATATTAAACAGTTACCTGCACTATCAAATAGATTCTTAGTTCTTAACTCAGCATCTAAAGATGCATCTATTTGTCCTCTTACAAGTCTAGCTTGTTCAGTTGCAGATATGTAATTCTGTACAATAGCATACTCACTCTGTGATGACGTGTAAATCTTAATGTCATAAATATTAACATCAGAGAATCTACTTCTAACTCCGTTGTCGTTTCTACATCCGAAATAGAAATCAGTACCAAACATCCAGTCAATATCTGACTGTAGTACTCTACTTACAGCAGATAATACACCGTTGACATAGATTTTAAAGTACCAAGCATTACCTGATAGTAATGATACGTCTAAGTCTACAGTAAGTAACTCATTCTGCGGAAGTTTAACTGTAAGTGTATCAGCAGAACCAATCTTACATACAGCCTTCTCTAATGATATTTCATAACCAGTTTTTAATTCACCATCCTCATACTGACCTATACCGCATACTACTTCTTCTGGATAAGAAGAGGCGTCTGCCTTATAAGTGCATGAGATATGGAATCCCATAGGTTGGAAGAATGATACACCAGCACCAATATCAACAGCAGGGAACATTTGGTCAGCTACTTCAAGATAACCATAAGCTTCACCACTTAATCTTGTTGCAGGTATCTGGTTCACTCCATCAATGTCTTGTATGAAACCACTAGTCTTACCATTCACACCTTTTAGAGTAAAGTTTACTCCATCTGGGAACTTAGATGCAAATGCACCTTCATATATAAACTCACCACTATTCTTGATAGGATAGTTCCATGTACCAGTTGCAGTATTTGGAAAACCAGTAATCTTACTAAAGTAAGCAAGTAACGTGTGCATGTCATTATTTGCATATAGCTCTGTACTTACACTTTCTACTATTCGACAAGTAACTGTCTTAGTATATTGAGCAGAAGTATCACCAGGGTCATTTACTGCATACCCAAATAGAGTGATTCTTAAATACTCATTAGCTTTATTAACAGCTAGGTTTACAGTACTATATACGAACCTATTAGTCTCGCTCTTATTGATATTCTTAATTGTACCAGTGTCAAGTAACTCTATCTCTCCACTGTCATTCATTAGATGAATCTTGTAATCCATATTGAATGAACTATACTTACTAAGACCGTAACTGAAGTAGTAGCTAAATCCTAACTGTGAACCTTGACCATACTTAGTTAAATCATCAATAGTCTCTCCAGGATTTGAAGAAGGGGTAAATTCTGTAATATCCTCAGTCACAATAACCAGATTATTACTATCAGCTACCGTAACATCAAACTTAATTTGTTCAGATGATAATACTTCTCCATTAAGAGTAGTACTAGCCTGCGCTATGAAGTAGAATCTTTGACCTGCTTTGGGATTAAAATGTTCACTTTCAAATAACAGTTTACGAGCATCGTAGCTTAAAGCTCTAATAGCAGTAGTAATGTTACCCACTCTAGCTACTTCAATACCATTAATAGTCATCCAGAACTCTGCTGGACTTTGTAAGATATTATTAGTTACAGTATAGTTAAGAGGTACTTCTGCAACACCACCCATATACATAGTCTTAGGTGGTATAGACTGAATCTCTAAAGAGATAGCGCCAGCCACAATCTTTACATATGTAGGAGTAGCATATACATTGTCATTATCATAGGCAGATAGTTCTACGTCAGTAGTTCCAGATAATCCAGTAATGGTAATATCTGTTCTAGCCATAGAGTACTTCTTCCATGTTCCTAATGTTTTGTTGGTAGCCAAATCTTTAGCAATTACAGTAAATGACTTTTTAACACCACCACTCTTAATCAAGATATTAAGTGTAACAGTATTAGTGGCTGTATAGACTGTGCTACCCTCAGCTACATCAATAGTATATTCGGAGCCGTCACCACCGCCTCCTCCACCGCCACCACCTCCGATTGCACCATTAAGGTACACCCAGGCTAGGTTTTGTTCTAACTTAGTCATTCTATTATCTAGCTTTGTAAAGCCATTGTCAATAGAAACTGATTCCCCAGCTTCATTTAAGAAGCCAGGGTTTGTCAGTTCCAATTCTGAAGCATTAGAAGCACCGTCGATTACCCATCTTCCAGTTACTTCATCATAATGTTTTATTTTCATTGTAATGTCTTTTCAATTACTATATTGTTGCTTGGATTGGTAGAACCATTACCTCCCACCTTTTTAAGGTCAGTATAAGCTATAGGTACATTATACTTGTAAGCCCAAACTTTAGTATTGTCCTTTAGTTGAAGCTTGTATGATTTACCAAGTATTCTCTCCCTCGAAGCTGTTGTCATAGAAGGAGTCTCAACCTCATCACCACTACCTATATTCCATATAATGTAATTAGGATATTGCTGTGCTGAGTTAACCTTTACTGTAGCAGTATTAGTTGTATTGTTCTCAATCTGACTAGATACTGGGTAGTATTCTAACAACCAAGGAATATTCTTTGCAGGTAATTCCTTATTAGAAGTTAACTTATATCCAGTAGCCTGACACATTACATATCTTACATAATTCAAGCTTGCATCAGTGGAGATTTGAACACATTGTCTTTCTTTATCTGGTAAGCTAGTATACCATGAAGGAGTTAAGGAAGTATCGTAAACGATAGGTTCCATTGTCCTACTTGGGTTCTCTCTTATGTATCTTGAATTAGCATATGTATGTTTATGACCACACAGGCATAGCTTAAATGCATTATCTTGTAGCCATTGACTAAACCAATAATTACCTACTGTATTTAAGTGGCTACCACCCCTCTTGATGTTTAGGTCTTTGTCATAAGTTCCACTCTCATTTTTCTTTAGATAACTCATAATTAAGTCAGCCGTAATGATAGTAAATGGAGCTTCGTGACAGAACGCAACCTTCCACTTAATTTTAGCATCAGCTGCGTGTTGTGCCAAATCAGCAGTTGCCCAGTCTTTTAAGTCATTATATACATTCACACCAGTTATATCTCCGAACACGTCTGTCCTCGCTAATTCAGTGATTTCAGAGTTCATAGACAAGAAATAGGTGTTGCCATATACGAAACTATAGCAGCAGGGGATGTACACTCCAGCAGACGAAATGGGTACTGTATAAGGGTGTTCAAATGTAAAGAAAAATTCTACATTTGCTGGATTGGTCTTACTCTTATCTTCACCATCTCCTAATGTGTATACGTCTACAGGAGTCAAATCATTATTACCTACTGAATACATTTGTTCCGTGTCTCTATAGATAACATCTCCACCTTTATAATAGTCAATCCATTCATTGAATCTATTACCATTCTGAGTTTGGTCACCAGTATTTAAGCACCATTCATACGGATTCTCAGCTTTATCAGAGTTGATGTACTCTGCACTAACTCTCCACATTTCATATTCCTCTGCATTAAATCCTTGCTGGTCACTTACTTGTAGGAAGTTAAATCCCCTTTCAATAACCCTATCTCTATTTCTAAGAGTAAATGACCTTTCCTCAGTCCATGCTCCATCTCTACCTACCTTGTAATAATACTTCTGTGTATCAGTAGGTTCATCAAAGTCCTTAATGAACTTATGAACTGTAAATGGAGTGCCATCTGTAGTTATGCTTCTAATCCTATTGTAAATTTTATTAGTCCAATTCTTGTGGTTGGCAGGTCTGTTAGGATTTTGACTAATGCCTTCTGTATTGAAGTCTTCTTTCTTGAAAGATTCAAATTTATTTTCTGGAGTATATTCTTCACTATCTTTTCTTATCCAGATATATTCATCATAGTATCCTACTGACACCCAGTTAAAGCATCTTGTCTTATGAGCATCATGTCCCAATGTACAAGTAACTATGTTAGGAGCACCCTCTACTAGTAGATGCTTGTTAAAGAATATATTCTTATTCTGTGATGAGTTCTTCGGAGTATACTCTTGAATGTCAATAGCAGGATTAATTTTGTCCATATTAATATATGTCCAATCCTTAACATTACTCCTAGCACTCAGAGCTTTAGTAGCTTGCTTTACTGGGTCCATATTATAGTAACGCATTAATAATACATTACTTCCCTTAGTGGCAATAGGAGATGTTTCACATGGCATTGACTTATCATTATAGCTACCTATTCCGACTAAATCAACATACCATTTAATAACTCCGTTAGTAGTCCAAGGTGCAGTACTATTCATAACAGTAGTCTTGAAGTAGTCTGTAGTCTCTTCACTACTAATATAGAATGCACAGTCATAGCTAAATTTAATACAGTCATCTTTACTTGACCATATACTATGAGCTTGTACTCCAGCACCTTCATCACCAGCAATCTCAAGTCTTGTATTGTTAAGGGTTGCATCTTTTGTCCAATACATATCAGGTTCACCAACTCTAATTAGTGTAGTATTGATGTTCTCTACAGAACATTGAGCACCCTTAACTAAGAATGTACCTTGAGATTTAAGAGTACCAACTAGAGGTAATGTAACCCAATCTCCACTATTTCTTTCTGTATAATGTAAGAATAATCCCTTTAGATTTAAATCTTTCTTACCAAGGTTACACAACTCTACGAAATTGTGGGATACTGGATTGTAGTCCTTATCCTCTGACGTTCCTCCACAATACACCATATTAACATAAATCTTTGGAGAATCTTTAGAACCTACCTCTTCTGGGATGATAGGGAAATATGGAGTAGTGTAGTAAATTCCAGTACCTTGAGTCTGAGCGTTACCAGCCAAAGTATTCTTATCTAATCTATAATCATGTATATCTAACTTACCATCCTTAACCTGAATAAGGAATGTATTCTCTTTATTCGTCATGTCAGCGAACTCAATACCAATAATCTTGGTTTTAGCTCCACTACCACTTCCAATGACTTCGGTTAATATTCCATCCATTGTTTCTGGGTCTGGTCCAGGTCCTGGGTCTTCTCCACCACCTGTGCTACCTATTTTAATTAATTTATAAGTCTTAGGGTCTTTAATCCATAATGTCTGAGTATCATAACACCATAACAATTCTTTAGGTAGAAAATCACCTTTATTAGCCTGCATTTCTGCATACGTACCACTTTTAATACATATATGCTTAGCATTAGGTAAATACTCTTCATACTCAGTTGGCTCAGGTGAATCAGCAAGAACTATATCCTTATTAGCTTCTTGAGTAGCATTATCCTCCTCTTCTGAAGTGCCATAATCAGGTTCTTCATTAGGCATACCATCATAAGCATATCTCTGATTGTTAGTAAAATCACCCGAATCTATCTGGCAATTAAATGCAAACTCTAGTTTACGTACCTTGTCTTGCAATACTGATATAACCTTCAGCAGGTCTTGAATTACAGTACTACTTGTCATATGTTCTTTATTCTCAGAAGTATCTATCCAAATACCTCCCTTATCTTCAGGTGGTGTATCCTGTATGTAAATTTTGGAGAAGGACTCCCATACGAAGCCGTTAAAGTAACGTATCTCATTGATTTCATCAACGAATACTATCTGTCCTTTAACTCTTAAATCGTCTCTGTCTAATAGTTCTTGTAAGGTTTCTACGACCACTATAGACATTCCTCCGCCTCCACTTCCTCCACCTCCTTGTACTTTCCATACATTCCATACCCCACTGTAGAATTGGTACATATGGTTGTCGTCAGGTGAATTTTTAACGTAACATAGCATACCTTCCTTTAGCTTATTGGTATTTAGGAAGGCTTCCATATCACTCATATTGGTAACTTGGATGTAACCACCACGTAAGTCATTAACGTCAGCTAACGGAAAGTTAGCATTGTTTTTGGGTTTTAATTGACCAATTACCTCAATATATTCATTCATGCTGATAAAATAAAAGGGCTATGTGTAACCTACACAGCCCTCGTTTATTACATTACGCTACGAATAAGCTATAAAGTACTTCTAAGAAATCAGCTGCATTCAACTTTGTTCCATTAATTTCAACATCGTTACCTGCATTAACCTCAATAATTTGAGCAAAATCATCTTCGCTCAATGTAGTATCAATTTGTACTTCTTCTTTTCCTCTCTTATCAACGTAAGCATTATACTCCTCATTGATTTGCTTATTCCAAGCCTCAACTTGAGCTTTATCTTCTTCAGTTTTATTCTCTTTCATTATCAGTTCTTGATAACCTTTAGGAGTTAGTTCCTTAACAGCCTCTTGTAAATCCTCTTCAAGCTGTTTTCTTACTTTACCTAACTCAATTCTCATACTCATTAACCTTACCTTTAGGTCTTTGCTGAGTTCTTTGTCTCCGTCTCTAAGCAGTACCTTAGTGATAAAGTTGTGCTTAACCATCATTTCATTTACTGTCATAAAATTAAACTGTTAATTGTTGTTTTAAAGCCGTTACTGTTGCATCTAACAAGTCCATACCTTTATCCTCTAAAGAACTAGGATAACTATTAACACTCTTGCTAATAAGTCCCTCTCCTTCTTCAGAATAACTAAATCCTCCAGTGAAAACATCTTCTAATGTGAAGAAAGACCCTGAGAAAGTAGTAATTTGGTTATCTCCAATAATCTGTGCATCGCCTTCCAATTTAAGGTGTGCATCTTGATTCTTTACAGTGTACATTACTCTTTTATTAAGTAATTCCATAATTAAATTTATTTAAAATTAATTTTATTCTAAAATCTTCTCTTAAGTTTTCGGGTGCTAAGTTAGTGATAATTTACTAATATTCAAAACAAATTATCTTAAATATTCATAACTTACCATGATTGAGGAGCATACACCATCTTGAATACAAAGATTGTCTTTGGTCTCCAATCCTTTGATTTACCACTACCTGAGTAACCAGTTCTCCAGTTACCTCCTTGTCCAGCAGAAGTTGTACCATTTGTAGAGTGATTCTGACCTCCATCTGGTCCGAACACGTTTCTATCGTTAGCATTATCTGACCTATAGTGTCCAAACCAGTGAGCGTGCTTAGGCATTTCGTAACCAGTAATGGTTTTACTATTAGCACCAGCTGTACTACCAATCCTATTACTTTCAATCTCACCACCACCTGCTGTATACGTACCATTACTATATGTACGGATTCCATCGCGTGCTAATACGAAGTCAGATAGGTCTACAGTATAGGTCATTGAACTATAAGTAGCTTTGTATGACACACTTGACTTTCCTCTACCACTTGAATCAAATAGCTGATTCCTAAATATAGTATAGTCTGTACTAGTACAAGTATAGTCATTTACCTGGTAAACATAGAAATCTACTACCTCCCCAGGCACTCTTGTCTTCTTGAGTTGAGATTTTGTAACTGGGTCTAGATTCCAATCTCCCCAGAATGTACCTTTTCTAGTCCATGAGCTTCTATTAGAGTCTGAACCCATTAGATATGCACCTAAGGACTGCCTGTTCATACCAAATGCCACAGTCCCACCAGCGTCGTTGCCCGAATAACAGTCACTTATAATCCAGTCTTTATATTGACTATCAGTACCAACTGTAGTATTCATCATTCTAAATCTAACCCAGTTAGTTCCGAAGTAATTAGGATTTTGTTGACCTCCATTACCTGTGTACTCACCTCTCACCTTATAGGTATATGTTGCAGAATCTGCACTTGTAGCATAAGCTGGGGTTAAAGTCTTGTTAGTACCACCAACCGTAATAGAGATATTATTTCCAGAATTTGATAGATTAGTGAATAATCCACTTGCATGATATCCATCAAGTTTATCTGAGTTAGAAGCATATGGAATAGTAATATTATTAGTAGTACCATTCTTAGTCCATGTTAGATAGTTACCATTAGTACCTAATGCAGTAACATATAAGGAGTCATGATTATGTGTACTCAGTGAAATTGGGACATCATCTACAGCAAACTGACCATCACTTCTCATACCAAACCTCTTAGCATATCTGTTACCCCAATGGAATGTTAATGCTGGAGAGTAACCCCAAGCTGATTGTTTATTAGTTACTAATCCCTGCTCTCTAATTTGTATAGCACCACCATAAGTATCAGTACCCCATGATGCCCAATTCATTTGAGCACTCTTAGAACCACCTACTTGTGAGTTAATCTCATCCTTGAATGCTAATATTCTATTATAAGAAGAACCACCATACACATTTCCTGATACATACACATTCTTGTTGAACCAGTGTCCTGCACTAGCATTAGTATTATGATGTGTATACGAACCATTCTCATTGCCGATAGATGAAGTAACACCATTCATAGTCCATGATAATTTTCCAGTCATGGTATCCCCAGCTTTATTAACTTTAGTATTGGGGTCAAAGTTATCAGAGTTCCATATAGTATAAACACTTCCCCAAGTTCCATTAGAGCAAGCTTTCATATATAAGTTACCGCCACTACCATAATCGTGGTAGATTTTAGTCTTATACCCAACATCATCAGAATGGCTCAACGTCACACCATAAGCACTTAAGTTGTTATCCCTCCAGAACTGTGCTCTACCAATATTATCAGAAGTACCAGTAGACTCTTGAACTCCTAGGTTACCAGCTGCATATACAAATTGTGCTAGTGCCTTATGTCCACCCCCACCAAGTAATACATAACTATCAGAAGAACCTGTCTTTATCAGTTTAGGAGCTTCGAACCATTCATTACCTTGATTACCTACTAGTTTTATACCTGCAGGTGCTCTATAAGAGTCATAATCAGTAAATATAAAGCTTACTGTCTGTGAGCTATCACTGTTGTCAAATCTAAGGTGGATGTTAGCATCAGTCATATCTGCGTTAGTATTACCCTTTAAAATAATATTACCAGTTACAGTACCTCCAGCTAAAGGTAAGAATTTACCATCAGCCCATCCAGTGGTAGCTAATTGTTTCCATGCCTCCCAAGACGTACCAGTACCAAATCTAACCCATACATTAGAATTATCAGTAAATCCAAGCTGTGCACTTTTACCACCTAACCAGTCTGTAGTACCACCATACTTTCTGACAGTTAATAGTCCAGTATAGTTTCCACCATCACTAAGATTAGCTTTAGCATTAGCTTTAAAGTCCAACCAAACACCTGCTGCATGTTCTTGTGGTGTGGATGCTGTTTCTCTACTATCAATAAAGTTTATAGTATTATGAGAGTGTTCAGTTCTTAATCCTACTAAGTTTCTGGCATCCCATATCTTATAGTCAGTTCCATTATACCTATGCTGTAAATCAGTTTCTCCACTTCTAATATATGTAGTACCAGCCTGCATACCAAGATATGTATAAGTAGTACCATTCCACATTACAAGTCCGTTACCGTTAGTAGCTTGAATTTCAGTTACTTTTAAAGTGCCTGTCATTGTGTCGCCAGCTCTATTTACAGCATTAGCAAAAGCTCTAATATTGTCTCCGTTAAATACATAAGCCTTAGAGCCATCACTAGCCTTAGCTCCCCATATATGAGTTGGAGTAGCATTACCCCACTCCCAATTCATTGTAAGACCAGTATTTATACTATATCTCACATAATTAGTAAGTACATTTGGGTCGTTACCCCTAATAACATAAGTACTATCAAGGTATGTATGGAAATTAGCATTATCAATTACTGGAGTCCACTCACTTATTGTGCCAGCTACATTTCTTCTATGCCACAATCCAGCTGTACCTGTGAAATTCTGAGCTAATTCAGTGTAATAACCAGTTGAGTTATTATGTAAGATTTTAATCCTATTAGACCAGGAACCAGATACAGGACCTTTATTTGAGTCTTGTAATATTCCACCGTAGCTTCCATAAGTAGCATCCAATAATCCAGATGGGTTTAAATCTACTTTCAGAGCTGGACCACCAGGACTAGTAGCTCCCGCATAGTTATGCGTATGGTCTCCAGTAGAAACTACTTTACCATCACTATACAACTTGTTATCCGCGCCTATATACACTTTGGAATTGGTATAGGTCTGAGGGTTATCTGTTTGAGTTAATGCTCCAGTTAGGAATAACTTAGTAGTTAACTTTTCAGTGGCACCAGCTGTATTCCTCGTGTCTCGAGTTGTTATTAATACTTCATTATTGCTACCTGTAAATGTAACGTTAGTTCCTGCTTTAAGAGTTTTACTAGGTGAAGTAGTTGGCTTATAAGTATCTATAACAGATTCTCCTTGTTTGAAAACTAAATTATAGAAATCATAAGTTGTATCCTTACTACTAATAGTTACTTTCTTATTAGCTGCATCTGGGGTTAGAGTTACATTAGTGCCTTGAACTAAAGTAAATGAGTTGTTAGCTGCATTGGGGTCAAATGTAGTAACCTTAGTAACGGCTTCCCCTACTTGAGTTTGTAAATCTAAATTATAAATAGCTTGATGTTCAGTTAATACCTTCTTACCTAAGCTATATAAACAGTTGTCAGTTCCAATGTATACATACTGGTTACTGTAAGTTTGAGGCGCAGTAGTCTGAGATTCGGCACCAATAAGGAACAATTTTGTATCAACCTTATTAGTAGCTCCAGCAGTGTTTACTGTATCACTTCCTGGGTCAGCAGCAATAGTTACATTACCCTGACTATCTCCAGTAATAAACACATTATTACCCTGTATAATATTTAGGACTCTAGCTACTGAACCATCAAAAGAATGTATAGCCTTCCCGTTATATTGGAAAGCTAAAGCATGTACAACTTTCTCGGCTGCAACAGCAGTAGCATCGGCAGGTAAGTAATCAACATTACTAAAGGCATTTTTACCCAAAGTCTTCAGAGTCCATTTATTAGCCTCTCCTGTAGATAGGATAGCCTGGTCAGCTATACTTCCACTACCTGTTAATGTAGTATAAGATTGGACATGTCCATCTAATGCTAATATCTTTGTTGTTCCTCCTATGGTTAAACTAACTTTGTTATTGTCTGCATTTGAGAAGAATCCTCCATATAGTTTACCATGAGTCCACACTTCGCCAGTGTCCTTTATATAGACAACGGCTGACCAGTATATATCTCCACTGGTATCTGCTGCACTTGTAGGTAACTTCCATGTATTAAACACACTCTTACTAGCACAGTCAATGTATTTTGTTTTAATTAGCATATTGTGTTATCACAAAGTTAATAAAAAGGAGGAACTGAGTCCTCCTGAATTATCTTGAATATGTTATATTTCCACTTGAGTCTACAGTAGCCCATCCCGTTACTAATTCTCCTTCTATCCATAAGAAATCACTGGAGAATATTAAGTCTGCATTCTCTCCAATACTCTGGGGTAAAAGAGAAGATGTTGTATAGGCTAACACATCACGCCAGCTATTATCTGATATTGAAGTAAAGGTTAATGTATTTGTAGCATCATCCCAACTCAATCTCATGTTACCTGCCGCTCCAAAAGTTAAATCTCCAGAATCTGTAGAGTTACTTAGAATTTGAGCTACTGGTTGACCAGAGTTTTGGTAGTTAATAGCACGCCATGTTTGAGATACTGGAGTAATCCATGAAGGAGTACCATTATTATTAATAGTAAGTACTTGTCCTACACTGCCATTAGTAAGACCTGTAATCAACTTACCTGTAGTACTATCAAACACAGCTAATTGCCCAACTACTGCTCTTGAAGGTCCACTAACAACTCCTGTAGTGTTTGTCTGCACAAACGTCCACTTAGTTCTTACTTGTGACCAAGTAGAGGAAGTGGCAGCAGGGGTACTCTCCTTACATATTAGCAAATCACCAATTTCTACTGGCTCTCCATTGATATATCCAACACTATCAGTATATGTACCAGTACCAAATGTCACCACGTAAGTATGACCAACATCAGCTGTGGGTGTAAATGAACCTGGACTTGTAGTACCAGCCTCAACTGCACCTTTATATAGCATTGCATTATTAGAACCAAGAATACTATCAACATAGTCTTTAGCAGTCTGTATTGCATTCCATACCATTAAAGGTGAAGCTGCAATAGCTGCAACTACGTTAGTATCATTAATGTTCTCGTTATCACTTGATGGGTCAGGCTTAGTGTTAAGAATATCCTGTAACTTTACATGACCATACAATTTAGTAGAAGCACCACCATATTCTGGCTTTAAAGATATGTGAATCTTTGGTGTAGCTTGACCTTGTACATCACCCTTTAAGTTACCAATAATGTAACCATCTAAGACTGATAAGTCTCCATGATTAACATTAACTGGTCCGTTAGAGTTCATACCTCCAGCTATTGTCATCTTCTGGGTGGCATCGTTGAATGTAAGACCATTAGCCTTTCTTACTTGAGAAGTATCTGCCGTATTACTAGCCTCATTATAAGATAGTAATATGTTTCTATCTCCCATTAAAGTAGACGGAGCTAATTGCTCAACATAATCTCTGATTTCTATGTTATGATTCTCAGCCAATGTAACGTGCCCAGTGGCATCTACTATAATATTCGGAATTACAAAGATACTTGCATTTCCAAGATTAGTAGGCTGCCCATAAGAACCTGGGACTACTCCACTGGTTTTGTGTAATAGCTTTCTATTAGCTGCATCCCATTCAAGAGGAGGTTCAGTGTCTACTCTACTAAGAGCATTACTACTAATAATAATTCTATTACCATCACCTTTTCTGATACTAATACTCTCACCAGCGGTAGACATTAAGAAGAATGAGTTACCAATCTGAACTTTTACTGAACCACTTACTTCTGATATTTCAATACTAGGGTATCCAATACTAAAGTAAGTTCCACAAGTCCACATTTCTCTTGTGTCTTCTATAAACACAATAGGGTTTAGACCCTTTGGAATACTCTCAATCAGAGGTTCAAACACCTCTTTCTTCTTTACATATGCAAACTTACTATCAATTACCATTATTCAATTATTTTAGTAGTTAGTAAGTTGTCTAATCTTAAAGCTGTTTGTGCTAGTGTTTCAGTTGGAATCACATAGTTACCAGTTGCATTTATAAGTATATCAGTACCATCTAATACTGGATTGGTCTTAATAGGCTTCTTGTTAACAGTCTTGTTTCCAATTTCATCAATCTTAGCTTGTATTTCATCCAACAGTTGTTGAACTTTATCAAGTATATCAATGATTTCCTTATTGTCCAAGAATACTACCCATTTCTCACCATCATATAACAACATCTTACTGTTGTCCTTAATCCAGATATGGTAAATAGTTGGAGGAGTCATATCACCCCTCCAGAAATTTACCTGCTTATTGTTTACCATTGCATCTGCCATGTTATTCTAATATTATAGAAGCATTAGTAGTAATGTTATTAACAATCTGTTCTAATGCTGTAAGTTTATCCATTAGTAGTTTACCTTGAGCTGCTGATAGGGGAATGTCTGACCTGTCTGTTACTAAGTCATTAGCTACTACACTAATAACTTCTTTGGTGTAGTTAAAGGATTCCTCAGTATTTCCATAGACTAAATTAAACTCCATCTTAAAATCCTGAGACGCTGATAGATGACATAGTAGTACAACATTAATAACTCTTCTGTCATTTATGTCTGTAGTATCAGTTCCTGCCTTATTGTAAGAAGTCAAGATGGTATCCTCATTATATTCAATGACCGTTGTAGAAGTTTCATACAATAACTCTAAAAATTCTACAGCTTCATCAATAGTACTAAAGTATGTACTCGGAGAATCACTGTTTACCATATCGAATGGTATGGTGCAATTAACATACTTAACTTTAATGTCTAAGTCATTTACCTCCCCTTTTATAGCAGAATCATCATAGTTAGTAAGACTATCTAACTTACTCTTATCACTGCTAGTGAAGTCATTAGAACTCAACCCCATTCCAGGAACCTTCTCAACATACTTACTAACATCAGGTATTTCAGATTTTAAAGCATATCCACTCAAATCAACTCCAGGTATTGCAGCTATTTGTTGTTGTACCCAAGTCTGTGAAGCTAGTCCCTCGATACTTGGGATAACAGGAGTATTAATAAGGTCGTTATAGTCTTTAGAGAATAGTTCTGACTTATCAGCTTTACCGTTTAGTGTAGTTTCAATACCACTAATCTTAGTATTAATTCCACCTATAGTAGTATTCTGAGCAAGTATAGCATCACTTAATTCCTTAAAGGTATTGTATGATGGGTCAGCACCTTCTAAGATTATATCAAACCTACTGTCTGTATAGCCCTTAGCTTCTAATAAAGCAGTACCAGCAGCACCAGCAGCTTCAGCCCCAAGTTCATCTAATGTATATGTTGGTTTATTAGGTTGCTTAGCCCATGCAGGTACAGTAGGGTCAGTTTCAGTAAACTCAGTTAGATAACCTTTAGCTTCTAGTTCTTGTTCAGTAACTAGGTTACCTGGCAGTGAACTTATATATCCACTATCGTTCTCTAACTGTGATACTCTAGTTGGTAGTTCTGTTCGGTCAGCTTTTCCACTAATATCTGGAATATCAGTCTTGTTAGCTTTCTTAGCAACTTCACCTTCCAAATCAGTTATTGTCTTTCTGATGCCAGAGTCATTATAGTTAGCAAGTCCAGATAACTTGGCTTTCTCTTCTATAGTAAAGCTCTGTTCAGATAGACCCATTCCTACTTGTTTGTCAACCTTATTATTCCAGTTATCAATGTCTTGCTGACTTATATTATTTGCAGCACTAGCAGCAAGTTTATCATCAACTTCTTCTTTAGTATATACTGTACGCTTATCAGCCTTAGCTGCTAACAATTCATGTATAGTTGTGGTATCAATACTTTCTGGATTATATCCACTCTGGTCAAGTATTTCTACAGTAGTCTCTCCTAATCCTACCTGTGCACTCTTGAATATATAATATAAGTTGCTAAATATCTCTTGAGTTCCAAGTAATTTAAAGCCACCTATAATGCTGCTAACTCCTAAAACAGTATTAGAACCATTAGGAATCATTACATATATATACTCATTAGCTCCAGCATTAACTGTATAGACATTATCAATAGTTCTATCAAGCTTTGTATAGTCTGGAGAAGTTCCAAAGTAATTTGGGTATTTAATGTCAAATGTAACAACTCTTGTAGCACTAATATCCTCATACTTATATTTAAGGGTAATTACCATAGATGTAGTCCTATTAGTAAAAGTATATTCTCTTACTTCAGGACTTAGTGTAACCCCATTGATAGATTGCTCTATAACTTCTTTATGGTACTCCCAAGTAACTTTTACATCTGTAGGTTCATCTCCATAACACATATATTCTGGGTCCAGAGATATAGCCTTGACGTTATCATTAATAGATGCTGCTGCTATTTTAGCATTAACCCATTTAGTAGAAGCAATTCTGTTAGAATTATCTGTCATCAAGGGCAATGTAGTAGTCGGAGTTCCAGCAAAGCTTGGGGAGAATATATCAGCTTTGTTCTTAAATCTAATTTCTATCTCACATGCCCATTGAGCGAGCTTAAGGTTAATTTCATCAATAACCTTATTAATATCGAAGGCTATTGAATCAGTTACAAAGGTATATAAATCTTTTTGATTAGACAAGTTACCTTTGATGTTTCCCCACTTTAGAGCATATTCATCTGCTATACCAAGATTGATTCTGGCTATAGTTCTCTGATATTCATCAGTTAACTCTGAAAATAGATTCTCCTTTTGAAATCCATCATCACCACCAGTACACCCATAATATTTAGAAGTATCACAGTCATCTTTAATACAGATATGGTCTACTCCTTCCTCTTCTACCTTTATACTGTCTATCTTGTCTATTGTAATAACATCATAGTCGGCACAAATTCCTTCTACTTCCTCTTTCTCTATAACACCATCTATTATCTTAGTATCTGGTTTTATATTAGAAATAGAATGTGGGTAGTCAGGTAAAATGGGAGCTTCTTGTTCTTGTTCGTCAAGACGTATAAACTCTGCCATATTTAGATTTGAATGATTTGATAAGCATATGTCATAGGGTCTAAGAAGGATATAATAGTAGCCTCATTACTCTTATGAATTGTTTTGGTAATTGTCATTGATAAACTGGTATCTCCAATAGGAAACACTTTATTATATAATGACCCTTCCATATAACATACATTCTCGTTAAACATATTATTAACTGAGTTCCACCTCAGAGTTGTGTCATGACAGCCTCTAAGGAACGTATTGCCCTTACAATCAGCTTCTAATACATTATCATATGTATCTCCCAAGAATATATTATTAGTACACCCTTGTTTCAATTCATTATGCTTAGTATTATGTAATTCAGAGCTGTCAGTAATAACTCCTCCAGTTAAGTCTGAGAATGTATAGAAATCTCCATATGCTGCTCCAAGATTAAGATTAGTGTTGTCTAACTCCTCAGCTGTTCTTCTAAACTTTATATTCTTAAAGTCATAGTGAGCTGAATTGAAATGATTGTCTCTCATAAATGTTATTCTACCTTTGGTAGTAACCCCATCTTCGAGAGTTTCTTTGGTAGGGTCATATTCAATAACCCAATCCTTCATTTTATCATTATCAATAACAACTCTTGGGTCTAACCTATTATTAGTAATAGCTGTTACAATTAGCTTCCAAATAGGTGAAGGGTTAGTGGAGCTATCAGTGCCCCACGTAACCTTCTGACCAGAACTATTAGTAACATTAGAAGAATAAATAGTTTGAAAGTCTGTAATAACATACCTTGCCCCTATTACTAAACTCTTCTTACCTATATTGTCATTGAGTACTGCGTAGGTAACTTCTAAGGGTTTGGATTGTCCACCTTCTTCAGTATAATCAATGATACCTATATTCTTTCTTAACTGTTCCTGCTCTAAATCAGTTAAACCACCTAGTAAGTCTTTCTTCTTGAAATAATTATTCAAATCATGAATACAGGCATAACGTCTTGTATCCCTTTCTATTGCCATGTTAATTATTCATTAGAAATTCGTATATTCCATCTATTTTATCAAAGTATTGACAAGTCTGAATAAGGGATATTTGATGCAGAATCATATCGTAGTTCTCAATATATCCCTTATTTAGCCTTTTAAGGAACTTGTCAAAGTCTTTGATTACTTTCAACTTTAGGTTAGTTATTACATCCACAACCACCTCCTCCTGTAGTGTTTTTGTCAATCATAACATCTTTACAAATTCCTCCGCACTGAGTAATGTCCTCTAAGACTCTCTGAGCCTCGTAGTACTGACCTAACTCAATTAAGTACTTAATAACATTAATTGCCATCCATATAATATCTCTATTATAGATTAACATCTTAACATCATCAGTTTTATTCTTACATCTTCCTGGTAAGTCCCCTAAAAGATTCTTACACAATCTATAGAAGCATTCATTAATATGGCAAACACAGAATGTATTCTTATCGCCTCTGATGATTGTAGTAGTTTTCTCAGTAACAGTAGCAGGTGGCATGGCATTAACTTCCAATACTTCCTCTACGGTTACTCCTACTGACTCCTCATCAACATACTTCATAAATGACTCGGATTGTGTATCGTAGTAGTAAACAGAATGGTAAGCTGTCAATGCAGTAGGATTCCTCTCTAATACATATTTAAGCCATACGTCTGTTGGTAAGATTATGTGAGTTACTTCATATAGACCATCAATAGGCATCTCCATTTCGGATTCATCAATGCAGTCTATAACATGCTCTACAATATCATACTTCTGAGTTACTTCATCTCCTGAAGACTTAATACTTGTTATAGCATTAAGGGTAACTGTTTGACTATAGGCATAGTTACGAGTACTTACTGTGATTTTATCAGTCTCATTTAAGTACTCGTCATTATCCCTTTCAAGTCCAGTTATTGTAATACCACAAGCTCCCTTCTTGCATATTTTAAATACTGAATCCATAATTATACGTTGAAGTCAGCTCTTACTTTAGTTTTGATTTCTCCTACCAGTGTAAGATAATCTAGGTATTTCTGTCTATCAGTTTGATTATCAGATAAACCTAAAACAATACTATTGGAGCTGTTAATTAAATCAAACTCTTCATCTTGGTCTACATACTGTCTAATAATAGCTTTAATGCATTCTTTGTGGTCTGGTTGACCATGTAGATGAACTTGTATATATGTCCACCTTGTTTCCTGTGTTACTTCCTCTGTCTCTGGGTCAGTAACATCAACTTCTTTTGACGTAATGTCATAATTATAGTAATATGTGCCGTTACCTAGCTTTTCTATTGAGTTAGGCTGTACATTCATTTCTACTCTTTTTGGTTCTAACATAAGGTCTTATTTTAAAATTTACTGGGAATGAATATCTTGTTAGAGAGTAGAATAACTCTCTGCTCTTACTCTCAAAGTAATAGGATTTGTTATTGTATACAAAGTTAACTCTAAAACACTTACTGTAACTAACCATATCAACAACATGAATATACTTGTTTAAAATCTAGAAATATTAGATTTCTTCCCATCCCAATTAGAGAATCTTAGACCTGTTTCTCTTTGAATCTTTCTTAACAAATTCTTAGAGTTGCAGAACTTCAACCAACCAAAGTAGGATTGCATTCTCCTTCTTAATTCTTGTCTGTCAATCTTACCAGACTGATACTTCTTTACCAGTCTAAATAATCTAATCTTAATTGACTTCCTTAGTAACACATGGGTATGATAGAACCTATAACCTACAAAGTCTATACCTCTATCATCTACTGGGAATATTTGATAATTTGGTTTTAACCTTAAATCCAGAACCTCTTTCAAATACATCTTAATTGCTATAAGTACTGTTCTTAAGAAGTTCTTGTCACTGCTGAGAATTACAATATCATCAGCATACCTGAAGTAGAATTTACATTTTAACTCTTCTTTGACCCAATGGTCAAAATAAGCTAAGTACAAGTTAGCGAAGAATTGAGATAAGTAATTACCTATAGGAACTCCGTCAGCGGAGTAAATGATTCCAATGAGTAATACTAGAAGACTTGCATCCTTTACTTTTCTCTTAATGATTTCACATAGTATATCGTGATTAATAGACGGATAGAATTTTCTAACATCCATCTTCAAACAATAAAGAGTTTCATTGGGATGCTCAGTTAATGCTGCCCTTAAATCATAAGCTACATTATGAATACCTCTATCTTTAATACAAGAATATGTATGCTTTATAAATATTTTAGTCCAAATAGGTTCCATCACGTTCATTATAGTGTGATGTGTTATTCTATCTGGATAGTATGGTAGTCTAAATATTAACCTCTCTTTGGGTTCATATATTTTAAACGTACTATACTCAGAAGTCTCATAGACCAAGTCTTTTAGCTGTTCTGATAACTTCTCATTCTCCTCTTGTTTATTCTTGTCGTGCTTGAGGATTCCCCATCTAACTGACTTATGCTTCCTAGCTTTATCATCAGCTTTCTCGATATTCTCTATATTATAAACCTTATCATGTAAATAACCTATACGTTTCAAGTCTTATATATTTATTTTAGAAGCGTTCGAGACTAAACCTACTAACATCCAGTTATTAAATACTACGTTGTCTTTTGCCAAGAGGCAAGGGTACTATTTAGACTGTAAAATGAAACCAAATTACCTAAATAAAAAATATATAATAAGCCTACATTGGTATTACTGACTCCATTATTAGAATTGAAGTAGCTAAGACTAGCATTACTACCATTATTAGCGTTGCTGCTAACGATGAGTGTTTTATAGTAAATTTAACTTGTCCAGCACCAACAGAATGTAGGTAAATAGTACCCCTAATCTCGTATTTTATCTATTGTATATTTTGTTAAACTACCTTATTTAGTGTTCTGAGGCCCACATGGGCAGAAGCAGTACCGACCCCAAAAGTAGAAAAGAAGCAGCCAAGACCAGCAGAACTACCATAATCAGCGCGGCCGCCAACGATGAGCGTTCTTAGTGCTGTGCTTGAAGCATTGCAGTAGTGATAGTCACACATGTAAGTAGTAGTAGAACCGCCGACCACTGAAGGTATGATTTCACCTGTTTCTCCTAGGTCATAGTCTTTTATCCATCCATCAGATGCAATCTCAGTACCAGCAACAGTCATTTTACCCTTAGCTGTATTATCATCTCCAAATGCTGTTGGGTCAGTTGTAGTGTATACACTACTTGGCTGATTAGCGGCTGTTCTCTCTAAGATAATACCATCTAGGTTAGTCCAGATGTCTCCGAATGGATTATCAAATCCTCTCCATCTTGGAACCTTAAATGTCTTAGAGGCTACTGTTGTAGATTCGTTTATTACTGTTTCAGGAATAACTAAATCCTTAACTCCAGTAAAGTTACCAATATCATTACAGTATCCGCATGGTGTTAATGGGTAATAACCATTATAAGTATTCCAATTACCATTCCATGTAGTAACACCATTACCTAATCCGCCTTGATGATAACCTTCAGCTGTTAAATCAGCAGTATAGGCTTTTTGTGAGTTTAGTGTAGCATACTCAACAACCCAAGCCCAGTAGAATATCCACTTGTAATACTCATAGCACAACATTTCTGAACCAGCATTAGTAGCATAAGTTCTCATGTTAGCTCTTGAGATATTAGTTCTTGGTTTACCTAAGTCACTTCTAAATGCATCAGTATCTAAATATGTGTCGTTAGCAGTTCTATTACCTCCACCTCTGAACTGTGCTGTAGTATTAACTACTGAAACTGCTTTAGGAGTTGCAGAAACTGTAGTATCAACAGTACTTTTGTAAGCATCAACTAGCATTTCTGGAATTTCAATCCAGGTATTGTTTATCTTAATAGTAGACATTCTAACCCACCTCTTAGTACCTTCAACTCCAGACTTACCATAGAATTTAGGTATATGTACTCTTACGGTACCATCAGTTCCATCTAATACAGAAGGAGTTCCATCAGCTTTTTGTGACCAATCATTAGGGTTTAGATAATAATTGATTTCTGCACCATTAGCTACACAACCCTTATACTGAGATTGGATAGGTAATGACTTATGTAATAGAGAATTACCAATTCTAGTTAATGTGGGGTCAGCTACTGTAGAATCCCATTCAACCCCATAAGAGTAAATGTCTTCTAATCCAGTGTAGTCAACTCCACCACCTCCACCTTGATTGTCCTGCCATTTAGCTGTACCGTCGCCGTTGTTTACGAGTATTTGACCTGCTGTACCTCCAGCTGGAATATGTTTATTACCTGCTGTAGTTGGATGTACATAGTTGTTAGCATTAGCTGCTACACCTTGCAGTTTAGTCTTCTCAGCTGTTGTATAATCTTCTGTAGATAATTGTTTACCTTTAACCTTATCTACCTTGTTAGCTATCTTTGCTACTTCTTGCTTCTCAGCTGTTGTGTAGTCGTTAGTAGATAACTGCTTACCGCCTACCTTATCAACTTTTAGAGCAATAGCAGCTGTGCTTCTTGCCTCAGAATCCTTAATAGCTTTATCTACTTGTGTCTTGTTGTAATAACCTGTTAAGTCTACCTCAACGTTCTTAGTACCTAAGAACTCCCATCCTGTCTTCTCAGTAGTAACCATCCATATATACTCATCGTATACATCGTTGGCTCTAGAGCTTTCATTAGGAACCATGTAAATGGTATTGGGATTACCCTTAGCTGGTAGTTCTGTAACAACAAGAACCTTACCTCCCGCATCAGCTATTGCATCAGTTACCCACTGTTCTGTAGCTAAGCCTTCAATTACCTTATTAACAGTAGTTGATTTGTTAGTACCATTTTGAACAATAGGGATTAACTCATCACCAGCCAGTGTTGTAGCAGGGGTCATTTGAGAGATTTTAATGTCAGTTGCTGCCATTATTCAAATAAAATTAAATCACCATTTTCTGTAACCATAAATTTACCATCTTCTAATATAATGTTTGCCAAATCTCTAAAGATTAGACCACCATCTTCTGTAAGTATATTAACGCCAATTTCGGCAAGAATATTTCTAGTAACATCAGTAAGATAAATGTCTCCATTCTCTAACTTCCACCTGTCTATAACAACAGACTCATGTCCTTGTCTTTTGACTATTAGTGGATAGCTGCTGTTCTCAAATCCTTTTAATATTACTTGTCCATTGGCATCAGTTACGTACTCTTTACCCTTAAAGACAACTATAGCACCTACTAAGGGTAATCCAGTACCTTTATCTATAACTCTAACTCTAACTACAACTGAGATAACCTTTAGATTGGCTCTCCCAATATGGTTACCAATGCCAATATAAATTCCCATGTTAGTTACCTACTTGTAATGTACTTTCAGGTACAGCTTTAATACCTATAACTAACTCTGGATTCCATCCAGGATAGAACACAGTAGATACATACTGACCTTCTGAATCTTTTAATAGTACCTCTACAGTTACATTATCTTCCGTAATGTTCTTAACAAGAACTGCATTACTTCCATAAGGTAACTCAAAGTCACCTGCAGGTAGTAGAGATAATCTACTTACTTGCAGGGAGGTTGGTCTTTCATTCTGATTGAGATTAATCATTCTTATGCGTTTTTAACTTCGTTATTCATTTGATTACCATCGAATAATTGAGCATATTCAATGTCTGTTCTCTTAGTATCGTTATTAGCATCACTTTGAGACTTGTCTCTTTGAGTCCTAGCATTATACCAGTTAATATCAGCTTCGTTCTGAACCTTTTGTCTTTCAATTTCCAATTTAGCTTCATTAAGACTTTCAATCTTACCTTGAGCCTGTTGTAATTGCTGTTGTAGTTGTTGGTTCTGTTGCTGTAGCTGTTCAAGCTGTTGCTGCATCTGACCCATCTCATTCATCTCCTTTTTCTTCTTAGCAAAGGCTTTAGTAACCTTAGCTTTAAGTTCAGTAAGACTTCTAGCTGTTAGAGCATCAACAATCATATCTGGGTCTAACTGACCGCTCTTTATAAGCTCAATAATGATTTGTTGAACGTTTTGCATTTCCTTCATAATCTGGGTACTTGGCACGATATGTATATCGTAATCAGTATGAGTAAAATGCTCTGGTAATGCAGTAAATACTTTCTGTAGTTTATCTCCTAAGATTAGAGTTCCAGTTAATCCTTTCTTCCACACTATCTTAGCTATATCAAGACAATCTCTAAGAATGTCTATTGATAATGTGTCCATAGTCTGATAGAATGGTTTAGTAATAGTGTATGAATTTCTAGCCCCAGCCTCTACATTACTAACTGCATCTTTTTGCTGAATACCATTAAGTCTTTCTCTGAACACACCAGTGATAGATGATGTTTGGTCTTCCACTCTTTGTAGTGCTAAGTCAAAGGCTTGAATAGTCTGCACTTTAATAGTATCAGTAAATCCAGCAAATGAAGTATTGTTATTAAATGCCCTACCTTCCTGACTGGTATCTACTAAAGCTACTCCAGTCTTTTTAAATGCAATCCACTTCTGAACCCTCTCAGTAAGGTCATCACCTAATATTGTTGGAAGCATAGATAAGTCTAGCCAGTCACCATCAGTACCACTGTTAGCTAAGATATTATCTCTAAAGTAAGTAATTAAGTCATACTTATCCTGTAGGTGAGCACATTGTAGTACTAAAGATTGTGGAACATTGTCTCTATTAACTAGATATACACCATTAACAGACAACCCACACTTAGTAGGAGCATCCTTAGTTCTAATTACATTCTCTGATTTACCAGTAAGAACATATATAGACTGTCCTATCCTAACTCCCTCATATCTGTTTTGAACATACTCATCACCCTCTTTGTCTATGTCAATCCATTCTGTTTCATAGACAGGTAATAGCTTATAGTTAAATGACTCATAAGTATCAGCAGGAAATCCTGGAACAATACCTTTACCAGCATCTAGTCCAGCACCTTCTCCTTCCATAATAGGTCTACATCCTACTTGGTTCTCCATAGCTCTAATATACATATAGGAACTATCGGAGTAGTGTTCGTACATATCCTCTAACTCAGCTCTACTCTCATCACTTAGGTCTTTGCCATATTCAACAAGAATTTGCTGCTTAGTCATCCACTTCCTAATTACAACTCTGTAACTATCCTTTACATAAGGAGATTCTGGATTTCTATCAACGAATGTATTTAATGGATTAAGTACATCAATAGTAATATTCTTACCACTTGCAGCAGGTTTAACCCTATAGAATGAACAGCCAGTAACAAGTAAATCTAACAGTAATGCTTTTAGTTTATTAGCTAAGTCAGTACTCCTTGATTGGATTACATACTCTATAACATATTGGGCAGCTTTCTCGTAATCACTAATGAAGTTATTATTAATATCTTCAATTAGCTTTTCTATATCTGCCTCAACAGAAGCATCACTAACATTACCTCCTCCTATAAAGGCTAGTATTTGATTGTTTAAATGCTTTTGTAAGAATGTATAGACTTGCTGACTTATTTCTAACTCCTTCTGTCTAGTAATCTTTGAGATTGTTTCTTTATCTTTACAAGATACCTTTGGAAGAATTGGAATGTCTAAATACTCTCCAATTAAGGCGTCAACGTGTTTCTTTATAAGAGGAGTGAACTCAATAGAAGTAGGATTACCTATTCCAAAGTTTTCTTCAAGATACCTAAATTGTTCGGCGTCTCTCTTACCGTTATAATAGTTGTATGCCTTCTGTAACTTCCATTTGTTGAAGACTAACTCATTTACAGCTTTGTCAATCTTCTCTATCAAATAATCATCACTTCTTTGCTTTGCACTCATCTTCGTAATCATATAATTGTATAGCAGTGAAGTATTTAGTTCTCACTAAACTTCTCTCCTTTAATTCTTTCTCAATAAACTTTATAAACTCCTCAGCCGTACCATCACATGCAATGGACAATGGCTTCTCATCTTTATTAAGTCCAAGGTCCATTCTGTATCCCACGTGCTCAGGTTCTTCGCCTGGAAATTTATAAGTGGTTTCGTAAACCTTTAGGACTCCTTGATATTCTACGCAATATAAAGATTTAATTAAATCTCGGATTGCTTGTTCGATGTCCTGTGTCGTCATAATATTGTGTAGGGAATAAGTTAAACTTAGGTACTATAGACTGTTTGTCTGGAATAACTCCTTTATGTTTTATGCCATATTCATCAGTCCAGTAGCCAAATAGCTTCAACTTCCTACCCCCATTATCAGCTTCCTGTGGTGGAATACCACTTAACTCCTCATCTCCTAATTCAGCCATACCCATTGCTGCTACAATATCGAACTTTCTTTTATTCTCATATGAATAAGTAATAAGTTCGTTAATCATTGGCTCAAACCACATATTGTGGCAGTAATTATTGATATAACAATCAATAAGGTCCAACTGGTGTTGAATAACTGCCTCAGTTGCAGGAGCACCAAATTGTCTACTTCTACCAGCTTGTATGTCAGATTGAGTAGCTCTTGGTCTTCTCATTAAGAATCTCTCTTCCTTATGCTTAGTTCTAAACCATGTTAAGATACTAATACGGGTAGATTCCAAACAAGCTTTGCAGTTATAGTATTCTAATATCTTTAGGGTAGTTCTATATGCTTCCTCAAGATTATTAGGTCTGTCTTTGTAGATACAAACATACATTGGTTCTTGTAATCCAAAGCATCTCTTCTTTACTACTACACAGAAGTCTGATGGGTCTCTAGTACTATCAGATGTATCATTCATACCCATGTCAATACCATCAATACCAGCTACATATAGATTTCTAAAGTCTGCGCCATTCTCACTCTTAATGGGATGTTCAATAATACAAACCTTTCCTTTATCACTAGGTATAAACCTTACTCCATTCTTAGCTTCTTCAGAATGTACATTGTTTTGAAATGTATATTCTAGCTGTCCCCATTTAGGTTTAAGCTCTTGTGGAGTAATCTTATGTAACTTAATAGCAGCTAACTGTTCTGTTAATAATACAGTATTGAATTGGTTATCACCTTCCAAAGCTAATGCTTCATCAGGTGTAAAACAATACTCAGCAGAGTATAGCATTAAACCTTTAGGGTCTGCAATCTTAGTAGCTCTCTTAGCCATGTAGAACTCTCTACCCTTTTCTGGGTCTGTCCATCCTCTATGGTCTACATATCCTGGAGCAGTAACAATAGTATATGCAGGAATGAAATATGCAGTTTCTACATAAGTACCTTCCTTAGTATAGTTATGCTTATATGGAAGTACATCATAACCTCTAGGGTCATGGAATGCAGCAGCCACACCTTCTAATGCGGGACCACTATCACCACCTGTACCCCAAGCCAGCTTAATACCGAATCTCTGTCCTTGAATATCAATCAAGGCATCACCCTGAATGAATGCTTTCTTCCAATTGGGCCAAGAACCACTTTCTTCGTACATCAGAATATCAGTACGGTCACCTCTAATCTTATTAGGTTTATCAGCTGTAATTCCTTCAATCTCAGACATCCATCCAGATTCTACACCATCTACATTCTTACTAGAAGCTCTCTTCCATTTAGCTGTGTTGTGTACTTGCCTTAACCACCTCATACCATCCTCAGTATTATCATCTAAATATGATAACTGAGTCCAGCATTTACTTAAAGTATCATCAACATAACCTTCTTGTTGTGCAGCTACTACCCCTCTAAAGTGAGGTCTAGTTGTATAACCATTAACAAGTATAGCAGCAGCTATTTCCGAGAATCCAACACCTCTGGCTTTTAAACCAATGGCATTCTTTCTCAGCATCTTACACAATTCTATATAATGGAAGTACTCATATTGTTTTACAAAGAAATTAGGGAAGTCTACTGAACGACCACCACCAGCCTTAGTTGCAGAAGATAGATTAGGTAGCTGATAGTAATTAATAAAGAAATAATTATCACCAGTAATAGTATAGCCATTAACAGTCATACCATTTCTACATCTATCATATTCTTGGTCCCAAAACTCACCATAAGCCTTACCCATCAATGGTTCATTACAATACTTACCAGTAGTAGCCTTAGTCTTCCTAGCTTCCATAAACCATTCTGGGTCAAAGTCTAATCCTCTTGTACCATCAATAGGTCTGTAACCAGTGAGTTCATATGATAGGTTAGAATCAAAATAGTCTATCGGGTCTCCAATTCTGACATCCCACTCAACTTCCGTGAGCTTCTGCTCTAGTGTTCCAGTATTCTCCCCTACCTCAGTAACCTTTTCAACTAAGGCTTGGACAGTAGGGGACTCCTGGATTTTATTTTTAGGTTTCCTTCCACGTGCCATGTTACTTTAGTTTTGGTACATATCCCTCAACAGCACCAGCACGAAGACCTGTAGCAGCTTTCTGTTTCTTCTTAATACGGGCTTCTAAGGCATCTAATTCATCTAATACCTTAGATATAGATGACATTTCACCGATAACGTCCTTAGCTTTAAAGATTGGTTTACCAGTAATGGGGTCTCTTTCTTGTAAATCAGAACCCTCATTGAAATAATCAATCAACTCGTCTACCTTATTCTGAGCTGCCCTAATTAATTTAATGTCTCTTGCTGATTCTTGTATCTCTCTATATTTCCTACATGCAGCTCTAAACAGAGGGTCATTAAACTCCTCTTCTGTAATACCACTATCCTGTTTAGCAGCCTCATTGCGTTCTGCTTCAGTAAATTGTGAATAGTGTGATTGCCAGTCAATCATTAGATACATGTAGGTGAACTCTTTGAATGCTCTTAGCTTTTTAATACCCTTAGGGTCTTCCTTACTGATATTTCTATCATTAGTCCATAACTCAGCGAACTCCTTAATAAGAAGAATCTCTGGTTCGTTTAATCGCAGTTCATGATTTACATTATCATATAGAAATATTGTCATAACAATTATTGTTTAATTATACGTCTTTGGACTGTTCCTCCAAAGTAATTCTTTCCAATTCCCTTATTTTTTACAACTCCTGCTCCACTAGCACTCTTCCCATTAGCCTGGTCTTTCATATCAACCTTTACTTTCTCATTATGAGGAAGTTTTTTATAGTCAGCTGGAGTCATCTTCTTATAAGGAAGTTTCTTATTACTAACGTTGTATACTCCCTTACTTGTGTGTACAGTGTCAGCCTTATTAACTACAGCACCTTTTTGGTCTTTAGCTACTGACCAAGAGTTATCTACGGTTCCTCCCATATTCTTTTTAACTCTCTTCTTAGCCTTACCTCCACACTTATCTTTAAATATATCTACTACTTTAGCACCCTCAGCTTTCTTCTTGCATTTAACACAGCCTCCAGCCATATACTTCTCAACCTCGTATCCTTCTGGGCACTCACCTCTAAGGGTTTGAACATAACTTAACTTGGCTCCTAATTTAGCCATTGAAATTTGATTACCTTCCATTGCTTTGTATTGTTTATAAAACTCTCTTAAATCGTTCTCTGATAGCTGTGCTACTTTGTTCTCAAAGTCCGCTTCATCTTTAGGGTTTAGGACTTTAATAAGATAGGCAGTGAACGCTTGTTGTTCTTCGTTCATCTGCCCACCCTGTTGAAACATACTTATCATACTTTAACTAAATCCTTAGTATTGTAGATAGCTTCCTGCAAAACTCCTTCTGTAGAGAACCATCTACATCTAATACCTTTAAAATAATCTTCTGTTACGTTGGGAACACCATGAGTTCTAATATTCATAGTCTCCTTCTTAACCACAATCATTACAGGTTTGTTAGGTATATCTTGTTTAAGAGTTACTACCTCACCTGGCATAAAATATACTTTCTCTTCCATTATGCATTATCACTTTTAAATTCCTTTGTATATCTATCTTTTAATCCAGAATTAACTACTACTTGAACTTGAGGTTCAGCTACAACTTCAAATCCTTGTCCGAAGAATGGAATAGGAACTCCACATGCTCTTCTATAGTAAATAATGTCACCTTCCTTTACAAATTTACATAAAGGACTAGCCTCTATTACTAATGCTTGAACTGATAAGTTCTCTTCTTGGTCCATTTCACCAGAGTCTGGATTCTTAAATGTACCTGTATATTCTGGAAGTATCAACCCTGACTCAGTTACCTTCATCTTCTGGAATGGGTTCTTAGCATAAGGTTGTACTAATATATAACTGTTGATAGGGACAATCTGTAAGTCCTTCATCTTCTCATCCATCATCTTAGCGTGTCTTTCCTGCTCATCGATTTTAGCATTCCACTCTGCTCTAGCTTCCTCAACCTGCTCGTTGAATTTTACTTTAGCATCTTGTTTAGCCATTTCAGCTACAGTAGGAGACATTATAAATACATCCCCATTACCCATTAAACTATTCTTACCATTAGCATCTCCTCTAACCAATTGATTCTTTGTTTTTAACACTGCTTCTACTGTACTTAAACTATTCATACTCATTAAAATTAAATTACCATTTTCCTATAGGACACGTTGCATTAGGTAGAGTTGTTTTAGCTCTTAGCCTGCATCCACATCCATTAATATATCCATCTTTCTTCTCTGCACTTACATCTTCATTATTTGGGTTTATCCATAACTTACTGTTACAAATCTCACCCAATACCACACTCTTTTTATAGAGCTTACATTCTTTACACAAACGGATGCGGGCAGCAGATATATTCTGATTCAGCCCAAGCATCTCGTTAGTGTGTCCATTTAAAATAGCACCAAGACCCATATTTATTCTATTTAGTTCATAAAGTTGCTAATATCTCAAACCTAATTGTTTGAAAGATACTCATATAGGTATTATTAGAATTCTATAGGTCTCCTGCTATTCTTTCTGGCTTCTAATATAGCTTCTTTCTTATAGAACCTACACATTCTTTCCACATCATCCTTTAGATAATCAAGCTCATGTTCTGTGACATTTCCTTGATGGTCGTAATGTATAAGTAATAGTTTCTTAACTACGAACTTAGGATTCAATTTCTGAAGCATCCAAGCATAGGTTGATAACTGTAGTGCGTAGTGCATCTTGTTACAATCCATAATGTTATTCATAGGGTACTTCATCATCTGACATTTCTTAGTTCTCTTATCAAAGAAGGATTTATCGTCTAACTTCTTATTAGTCTTGTAGTCTATGATATAGATGTCATTACCATCCTTAATCAGTAAGTCAATCTGTCCTGCAAGTTTAAACTTGCCATCATCTGACTTCCTATATATCATATACTCAGGGAATACTCCCTTTTCAATATCAAGTAAATCCTTATTGTGCTCCATTAAAGAGTCATTGGTATTTACTTCAAACTTACCTCCAAGTCCGAACTTTCTTAATTCACATTGTTTCTTAGAAGTATAATTACCTTCTAACTCAGCATGAATTTTAGAACCTCTTTCACAGGATTCAGCATTAGTCTTCTGCCACTCATCTAAGATGTCTTGTTGAGCCTTATTGTAATCGTTACGAGTAAATCCATACATATTGCAGAAGTATTCTACATCTATCTTATGAGTGTTTAATAGTTGAGATTTCTCAGCTTTAAATTCTTCTGCTGATAACATCTTCTCTAATGCCTTATAACCTGACCAGAAATCCTTATCAAAATCTTGACAGAATTTGCCAATTAATGTTGTTACTGATACATACACTCCATTTTCATCCCAGTACATGTGCTTCTCATCGTTGTAGCAAACGTTCTGGTTCTGCTTGTCCACTTTCATATAGCCTTTTAAATTTATCCTTTACTGAATTATAATCTAACCATGTTGTAAGAGGTTGAAGAGATGGAGCTATTATAGATTGATAATATCCCAGGCAATATTCCTTCTTCATAGGATAGATAACTACCAGCATTCCTACAGGTCCATCTATACCAGATAGCCTATAGAAGGCGGCTGACTTAGCATTGCTACGTTGTAACAACTCTACTAAGTTGGGCAGACTTGTGCTATATTGTTGAATACTATCCATTCTTAAGGACTTATTCTCATTTATCTTTTCAATCTCATCTCCATAGTTTGTATATTCTAGCTCCTTCCATATTCTTAAACAGCTCTTAGTATCCAGACCTCTCTTCTTCTCAGTTAGTGCTGTAAGGTATCTATACGATAATCCATGAGTACTAACCAAGGAATTGTGATAATTCAATAGGATAACATTAGACGCATCCCTGTCCTGTACCAATATTCTTTCAATGTATTCATTAATAGAAGGGGAGATTATCTTTGTATATTCCTCAGCGAGGTACTTTTCCCGCTGGACTTGTTCAGTATAATCTTGTAAGATAAGTTTCGTATGACCTCTAAAACTAGTTTCCACTACTATCACTGATAAAACTATAATAATGATAGTCTTAACGTTTGGACCTAAGTTATTAATCCAGCCATAAATTGCTTCTAGTCTACTTAACGACATTAATCTATTTCCTTTAAATGTTGAATGTTAGTCCGCCTAAAAATAAACTCTAATTCATTTTCATCAATCCATTATTTATAATTTACTACCTTTCATTTGATAATGTGCAAATTTAGCTTTAATTTTGTAAATAAAAAAATGAAACATAAACTTATTTAATTATGGAACTAAATCAGAGAGAATTGAATGCAATGTACGTCTCTTTAAAGGAGATGTGTAGTAATGTAGATTTAGATAGTATTCCTATGTTCAGACAAGGGAGTAAGCTAATACCTAGATGTAAAAATGGAAGTGGTATTCATATTAAGAAAGAGAATAGAGGTAAGTTCACAGCATCTGCCAAGAAAGCTGGACAATCAGTACAAGAACATGCTCGTTCTGTACTTAATAATCCTAATGCTACTCCATTACAGAAGAAGAGAGCTAATTTCGCTAGAAATGCAGCTAAGTGGCATCATTAATGATTAATTATGACAGAGAATGCTGAAACAGCTAAAATTAACAAAAGTTTATTAAGGGAGAGGAAGAAAGAATGTTGTATATGTGAGGAGACTACTTACTGCTGCTTAGAGTTACATCATATAAGGAATAAACTCTATACAATATCCAGAGCAGTTAAGAACCTTCCCGCTCCTCTTTTTATAAAGGAGATGAATAAATGTATAGTAGTTTGTTCAAACTGCCACAAGAAACTACATAATAATATTATTAGATATGAGGATAAAGAAGTTACAGGAAGGTAATATAATAGCTAAGCAGGATAATACTAGAGTATCTAAACCTATTATTCCAGAAATTATTAAGGCTAAACCTAGACAAGACCAACTTATTGATTTGGGAGGAGAACCTTCTACTGATACAAGAACAGCTGCTGAAAGGAATAGAGACTATTGGCATCCCATTAAAGGAGCTAAGGAAAGGTTTAAATCTTCTATGAGGAATGGAACTAATCCATTAGTAGGCTTAGAAAGAACTGTAATGCCTGCTATGGCTGGTGCTGCATTAGTAACAACTCCAGCTACAGTAGTAGGAGGTTTATTAGGAAGTGAAGCTGTTAATAATGCTACTGGTGGATTTGGTCAATGGTTGGAAGGTAAGGTTGGAATACCAGCTGAAGTTGGAGAATATCTAAACCCTGGTGCAGTATATGGAGGAGGCAAAGGTCTTAATGTTACTAAGAACAAATTAGTTTCTAAGTTTATTAAAGGGGATGCTGACTTAGGTTGGAATGCTCTTAATAGAAATCATTGGATATTTAATAGAGAGGCTCGTACACCTACTAATATTGCTACTGCTAATAGAGCAATGCCATTCTTATCTAATGTAGAGAAGACTCCAGCAAGAATTGCAGCTTATAAAGTAGGTAGAAGAACCAAAGGTAATGCTTCTGTATCTTTAAAGGATATAAAGAATAATGAGTCTACATACACAGGTTCAGCAACACCAGAAGGTAATAATGGTGATAGGGACTTATTAGGAATGTATCTATTTCAGAATGACCCATTAATAAGTAAGAGTCCTTGGTTTCAGAAGGTAGCTAAATCATTTAAACCTGCTAAAGGAAAAGGGTTCAGTCATGGAGATAGATATAATCAACTATATCCTGGTATTGAGAATAGAAGATACCAAATGCAATCTGTAGTTAAAGATTCAAGACCTTTAAGGTTTAGAAATATAGAAGAGTTTAATGAATACTCTAATGGTATAGGTAAATTACAAGGTAAAGAAGGTGATATGGTTATAGAGATGCCAGATGGATTTCAAACCTTTAGACAGCCTGGAACTAATTATGTAGGACCTATAGATGATGTAGGAGGTCATGTTATAAAGATTGATTACAACAATAAGGGAAAGCTAACCCAAATATCTCAAGATATGTGGAAGTTTAATCCAGCTGACTATGCTAAGAGATGGTCTGGCAAGAGTGTAGCAGAGGGAGTTAGGGCTACTAAACAAGCTGCACTTATGGATAAGGTGGGAACCCCATTTATATTACAGCAAGAGAATCCTATCTATATAGGTGGAAGAAGAGTATGGGATAGCATTAAGAGTATTCCTAAGAATCCATATATAAGAAGACAACCTATGATGCAAGGTGCATTATTAACTATGAAGAAAGGTGGTAGTCTAGTATCTGATGGTAGAAGATTCAAGTTTAAAGATTCTACACTAGTAAAGAACTCTAAGACTCTTAACAATAAGAGAGATATGAGGAAGAAATTCATAAAATCTGACAGACCTACATATAGTAACAATAGAGTTAGGAAGGGACAAGAAGGATTACGATTTACTAGGTATGATGTTATAGAAAGACCTACTCTTAATATGGATAATACATTTGAAGAATACAGATTCCCAGTTGATAATACTCCAACTTATACTATTAAGAGAGAGGAAACTCCAGTAGATGTACAGCAACCCATTATTAAAGAAGAAGAAGCACCTATTATGAAGAGAGAGTTATTCAACATCAAACCATCTAAAGGATTAGATGAGTTTAATAAGTGGTACGATGAGGTAGAACAAGAAGACCCAGAAGCTAAGAACTATAGACAATTCCTTACTAAGATGGCTGAACAGGAATCTGGATTTAATAGTGCAATACAAAATAGAGCTGGCGCTCCTGCCTATGGCTACTTCCAATTCATGCAAGATGGTAAGAAATATAATAATATTTCTGCTTATGCTGGAACAGATGTAGATACATTTAGGAATAATCCTAAACTACAGATTAAAGCCGCTATTAAATTAGCTAAGCAATTTGAAAGAGGGTTTAATAAACAAGATTTAGAGCTAGCTGCACAAAAAGGATATACTAAATTTGGATTGTTAGGTGGAGCATGGTTAGCTGGTAATGGTGGAGTTAGAAAGTATCTACAAGGATTGGCTAACCCATCTGATAAACATTGGAGTAAATCTGGAAGTGGAACGGATGTAGCTAGTAGAATACAGATGTTTAATTTCTAAGAACATGAAATTTATAACCTTTATAAAGGGGATGGTTACTTCACATTCTGGTATTAGTAGTAAGAGAGTGTGTGGAGTATTAGGATGGATAGTTGCTATAATAGTGTTACTATATTGTACTATTCATGTTATCCAAGCCCCATTAATGATAGATACATTCTTAGTATGCTGTATGGCATTACTTGGTATAGATTCAATAACTGGTATCTGGAAGAAATTTGATAAACATGATAGACCAAATAAAGAAATTCCCGAAGGGTGATAAAATATTACATATGATATGCTGCTTTGCTATTGTAGTAATATTTGGATTAATCTTAAATATAGTTAGTGGAATTGCTCTAGCTCTAATAGCTTCATTTGGTAAAGAAACTTATGATGAAGTAAAATACAAAGGTTGGAGCTGGGATGATTTGCTAGCAGATTTATTAGGAATAGTTTTAGGAATCTTAGTACTATGAATTATAATCAAGCTACACTTCACGCTGCTACTGGTAAGATATTAATGCTTCCAGGTTGGCACGGATACTTTTATTGGAACTATAGTACTAAGGAACTAAACTTTAGAGATGGCGATTATCATTTAGATAGTAAGCAGTTACAAGATATGAATATCAGAGATAGGAATGATTGGTATTATATTACCTAAATTTTATTAACAATTAAACACAACACAATTATGAGACATTTTATGATGGACGTTTGGATTTGGACAGAGGATAAACACTCTAAGCCATTAAAGACAATTAGATTTGAACAAGACCATTTCCCTACTGAGAAGGAATGCTGGCATTGGTTTACTAAAGACGAAGATGTAGAAGTATATATGAAGAGTGGTATCTGTGTAAAATTCAATAATATACATGAGTATCAGAAATAAACAAAAAGGCGGCTCTAGCTTAATTGCTAAAGTCGCCTTTAATTTTTACTGATAGTATTGAGTCTTCCCATTGTGTTGAGAAATTCTTTAGAGCATATAATATATTCTCTCCGAGTCTATCTAAGGATGATACTATCTCATTATATGGAAATGGGTCTATAACTCCGTAGTCTACACCATATCCTCTAGTTCCTCTTACTATTATAATGAATTGCATCTTCCCACAAATACGAGAATCGGATAACCATCTTCATCTAATTCCTCATTATACATCTTGTTAGATGTCAAGTTAGAGTAACATACTTCTAGTTCTACTGCTGGATATTTAAGATAGTCCCAGCCTGGATGTACATAAGCTCTTTCTTGTATAGCTCTACACTTTAGATTGTAGAGTGCAGGAGGCATTGGATTAGCATAATTAAGAACAGCTAAATTAAATAATGCTGCACCCTTCTCACCAGTTATAAATGTAAATTGATTACTCATAATATAATATTTTACCGTAATAAGTTCCTTGTATGCTAATGCAGCAATCAGCTTGTCTCAAGAACATTTCATTATTCTTTGCCTCTACTGGAGCAATTATATATGATACATGATGACCTCTCAGCTTACTAGCTATACTGTTATCTAAATCACCTTTCTCTATTAAAAGAACTTTGTCAGACCTATCATCCCTGAATACTTTCATCCTTAGTCTTTATATATAGTTGGCAATGGCACATGCCCTCTTCCATTTCTCTAAACTCTTTACACATACATACTGTATCATCGTCCCTTACTAAGGAGCAAGGACAGTATCTTTTACCATACTTCTCCTTGTTCCTTTGTAAGCCTGCTAATACAGCTTCCTTTATTTCTTTATTGTCAGTAATTCTTACCATATGTTTCAATTTCTAACGCTCTTCTCTTGTCATTCTTTATCAATTCTGCCATCTGTTCATAAGCCTTGGCTAAGTGCATATGTAATAACTCCTCAGCAATTTGAGGATTAGTTGGGACTGTATGAGCAATTTGTACCGTTCTGTCTCCTTCTCGAAGGACTATATAGCACATTCTATCCCTGTAGTATATCATTTATTCTTCAGCTTTTCTTCTAGCTCAGCTATCCTCTTCTTTAAAGAATCATTCTCTTTAGCTAGTTCTATGTTATCATTCTTAGCCTGTTCTGCCTTCTTCATAAACTCTTCTACACCCTGCTCAAACAGAGTTAGATTCATTTTAATTTGTCTGATTTCTGGAATCATTGTTAAACTTATCCTCTAGTTCATTAATAATTCTGTGAAGACTTGGAATCTTACTTGTAATAATACTATCCAAGTAATCTTTAATATCATCCAGAGTCATTGCATCAAATTCATCTTTAGATAAATTACGTGATTCAATTGTCTCTATAAATACATCAATAGCATCTTTAATAGCTTGTTTGTCTCTTAGTAGCTGTTCATGCGTTAGATGAACATTAGTAATCTTAGAGAACAATGCTGGATACTTAGTAAATATCTCTTCCAATTCTTCATCACTAATTAGCTGTAATAGTTCTACAGCTTTATTATAGAGTACTTGTGCCTCTACAACATCATACTTATCAAGTATAGCTTTTAATTGCATAGATTTCTGTAAATATTAGATAGTGTTAGACAATGCTCAATATTAGCACCATTCTCTAGTCCTGATATGATTTTATCTAATACTGTCAGTTTAGCCACCATAGCCTTACCCCATACAATAGAATCCTCTTTAGGTTCGCAAGAACCACACTGACATTTACAACCTTCTTCTGTTGTTACAATTTCTTTTACTTCTTTAGCCATAATTCAAAATTTTATAATTAATACGTTATTTCTTCCTTATTGTTTGGTAATACAAAGATAATACATTCTAAATAGATTACCTAATGAGTTATACTTAAATATACTTAATATAGGTGAACTCAATTACTAGGTACTCCAAAAATACGCCCCCTCCCCATTGAGGTGACCAGTCAATAAATATTTGAGTTTTATTGGTAGATAATTGTTAGATTCGCAATTCGCGAATTGCAAATTCTTTAGTCTGAGTTTGTTATGAGATATGTAGTAAGTGAAATGAGGTGTATTATGAAAGGGAGGGTAGTGTACTACAAAACGCCCCCTCTGGGTTGCTCAAGAAAAATCAAAAAGTTTTAGAAAACTGTCCTGCACTATTACTAATATATTTCATCAGTCTTTGCTTGAATTGTTGAACTTAAAACCTTGCGGTGTAGAGGTGAACCGTCATACAGTCATGCAAACTACATACGTTTTATTCAATGGTGTTTTGGTTACTTTACAAGAGTACAAAGAAATGATTGCAGAGCAACAATAGTGCTCTGCTTTCAAAAGGGAGATTGTCTCCCTTTAATTCTTTTCTTTTATATACTATTACTTGTTATATATCTTCATTATGGTTTTGATTATTAACTTAGGCTTTGCGGTTGTGTGTAACCGTTATCAGAATTATGAATACGACATACGTTCTTTATTGTGGTGCATTGATTACTTTAGCTGAATACAAAGCAATCATCGCTGAACAGTAGCATTAATGGGAGTGGCGACACTCCCTTATTTTTTTACTTTAACATTTAACAATATGATTGAGAAGATTATCAATGGAACTTATAAAGCAAAGCTATTAAAGAAGAGACTTTGCGATGTGAAGATTATTGTTTGGGGTAATGGAGAACCTAAGACAATCGAACAAGTGAGTTACAATGAATATAACATCATTGAACCATACTTAGTTAAAGAGGGAGAGTAATCTCCCTTATTTTCTAATCATTAATACTTATCTTATGAATACATTAACAGACAAAGAACTTAATGACTTACTATCATTAATGGTTATGGTTGGGCAACAACCATCTATTAAAGCTTATGACCTTCTTGACCCATATTATGGAAAGGTCTCTCAGGAGGTGTGGGAACATGCTAACACTCTCATTCAGTTAAGACTAAGACAGGGTTAATCCCTGTTTTAGTTTTTGAATAATATACTATTACTTAATTAATATCTTCAGAATATCCTTGAATTATTAACTTTCCCTTTTACGGTGTGGGTAAAACCGTTAGAAGCATATGGATACATTATTCAGCTTTGCAATCGAGTACAACAAGGCATTCTGTGCCAAGTTAGGTGTTGAGATTAAGACTGGCTTAGATGCCTTCGAGTCTAACGACACAGTTGTGCGGCGTTCCTTAGAGGACGCAATGTTTCACGTTGGTGACATCGTGGAAATACCTGCAAAGGATAGTGACCAATGGGTTTCGTGTCCCGTAGCTAAAGGAGGCAATGCAGTGGTTCGTCCAGTCTGCAAGGTCACTGCATCAGACGGGACAGTTACAGCACGCGAGCTGTTTTACGGTACACTCACCAAATCGGTGCAGAATCGTGAGACGAAGCAGACCGTAGCTGTTACTGGCACGATTGTCGACGAACTTCGTAACTGCATCATGCAGAAGGAAGGTTGGTTGAAATTGTGCGGCAAGAAGCTCAAGGTGACCAATGCAGTCGAGGTGCCAATCATCCGAAGAGGGTGGAATGGGCAGCCAGACAGAGCTACCACAACCACAGTCTACAGCATAGACGTGGTTGAGTAACACAGAGGAGAGTGGTGACAGCACTCTCCTTTTCTTTTTCTAAAACAATTAAATACATTATATTATGCAAACTAAAGAATCAGTTGAAAGACAATACGAACTATTGAAAGAACTCTATGGAATACAATCAAGTGGTTGGTCTATGCTACATGAACGATTTAACAGATATGTGTTCTGTGAAGCTAATCGTAAATCACTTATTGCTGAATACCTAATGTGGGAGGAGTTCGTAGAAGATGCTAAGAAACTTGGGGTAGTCTATTATTATGGGATTGACCTATTTCTTAAAGAATACAAGAATGCAGTCTATTCTTGTTTAACTGGATTAGGGGGAGACTAACAATCTCCCTTTAAAACTTTCTAATGCTACATCCTTATACTAGTACTCCTCACATCCTCGATATGTATTTGAATAAAATAATATACTAAATACTTTTATGTATTGGTGTATTAGTTTATTCAAACTCATTCAGGGTGAGTATAAATAAAATCTGGTTATGGTGCTAAATCTTAACGCACTACTCTTTGTGTTCTGGAATATAAACTAAACGTGGTTAATCATTAGGAGAGCACTATATGTTGGCAGCCTGGAAAGACAGGCAATATTGTTAAACTCAAATAAATTTTAAAGATTATGGCAAACGAAAGCCTTTTCGCTTTTGCAACTAATTATGCAGAAGCTAGAGCTAAAGCTCTTGGTGGTAACATTGTTAAGGGTGCAGCAGCATTCGAAGTTGAAGACGCTCCAGTAAGACGTGACTTGTCGGAAACCCAGTTCAATATTGGGGATAAGATTGTCATTCCTGCTACTGCTGATTCAGAACAATGGATTTGTACTCCGCTGACTAGAGGACAGAATCCTGTTACTCGTGCACTGTGTGAAGTCACTGCATCTGACGGCACGAAGAGTGTTAAGGAGTTGTTCCTCGGTACACTCATGAAGTCCGTACAGAACAGAGAGACTAAACAGAATGTCAGCGTTACTGGCTCAATCACCAACTTCACTTCGAATTGTATTACGAAGAAAGAAGTATGGCAGAAGCTGTTCGGTAAGACTCTGGAAGTCGTTGGTGTTCAGATGGTTCCTATCATCCGAAGAGGATTCAACGGACAACCTGACAGACCGACTGAAACATCTGTACTGAAAATCAATGTCCTCGAATAGACCTCGAAGGACAAAGACAGTTAAAGCTTGGGTAATGGATAAGTATCGTATTAGGACTAATGATAATATATATCAAGTTCTTGATACGAGTTCATTACCCCAAGACAAAAGCTTCTGGGCGCTGATAACTCCGCTCGACTTTTGTAACTGGGCAGTCCTAAAATGGATTCCTCTTTGAGGGACATTTGTAACTGTACACACATTTAGACACAAGCTCTAAAGAATTAAATTCCAAATATACCCAAATTAAGGGTTTGGTTCTAAATGTGTGTACATATATACCTTTATTTATTGTAATGCAGCATATAGATGTATTAACACCTATATAGATTCAAAGCCTCTACAAATGCAGATAACTAATTCTAAAGACCTCACACTGATTAGGTAAGTGTAAAGATTATGAATCCATTAAATATTCAATCGGGTTGTTATAACACTAGAGAAGAGGCAATCTCTCATGTGAAATATCAACAAGATGTAATGCATTAAACTGGCGTGTGCAACACATTAAAATCACATTTGAAGAACAGGAAAGTTTCATCTACAATCCCACAAAATGATAATTCATATTGATAAAGAGGAAGTAACTATTTTAGAGATTAAGATAGTTACTCTTGGAGAGAAGGACACTCATGCATATAATTATAGAAAGGATAAGAAGTGGATAAAGTTCTGTAGGGAACATAACTTCCATCCACACAAGGACTATAATACAAAAATATATGACCTATATCTAAGGTTATGTGCAGAGGGTATAATTAACTAATCGTATAAACCTATAATTAAGGATTAAATTATGAAATTATTTTATTTGCCTGATACTAAGGCAATCGTTGCAAAGTACAACAACAAGTTTGTCTCATTGCCCAACGCAGAAGAGATAGAGAAACCTGCTAAGCTCATCCCTTGTCAACCATTCTTAAAGGAGTCTAAAACCTCTAAATGGAATGACATTCCAGATGACGATGATGCATTTTATGTCCATCTTAACAAGTATAATGACCTAAAGACATCTGATAGACGTCCTCGTGTCATTAAAGTTCATAAAATTAGGATGGCTGTAATATATACTACTAATGAAGTGGGAGAACCTTGGTTCCAGCTATCTGGCAACGTTCCTCACTATGTATTGAATGGAATTGCTAATGTTCTAAAAGAAGAATATTATGATTTTATTAAGTAGTGGTATATTCATCTCTGACGGCATGGCTTCGGTCGTAGCCGTTATTATTGGAATACTAACTTGTGTATTCTGGTATAAAAATAGTAACAAAGAATAAAAATAACAAATAAAATAACATCGACATGGAAAAGAATGTAATAGCAGTAGCAAGTGTGCTTGGAATCCAATCTCCTAGTGGTCTTCAACTTATTCACGGAAATAGAACCGTAACTGACCTAAAACACGTAGCCAAAATCAAAGAGGCTATGAAGAGAGGAGAGATTGTTCCGCCAATCATAATTGATAAGCTAACCAAACTTATCATAGACGGGCAGCATAGGTTCATGGCTGCCTGTGAATTGTGGAGAGAAGGCAACTCATACATACTCTCATACTTGGAATTTGAGTTCGAGAATCCGTTGCTATCTGCAATACAATATAACTCCAACTCAAAGAAGTGGTCAACCGCAGACTACGTAAAGGCTTACATAGTTGATGGAAGAGAGTCTTATGATATTCTTCATAAGTTCTGTCAGAGCCATGAACATTTCAGAGGCGGCAGGAATGGTTTCCAATATAAAGCAGCCGCTCAACTAATCACAGGTCAAGCATGTGGTGATGCGATACAGAGGGGAATACTCCAAATCACAGAAGAGCAGGCTAAAGTAGCTGATATTGCTTACAATCAGTTAGCACAAATGGCTGCTGCAATAGGTAAAGAAAGAGGAGGACTCACTTTACTGAAGCGTGATATAGTACTAGCTTGGCTAGGAGTACGTGGTTTAATCTTGTCTAACATGACTATAGATGCCTTCACTAATCTGATGAAGAAGCATTTCGTCTGCCCAATTTCAGATAAGAAGGTTCTGTACCAGAGTATGTATTTGGATGTTTACAAATCCAAGAAATAGCCTACGTAATGGGTGCTAGTTTAATAGCTAGCACCATTTATCCATAATTAAGGCAGGTTCTTCGTGAGGAGAATAAGTGAAAACACAAGTGCAATTATCTAATAATTAGAGATTGATTACTGTTAGTAGAGTAGCCCAAGACCTGTGCTCACTTGGTATAAGAAGAAGCGTTTAATATTGTACATAAAAGCGTGGATACTCAGAGCACCAAGTATGGTTGTAGGTAAACTAAAGTAGGAATTAGCCATGACACTACTCTAAAAACGTATGGTGTGTATGCAGACTCGCACTTAAATCTAGTCTGTACTAGGGAGTACTACCTAGGTCTGGTATCGTAACGCCAGAAAAGGCTGTATGAACGTAGAGAATATTTCATACGGCCACTTTTGGAATAGTCTGAAGCCCTATAAGGACTTAAAATCGTGTACCTAGCCACCAGGCTTTTTAGCAGTTGGGCATCTAGTCAGCTTACCTGACATTCTTAAAAACTCAACGTTATGACAGTATAAAGATATAAGTTTTAGGTGTAAAATGCATGGGACACCATGTTAGCTGAAATCAGAAAGGAATTGGACCATAATGGGTACGCCCTGAGACTAATGCAGAGCATCTCTTATACCAAACAGTATGACCTTGATACTGGAGAGATGTCTTATCGAGAGATAAGGCAAAGTATCGTGAGATTGCACTGGCAATCGAAGACAGTCGTGTACACTTCAATAACAGAGGTTATTGTCGAGACTGTAGGCACAGGAAGGTCTTGCGTTCCATAAATTAAGCTTTTACATATAGGTAGATATGATTCTACTATACCCCCGTGACGGGGTCGGCATCATGACTAAGCCTTTACGTGGCGATGCTATAAGTAACCTATTTATAGGTGAAACTAATTGGTCATATTGTTTAATTTAATAACTAATCGACAATGAAAATTGAAAAGAACAAATTAGTGAATCGTGCTCAAGTGTTGAATCAAGACATTCAGTTAGGTATCATTGCCTATTCTGTAGCTGAAATGGTATCTATCATCGAACAGACAGACGCCAAACTCAACAAAGGCGAAATCAATAACGAGCAGCACAAAGCTATAGTTGACGATTGTGTAGAATACATCAAGTCGGCTAAGGAAGTGTGTGATGAGTCCAAGATGGACTGGAGTGTATGTATCTTGTTGTCACGTACTAATCTTGATAAGTATGTGGAAAGCAAGGTTGACTAAGGCTGCATTCCTACTTATAGTAGGATACTTAGGCTGGCAGTGTACTAGAGCATCTTTATGGATTCCTCTAGTACCATGTGTGTTATTAGGCATTTTTATTATTCGACTTAAAAATAAGGATTTATCATGAAAAAGATTGACATGATTCTGAATGGCACTAAAGAACAGTACCCTTCATTGATAAGCAAATTATCTAACATTCTCGAACCGTTCGCACTGCTTGCAGTAGGCAAGGCTCCAGTATACATCGGACGTATAGTAGAAGAACTTGGAGTTAAACAGTGTAAGGACTGTGGGGCTTTCATATTCAACATTGATGGCAATGACGTTGCTCACGTTAATACCAAGAGAATGGAAGCATCTGTATTCGGTGGTGAAACATTCTCTATCTCTATAGAAGATGCAGAGTCCGTTCGCAACACAGTAGATGCGTTAGAGAATCGTAAGGGCAGTGACATTGATGAAAACCCTATTAAGGACATCATCGAGGGTATGCCTAAGGAACTCAAGTCTCTTCTCGGTGCAGCTATTGTAATGTCAAAGCTGCGTAAGAAAGGTGATAACTAAAGAAGGTTTTTGAAGACAAATATCAAGGGGTTAGTCCACTGTGAAGTGAGCTAGCTCCGCCAACTTTTAAAGCTAATAATGAAATGGATATACTGAAGCAATTAGAAGAAGGCAAACCTTTCTCTGGTAGAAATGGTGCTTTTACTGGAAGAGTTGAACCACAATCAATAGAAGGTGATACTCTGAAGGTTATATGTGATAAGAGTGGTACAAGATGGCATGAGAACTGGGAACTATAGCATGTTGTTTGAACGTGGAGATTACTACTTCCTATGATAAAGTGTGATATATCTAAATGCCATGCGAGTTGTTGTTACAATGCTCCATTGCCTAAGAAATACATATTTGCATTAAAGAATAGGATAGTTAATCCAGTCAAGGAGATTCTCGTTATTGATAATGAGAATATGAAAGGTGAGGTAATGTGTTATCCAATCACAGACCATAACCCTGACAAGAATAAATGTCCATTCTTAACTGAGAATTGTAGATGCAATATTTATGATAGAAGACCACCAATATGTAAGAAGTTTGGTAATGGTACTGAACCATTATTGACTTGCTCATTCTTAGTTCCAGAAGAACAAAGAGAGTCTGTATTGGCTGGATATAAATCTGCTATCAATAAACTAACATCTCCAGCTGCTTGGGAACTTGCTAAAAAGTATAAATAATATGCCAAAGGATTACGCTCTAAGAAAGTTACACTCTAAAGAAGAGAAAATCATCTTCTGTGGATGCGATGCTATAAGCGGTTTATTAATACATTACCTACTTGATGAATTGTTTGGTAGAGGTGAATACAAGATATTACATCACTACGATTTACGATTACAGAAAGAATGGGAATGGACTATTGATGAACCAATACCTGACAAAGATATTATTAAGGAATGGTTCTTCTGTGAACCTGAGAGGATAATAACTACTTGTTGGGATTACGAGAGAACTCTCAAAGCTGTAGAAGATGCACAGATTAGCAATGTGCGTGTCTATGAGTTTTGTAAGTATAAACACATAACTGACTTACCGTTCTAATGTTAGTACCTCTAAGTACCCAAGTAGCTGCTGATGACCCTATAGAGGAACGTCAGATAGCTAAGGAGAAATACTCATCGTACAAACGACCAGGAGTTGAACCAATTACTATAGTTAAAACATATGTAAAAGGTAATATACGATATTGGGAAGAATGTACACCTAGTGGTATAATAGTTAGGATTAGTAGCAGAGAAATAACTCATAGTGCAGGAGTATAACTGCACTAACTGGGCTTGCATGGTTTTGACAGGCGATTACAAGTTATAAGGACGTGTAGAGTTCGTACCAACTCTTATAAAATGATACACAATTTTAAGTGGCAACACTGAAGTAAGAATGGCAGCTTAAGCTGTGGCTTATTAATATTAACGTATTAATGTAGTCGGGTTAACGGAGAAGACCTAGAAACAGAAGAGGTGTGGGAAGAAGCATATAGGGCAGCCCACTTAACTTGAACGCCAAAGGTTAGTAGAGCTGAGATTCTCCATAATGTGTATGGTAGAGACGCTATGCCTAAAAGTACTACTCGTTCTCCAACGTAAATGGAGTGGTGGAGAGCCGACTTCGGTCAGCCCAGGTTTGGAAGCGTCAGCTTCTGAACCTTTAAGTTTGGTAGTTTGTAAATTAGCTTTAAGTGTACTGACTTCATCTATGATAAGTCTGGTTCTGAGTAAGACTAATAAAACTATCTACATGCTAGAACTCACTAGCTGATGTAATAAAAATGAGACACACGTTATCCTTGTAATAAGGGTTGTTTGGACGGCGGTTCGACTCCGCCCAAGTCCACAATATTATGTTTAACTAATCGACAATTTGAAATGGAACAGAAAAGAAACGAAATTACGGTAAGATGACAGCTGAAGAGTTGTCAGCTGCTGTAAATCTAGTGAAGTCTGAGAACTCTGGAGTATTCGGAGTTAAGGACCTAGGTGTGCCCATGTATAGCGAGTTTGCTACAACATTGGTTCAACAAGGTGTTCTCGTACAGGCAGGACTGACATATCAAGATGGATTTAGTTGGTCTAATACAGAGCCTATTCATATAAATAAGGTAGTAGAGCTTATGACTCGTAAGAAAGTAGCTGCACAGGCAAGAAAGTATAGTCAAAAGAAGAAAGCTATACAACAAGGTACATGGGTTGAACCAGTAAAACAACCTAAAGAAACTACGGAGATTGAAGAGGTGCTTGAAGAAGTACCAGTTCATGAACGTAAAGAGCTTGTACCAGTTGTAGATATGGTGCCAAGCCTTCGATAGAAGGACAGTATCGTATTCGTCAAATCATTAAGGCTTGTGTTGGTATAGGAAAACCTATTCCTGTACTAGTTCCTTGGGGTTCTATTAAGGCTGATTTCAGTGCAAGACTGGACATAGCTGAAGTAGTTGCCTTATCTACATTAGCAGACCTAAACCGCAGAATAAAGAATTACTACAGTCCTGGTTTGGATATAAATATCAGAATTGAGGATTGGAGTGGTGTGGATTTGTTTAAACTTGAACCTGCGTTTAGTAAGGAGAATAGTTGGTCCTATTGTGATGATTTAGAAGCTCTAATTCACATGATAGGGGGAATGAATCCGAAACGTGAATCTAAGATGGTAAATGTAGGTGAGTTTTATCAGAGAGCAAATGCTAACACAGCTAGCATTCTTGCTTATCTTATTGAGTCTAAGGACTTGATTAAAACTGACCCATCTAAGTGTTTGGCATTGCAAAGCTATAAGAACTTAAAAGCTAATGGCTGGAGAGGTATTATTAGTGATGCACAGCGTGAACATTACTTAAGATGCTATCGAGGATTATACGATGGTTGGGATGATGAAACAATGTTGAAGCGATTAGCATTGTACTTTGGTGGTTCGTTGACTAGATTCCAGTTAGAAATGACAGGAGCTAATCACGAATGGGGTAGAGATTATATACAAATAGTATTCGTTCCGCCTGTAAAAGGTAGTCCAGAAGGATATAACGATAACTATCTGTATTATAGAACTATCCCTATGAATCAATGTAGAACACACCATGCACCTTGGAGAGCTAAGGGATACTTCCTTATTGAGGATAGTGGAGACATGGTAGCTAAGCTGACTACATTCAATTCTCAACCAGAAGGATTAGAGACTGGATATTTATCCTTAGAAGAGGATGATAGACAGATTCTGATTCAAGCAGACTATCTAGTTTAGTAGTCTAAAACACGAAACTGACCTGATGAGTTAGGCTACATAGTGCGCACTATGTAGTTGACTTAAACGTGTATAAATAAAAGTTGAAACCTAGTTCATACGAATAAGAAGTGTTCGCCCTTAAAATGGGAGGTGCAACTCCTCAATGTAATATGTAAGGAGAAAATCCTTATGTCTCTTGTAAAATTCGTCTAAATGTTTAACAATATTTTGATTAATGGTCAAGCAATACAAGAGTAGGTCGTCAGTTCCATTTCATTATTGACCTTTCACTCAGCTACAAACATCTTTCATTGCCAGTAGCTGAGTGATTGTTTTATGAGAACGTTAACGGATAGATTATGTAGGTAAAACACGCTATATAATTATCTCAATTAATTTATAAATTAAGAGATAAACAATGGAATTTAGTAAAAAAAAGAAAAGTCTTTTTAAGACTGAAACTCCAACACAAGAGAACAACTTTGTGAAGGAGGGATTGAAGCTATCGGCTGAAACTGTGAGTGGAAACGGTGCTAAGAAGTATAGCACCAGTAATGATGCATTCGTAGACAACTTCTCAATGATTGCAAACTTTAAGGCACCTCGTGATTATGCTGAGGTATCTAAAGATATGTATAAATTGTGGAGTATTAATCCGAAGAAGTGCCTACAACTCGCTGTGTATATTCGGTTGATTACTCGTGAGACTCAGATTGTTCTTCCTGATGAAACTATCACTCTAGATGTTCAGAGAGGACAGGGATTGAAGAATGAAGGTATTATGCGTATGCTATGGTTAGCTATGCATCACAAACCTACATTCATGGCTAACATGCCTTATTTCATCGCTGCTGGTAGCTGGAAGGATGTATTTGAAATGATGAGCCTTGATTTACAATATCATGGCTGGGAAGGAAGGAAGTTGGATTGGAATTTCATGCGTAAGGTTATCTTAGCTGGATTAGCTAATGGTCATACAAGTGAATCGGTGAAGAAATACCTACCAACCATCCGTTCAATGAAAGAATGTAAAACTGTTGAATCACAAGCTCGTACTATTATCGGTCAGTATCTTGCTTCTTGCATCTATGGTAAAAAGAAAGACAGGAAGGCAGATAAAGAGACTGCGGATAGCCGTGCTGCACAACGTAGATACAGGAAACTTAAACAGAGTGGAACTACTCATACTTGGCAGCAATTAATAAGTCAGAAGAAGTTGCTCGAACTGGACTTCAATACCATTCATGGACGCGCTCTGAGCCTATTGGTAGGCTCTAAGTTCTTGAAAAATCAAGGATTGGTAGAGAAGTATTCTAAGTGGATAAGTGGTCGCAAAGTGGCTAAATACACTGGATTTGTGTTCGAGTTGTTCCAACCACTTGGTGAAAGCTACCGTACTAATAGGCTTGAAGAGTATAGAGAACAGACTATCAATGCTCAGTTCAATGGGCTAGTTGAGACTGGAAGACAGAATCTTAACCAGAACAGCAAGCTGTTAGTGGTTAGAGATATTTCTGGTTCTATGACCTCTAAGGCAGTTGGAACCAATATGTCTTCTTATGCTATTGGTAAAGCAATGGCATTATATTTCTCTGCTCTACTGGACGGTCCATTTAAAGATGCCTATGCTACATTTAGTAGTACTTGTAAGCTCTGTACATGGAAGGGTAAGACTCCTATTGAGAAATGGGCTAACGACACAGATGGTAACTTTGGTAATACCAATTTATTATCTGTGGCAGATATGTTCGTTAAGCTGAGAAGCACAATGAAGATTTCTGAGAACGAGTTCCCAACAGGAGCATTGTTGGTTAGTGATGGTGAATTTGATGCAGCTCGTAGTTGGGGTGGCTCAGGTGCATCCGTTACTAATTTTACTGCATTTAGACAAAGACTACTTAAAGGTGGTTTCAGTAAGGAGTATGTAGATAACTTTAAGTTAATCCTTTGGGATTTACCTAACGGTTATTATGATGGAGGTCTTCGTCCTAAGTTTGAAGACTTTGCAGATGCTCCGAACAATTTCTATATCAGTGGCTATGACCCTGCTGCTGTAGCATTTATCTTGGGAACTAAACCATTCAAGGCTACACCTAAGAATGCAACAGAGTTGTTCAATGCAGCTATGGACCAAGAATTGTTAAATCGCCTTGTTGTGTCTGAACGAAAGGTGGTCAACAAAACTAAGAAGAATACAAACTTTAAAAAGAATAAGAAATAAGTACGATTAAGCTTAACACTTTACTTGCTAAAGTAGAACATGGTACATCAACATTCAATAGAATGATTGGTGATTATGCTGTGTTCTTTAAGAATAAGCAAGGTATGTTTGAGGGTATCAAGAAGACCTTTAAACCGAGAGATGGCTACGCAGAAGATGCTCGTTATATGGACACTACTAAGGTAGCTACAACTGTAGAGGAGAAGCTCGTATGGTTCGAACAGAATGCAATTCCTTACTTGAAAGACCTATTCTCTGTTGAGGCAACTAACTCTGCTGGTGCACCGAGAGTTGAATTGATAGTAGATGGTATTTCATTTGGTAAGTTGACTGCTCTTGACCTTATGAGGCTTAAAACTATCCTAACCAGTAAGCAGCTGGAAGATATGTACGCCAATGTACCAGTGCGTTCAGATTCTGAGGTTTGGCTTGAAGGAACTGATGCAGAATATCAGGGACGTGATGTACACGAAACAGAAATGTTGAAAGGTATAACTCGTACTACTGAATCTGAGGAAGTTATCCTTAAAGACCCGAATCTTGACCCAGCTAAGTTACCTGCTAACTATAACGCTAAGGTTACTGTTAAGAAGAAAACAGTAGAAACTGGCGATTATACATTGCAGAAGTTTACTGGCGCCTGGACACAGAGACAACGTGCTGAATTACTGCAAAGAAGAAGTAAGATTCTTGCAGCAGTGATTGAAGGTTGTTAATGATAACGAAGCACAGAGTCCGAACCTCAGTGTAGAGAAACTCATTAACTTCTTGCATCATGGTAAGTAAGAAATAAAATATTGACTAAAGCTTTAGCTTAAGCCTCAGCATTACTAAATCCTAGATATTTAGCATAAGCATTGAGTCAAGAGCTTTAGCTTTAGCCTTACAGTGAGAAACCAGTAGCTTAAATAATCAATTGATTATAAATCTGACCATTCGCAGGTTCGAATCCTGTACGCGCCTCTAAACATAATCCTTTGTTTTAAAAGGTGAGATAGAAGCATAAGAATCAACATACTAGATAATCAGTATTGCAAGTAAGCAGCAATCAGTATGACTCTTATGTGTATGATTCTCACCTTTCTACTAACATGGCGCGTTGGTGAAGTGGATTAACACGTCAGACTAATAAACAGCATTAGCATGAAACTACTGAACGTTATCTCACAACTAGGGGCTATCATCGAGGATTTTCGAGTTAGTCCTTAGGGGGTTAGCTTAATGGTTAAAGCACAAGAACGTTTAATTCTTGGGAGTGGGAGTTCGACTCTCCCACCCTCTGCTTCTTTTCGACATAAATAGTAGAACAAACTACTTGTCTGTGAAGATAGGTAGTAATATAAGGGGATACGCAAATGGTAAAGCGGCAGTCATTAGGGACTGTGGTATAATATTCTAGGTGTATACATTGAGGGTTCGAATCCCTCTCTCCTTACAATTCTTTGTAAAAATTACATTTGTCAGCAGTTATTGGTCTGTGAAGATAGATAACTATTAGTAGAGCATTAAGAAATGGTTTCTATAATGGGATATAGTAATAAATTTGATTGTTACAAAATTTAACATTATTCACTTTGTAGAGTCTAAAGATTACACTATCTTTGCACTCAGAAACGTTGAGAGAACGTGATTGTGTTTGTGTTTTATTTATCCCATTGTTGAGGGGAGTGCGCCAGAGTTGGAGAGCTGGGGCGGACTGTAAATCCGTTGCCTTCGGGCTGAGTAGGTTCGAATCCTACCACTCCCACAACAATATCTGCTAAAGTCAAGTGCTTTGGTAAAGAGTATGCTCGTCTGTGAAGATGGGCATATTTCATCTTGCAGGATTGGTGAAATGGTTATCACATGACACTTCCAATGTCAAATTGACAGTTCGATTCTGTTATCCTGCTCATAGAAATTAAACATTGTAACAAGTGTGGAAAGGATAAGCCTATATCTGAATTTGGTAAGAATAAATCAAAGAAAGATGGGCTTCAAACAATGTGTAAAGAGTGTGTTAGAGCCTATGGCAAATTACACTATGCTACACATAAGGAAGATTACATTAATAGAAATAGGTCATATAGGGAGCACAACAGAGAATGGTTAAATTCAATCAAATCTCAACTAAAATGCTCTATATGCGGAGAAGATAGAATATGGTGTTTAGACTTCCATCACACTAATCCAAGTGAGAAAGAGGGAAGTGTATCTCACATGATTCAAGCTCCTAACAAATTAAAATCAGAACTTGAAAAGTGTATAGTTCTATGTGCTAATTGTCATAGAGATGTTCACTATCAAATGAATAAAGATTTGCAGATATAGCACAACGGTTAGTGCATTGGCTTGCCATGCCAAGGATGTGAGTTCGATTCTCGTATGCACCGCAATCTTTCCCAATCTTCCAAAGGGTTAGGCGGAGGCGTGTAGCTGAGGGAGCAACGATAGGAAGACCTTAGTATCATGCTAACTTGAAAGCATGGAGAGCATTCGCTAATAAGGCTCTCGTAAAGATTTTTAGTGGAGGTTAGGTAAAGCTAGCATAGCCTAATGACAGGAATTTAGAAGCATAACAGATGGAAACCAATGAAGTGAGGATTGAAGTCTTCCTTATGTCCAACTAAATTCCTTTATTCAACATCGCGGATTAGAGAAGTGGTCTATCTCGCCAGTCTCATAAGCTGGAACACTCATAAGGTGTCACAAGTTCGAATCTTGTATCCGCAACTAACTTAATGTATTATGGAAGAGAAATTAGACTTAATTATTCAAAAATTAGATGAATTGCTTGTATTAGCAAAACGTATTCACAAAGATACAGAACCATCTATTGAGAATAATGCATCTGAATATCTTCTAAATGTATTAGGTGATGTTACTGGTGATGTCTTAATGCAAGGTTTTACTGGTAGCAGATAATTAACGTGTGGGGTGGTAGCTCACTAGGCTCATAACCTAGAGGTCGTTGGTTCGAGTCCAACCCCCGCGCCTATTACACCAGGTAATGTAGTGGAAACTACATAGGACTGTTGTAGTTACGAAGAGTATGAGGGGTGAAACTCATAACTCACTATAAGAAAGCATACAGCAACTATTCAAGCATCAAACTTTTAATTTGACACCGCTAAAACTGCTTTCTGCTAAATTGGGTGATGGCGCAATTGGTTAGCGCACCTCTCTGATAAGGAGGAGGTTCTGGGTTCAAGTCCCAGTCACCCAACATCTTGATGATAGAATAAGAAGTCTAAACAGCAAATTCAACAAACAATCTGTACCATTTTACACGGATAAGTAAAGAACGACTTCTGTAAATAGTCCCTTAGCTCAGTTGGTGAGAGTATCTGGCTTACATCCAGAGGGTCGTAGGTTCGAACCCTACAGGGACTACGTAATGCACGTGAGGCTAGCGTGACGTAGACATTCCTATCCCTGACAGCAAATATGGAATCCACATCGTAGGGTGGCGTTGGTACTACAGCAAGGGTAGTGTTATCTGTAGTAATTGGGGAGTTAGCTATAATTGGTTAGAGCGACGGGCTGTTAACCCGTAGGTTGTCGGTTCGAACCCGACACTCCCCTCAACCTAGCGAGGTTTCACGTACTAATATGTACACAAAAGAGAACTTCTACGTAGATTTGTTGTGAAACAAGTCTACTATATGCGTCGGTGGCATGACTGGGAAGCAACGCTCTCCAAAAGCGTGATATGGGGGTTCGAATCCCTCACGGCGTGCAGCGATTAGTTATCAATAAGAAGACTTACAGCAAACAATTATGATTATAGCAGTATTTTGGACCGCAAATATCAACAATAGTCTTCTGTTAAATTGGGAGGTAGGACAATGGGCTAGTCTACTACATTTGGGATGTAGAGGTTGCGAGTTCGAATCTCGTCCTCCCAACACATTTATGGTTAAGTTATATAAGAATACTTAAAGCAAATTCAAACAAATCGTAATTTTGTCTTAAACGTAGGTTCGATTCCTACCCTTCCCACCATTGTGTGACTATTTAAATGGAAGGTTGAAATGTTGGGGTAGTCCGAAAGGGCGAAAAGAAGTATTCTGTCTATGGGGAGGTAGCATAATTGGCTAATGCACTAGATTTGCAATCTGGAGGATTGGGTTCGAGTCCCACCTGCTCCACGAATCTTAAAGATTCATGTTTCAACAACTCTTTATTTAAATTAGACCCAGATAGAGAAACATAAATACACGTAAAGTAGTGTTTATGTAGGGTTGCCCGAGCGGTTTAGGGGCTGGTCTGCAAAACCAGTTAGAACGGTTCGACTCCGTTACCCTACTCTATTTTGAGTTTAACGAAAAGAAACCTTACAGCAATACCTCTATGCCTTGTAAGCCGTAGGTTATGGGTTCGAGTCCCATAGGTGGATACGTCCACTTTAGCTCAATTGGATAGAGCAACGTATTAAAAATGGTTTCTGTACCCACATCTATTGTTAATTCAATAATGTGGGTTTTCTCACCCCGTAGCTCAGCCTGGTTAGAGCACGATACTTTTAATATCGGGGTCCTGGGTTCAAATCCCAGCGGGGTGACGAAGTGTTCTCATAACACCTCCTTTTCAACTACTGTAAGAGGACACACAGCAAAGTCTGATACAACTATTATTAAATTCAATGACTGTCTCCGAAGTAATCCCGTAAGGGTGCAGGCAAGACTAGAGTAGGACGCTTGAAGTAAAATGTACTAAGCTATGAGAATTAGCCCTGACTATGCCAGGTAAGTATAGTGTCTACCCATTCTGAATTGGGAGAGTGGGAGAGTGGAAGACATTAAATGTAAAACCCATGTCCTCTGTTAAACCTATCCATCGAATTTCTGTTTCTGGAGTTTTGGATAGGTTTATTTTAACTAACAAGATTGACATATTTATTCAGTAACACTATCTTATTATGAAAGCAATTAGACTAATTAAGAAGGCTGTTAAGTGGTATTTGGACAGAACTGCTAATTCTTACATTTACCCTACTGGAACTCTCCCTATTATAAAGGAGTAAGTTCCTATGCTGCTGAAGTGAATATGTAAATCAACAAACTATGGAAGTGTAAGCCTAATTGCTAAGGCAGCGGTCTTGAAAACCGCCAGTAATCGTGTAACAGCGATGTGTGGGTTGGAGTCCCACCACTTCCTCAACTATCAACAACAAAGTATTATGACAGGAAGATTTAGAGCAATTAACAAGATTAGTAAACACAAAATGTCCTTATTATGGGATAGAGCATTTGCAGTACTTACAAAGGAGTATGCAGTGGTCAATGCTATTAATAAAGGATTTAGTGAAGAGAGCAAACAAGTAGTAACTAAGAGATTTGATTACCTCGAATCCTTAATCTCTACTGGTCACTTAGAGAAAATGCCTCGTAAAATGAAGAAGGCATTTATAAGAGAACTTTCAGCAAGGTATAACCTTTGTCTGATTATATTACAACATTGGGATGAATTTAAAGAAATAAAGGCATGATTGACGTATTATTAGCAGACATTGTATTTGATTGGACTTTCCTAAAACCCTTAATTGAAAGAGACGATGGAGAGAAAGAATCAAATGACACGCAACAAGTATTGGCGCAAGCAGAAGTTAGTCCAGAAATATATTACTAGGTTAAAGAAGTTTCCTGCTAGTAATTATGGATTGTGGTGTGATAACTATAATCAACATTGGACTTTACCTTATAAATCAACAAGTACTCCATGTGGTTGTTGGTTATGTAAAGGAGAACGATACAATAGACGAAAGTTTAAAAAGGAAACTAGACTTGAAATAGCAATGTTTTAAGTTATTTAATTTATAAGAAGTCTTACAGCAACCTCCCAAATTATTAGTACTATATGGAGGTTGTAGTGTAACGGTTAGCATAGTATATGCAAACAAATGACTTCTGATGATGCCCCAATAGCTCAACGGATAGAGCATCGGTCTTCTAAACCGAGGATTTAGGTTCGATTCCTAGTTGGGGTACTAAAACTAAAATTTTATGGTTGAATTTAAAAAGAAGATTACACAGTGCAGAGAATGTCCTAATTGCAGGATTGTTCCTGACCCTGATGACTGGTTTAATGACGATGATGAGAAAGCTCTATGTAAAGAGACGGGGGATAAGGTGATTGAGGATATGTTAAGACCCTACGAGAAAGTAGCAATTCCTAATTGGTGTCCTTTAAAGACTAACTAAACTCAAGTACCCAATTCCATACACCTAAAGGTTAAAATGGGGAAGTGGTTCTAAGTATGGATAGCTAAGTAGTTAGTCTTTTTATAATAAAATCTAGACCGAGGTTGTGGTAGGGGTAGTGCCTTATTGGTGATGCATCACTAATCATAAATGGAAGTGGGTACGAGTGTAGGTCTAACATGGTGTTTATAGTTCAACGGTTAGAATAACTGATTGTGGTTCAGTAGATGTGGTTTCGACTACCACTAAACACCCTTATGGCAGTAGGTTTTAAAATAAAATCTTCCTGTTTGTTTACTATTGCCTTAACGTGGTTTAGAAGGATTGTACGAAAATAAATCCTTCCTCTGGGGCGGTAGCTCAATGGTAGAGCGCAGGTCTGAAGAGCCTGGCGTTGGAGGTTCGATTCCTCCTCGCCCCACGTCGATTAGTAGACGAGAACTAACAGCATTAGCATTGTTTCCCAAGCAGTTGGTCTGAGGTTCGAATCCTCACGTTAGCTTAGGCTAATGTAGCTCAGTGGTAGAGCAACAGCCTCATAAACAAATAGTTCTCAGCTGTTTTACAGAGTTACAGGTTAAAGAAACTCTGTATGGAGAGTTGGGTGAGCGGTCGAAACCAGAGTCCTGCTAAGACTCCGAACCTCAAAAGGGTTCCGCTAGTTCGAATCTAGCACTCTCCACAAGTATATTTGGAATTTTTGTATAATAATGATTAATTATGATTACTATGACAAAGATTCAGCCTATAAATCCTAATGAAATAATCAGCGAGAAGGTAAAGATAATACCTGACCAAGTTATTAGGGTTTTCAACGAACTGATTGCAAGAAACTGGAACAAAGACAAATCAATAGTGTTTACTAATGAAGCTGTCGAGTTTATAAAGTTTCTGACTGGTGCTAGTAAGGATACTATCATACAAAACCATTGGTTAGATGTAGAACCTCTCTACAGAGAAAATGGATATGAAGTAACTTACCATGAGTCCCAGGGTAATGAATCCTTCCCCTCATATTATGAGTTTAGGAAGAAGTCTCTAAATGCTGGGTTCGAATAACGGCTAGTTCCTCACACTTTCGATGTGAAGATAGGGGTTCGATTCCCCTACCCAGTACCTTGTAGTCCTCCTTAATCCTTAATAGGATAGTTAGGCTACACTGTGAACGAACAGAGGAGAGGAGTTCACACGTTGGCTAGCAACGTAGTACACAATGGTGGGATAGGAACGGCTAGCACCCACCTTAACTGTTCTTATAATACTAGTTAAACGCCTAGCGGGGGTTAGAACAGTTAAAATACTCCTATCTACTAATGGTTAGGTAATCGGTCTCTCAAGCCGAAAATACGGGTTCGAATCCCGTTGGGAGTACGATAATGGGGTACCATTATGAAAATCATCTTATAACAGAGTTATCAGTTCGTGAGAATAGATAACTAATCGAGGGCGTAGTGTAATGGTCAGCACGCCTCCCTGTCACGGAGGTAGAGGGGTTCGAGTCCCACGTTCTCGGCTGAACGTAGTAAAAATTACTTTATTGAAAGAAGACTTACAGCAAATCAAAACTACTAAGAATCAATTGGTAAGTGAAAGGTGCAGGGTTCGATTCCTTGCCTATACCGCCAAAGTCCTGATGGGTATAGTAGTTTAAATGGTTAGAACGTATTAGAAACAGGCAATAGTCTTCTGGGCGTACATCTAAGTATGTACGCTAATTCGCCTCCTTAGCTTTAATGGTAGAGCAACTCACTTGTAATGAGAAGGTTGTCAGTTCGAGTCTGGCAGGAGGCTCAAAATTAGTCCTATTGTTAGTAATAACAGCGGGACTTATTCTTTCTAATAACAAGATTCTCAGTTAAGTATTACAAAGATTTGCAAATGTTTTTATGTAAAAATGATTTATGAGTAGCTTTAAAGACGGATTGAGAAGAAGTGGTCAGAGTGTATTGGATGCAAGGGCGCAGAACTTGTATGAAATGACTAAAATTGAAGAGGAACGTTTCATTCAGGAATGTAAGATGAAGGTTCTTCGTATCAAGAATGAGTTAAACAAACACAGAGACCTATCTGTAAAGTCCACTACTTCGTTAGAGGTTGGCAACGGCTTTGACCCGAAGGCTTGGGTAGCTAAAAGACATCAATTGGAACGCGACCTAAGAGTTGCTAACATTGAATATGCTTTGGCTCTTAAAGTAGACGGAGAAGAGTTTCCAGCTGAGGAACAAATTAATGTAGCAGCAGTGCTAGAAGACGATGCTAAATTGAACTAATCAATGGGAAGTGGAAGTTATTCTTTTGCAGCTTATTCTTGCTTAGCAAACGAGAGAGAATATTCAACTAAGTCAGCTGATGCTGTCTTTAAGAACCGTTCTTTGTCAGCTAAATCAGACATTAAATTGTCTAATATAAATGCAAGAACTTATAACACTCAGATTAAACCAGAAATGGTTGATACTGGTGTTAGAGAAAGTAGAGATAGTAACGAACACCCAGAGACAACTCCAATTATCATTGCTCTTGATGTTACTGGTTCAATGCGTAGAACACCTCATGAAATGATTAAGGATAACTTCCCTAAACTCATGGATGCTCTAATGCAACTGGGAGTCAAAGACCCGCAGCTGTTATTTATGGCAGTGGGTGACCATGAATATGACCGCTATCCAATTCAAGTTGGGCAGTTTGAGTCTGATACTGAGAAAATTGTAAATTCACTAGAAGAGTTTGTACTCGAAGGTGGAGGTGGTGGTAATGCTGGCGAAAGCTACTTGCTAGCACATATAATTGCTGGGTATCACACTGAAACAGATTCATGGTTTAAGAGACACAAGAAAGGTTACTTATTCACCATTGGTGATGAACCTAACTTGCGTAACATCAGTGGACATGCTCTAGAAGATTTCTTAGGCTATCAACATCCTGCTAATCCTATTAGTGCGGATGAAGCTGTTAAGAAGGCTCAAGAGCAATATAATGTCTATCATATTCACGTTACTAATGGTAGCTATGATACAAGAATCGCTCCAGGTTGGAAGGATTTACTTGGACAGAATGTATTAACTTGTGATTCACACGATGTTCACAATGTTATTGCAGAAGCTATCAAGCAACACGAAGACCTTACTGGAATACCTTATGAGGCGCAGGCAGTAACTCCTGCTTACACTCCTAATAGTACCAGTGCAGGTAAAGAAAACGGAACTTATACCTATTAATAGTAGATGAATGAATGAAATCGTATTAGGCTCGTTCTTTGGTGACGAGGGTAAAGGACAAACTGTCCATAATCTGTGTAAGACACATCCGAGAAAAGAAACAATAGTTATTCGCTTTAGTGGTGGACACCAAGTAGGACATACTGTAAGGCATGGAAAATTTGAACACACATTTAGTAATTATGGTAGTGGTGCTTTACTAGGGATACCAACGTACTGGTCTAGTTACTGTACAGTAGACCCTATTACTACTATGAAAGAGTTGGTTGATTTAAATAAAATGGGGGCAAACCCTGAGATTATTTATCATCCACTCTGCGAGGTTGTTACTCCCTTTGACGTTATTAGTCAATGGAATAATGAGGACAACCTTAGACATGGTACTGTAGGGACTGGTTTCAAATCTGCTCTTGATAGAGTAGCTGCTGGTTATCATATTACAGTTCGAGATTGTGCTAATATCATGGTTTTAAGAACCAAGATAGCATCACTTATCAAGAACTATTATGATTTTAGTTCCAACCTTCCAATGTACAATATTGGTGAATGGTGTGCTAAAGTGTATGAGTATTTCAAGTCCGTAACTGTACATGACGAAAGTATTTTAACTCGTTATAAGTACAAGGTATTTGAAGGCTCACAAGGTATATTATTAGACCAGAGGTTTGGTATAATGCCTTATTGCACTCCAAGCAACACCACTTGTCAAAATGCTGTGGAGATTATTAATAGGATTAGAAAAGAATCTAAGAACCACTTAGATAGAATGACGGAGGAGATAACAGACCATGTGTATGTTATCAGACCATATATCACTAGACATGGTGATGGTCCAATTCCTTCTATTAAACCTGTTAGAGAAGTAAATGACCCTAATAATAAGTTCAACGAGTTTCAAAAGACTCTTAGAGCTGTAGAGTTTGATGTGAATTTATTCCAGCACTCTTTATTAGTTGATTCTACTTTCATTCCACACCATCACACTCACAGAAGAGTATTAGTTATTACTCATAGAGATGAAATCACATCTCAGTTTAATGATGAACTTCTATCTGGTGATTGGGAGGAACAATTCAACAGCATACGAACATCTTATTATGACAAACTTACTGTTTGTCATAGTATATTATAAAACGACATACAGCAAGCAATCATACTGACTTTCAAATAGTAAAACCCTCTGCTGCCCATTGCGGAGGTTAAAGAGTTGAATGGGAATGTCGTTTGTTTTATTGGGCTATAGTGTAACGGTTAGCACACAACACTTTGACTGTTGTAGTCCAGGTTCGAATCCTGGTAGCCCAACTAAGAGATAATCTTATGAAGGCAATGAAGGATAAGAAGAAATTCGGAGGATGTTCCTTAACATCTAAGAATCGTAGCTGTAAGAAATTCGGCTGGAGTTATGATAAGGAAACAAGAAGAATCTGGAGGATTGAAGCTAAACGTATGGCTCATAAAGTACTTATGCATCTACCTATCAGTAGGGAAGAGATTCAGAAAGCGTGGAGTAATCCATATATGAACCTTTCTGAACTTGGTGTTCCTTATGTATGGGATGGCGTAGGCTATCATGAAAGATGGGTTGAGCAAGTGTACAAAAAATTAAATAACGTAACATGATTTATGCAAGAGTAATTCTAGTGGTGCTTATTATACTAATATTAGTATACTATGCTATGGTGGTTGCACACCTCTCTGGTATTATACACCTTACGAGTAGGAAAGTAACCTTCGCCAAACTGTGTATTCCATTTTATTATTGGGTACATCAGGATTAATGATAATGTTTTAATGTAAATAAGTAGAAAAATGAATCAACCTAAAGTAAGTAAAAGTTCAATCTTTGCTATTTTGGCAGGAGTAATCGTAGTACTGTTAGTCTGCATGGCAGGTTCACTCTTTGAAGATGCTGATAAGTCTAAGAACTATGTTTGTCAGATGCCTATGTCTGGTAAATACGTTGTATGGACAGATGGTGGTCTTCAGTGGCAAGGCTTTGGTAACAAGCACGAGTACTTCAAAACTTCTCAGATAGAGTTCGTTGACTGGAAAGAAGTCAGTGAAGGTAATTATATTGCATCTGGTGAGAACCCAGCAGCTTCACTTACCTTTAATGATAAGGGTAAGGGATTTATTATTGGTTCTTTCCGAGTTGTTATGCCGAACGATGATGCCAATATGAAGAAAATTCAGCAGGACTTCGGTTCAGAGAAGGCATTGATAGCAAACTTAATTAAACCTACTCTATACAAGGTTGTAACATCTTGTGGTCCTCTGATGTCATCATTGGAATCTGTATCTGAAACAAGAACTGACCTTATTGCTTACATCACTGACCAGCTTAATAACGGAGTATACAAAACTGTTGTAGTTCGTGACTCTGTTACTAATGAAATTACTGGTGAGAAGGAATTGAGAGCTAAGGCACAGATTGTTGCTGATGCTAACTCTCCAAGTGGTTATAAACGTCAAGAAACATCACCGTTCAGTCAGTATGGTATTACCTGTGGATTGGTATCCATTTTGGATATTAAATATGATGGAGCTACTCAATCTCAGATTGATGCCCAAAAGCAAGCTAACTTAGCCGTAATAACTTCTAAGACTAAATCTTTGGAAGCAATTCAAAGAACTGTTCAGATTACTGAAGAGGGTAGAGCAGCAGCTGAGAGAGCTAAATGGGAACAAGAGAAAGAGAAGGCTGTAGCAGTTACTAAGGCTCAGCAAGAGTTTGAAGTAGCTGAACTAGAAGCTAAGAAAGCAAAGCAAGTTGCTTTGAAGGTTCAAGCTGAAGGTGAAGCTAAGGCAGCAGCTAATAGAGCATTAGTATCAGCAGGTTTAACTCCAGCTGAAAGAGCTGAGTGGGATTATAAGACAGCTGTAGGAGTTGCACAAGCTCTAGCAGAATCTAAAGTGTCTTGGGTTCCATCTGTGATGTTTGGAGGAGGCAGTTCAAGTAATTCAGCTATGGATGCTGTAGGCTTGAAGATGTTACTGGATATTACTAAGTCTTTGGAAAAGACAAGTAAATAAAAACATAAATACGCAATGAGGAGGGCAGGTGTGTAGAGTTCTACAACATACTGAGGGTTTGGAGTCTGAGACGGTAAGAACAAACTGGGTAAAGACTAAGTAATTGCGTATTTACGGACCTATAGCTCAGCCAGGTCAGAGCAACTGACTCATAATCAGGAGGTCGGGGGTTCAAAGCCCTCTAGGTCCACTTCTTTAAAAACTATCGCTTATGAAACATTTATTACTAATACTAATGTTTATTCCTTTAGCTTTATATGGTCAACATAATGTTACGGCAACGTATTATCATGCAGGACCAAAACATGGTTTATCATGGATTACGGCTAGTGGAAATAGAATTAGTGTTAAGAAACTAAATGCTGGTAAGTTAAGATGGGTGGCGCTATCACATAACTTATTAAAGCATTATGATTATGGAGATACTATTATAGTAGTATCTAATAACCCTAAGCTTAGAGGTAAATGGGTAGTAATGGACAAGATGCACAAGAGACACTATAATAAGATAGATTTCTTGACTCCATCTGGAAAGAATTTAGGAATGCTAAAACCAACTAAAGTAAAGATAAAGAAAAAAGAATAGCAATGGGGTAGTGGCGGAATGGTAGACGCGCTGGTCTTAGGAACCAGTGCCTTCGGGCGTGAGAGTTCGAGTCTCTCCTACCCTACAAACTTTTAAACAACAGGAAGTATGAAAGAGATTAAAGAATTTATTCAAGAACTATGTGATTGTGCTAAGCCAAGTGCTAATGGTAGTGTGGTCGCATTAGAAGATGCTACTAGAATTGTAGCACATGCGTTTGCTGCTGGTATGAATTTTCAAGACCATGAGATTAAACGCAAACATAAGTTTAGACACTTTGAAAAAGAAGACATTGACAAGGTAGCTGACTTTAAATTCATTCCAAATCCAGCTAATGGTGGCGATGACGATTACATCGTCGCTGATATGGTGTTTAAGACTGAAAGAACTTATAAATGGTAAATACAGATGAGAAGTATATTGATTTTGTTTGTATTAGTGCTCACTTCATGTGCTAGAGTAGAGCCTAAAATGACAGTTATTTCTAATAAAGAGAAATTTGTCATTGAGAACTTTGCTAAGAGTGTTACAGCTGCTGAGTTCACCTATAAGGGACATAGTTATATATGGTTCCATAACAATAATGGTGGATGGGATGGTAACGATGGTATAGTACACAATCCAGACTGTAAGTGTAATAAGAAAATAAAATCCACCACTCAATACTAGTATGAGGTGAGAAAATAACCTAGAAGCTGTTGATGCTCATTAGACGTGATGGGCTATAGTTACAGTTGCGATTAAAAATTGATAGCTTACTAGTCCTATCAGGCGGATTATATAGAACGTAGTTAAATGCTACGTTCTTTAAGGCGACATAGCTCATTTTGGTTAGAGCGTGGGAGTCATAACCCCAAGGTGGTTGGTTCGAATCCAACTGTCGCCACACATCTTAATTTTATATGTATGAGTGACAAAGGCTTATTATTTAAGAAAAGGAAGAATAATCATGGAAGTCATCATAAATGCAGTAAAGGAAGTGGTTTTCCTAGACATAGTATGAACCACTATCCAGGTACCCATTTAGGAATGAAGCTAAGATATTCTAAACCATCTGTAGGGCGTCTTTATTGTGAATGGGGTCCAAATCGTGGTTATCTAAGAACAAATAGAATAACTGGTTTTATTAATAAGTTCATAGGAAAACCTTATAATGATTTGGTTAAAGCATTCTACGCTCTTATTAAAGACCTAAGAGATAGCCATAAAGAGGTAGGACTTAGTGACCTTGAATGGCACTTCGAACAGTTTAGATATAGAAGATGGAGAGGTGATTATTATGTTGATGATGATGGATTAGTTCAAATAGTCCACCCAGAATCGGTGAGAAAGCAAACTAGTCATATTAATAAGCAACAAGTAGTATACAATAAGAAGGTTAAGATTCCAGACTTTGGTAGAGTGTCTCTTCCAAGAACTCCTAGCAGAGAAACTAATAACAGATATTGTCTTCCAGAATATGGCAGTGTAAGTTATGAGAAACCTCAATATGATGCTCCTAGATTCTTAGGCAATTACTGGTGTGATATGGATGGTAAGATGCTATTCTTACCTGTATATCATGTTCCAGGTACTAATATGTATGCTAAATATTGGACTGATACACATAACATTCGTAAGCCTAAAGAGTATAAAGAGAGTTATTACTACAGTAGCTACCCACAGAGATGGGATAGGAAAGGATATTGTGATAGATTCAGTGATATGTTTAGACCTGGAGATTCTGCATTTAAGTGGGCGCAAGGTGTAGAAAATGGGTGGGTTGTTCCAATCATCCCATTTAGCAAGAGGTCTGAGTGGTATGGTCTTAGATATGCTATGTATAAAAGAATGTATCACAGCAAACTAGTACTAATGCCAAATACTAAGGAACTGACTAGTGTGAGAGAATTAGTTCAGAGATGCAGGAAACACCTATCTCAATGCGAAGACCCTGAAAACTGGTGGTATGGTAAGACTGAAAGATGTCAGAAAGAACTTGACGAAGCCTTAGAGAAACTTAGGAAGACACCTAACATGGCTTACTTTGAAGTAGGATATGGTCAGCTATATCCTATGGTTAAAAGATATGACTATGAAAAAGCATTAAGAATCTATGAGCAGGAGCAGAAAGAAACCAGTATGGAAGGACAAGAGTAACCATGTTTGGTACAACAGAATTGTCCGCAGAGTGCAGAGAATGCAAGTTAAGCAGATAGCAAGTCTTAATGATATTTTAGAATACGAAATCTCACAACCTAATGAATTAATAAATGATTGGGATGTCTGTGATTGGAAGTTTGATTATAGAAATCCACGATGGAGAGATAATCATACTCCAGAAGAGTTAAAGAGGTTTTGTTGTAAATAATGTATTCCCAATCCTAGTCAAAGGAATTGAAATATTAGGCTAGGCGATGACAACTAAAGTGGAGTTGAGCGTATGTAATAAGACGTGTTCCGAAGTACAAGGAATGGGGTGGGTGCAGAATACCTCTTTAGACTATCTTGTATAGTCAATCACTGCTTCATGGCTCGATGGCGAAATTGGTAGACGCCCCAGATTTAAGCTCTGGTGTCCAGAAATGGGCGTGTGGGTTCGAATCCCACTCGGGCTACACCCTTGAATTTACTCTTAATCCTTAAATGTAACTGATATGAATATCTTTGGTAACACTGCAGCAGGATTTAGTAAGGAAGTAGACAACGCAATGTCTACATTTAAGAGTACTATTACGAAGCTTAAAGCTACAGCTGAGAAAGCAGTAGCAACTAAAGCTGAGATGAAATTAAGAAGCTGGAATCTGAATGTTCAGCTCTTGATGGAGTATCTACTAAGGCTAATAACTTGGCTGCCAAGTTGGAAGCATTGTTTGAATAATCATGAAAGTTGAGAATATAATTGACCACCCAATAGACTTCACCACCATTGAGGGATGTAAATCTTTCTCAGAATGGGTTAATGGAGATATATCTAATGCCTTCTACTTAGGTTTTCTAAGAGAAGAATTTAGTGAATACGTTCCCAAGATGAATGAATGTGAAGAGGGTATTCAATTCCTAAAGAGTATGGCTACAGCGAATACTAACGCTAAGAAATACTTGAAGGAACTCGCTAGATTGATGGAGCCTTACTTGCAAAGTAGAGAAGGATTTGTAATCCTGGATATGATTAACGATGTACTAGGGAGAGTATCCTTAGAGAAGGAAGATGATATTTATGGAGTTGCCTTTGTATTAGGTATTTACACTGATTCACTACGCAGGCTGAGGCATGAGTACATATAGAGTATATACTGATGGAGCATATTCAAGTGCTCGTAATCAGGGAGGTATAGGCTTTGTTATTCTTAAGGATGATAAGGAAGTAGCCAGATATTCTAAAATGTACAAGAACAGTACAAACCAAAGAATGGAACAGATGGCAGCAATAGTTGCCCTTGAATCTATTAGCACACCTTCAGAAGTTACCATAATTTCTGATTCTCAGTATGTGGTCTGTACATATACTAAGAATTGGAAGAGAAAGGCGAATCTGGACTTGTGGAAGAGATTTGATGCAGCAATCGCATTCCATACTAAGGTTGAGTTTGAGTGGACGAAAGGACACGCAGACGACCAATATAATAAGATTTGTGATAAGCTGGCGCAAGAAGCTAGTAAGACTATAGAGATTACTAATTAATGAATTTGTAAATTCTTCTATATGAAATACAAGAAAATGGTAGCTAACTTAGAAGCAGCTAAAAGATGGTGGGATGCTCAACCTGAATCATTCAAGAAGGCAACTACACGTCCTGGTTCTGTTAAATGCAAATCTGTTAATAGAGGTAAATAACCACTTCGAGTTTAAGGTTAAGTAGGACTTGCGCATACTTACATATCGTAGGTATTAAAACCTTTCTACATTATGTAGATAAACCTATCACGGAGAGGACGGTGGTGACTCTCCATTTGACCCTATAGCTTAGTTGGTAGAGCTGCGGACTCTTAATCCGTAGACCAGGGTTCGAGTCCCTGTGGGGTCACAAAAGTAAAGTTGAAGTAATAAAAAGAAGAAGTAATCCATGTATGCCACTTGCTCGTGAGAGTAGGTGGCATTTTTTATGTCCCCATAGTTCAATGGACAGAACGAGAGTTTCCTAAACTTTAAATGAAGGTTCGATTCCTTCTGGGGATACTAATTTAACGTATTAAAGATTATGAAAGTATATGATGTTATAAAAACTGCTGAGGATACCTATATAAATGAGACAAGTCATTTAAGTTATCCTGGTATGTGTTGGTGTCTTAAAGTAGCAGCAACTAAGGGATTAGATTTCAAGGATAAGAATAGAAAAGGACATCCGTCTTATAAAGACTTAGTCACTAATATACCTGAATTTAATCCAGAGTTCCTTAAAGCTACTAAAGATGTACAACACGCGGGTTTAGACTTTTGGTGGGACCATAATGATACAAAGTCTAGACTTGATGCTTTTAGTGTCCTAAAGGACATTTATAAGGAGAGTGTTAGAGAATTTGAATATTAACATAATAGAGGGGATGTAGGCTTGGAAGTAGCCATCATTTAAAGAGTTGCGAGCGGAAGTTATGGTATATCCTTAGGTCACGATTAGCTATCGTGATGTGGACAAGCGTGAAGGTATGGAACTTACTAGTCCTTCCGTAGAACCGCAGGGAGGTGCAAGCATTAATCTCGGAGAGTAGTATTCCAAGTCTGAAATGACAAGGGTTCCTATACGTTGCTCAATGTGATATTAAGTGTCGGAGCCAATTATTGATAAGTTCCAATAGTACGAGAGGAGCCTGGAATTAAGATTGGGAGAGTACATGATACTCTTAGCTGTTAGTAGGAAAACGAAAGTCAGCTAGTGCATACATTAAGTCACTGTGCACATACGTTCAATGTCAATAATCGCCCTTAGAGCATTTGGTGTAACAGCACACCTTCTATTCTTTAGTCTTATAGTTTAATGGATAAAACGCTAGCCTACGAAGCTTGAGTTCCCAGTTCGATTCTGGGTAAGACTACAATACAAGAAATCTAAATTCTTATGAATAAGTTAGTAAAGCTTAGGGATAAGTGGTTTCCCAAGCCTAAGCCACTAAGTGCCTTAGATGCTTATACAATCACTAAATATGGATTAAAACTTGATAGAGATACCTTACATAAGAAGTGTATAGAAGAAATAGCTAGCTTAATGCAAGCTAAATCTGCTAGAAACGAATATAGTTTGGTATTCGACCTGGACGAGAACATTCCTGAATTAGGAGAGTACTTAGCTGAGTATTATACTAATTTAGGATTTAATTGTTTTGTCTTGGACAGCTCAGTAGATGAGAGAATTGAAACTCCTCAACTCTATCTTAGCTGGAAACGAAAGGGCGTATAATCGTCCGAGTTTGGAGAACTAATTCTTCAATTAACTTTAATAACTTAATTACATTATGGCAATTAGTTTGCAAAAAGGTGGACGCGTTGACCTTTCTAAGGAGTCCACAGCTAGTGTGTTTAGAATTGGTTTGGGCTGGGACGCAGCACAACCTGGTAAAGAATTTGACTTGGATGCTATGGCATTGATGTTGAAAGCTGATGGTAAAGTCCTCAGTGATAACAACATGGTGTTCTATGGTAACTTGGAAGACCCTTCTAAGTCTGTAAAGCATTCTGGTGATAACAGAACTGGTGCTGGTGACGGTGATGATGAAACTATCACTATCGACACTACTAAGGTTCCTGCCGAGGTGCAAGAAGTTGTTATCTTAGTAAACATTCACGATGCTAAGAACCGTCAGCAGAACTTTGGCATGGTACGCAATGCTAAGGTGAACCTGTATGAAGGTGCAGAAGGCAACAACATCCTTGCTAAGTATGACTTGGAAGAAGATGCTTCTATGGATAGAGCATTGGTATTCTGCAGATTGTATCGTAAGGATGGTAGCTGGAAATTCCAGGCTGTGAATGAAGGTAAAGGTAACTATCAGTCAGTGCTGTTGTGCGACATTCTGGCTGGTTACGGTATTGATGCTGGTCCAAAGGATTTATAAGCTATGATAAATCTATCTAAGGGTGGCAGAGTCAATCTGTCAAAGGACGATAACGGTAGTAAGTTATCTAAAGTATTCTTTGGAGCAAACTGGGGAGCTATCAAATCTGGTGGTTTCTTAGGTTTTGGTGGAGGCACTGAGGCTGTAGACCTTGATGCTTCTGTAGTTCTTATGGATGCTAACAAGCGTAAGCTTGAAACTGTTTACTTTGGTCACAAAGACTCAAGTGACAGAGCTATCCATCACTCTGGTGATGATTTGGTAGGTGATACTGACGGAGACGACGGAATGGATAATGAAACTATCTCAGTAGAACTGGATAGAATCAGACCTGAAGTTGAGTATATTGCTTTCATCCTCAATTCATATCGTCACCAAAGATTCAATAAGATTCCTTATATGGGATTACGAATCTATACAACAGCTGACGGGCGTCCTGTAACCCGTCCAAACTCTAATCCTAACGTATTAGCTAAGTATAACCTGGATAATGATAGTAAAGACCCTGATACAACATTCGTTGGTCGTGAAGCTATTATCTTAGGGTATGCTTATCGTAAGGATGGAGAGTGGAAGTTCAAGGCTCTTGGTAACACAGGCTCTTGGCAGTCTATAGGAGAAATCGAAAGGGTATTACCCAATTTTATTTAATTATTAAACACTTACAATTATGTGTAAAGAAAGTGTAAACGTGGAAGAACTTCGTAAAGAAATTATGGCAGACGGAGTGGTAACAAAGGAAGAAGTGGAAATGCTGTGGGAGAAGAAAGACTCTCAAGAAGGTAACACCTCATCTGAATTTGATGCATTCTTTGCCGAAGCAGTAATGGCTTGGTTGTTAGCAGACGGTAAGATTGACGAAGAAGAGGCTCAGTTCCTGGTTGACAAAATCAACGAGGATGAGGACATCGACGACGCTGAATCTGAACTGTTGGAATCTATCAACGAGTGGGGTTCAGAAGAAGGACACGAGGTTCCGAGTATCCTTGTGGATGCTTTCCCCGACTACTTCGAAGACGAAGACTAAAACACTTCTCACGGGTGGGCATAACTGTCCACCTTTTAATAATTAAATAACTTAAAGATGAATATAGAATTGTTAAAGGGCTTGACAGATGCTGAGGTTAATCATAGTAGAGAATGTCACGGCTCTAATATACTAACCCCACCTAAGAGAGACCCTTGGTATGTACTTTTCTTTGAGAAGTTCAAAGACCCCTTAATTCAAATATTGAGTGTTGCTGCAGTTATTGCATTAATACTAGGGGTTATTAAATCAGAATATCTTGAACCCATAGGAATTATAGCTGCTATACTATTAGCGGTAACTATCGGTTTTATAAATGAGTATAGTGCATCTAAGAAATTTGATGTGCTGACTACAAGTTCTGATGATACACTTGTCAAAGTAAGGCGAAATGGTATAGTAACTCAAGTAGCTCGTAAAGACCTAGTTGTTGATGATGTAGTATTGCTAGCAGCTGGTGAAGAAATTCCTGCTGATGTGACAGCTTATGAATCTCACAATCTAAAGGTCAATGAGTCTGTATTAACTGGAGAATCTAAGGCTGTTACTAAACAACCTAAAGAGGAAGGTGAATTAAATGCTACTTATCCCTCATGGCTATTGCTGAAAGGTACTATCATTGAAGAAGGTACTGTAACAGGTATAGTCAATGCTGTAGGTGATAATACTGCATTCGGACAAACAGCTCGTAAAGCTGCTGAGATTACTGATACAGAGACTCCACTAAACAAGCAGCTAAATGGTCTTGCTGACCTTATCAATAAGATTGCATTTGGTGCTGCTGGTTTCCTTATTCTTGCCTTATTGGTGAGATACTTCTTTATAGAACAAGCTTATGTAGGACAAGATTGGATGCAGATTACTAACGATTTGTTATCCTTCTTAATGATTGCAGTTGCATTAATTGTAGTTGCAGTACCAGAAGGATTACCTATGGCAGTTACTTTAGCATTAGCATATTCCATGAAGAGAATGTCTAAGGCTAATAACTTAGTTCGTAAGATGCACGCTTGTGAAACTCTAGGAGCAACTACTCTTATTCTAACCGATAAAACGGGCACTCTAACAGAGAATAAGATGAAGGTTGTAAATGAGGTAATGCCTAATAGGGCATATATCACTATCAATACCTTAGCAAATTCTACAGCATATGTAGATGGAGATAAGACTATTGGTAATCCTACAGAAGGTGCTATAATTAAGCATATGGATGCAGGTGACTTACTTGATGATATAAGGAGAGACAACTCCCCAGTATTCAGACTGGATTTCTCAAGTAAGACTAAGTTCATGATGTCCATTACTAAACAAGGTGATGCCTTTATATCCTTAGTAAAGGGTGCTCCTGAAGTAGTCAGAGGTATGTGTAATGCTACTGACATTGAAGGAGAAGTAGAAGAGCAGAACAAAGGTAGACGAGTTATAGGCTTTGCTTATAAAGAATCTATGACTTTGGAAGATGCTCAGAAACTAAATGGCTTCACTTATAACGGATTCATGGCTATTGAAGACCCAATCCGTAAGGACGTCCCAGATGCAGTTAAAGCTGCTAAAGAGGCTGGTATCAAAGTTAAAATCATTACTGGTGACAATCCAGCTACAGCCGCTGAAATAGCGAGACAGGCAGGATTAAGTGAACACCCTGTACCAATGTTGGGTAGTGAGATTGGAGAACAAGTGAATCCTCTACGAATAGTAGATGTATTTGCTCGTACCAAACCAGAGGATAAACAAACTCTGGTAACTCGTTTCCAACAAATGGGAGAGGTAGTTGCTATGACTGGTGATGGAACTAATGATGCTCCAGCCCTAAACCATGCCGAAGTAGGTATAGCCATGAATAATGGTACTGATGTAGCTAAAGAAGCTGCTGATATTATCCTACTCGACAATTCATTCCCATCTATCATCTTAGGAGTGAAGTGGGGAAGAAGTCTGTATAAGAACATACAGCACTTCATTCTATTCCAATTGACCATTAACGTAGTAGCTATTCTTATAGCTTGTATTGGTCCGTTTATTGGAGTAGACCTACCCTTCACTGTTACTCAGATGTTATGGGTTAATTTAATCATGGATACATTCGCTGCATTAGCTTTGGCAACTGAATCAGCCAACGATGCAGTTATGAAGGACAAACCAAGAAGTCCTAAAGCATTCATTATCACTAAACAAATGTGGTGTGAAATCTTTGGAGTTGGTATTATATTCTTCGTATTCTTAGTCACCTTACTCTACACTGAAGCAGTATCTCTAACAGAGTTCTTTACGATATTCGTATTGTTACAATGGTGGAATCTGTTCAATGCTAGAGTGTTCGGACAAAGGAGAAGTATCTTTGATGGCTTACTAAAGAATCCAGCGTTTGCTGGCATAGCTTTAGTTATTCTCGTTGGTCAATTCCTAATCGTTCAATATGGTGGTGCTATGTTTAGAACTGAACCTCTCTCTATGGAGACTTGGGGTTTGATTTTAGCTGGTACCTCTATAGTTACGGTTGTTAGAGAATTGTTCTATCAAATAAGCAAAATTTTCAAATAGTATGGAATATTGGGTATTATACTTATGTAGTATTGCTGACTCTGTTCATACATTGTTAATGGTTCTTTCAATTGTTGGTTTAATTGTATCAGTTATCTTATTCTTTATGTCAGTATGTAGTTCTCAGTGCGATGTGTGCGGAACGAGAACTTGTGTGGCTAAAGGTGTAAAGAAATCTGGTGTAAAGAGGAAACACTTCGTAATACCTACTGCAATAGCAGCAGTGTTGTGTGTACTTACTCCTTCAACAAACCAATGCTATGCCATCTTTGGCGTAGGTGCAACTTTACATTACGTAAATCATAGTGAAGAAGTGCAAAGAATCCCTGACAATGCAATGAAAGCAGTAAATCGCTACTTGGAGTCTCTGGCTCCCAACGACTCTATACAATAGTACTAGGGGTCAATGCTGTCTACATATGTAGATGGGTTGACCCTTACTTTTTTGTAGATACGTGGTAATGTAACTGAAAAGTCAATAAGTGAAAGGACTAAGTAAAGTTAAGGCATGGCTAACTAAGAAGGAATTTACTCAAGTAGAACAGGTTGGAGACACAAATTCAGAATATTTTCAGTTGACTGGATTTCCAATTACAGTTAGACTGGGTGACCATCTTGGCAGGCAGAATACTATCTCTGATAAGTATATCAATGTTTTACCAGGTAACGATTGTGATTCATACGTACTAGTAATAGATAAGACTACTAAAGTTGTTAAGTATAAAGAGTTGTTAAAGGTTTTAGAGAGCTTTATTTCCCTTTATTCAATCCTTCCAGACCACCTCAAATTTAGAGTGGAAATGAAAAAGGAATTTCAACAAAAGGAGTCAAGTCTAAATTCTGAGATTAATAACCTGAAGGCTTCCATAGTGGCACTTAAAGCTAAGATGAAAGATAAAATGAATAATTTTAGTCAGGCTATTAAGAAAGTGAACAATGACATTGTAGTCGAAATGAACAACTTGCAATGATTATACAGAATATTATAGACTCTTGGAAACACATTCCATATACTCTTAGACATTATGCTGCCTTCCTCAGAACTGAGAAGAAGTATATTGGCTATTATAAGTATAAGTTTCATGATTTAGATAAAGTTCTTATGTACATTCTTATCCCTTGGTTAGGCACTAAGAGAATCAAGAAGATACATAGAGCTATCAACAAACATCACATCCAAAACCATAAAGCTGCTTGGGAATGTAATTATGAAGAAGCAGTTATTGATTGGGAGTGTTGTCGGTTAACTAAACCTCAAGAACCTATGAGTGCAAGGGAGTATTTAGAGTACAAGAAGGGAACTCTTAGAGATGTACATTATGCCCATATGGACATGATAATGAAACAATTTAACCTGTAAAAATAGGTATGGTTATCGAGGAAGCTGATTTTAGAATGACATCTGGAGCGAGTGACCATTTCTGGGATTTAGAATTACTATACACAGTCAGACCTAAAGGTAAACCAGAGCGTCAAGAATTTAAGGATGCAGGGTTTGGTATGTCTTTAGAAACTTGTATTAGAAAGGTAGTTCATCACAGAATATCTAGCAAGCGAGATGTTGGTACTCTTAAAGAGTATGTACAAGATTATAAGGAAGAAGTAAAGAGATTGGAAGAGTTACTAAATTCTTCTTTAGTAGAGAAGATGGTAGCTGACTCTAAGCTAGCTAAATCTTTAAAATCATAATTATGGCTTCAGTTAAGAAAGCTCCTAAGAAGGGCACAAGACGCGTACAGTCAGTAAAGACACTGGATTGTGGTAGGTGTGGTTTACCAACAACGCATACTCTATACGATGCAGGGAACAAAATCTACAAGTGTACTATTTGTGGTAGTGTAATCAAATTATAATGTGTAACTCTAATTCGTTTAGTAAAATGAAGAAAGAAGAGAAAAAGAAGGAAGAGGATAAAAGAGTTGATGTAAACAATGACGCAGAAATGGTTGCGTTAGGAATCCGTAATCCATTTGTAACACCTCGCGACCCATCTGTGTGGACTAAGACTGAGAAAGAACGTAAGGCTTGGAAGAAGCAACGTCGTTTCCCAGCTCCTGACTCACGTTGGGCACCTCCTGCAAGAACATCACGATTCATAGGTCGTCTTATTGTCAATGTTAAAGGATTGGATAAGACAACTTATCGTCATGACTGCCCAGAAACAGATATACCTTATCTGTTGAGTAAGTACAAGAGCGAACACAGCTCTATTGTGAGAGCATTCTGGAATGGTAAAGAAATCGACCCAGAACGTCTACTCAAACAAGCAGTATAAGCTGACAGAATATCCTAAGTTCCTATATGAAGTATCTTTATATAAGATATGGAAAGATAGGGCTGAGTGTATAGGAAGTCAGTTCTATGCAGCTGACACACCTTTAACTATTAAGAAGGAAACTATTAGTAAGAAGGTGGAAGATTATAGATTAGTTAAGTTTATTACTTGGCTATCAGCACCTCTAGATTACTTGATGCAAAACAACTTTAAATTAGTTACTGATGAGAGTACTAGACGCACAAGGAAATCCAGAACAAAAGGAAACTAAGCAAGGTGTTCAGACAGTGGACGCAATGCCTACAATGCAATATACAGAGAAGAACATTGATGAGAGTAGACGCACGTGTACCTTATCAAGTGTTATGGTTGAAATGCTAGTAAAGCAACTATCTGCTGAATTGGCTAACCATAGTCTGTATAGAACCTTTGCTAATTACTTTGATGTAGAGGGATTACCCAAATTGGCTACCTACTGGCTCGGTAGGGCAGCTGAGGAATACCTTCACCATGAGTGGATTTATAAGTATTTAACTACTAATGATGCTCTGTTCCAATATCCACCAGTTCCAGCTATTAAGGTAAACATAGTTAATAGAGTTATGCCTTTTGCTGCTACTGTAGATAGAGAAATTGAAACCACTATGGGTATTAATAAGATTGTAGACCAAGCTCAGAAAGAGGGTGATTGGGCTACGTTCCAGTGGTTAAATGGTGAGGATGAAGACGAAGGTCGCCTTGTTAAAGAACAAGTAGAAGAAGAGTCCATTAGTAGGACTATTCTGGATATGGCTAGAGAGGAAGGTTCATGGTTGCGTAAGCAGTCCACTATATTAGCCTTCTATCGTAATCCTGATAGTTTACAGCCATCTCGTAAAGCATAAGATTATTGAACTACAGAGATTAGCTTTAGAAAATATCTTATAATTTACATTAATATGAAAAAGGTGGAATATATCGTAGACAGCTTTAAGGACTTTACTGGTGAAGAACGTAAATTTGTGATGGCTGCTGTTAGCCTACATGGTGAACCAGAAGTTTACATCGAAGAGGATGATGAACCCATTGATAATGACATGAAAGTATTGTCTATCGGTGTGTCTGTATGCCGTCCTGACGATGAGTTCAATGAAACTCTTGGTAAGACCATTGCTGAGGGCAAAGCTACGAAATATCGTAATCACGCGCTATATGCCGTTGATGCTGGGCTGATTAATGAAACAATGGTTAAGGCATTGCTTCAACAAGAAGCTGAGTATTTCAAAGTAAATCCAGGTCGTTATTTGGCTGGATATGACAGAGATGCTGAGAAGTATCACAGAAGCACAAGAATTGAGAGTTATATTGATACTCTCAGTGGAGAAGCCGAAACTACATTCAAATACCTTACAGAAGCATCTGATGAGGAAATGGAGAAGATGGCTGAAGCAGTAAACTACGTACTTGGTGAGTAAAAAGTTACTGTGGCTAGTAATTCTATGCCTTATAGGAGTATTAGCTTGGACGTGGTTGACTCCAACTAAGGAACCTATACCTAACTATGAAGAGTTGGTTAATCATATTGACTCTTTAAATAGTGAAATAAGTTTGCTCGAACTTGAGAGAGATTCTTTACATAATGTAATAGATTCCTCTAAAGTTAAGGTTGATGTAATTGAACATTGGTATGAAAAAGAGCTTACTGATATTACTAATCAGTCTATTGCCGACGATGTGGTGTTCTTCACAGAATATCTATCCGAAGTTGGTAAATGATTCATTAGTAGTAATTACGCCTCAACAGTTAAAGGCAACCAATCTAATATTCTTGGAACATAAGAAGTTAAAACTGGAAATTCCAGAGCTTAAGAAGCAATTAACATCTTATGAAAGTTTGATTAACTCTTATGAAAAGACTGACTCTGTAAGGAATGCACAGGTTAAAAGACTTATGCTTCATGCACAAGCTTCTGAGCAAGTAATGCAGAATCAACTTAGAGAGATTAATAAACTTGAATCCAAGAAGAAACTCTGTAGGGGTTTAACGATTGGTGGATTTACTGTTAGTGCAGTCCTTCTAATAACACTACTACTGAAGTGAAGTATGCAGTAGGAGCAATGGTTTTATTGTTGTTATACATTTTTTATTTGTTATCCCAGACCTTCTGCTGGTGTTACTGATACTGAATGTAATAGTGAACTTAGATTTGGATAGCAAACAAGATTGTTAAACTGTTAAAAAGACAAGTATGAATTTCACAGACATTTTTAAAGGTAAGAACCTCATAGCTTTGATAGCTGCTGTCGTTGTGTGTGTTCTATTGTCAGCATTCGGAGTACCAAAGATAGCTATATATGTGGTTATGTTCGCTCTGGGATGCAACAATAAGAACTTTGCACAATGGGTGGAGGACAAAATCATAATTCCATTTAAGAGGTTAGTATAATCGTATTATCTGGTAATAGCTAAAGAGTCTGCTAGTTCATACTTAGACTCAGGTATTCAATGGCAAAGCAACTAAGTAGTTCCTTCGATAAAGACAAGGATGGAGTTAGATATCAACATCCAGAGCGTACGTGCAAGGAGTGTGCTAAATACCCCTGTTTCAGAGGTCAAGAGGACAAAACTTGTGATTATGCCAAATACGGTTGTAGGAAATACAAAGATAAGGAAGATTAATTATAAATTCTTATCATTATGATAGAATGTAACATCTACTCTGGACGTAGGGGAAGGATAGATTATCAGGAAACTGGTAACTTTGAATCCTTATTGGAAGCTGAACTCTATGCTCAGGAAATCTCTGAAATGGATGCCAAGGAATATGGTTATCCAATTGAGGAGTGTGAATGGTTGGCTGTAGAGACTGCTACTGATAACATTCCTTACGACGAACGAGTAGGAGTAATGTATCTGTAAATGGAAACAATCCATGCCAAGTTGATAACCTTACGAGAAGATGTGGGTGGTTATATAATCTATGTCTTCCAAAATTTAGCTAATGGGACTTATGAAATGATTACTCGATTACCTAGGTGGGAATCTCCAGTTCTCAAGATAGGTGATGTTGGGTTTTTAAAGTACAATGAAGTAATAGCTGGTGAGGATACTTGGTATGACTCTTTAACAGGTCAGAAAGTACCTTACCGCTTTACTGGAGTTTATTTTATGGACTTTGTTTATGAGAAACCAGCGGAATCAGATTTAATATTGTAAATAGATAGATGAACGAATAAAGAGATTATTTTATATGATAAAGACATAATATAGAATAACAATATGATGAAGGAAAAATTGGCTGCCGCTATTGCTAAGAAGAATAATGACATTAACACTTTCGTATGGAAAGGTCGCAAGGTCGAAGTAAATGGACAACTCGTACAAGAGGAAAAGAGACTTGTTGATTGTTCAGACAAAGAACTAAGAACGTTCTATAACCACTGTGAATCTATGCTGTATAATGACAGCAAAGAATATCCAGGTCGATATGTTCTGTTGGACATTATCAAAGACCAGAGAGAAAGATGTAACACTGAGTTATTCCTTCGTTGGTTAGAGCAAGATAGGGGTATTCCAAGATTTACATTCCTGCCTTCTCTGAGAGTGTTCCTTGATAATAACAAAGGTATTGATACCAAGGAAACATTCATCTCTGAGGCTTTGGTTGGGGACTGTCCTGTGGAGTTCGCGAGACTTCCTATTGAATTAGTCCTCGAAGGCTGTCTTGATAAGTTGGGCAAATTTAACAAGCAGCACATTACATTAACATTTATCTTAAAACAAGGTCTATGGTTTACGCAGCAGGAATCCAAAGACTTGACTGAGAAGACGGCTAACGGTGAGTATCGTGAGAAAGCTGAGGTAGCCAGAGAGCGTCTCGGTCTTAATCCTACTGCAAACCTGTATATGACACCGAAAGGATTATCATTCACTCAATTACGTGCAATGGTAAACCTTAAGAGTAAGAAGTACTCTGAACTTACTACTGCTCAACTGGAAACATTGAGGAATAGAATCTTATTCTCTTTGGAGGATGAGGTTAAGTTCCATATCAACCAGTGGGAGACCCGCAAGAACCAAATTAAAATGGTTTGTGATGCTAAAGGATATACTCTTTAACATCTATACCCATCTATATTGGTTCTACATATATACTCCTGAGTTTTACTCACTCATTATAGGAGTTTTGTTTACATAACCATCAATAGAATTAAAGAGTAAATTCAAGGGTAAAATTGATAGTATATGGCAGACTTGTTTGGAAATCTAAGTAGAACGGAACGCCAGGAACAAGGTGTTCAACGATGGGTAGATAACAAGTTGTGTGGGACCTTAAATTGGGCTACTGGAGTAGGTAAAACTAGAGGCGGACTAATGGCTATAAGTAGATTTCTTAAGAAGAATCCAACTAAGTCTGTTATTATAGTTGTCCCAAGTGAACCTATTCAAAGACAATGGAATCAAGAACTAATTGATTGGAACTTATTCCAACAGTGCTCAGTTAAGACCATGAGTGATACATCAGTTAATAAGTATAGTTGTACTTTACTAGTAATTGATGAAATTCATAAAGTGGGAGCACCTACACTGCTGAACATATTTAAAAACGTCCAATATACAACAATCTTAGGGTTAACTGCGACCTTTGAGAGATTGGATGGTAAAGATGAAATTATAAGTAAGAAGTGTCCTATTGTGGATACCATTTCTGTAGAAGAAGCCATAGAAAATAAGTGGCTTGCCGATTATCGAGAATATGAGGTACTTATTGAGCCAGAAGATATTGATGTCTATAAAGAGGTCAATAAAGAGTTCTATGAACATTTCTCCTACTTTAACTATGACTTTAATCTAGCCATGAAGTGTGCAACTGATTGGAAGAGGAGGTCAGAGTTAGCTAAAGAGAGATGTAGAGAAGACCAGAGTGAAGACTTTAAGACTGTTAATAAACAGATTTTAGTTCATGCTATGGGATTCAGTAGAACCTTACAGGCTCGTAAGAAATACATATATAATCATCCTAAGAAAATTGAACTTACTAACTTAATCTTGGAGAACAGACAGGACAAGAAGTGTATAACTTTTAGTGCTACTGTAGCTATGGCTGAAAAGATTAAGTATGGTGCCGTGTATTCTGGTAAAGATTCTGTCAAGAAAGGCAGGATGAATTTACAAGAGTTTGTACAGCAGGATGGTGGTGTACTAAACACTGTTATGAAACTGAATGAGGGATTTAATTGTCCCGACATCAGTGTGTCAGTTATATTAGGCTTCAATAGTAGTTCTACTACTAAGAAACAGAGAGTTGGTCGAGTTATCCGTCAAAAGGAGGGCAAGGTTGCTGAAGTATTCACCTTAGTCCTTAAAGGGACTGTAGAGGAGGAATGGTTTAGGAAGTCTACCAGTACTGGAAGGTATATACCTATCAGTGAGGAAAATCTCATAGATGTTCTTCAAGGAAGACCATTTAATCCTAAGAAGAAAAAGCAAACTAAAATGATGTTTAGATTCTAATGTTCAATGTAACCTATTATGAACAGTCTGACAATGTGGTTGAAGTTAAAGTCGATGCTATACAATTCCTACACCTATTGGAACTGTGTGCAGCTGGCAGATACATCAGAGCCATAACAGCAGACTTTCAAGGTAAGAGCATAGACTGCAATAAGCTATTACGTAGCTTAAAGTTTGTGTAGATTCATTTGGTAATTTAAGAGATTTTTAGTATCTTTGTACTCTTAACACGTTAATAAGATGACAACAGAGAGAATGTTAGAACTCCTTATTCTTAATAAATTCATGGACAGGTATAACGATATGTCTCCGAAAGTCAAGGGACTTACTGAGAAGATGATTTCTATACCACAAGTGGAGGAAAGGCGATATATGCTAGAGAAGGAGTTCTTAGACCCGTATGTAATTGACAACGCTGAGAAATCAGAATAAACAACTTTACAGTTAGTAGATTGTTTAGTTATTGGCTAACAATTTATTTAATTGGAAAAACTAAGTTTAACAGTAGACAATCAGTTAGTAATGATGGAGAAGTATAGACTAACAGCAGAAGAGGTCTTACTAATTGATTTATTATTTCTAGCTAGCATAGAAGAAGGGCATAAAGAATATCTAGTTAAGTATTTTACTATGCCTGTAACTAGAACCAATCTTAGAGATTTATTATTAAGTCTCCAGGCTAAGGGAATCATTACTAAACAGTATAAGGTTCCTGATAAGGGTCAGAAGTTCGACCCTGAATGTGTTATATTCAACCAAAACTTTCTTAATAACTATAGGAAGTTTAGTGGTGATTTAGGCGCAGAGTTCTTAATGACTTATCCCCACAATGGACTCATTAACGGAGTGGAAGTTCCGTTAAATAACTGGGCTAAGAAATTCAGCACAGAGGAAGAGTTTTATTATGCCTATGGTAAATCTATAGGCTGGAAGCAGGATAAGCATAACGAAGTATTAGAACTTATTAGATGGGCTAAGGATAACAATTGTAACCTCCTTAATATGAACATCGCAGACTTTATGATAAGTAAAATCTGGCAGAACATTGCAGAGCTTAAGAATGGAGATGGGACTATGAGGTTTGATACCATCAAGAGTATTTAATGGGTAGAATAACTAGGAATTTAAAGGAGTTAATTGATAGAGGTAGAAAGGGTGAAAACCATGCCTTATCAATGGGTCTTCCTAAACTAGAGAGATTTGTAGATGGTGTAGCACAAGAGACATATTATCTAATAGCTGGAGGTACTGGCTCAGGTAAGACTTCTTTTGCATTACATTCATTCATCTATAAGCCTATAATGGAGAATATCGACAATCCAGATTTTCATATTATATATTTCAGTTTAGAAATGACTGCTGAGCAATTGCTTGGCAAGATTTTATCTATCTATATATATGAGACATTTGGTGTTGAATTGTCCTTTAAGGAACTACTTTCTAGAAGTAAGGATACCACTCTGTCCGATATGGACTATGAATTAGTATGTCAATCCTTAGAGATGCTTGATAAGATTGAATCTCACATGATAATATATGATAAACCTTTGAACAACCAGCGAATGGTAGACTTCCTTATGGAGTCTCTAAAGCAATTTGGTAAGTTCCAGGGTGATACATATACTCTGTTTAGACCCAATCACATCATATTGGTTATCTTAGACCATATTGGTTTAGCTAGACCATCTATTGGTAATTCTAAGAAAGATGAAATGGATGCTATGTCTTCTTCATTAGTTTCGTTTAGAAATAAATGTAAGATTAGTCCTGTAGTGGTAATGCAGGTGAATAGAGGTTCCTCCAATGTAGAAAGAAGGAAGTTGAACTTTCAAGAGCTTCAGTTAGACGATTTAAAGGGAACTGGTAATCCAGCAGAGGATGCCAACATAGTATTAGCATTATTTTATCCTTTTAGAGAGAAGATGTCTTCATATAGAGGATATGACATAAAACAAATTGGAGAGAACTTTAGAAGTGCAGTAGTATTAAAGAATAGATGGGGTGCAGCAGACATTGCTGTAGGTCTCGGATTCTATGGTAAGACTGGATTATTTAAAGAGCTTCCGATTGCAACCAAGATTACAAACTATGATAAGTATCTAACCCCAGATTGGTTACTTACCGATTCATTAGAAGATTCATGCCAAGAGATTACTCAAGAAGAACAACAAGATTCTAGTTCAAAAATGACTTTAGTTCTATAGTAAATGGCAGCAGAAACTATTGCGATTGTTGGTGAAAGTGGTACTGGTAAGAGTACTTGTTTAAGAAATTTAAACCCAGAAGAAACCTTCTTGATTTCTACTACTGGTAAGCCCTTGCCTTTTAAAGGATATAAGAAGAAATATAAAGAGATTAAGAAGGAGGGCTCTGAATGGGTTGGTAACTACTATGTTAGTTCTAAATATGACAAAATCATTAACATCTTGAAGATTGTTAATCTAAAGATGCCTCACATTAAGCAAGTTATCATTGATGACTGGCAGTATATGTTGAGTTATGAGTTTGTTGATAGGGCAGCTGAAGTAGGTTATACTAAGTTTACTGAGTTAGCTCAGCACGCTATGGAAGTACTTAGGTATTCAGAATCTATGAGGGATGATTGCAAAATGATATTCCTTACTCACAGTGAGAATGTCGGTGATGCCATAAATCCTAAATATTCAATCAAGACTATTGGTAAGTTATTGGCAGAGAAAGTAACTCTGGAAGGTCTGTTCACTTATGTATTCTTTACTAAGGTACAAGAAGGTGATTCTGGCAGGATGGAGTATAAGTTCCTTACTAATACTGACGGAGAGTGTGTAGCAAAGACTCCGATGGGTATGTTCGATGATTTGTTAATTGACAATGATTTGAACGAGATTATTAAGGTGATTGATGCTTATAACAACGACGAGGAATGATTATAAAAATGATGATTACCTTTGACTATAATCCTGATACTAAGGAGTGTGTACTTCTAAAGCAGGAGCAAGTTAAAGAGAAAGCTCAGAAGACAAGCACTAAGGCTGAGGAAGCAGAGGATTCTGCTGAACCTCAGATTACCTTGGAGTCTAACAAATATGTCCTTAATAGGGCAGCTGCATCCTTAATGGGTGTAGAATGGGAGAATAGGTTAGATATTAAGTATCAGCCTATTGAGAAGGGTGGATTGATGTTCCCTATTATAGGAACTGACATAGCCTGGAAGACCAAGTCTGGTAACAAATTAACTAAGAGCCTTACAGTAAGTTGTAGAGGCAATGCAAACGACTTATTGTCCAAATATGGAGATACATTTACTGTAACTCCGTGGAAAGGACATGATGGTTTGTTCGTGTTAATTGGTAACAAGGACAGGTCAGAAGAAGAAATAAAAGATAATAATATTAAAATTAAAGAAGATGAAAACCCAGTGGAGGATTTACCATTGGACACAAGCCTAGATAATGATGAAGCATACGAGATTGACGACTTATCATTTGAAATTTAAATTTTAATATTATGGCAGGAATGACATTCAATCTAAATAACGTTAAAGGTACAGCAGTAGTAAGACTGAAAGCATGGGGTATCTATGATGTAGTGTTCAAAGGCATCGAATTGGCTAAGGGTACAAACAAAGAAGGTAACGAGTGGAAAGCAATGAAGATTAAGTTCTCTGGTGAGGAAGGAATCTTCGAACCTCTTATCTTCTGTCCTGGTGACGGTGGTAACGAGCGTGTAACTGGTGAAACTGGTAGTAAGAAGTGGGAGTTGCCTTCTGCTTTGGAACAACTTCAGTTCACTGTATCTCATGTAATGACAAATCTTGCTCCTGAAATGATGGAGAAGTTTGTTAAGGCTGTTTCTGGTCTTACATTACCTGACGATTTTGAAAAGTTGATTGAAATCATGAATAAGGCTCTGGCTAAGTCTGTAAACAAACAGACCAAGTTGAAGCTGATTGGTAACAGCAAAGGTTATGCATCTCTACCTAGCTTTGTTGGTATTAACAAGGAAGGTGATGCCTACATCAACAACAACTGGTTGGGCGATACTGTAGCATTCTCTGACTATGAAGTCAAGAAAATGAACGAACAGAAGAACGCTAAACCTACAGCTGTTAAAGATGATGTAGATGCTACTGACGATACAGCAGCAGGTAACGAAGACTTGGATTTTGAAGTATAATAAATAGTTAGTAACTTTGTGGTTCTAATACAAACCATATGAATTAATATGAAACTTGAATTTGAACCTACGATTACTAAGCAATATTTATTAGACAGAGCATCTCAAGAAACATATCTCGAATATTATTTAGGTATACCTGTTAAAAAAGGTCTATTTAAATCTCCTTTGAGAGCAGACAATAATCCCACCTGCTCCTTTTACAGGAACAAGAGTGGAGATATTGTTCTGAAGGACTTTAGTGGCGCATTTTATGGTAATTTTATCAGTGTGGTTATGTACAAATATGGACTAACCTATTATAAAGCATTGAGAATGATTGCCAATGACTTTGGTTACATTAAACATCCTAAACTTAAAAAGAATCCTAAACCTGTTACTATTAGTACAAATGAACTCAAAGAGTGTAAGGAGGCTAATATACAGGTAGAAATTCAAGAGTTCTCTAAAGAAGAACTTGAATGGTGGATGCAATTTGGTATTACAGAGAAGATTCTAAAGAAATTTAGGGTCTTCTCTTGTAAGACCGTATTTCTAAATGGCAATTTCTTTACAACATCTACTAAGAGTTGTCCAATATTTGGATATTATAGGGGTAAGAATGAGAACGAAACAGAATTGTGGAGAATCTACTTCCCTTTTAATAAGAAGCATGAATTGAGGTTTCTATCTAATTGGAAATCTTTCCTCTTACAGGGCGCTAAACAACTTCCTAAAGAAGATGATGTCTTAGTAATAACTAAGAGTCTAAAGGATGTAATGACATTGTATTCTCTCGGAATTACAGCTATTGCTCCAAATTCTGAGAATCTATTCCTAACTGAAAGTCAATTCTCTAAATTGAAGAGTAGATTTAAGAGGATTATTGTATTCTATGACAATGACTTAACTGGTCTTCATAACATGAATAAGATTAGAAAGTCATTTGATGTAGAATGTATGTGGATTCCTCGTAGTTATGGAGCCAAAGATATATCAGACTTTCATAAGATGTATGGACGAGAGAAAACTTTAGAATTAATAGAATATGCCAGAAGAAGTAGCAGAGAAACCTAAGAAGAAACGTAATGGTGCATATGCCAGACGTAAAGGAAACAATTATGAGTTGAAGATTATTAAGGAACTCACAGAACTAGGATATGCTGGACTAAAATCAGCTAGGTCAGAATCTAAGAACTTAGATAATGACAAGATTGATATAGCAGAGACTATAGACCACTTACCTTGTTATGTGCAGTGTAAATGTACCAAGAATACTCCTTCGATTTCAGAAATCATTAAGTCATGTCCTCGTAAGGATAGACCATTAGTGATAGTATGGAATAAACAAATTGACAAAGAGGTCAATATGGCTTCTGACGGACAGTATGTAATGATGTCCAAAGAATTCTTCTATGATTTAATAAGAAAGAATTAAAGCTATGAACATATTAGTAATACCAGTACAGTCTGTTAGTGATTTGATTACTAATAGCTCATCCGAGGTATTTATCTTGGAGACTGGAAAGACGTGTGAGGAAGTCAATACTATCCTCAACACATTTACCTCTGGGTTTAGATATCCAGAGGTTTTTTCGTTAAAGGACTTTCGTGAGTGGAGAAAGAAACTCCGCAGTGGTGAAATTGAGGATGATTGGAGTTATCCAGGTACTATCTTCAGTATAGCTAATGGATGGTTCAAAGACCCAGAAGATGAAGAAGACCTTCTTAATTTAAGAATGGACTTCTTATTCGACCCATTTGACACTATAGACTATGGGAATGGGTATATAGCACATGGCTACAGTTCTAGCTATAAAGAACCTATTCATGACGCCTTTATTGAGTATCTAAACAAGAATTGGGATAAGGTTGCGTATGACATCAACCGAGAAGGAAGCTATTCATGCTGCTATGGTTATCAATGTGCAGGATAAGACTATACATAAAAGGCAGGCTTATAAGTGTAGCGTATGTCATAAGTGGCACGTAGGTAGAGGAAAGACTACACTCACAGATGAGGATAAAAGAAAACTTAAAATTAAGCATAACATTCGATGACAACTTACCTACTCCCATGTTATGGGGATGGTCATTGCTGGATTGAGAAGGTGCGTGCAAGGAACTTCTCTGATGCTCAGCAGAAGTTTATTAATGCTTTTACAGAAGATTATGAGGATATTGATATTCCATCCGATTGGGAGGATTTAATCACTATTCTAAACACTCAAGCAGATATAGTAATTGGAGACATCTACGACATAGAAGAGTTTTGAATCACGAAGAGGCAACCCTCAATGGTAAAAATTATGAGGAGAAGGTATTTCCACTTATATGGGCAATTATGTTCCCTAACACTGTACTTGCAGAGTCCAACCCTTACCAGAATATGCACTGCCATTATGATTACTGGTGGCACTGCCTAAATAAAGGTAGATGGAGAATATACAAGTTGGAAATCAAGTACAAAATAAAAGGTTGGGGAGTTTACGTCCTATGGGAACTTCTTAACGTAAATGGAGACATTGGTTGGGGCTTGGGAGAAGCAGACCTAATTATATTTGGTGCTGAAGATGGTGTATACGTGGTTAATAGGGCTAAGGTAACTGCTTATATATGCAAAAAGCTAGGTATACAGCCCAATATTAAATCTATAAGGGAGGCAGAGTCTTGTTTGTTCGAGAATTCTCCCATGTGGAAATTATGTCATAGAATATCTAGACCCAACGAGCGTACCATAAAAATACCATTTGAGGAGTTCATGACCTTCGTTTCTCCATTCTTCTTGAATCGATACAAAGAAAATGAGAATAGGTTTAGATATTGACGATTGTCTAGCAGACTTCTGGGGAGCATATTGTAAGTACTTCGATACAGACAATAACCCTAAAATGCTGGAAGACCACATTATAACACGTAATGTACAGCAGATTTTAAGTAAAGACAGAGATTTTTGGTTGAATCTTGAAGTTAAGAACAGACCAGACTTCATACCTGAATTGTATTGCACTAAACGTGTAAACAATAAGGCATGGACTAAGGAATGGTTAAGACGTAATGGATTCCCTGACAGACCAGTCTATCAAATGATGTATCAGCATGGAAACAAGGCTGATATGATTAAAGGTAGGGTGGATATTTTTATTGATGATTCACTATCTAATGTGTTAAAATGTCAAAAGTCTAGACTACCAGCATTGTTGTTCCATACAGAAAGGACAGCAGACTTTCCTATGTTTAAAGTATTCTCACTAAATAAGGATGAGATAATTGACTCATATCTGTTTATGAAGAAATATGCATAGAAATGTAAAACTGATACCACTTCTTGACACTATACAACTCATTGAGATGAGTGACGAAGAATATTTTAGTGATAAATGGGCAGGATATATAAGCAACTCAAAACTTGCATTAATAAACCCAGCTCAAGACGGAAGTCCTCAAATTTATAAAGAGGGACTAAGCAAACATCCTAAATATTCTGACTCTCTTGTGTTTGGTTCAGCAGTCCATGAATTAGTGCTACAACCTAAAGAATTTGCAGTAGTTAATAATGTTGATAGACCCACTGCTAAGATGGGAGCTATGGCGGATGAGCTATATAAGACATTCCTTAGTAATAAGGGTGTTGTATCCGATAAGGATATTATAGCTGCATCAGATAAGATTGACTACTATAAAGGAAAAATGGATAGTATTAAGATTGAGAATGTTAAGGACAAATGCATTAACTATTGGTGGGACAGAAGGGATTGGGAGACTGAGCATAATAACTTAGGTACTGAGCCAATCTATCTAGACCCCAAGTCAAGAGAGAAGTTACAGCTTTGTTTAGCTTCTGTTGAGGCTAATAAAGAGGTACAAGATTTATTACATCCAAAGGGAGTGTTCGAGGAGCCTATCTCCATGAACGAAGCAGCTCTATTTATGGATGTGAAGGCTGAACATGAGGGTAAGGAAACAATCCTTAAACTTAAAGGTAAGCTAGATAATTTCACCATTGACACAGAAACCAATGAAGTAGTTCTTAATGACCTTAAGACTACTGGACACTGGTTGATTGACTTTGGTGATTCATTCAAGAAATACCATTATAATAGACAGATGGCAATGTACGCTTGGATGCTACGTTCTTACGTAGAGAAGCAATACAATATAAAGCCTTCTAGTCTGATGGCGAATATGCTATTAGTATGTACTGTTCCAGACTATAGAGCTGGAGTATTTAGAGTGACTAATGGTGAAATTCGTAAAGGTTTCTTAGAATTTAAAGATTTGCTACAAAGGGTGGCATATTGCGAACTATATGATTGAATCTTTTCTTATGGAAGCATGGGAACCATCTTACCAAGACCTTGAGAATTATTATAGAGAATATTATAGTTTAGGTAACTTAAATTGTGATATTGGGAGTAAATTTGCTCTTATATCCCTTATATGTTTCCTTACTAAGCAAGCAAGGATTAAAAATCCTGATGCAACTTGTTATCTCGTAATAATGAAGATTATTGATGGAGAAGAGTCACAACATGACTTAAAATTCATTAGAGGATTATCTGTTGTCTGTGCAGACATGATGAAACACTGTAATGAGTTTCTAACATTCGATATGAAAACCTCTAAGGAAATGGTTAAGAAGATTAAGGAAATTCTACATACTTATTTACCTTTCTAATGTCCGAAGAAGTAAGAATATCTTGGGGCGATAAGGTTGCTCAAAGGTATGAGTCAAATCAAAGGATTGTTGAGATTCTATCCGAGTTGGTGGAGAAGTTTCCTCAATGGAGATTCCAACAAATCTTACAGAATGTAGATGTTGCGTCCAGGAATGGAGAGGATTTGTTTTACGAAGAGAGTTATGATACTCTAACTGCATTGACTAATAATACAATAGTTAGGTCAATTTTATCTAAAACTGCAGATTAACACTTTTTAAGGTGAACCAGTTTGACAGTTAGATAAAATGTAGTATCTTTGTATCACGATTTCCGAGAGAAATATAGAGATAATAATTCAAATTTTAGATTATTTAATACTAAGACTACTTGGCTATGTCCAATTAAAGTAGTATCTTTGTACTATAGAAAGTTACAAGATTAGAACGTATGAAATAATGTTTTAAACAATTTTTGAATTATGCAAGCAATGAATTTTAAGAAAGTAGAAGTAAAAGGTTTCACAAAACAAGAAGCTATCGCAGAAGCACCATTCCAAGTAATCCGTGACGCAACTCAGGCATGGAAAACTGCTGGTAAACCAATCGCTGAGAAAGCGTTGAAAGAGTTCTGTGCAGAGTACCTAGCAAAGCACACTAAGTATGCTGCTGGTATTGGTTGTTCAATCACATTTGAAGCAGGTTCTGCTGATACACGTGAGCGTCCTTATACCGTAAAGGATATTAAGAACGAGAAGGGTAAGAGAAAGTATAAAACTGGTTATCAAGGTATTAACCCCGCAACTGGTGAAATTCTATTCACTAACTTCGAGACAAAGAACAAGGCTAAGGAAGTAGCTAAGGAATTGTACACTAAGAAAGATTACAAAGGCGACATCTTCTGCAAATACATCAAGGATGTAGTTGAGGGTGAAGTTGGTGCATTTGAAGTTAAGTACACTCCTTCTAAGAGTGCTAAACAAGGAACTTACATCTGCTTTGGAGTTGAAGCCTAATAGACTTCTACAACTTTAAATATCAAAGGGATTGTCTTATGAAAATAAGGCAGTCCCTTATTTTTTGTAATAGATTGCCAACTACCAAGATGATGTATTTTAAAGGCGTAACTGCTATCTAATTTTAAACATCTAACGATGAAGGAACAAACTATTATTAAACTTACTAATCACCTTAAAACGGTACTCTCAGATAACATCAGTATGAATGCTTATGCAGAGAAGATTGGTCTTCCTACAAGCTATTTCTGTATGAAGAGAAAGGCTGTAGAACAAGCTAAAGAAGCTGGAACAATCCCCGATGAAGATTATAATGTCATTATGGACTTGTTCAAGCAAATTGATGCTAGACCAAGACTAAGAACTTCTAAGAAAGAATCTACTCCAGATTTATTCGGGAATGAAGTTGTTTATAGTGACTCTGAATTAGATTCGGATGATACATCTAAGGTTACTATTGAAAGGGATGAAGAAGGTAAAATAGTTAAATATCTATTCACTATCTATGTAAGAGACAAGCAACCTATACTAGGTTCATTCAATAGAGATGAAATGAACATGGTTTATAGATTGTATTCTAACTATGGTAGTGGTATTACACAAAGGGAGGTATCAAGATTCTTCCCAGATTATTCTCTCGCTGACTTTAAGAGAATACTTAGAGCATTTAGCATTACTAAGGCATCAGCTCCTTTTGCTCCTCATGTGATTGAAGAGAATGAGAAGGATAAGCTGTTAGAAATGCAGTTTAGGGAGAAAGAGAATGACTTCTTAAGAAGCTATGAGGCTGAGAAGATTAAGCATACTGAGTCCCAGCTTAGGAAGTACATGAAAGAGAATCAAGACCTTAAAGAACAACTCCAGGATATGTCTGGAATGTTAGAAGGTATTGATGTATCAAATCTGCCCAAGTTTACTCCTGTTGTTAAAGGCAGGGAAGATAGAGATTTGATTATTTGGTTATCAGATATGCATATTGGTGCATCTGTGTCTGGATATTCTATCTATGCTAATGATTATGACCAAGAGGAAGTTGAAGCTAGACTTAGTAAGTTGGTAGACCAGTTAAAGAGAGAATCTTTAATGTTTGGTAACTTCACTAACATAATTGTGTGTAATCTAGGAGATTCCTTAGATGGATATGATGGTCAAACTACAAGAGGTGGTCATCAACTAGCTCAGAATATGAACAATAAGGAACAGTTAAAGTGCTTTATAGAAGTAATGACTAAGTTTATGACTTCTATAGTAGAAGAGCTACCTTGTGGTGGTCTGTCCTATTATTGTGTTGGAGAATCAAACCATGATGGAGACTTTGGATATTCTGCTAATGTTGCACTTCAATATATCTTACAAAGTATGGATATTGAAGCTACAATATTTGACAAGTTTATTGGTGAGTTTATATTAGGAACTACAACCTATATTCTATGTCATGGTAAGGATAACAAGGATATGTTCAAGAACCTTCCTCTGACATTAGATGTCAAGACAGAGAACTTTATCAATGAGTATATTGATAACAAAGGAATTAAAGGCAATGTAGTCTTTGTAAAGGGCGATTTACATCAGTCCGCAACTACTTATGGTAGGAGGTTTACTTATAAATCAGTAGGCTCTTTATTCGGTAGTTCAGAATGGATTCACAAGAACTTTGGTAATACACCAGCTGCTTGTGATTATTCTATTGTAGATGAGAATGGAAATATGCTAGATGGGCGTATATTACTGCAATGAAAATGATGTATGGAAATAACATTAGACGAATTACTACAAGGAAAGGCAACAAGAATTAAAGAGAGAGCATATTTTCCAACTGAAGCTTATGTAGAGCCTTTCTTGGAAACTATGTCTAGATTTACTTCTGATTTCAGGGTACAAGTTAAACTCCCTAACCAAATCACCAGAACTATTACTGGTGAATATAACACAGATGATGTAACTTATAACAGAGTTCTTATTGAAGCTGTGTTGCCAGATGAATACGCATGGGATAACCATGATGAAGTTATTGGTTTCTTATATGGATTAGATGTCCGTAAACCAATATGTAAGATGTATAGAGGTGGTCTTAATAGGGCGTGTACCAATTTATGTGTATTTGACCCTTCGTTCATCAATATACAGGAATTAGAGCCTGAGAAGGCTATAAACTATAAACCAGTTAAGAATCTGATGGAACAAACATCTGATTTGAAACTATGGTTGAAAACTCTCCACGATACAGAGTGGGAGAGAACAGTTCCAACTATCGAGTCTAATTTAGGTAAGTGGATGCGTAATGCAATTTCACAATCTTGTGACTTAGGCTATGGTAAAGTGAAGTTGGGAACTAAAGAAGTCATTGACGCTTATAAATCATTGTTTGTGGACACTAAGTCCAAGTATTATGTTAAGGAAGATGAAGATGTCAATATGTTTAAGGTTTATAATGCATTTACTGAGCTAATCAGCAATGATGGTGGTAAAGATATCATCAATAAGGCAGAGAAGACCTTATTACTACGTACAATCTTAGACTTTTAATTAATTAATGCTAGTAGTAAAACGAAACAAGACAGTACAGCCCTTTGACTGGGGTAAGATTGACTTAGCAATCACTAAAGCATTCCATGCTGTTAATGAACCTATTGACATGGATATTCTTAGTGATGTAAAAGATGAATTATACTTTAACAACATTATCTCTGTAGAAGAGATTCAAGACCAAATAGAGAAGGCTCTTATGGCTTGTGATTATTATAATGTTGCTAAAGCATTTATCTTATATAGGCAGAAACAAGCTGAACTTAGAACCTTAACAAGCAAGAAACAGTTTATTAAGGACTATGCTAAGGCTAGTAATGCCGCAACAGGTAGTAAATATGATTCTAATGCTAATGTTACTGAGAAGAACATTGTAACTCTTAATGGTGAACTCTTCAAGGGTGATATTATTAAGGTGAATCGTACTATACTTACCGATAAGATTAGAGAAATGTATGGCGAGGATTTAGCTAAGGAGTATATCCAAATGCTAGAATCACACGTATTATATAAACATGATGAGACAAGTATTATGCCATATTGTGTGGCAATTACTATGTATCCATTCTTGTTAGAAGGTTTACAGCCTATTGGAGGTTTATCTGCTAAACCTAAGAACTTAGACTCATTCTGTGGAATGTTTGTGAATCTAGTATTTGCAATTAGTTCACAGTTTGCTGGTGCAGTAGCTACTGGTGAGTTTCTAATGTACTTTGATTACTTTGCTCGTAAGGAGTGGGGTGATGACTACTGGAAACGTCCAGAAGAGATGGTTGATAAGCATAGGAACATTGACAAGACTCTTGAGCAGAAGTTCCAGCAGATTGTATATTCAATCAATCAGCCTGCTGCTGCTCGTAACTTCCAATCAGTATTCTGGAATATCAGTTACTTTGACAAGTATTACTTTGAAGGTTTGTTCGGAGAGTTTGTATTCCCTGATGGAAGTAAACCTCAATGGGATTCATTGAACTGGCTGCAGAAGAAGTTCATGTCGTGGTTTAACGAGGAGAGGACTAAGTGTATTCTTACCTTCCCAGTTGAAACTGTTGCATTACTTACTGATGGTGAGGACATTCGTGACAAAGAATGGGCTGACTTCACTGCTGAAATGTATAGTAAGGGACATTCGTTCTTTACCTATACTTCTGATAGTGCAGACTCACTATCATCATGTTGTAGGTTGAGGAATGAGGTTAGTGATAACCAATTCTCATATTCATTAGGTGCAGGTGGTATTGCTACTGGTAGTAAGTCGGTAATGACTTTAAATATCAATAGGTTAGTACAGGATGCAGTTAATAAGGGATATGATATGATTGATTATCTACGCTCTCAGGTTCAAAAGGTTCATAAATTCCAAACAGCATATAATGAACTATTAAAGGATTATCTGAAAGATGGTCTATTAACAGTTTATACAGCTGGATTTATCAATCTGAAGAAACAATACCTAACTGTAGGTGTAAATGGTGTTATTGAAGCTGCTGAGTTCTTAGGAATAGAAGTAAGTGATAATGATACCTATAGAGAGTTCATGCAGTCAATTCTTAAGGCTATTAGTGATGAAAATCGTAAGGCTAAAACCAAAGAGTTGATGTTCAATACTGAGTTCGTTCCAGCTGAGAACCTTGGAGTTAAACACGCTAATTGGGATAGGAAGGATGGTTACTTTGTACCTAGAGATTGCTATAATAGCTATTTCTATGCAGTAGAGGACACATCTTTAACTATCTTTGATAAGTTCAAACTTCATGGAAAAGAGTATGTTAAATACTTGGACGGAGGTAGTGCACTGCATATGAACTTAGAAGAGCACCTTACTAAAGACCAATACAGAAACCTATTAAAGGTTGCGGCTGTTAATGGTACTAATTACTTTACCTTTAATATTCCAAATACTATCTGTAATGATTGTGGGCACATTGATAAGAGATACTTGCATGAGTGTCCTAAGTGTGGAAGCAAGAATATAGACTATGCTACCAGGATTATTGGATATCTAAAGAGAATTAGCAACTTTAGTGAAGCTAGACAAAAAGAAGCTAGTAAACGTTATTACTATAAACAATAAAAATTATGGTTCTATTTCAAATCATATTTATTGCTATCCTGCTCCTAGAAATAGGGGTAGGGCTGGCAGTAAAGTACAACTACAATGGTCTCCAAGATAAGTTAGTGTCCCTATTTATGAGAATAAATATTGAGGACTATATTAGGTATCAGTTTCCAGATAGGTGGGTATTACAGATGGTATTTCTACTAATCTTATTCCTATTGTGCTTATGACAGGTGTAGAAAATGGATGGGTATGCGATGTGGAACTAGCTAAGAATATTATATTAGCCCACTTCAGTACAATGAGATACTACTCTAGTCCAGTCTATGGGGATAAATCTATGGATGATTGGTTAGACAAAGTTAAAAACAACCTACAGAGCTTTGATGGTGATTTCTCAATTATGAGAGAGAAAGGTTGGTTCTTGGGTGGACCAGATGGTTGGTCTGGCTTTATCATCTGTACATTAGATACATGGTTAGAAGAAATGGACGGAATGGACCCCAATGAAGAGGTGTTATCTGTATGCGAAGTAGATGGAAAGCCTACTGTATTTGTCCTACATGAATCTGACTGATATGTTGAAGTACGTTAACTATGATATAGTCTTTCAGGAGATACCAAATGAAACTACACTTGCTATTAATATCTCAAACTGTCCTTGCCATTGTAAGGGCTGCCATAGTTCTTACTTGGCAGAAGATATTGGAAACTTTCTTGACCTCTGCACATTAATGCGATTAATAGATAAGAATGAAGGCATAACTTGTGTTGCATTCATGGGTGGAGATTCAGACCCTCAATCTGTTAATATGCTAGCTGGTATAGTCCAAACCAAAGGATTGTTAACAGCTTGGTATAGTGGTAGGCAAGAACTATCTAAGGATGTTGATATTAAGAACTTCAACTTTATTAAGTTGGGTCCTTATGTTGAAGAATTAGGTGGTCTGAAGAGTCCTACAACTAACCAGAGAATGTATGAGGTTAAGATGTGCAGGGAGTTAGATGAAGATGGTAATCCTATATATGGACTAGAAGACATAACAAGTTCGTTCTGGAAATGAATACCAAATTACCCTTTAGTGGACACTCGCTGAGGAAGGTAAGAGAACCAAGTAGACCCCGTATTACCTTAGCAGAGGAGCAGATAAAGGCTCTTGAAAGAATGAAAGACTTTCTAAATACAGAGGAGCCAGTACTAGTATTACAAGGTTATGCTGGTACTGGTAAAACCTCTATCCTTAATGAATATATACAATTCCTAAGGTCTACTAGGGAGGACTTCATATTGTGTGCCCCTACACATAAAGCTAAGTTAGTAGTAGAAGAGGTAACTGGTGAAGATGCAATGACTGTCCATAAACTGTTATCTCTTGCTCCTAATATAGAGATATTTGAATTAGACTACAAAGATTTAAAATTCCAGTGTAATGGGTTTGGTGAAATACCTGATAATGGTATTGTTATTATAGATGAAGCATCTATGATTAATGACGAAATATACAAGTTACTACTTGATATGTGCAATCAGTATGGAACTAAATTGCTGTTTATTGGAGATAAGGCTCAAATACAGCCTGTGTGTAGTAAGAGTACAAGTTTAGTATTTAACTGTCCTAACATTATTACACTAACTCAAATACATAGACAAGCTGACACAAATGGTCTGTTACCATTATTGTCAAGACTGAGAGAAAGACCCCTGAAGCGATTTGAACCTATTGAAGCTCCAGAAGGGTCTTTAATTATATGTGACCAAGCCAAAGACTTTATGCTTAAAAGTGCGGACTTTTTTAGACGAGCTATTAAGAAACAAGACGTTAATGAAGTTAAGCTTATAGCATATACTAATGCCAGAGTGCAAGGATTCAACCAATGTATGAGGAAGCTACTATGGGATTCTGATGTAGCTAACGAATATAATCAGTTTGAGTTCTTAACTGGTTACGAGAACTTCGAGTATAATAATACTCAGTTCTATAACTCTTTGGACTACATAATAGTAGATGCTCCAAAAAGAGTGGAGAGACATATCCCCCATTTCATGAAGATGCCTGGATATGAACTTGAATTGTTTGATACAGTATATAAGAAATTATTAACTGTATTCATATTGGAAAGAGACATCAATAAAGACTATATAGATAGCCTTGCTGCTACAATAGAGAATTTTAGAATATCTGCTATTGAAGCTAAAAGGAACGGCAACCGAACTAGGTCCACATTCTTATGGAAGAAGTACTTTGAAATGATAAAGAGCTTTGCAACTCCTAAAGATATAATGTGGGACAGCCGAGTTATTAAAAAGAAAACGTTCGATTATGGGTATGCGTCAACCATTCATAAGATTCAGGGAAGCTCTCTTGGAACAGTGTTCATTGATATGGCAAACGTTCTTGTTTGTAAGAATGTTGACGAGATTAGACAGATGCAATATGTATCATTGTCAAGAACTAAAACAGATGCTTATATATTGGTTTAATCCGACTAGACATGACTGTAAAAATAGTTTATAGTGAAACTTGCTTACCTTTGAAGAATAAGGTAGTAGCTTATATCTGGGAGAAATTTCCTAAGATAGAAGTTGAAACTTACGATGAACTACACTATAAAGATAAGAAGAAGGCTATTATGATTAAAGCATCATGTGGCACTAGATTAGTTCCCTTCGTTGCTGTCTATGATAACAACAAAGAACTAGTTAAAGCTTTTTATTCAGAGGTGGGAGATTGTACAGCGGATAATATTATTAAATATTTGAATGAAGTTCAGTGAAGCAATAATGTGGGGAGATAGCTTTATACAAGCCACTCTCAAACATAGAGAAGCAAGCCTTAAAGACTTTGTGAAAGTAGGGGGTAGCCCCAAACTTCACAGAGCTATAAAGGATTCTAAGGTTGGCTACATTAAGATTACTAAAGTCTCTAGCAATGGAGGGTATTTATCCACAGGTGGGTCTGAGAAAGGCATTACCGCTGCATTTGGAGAGGGTCTTAGTCTTTACATAGCTGACGTAGAACAGTGGTATAGAACATCTGTAATCCAGAAGATTTACTGGGATAAAGGTGAGTTCACCACTTTAAATTCAAGATACAAGTTTGAGTTTACAGAGATTGATTATCGTCCTATTCTTGAAGAAATGAAGAATGAAAGTACAAGTAATAAATAAATCTCAATGGGAGCTTCCCAAGTATGAAACCTTATTCTCCTCTGGCATGGATGTCAGAGGAGATTTCAGCAGAATTAAGTTAGTAGATGGTAAACCAGAGAAGTTCTTCTTTGATGCTGACGTTGTTGGTATTGGTCTAATGGAAGACCCTAACAGCAAAGGTGTAGTAGATAAGGAAGGCAACTACACTGGTGAGAAGTTACCAACCATTCAAGTAGCTAAGACTATTGAAATCAAACCTGGAGGTAGATGTTTAATTCCTACTGGTCTATTTGTAGCTATTCCGCAAGGATATGAGCTACAATGTAGAATGAGAAGTGGATTAGCATTAAAGATGGGACTCACTCTTACTAATGGAATCGGTACTATTGATGCTGATTATAGAGGTGAGATAGGTATCATCCTAACCAATACATCTAATGTTCCTGTTCGTATTAATGATGGTGAGAGACTAATGCAATTAGTTCTTGCTAAACATGAAGTGGCTGAATGGGAAGAAGTAGAAGTACTTCCAGAAACAGATAGAGGTGAAGGTGGATTTGGTCATACTGGCAAATGATGGATATGAGTATCTTCAAAGAATTGGCAACTTTAGAAGAGAGGATTGAGAAGGACTCTAAGAGGAAAGATGAAATACTTTCTGAGATATCTTCTCTGATTAATAAAGGGAAAGAGGTAGCAGGTAACTGGTATGTAAAGGATGGTGTGTATCTGTACGTAAGTCGTATGATACATAAGCAGTACTGGGACTGGGGCTGTGATGGACCTCTCAAGTTCATAAAGTTTAACCCTAAGGAGTTTACATGTGTTAGAGAATTTATGAACTTTGAAGACCTAGATGGATTTGAGTTAATAACAAATGAAGAAGTTCTCAGTCTGCTAAGACCGATTAGTAATTCATTGTGTAGGCTACCAGACATGATGGATGCTGGAGGTAATAGATATATTAAGATGAGTCTAGTTCAGGATTATCGTTGGAGAGCTATTTGGTGATGGATATTCTAGTTAGTAAAGACAATAAGGGTAAAATCAGAGTTGTTGAGATTGACTATGAATGGGATGATTCAAGAAGAGGCTTTGTAATAAGAAGACGTACCTATCAATATGCTGGTAAGGTATCAGTTCAGCCAGAAATCTGGATATTTACAGGTAAGGCTAAAAGAACTGTTACTGAGCAAGTAAAGTTGGAGTATGCTTCCCATTTAAAGAAGTATCAAGATAAAGGATATAAGCTATTACCATCTAACATTAGCATTGATGATAGTAAGGCAGTAGCTGATTTCGTCCAAGAACAAATGGGTGAAGGTGTTTCTGATTCTAACGGATTTAAGAAGCACATGTTAGCTAAACAAGCTGACAAGGTTGCAACCAGTGTGTTCGATAAGATTAAATACTGGTGGGGAAGTAGAAAGATAGATGGAGTTAGATGCTCTTTCTATTGGAAAGACGGTGAAGTTAGAACTGCTTCCAGGGGTGGTGGAGACTATGATGCTTCCACTTCCTTTATGAGGCACAATCCTAAACTTATTCAATTCTTTGAAGACCATCCAGACATTGTATTGGATGGGGAACTATATGAACATGGTAAATCATTGCAGCAGATTAGTGGCGCAGCAAGGTTGGAGAAAGACACTGCTGGAATGGATTGGTTAGAATATTACATCTATGATGTAATGGACAGCACTAAGACATTTGAGGAGAGGTTAGATGTTCTCCATGATATAGCCAATGAGTTAGGCTTGAGTTTCAATCCTGAAAGGAATTGGGATGAAGGTGACTTAAAGTTCCAAATGGTTCCTCAAGAGAAAGTTGTGGGTTGGGCTAATATACAAAAACTACATGATAAATATGTAAGTGAGGGCTTTGAAGGTATAGTAATACGTGACCCTGCTAAGGTGTATAACTTTGGTGGAAGAACTAATGCTATGATTAAAGTCAAAATGTATAAAGATGCTGAATTTAAAATTGTTGGTTATGAGGATGGTCTACGTCCAGAAGACATGGTATTCGTATGTGAGACAGAATTAGGTATTAAGTTTGAAGCTAAACCTATGGGTCCTCGTGAATTAAAATGGGAATACCTTGACAGAATGGATGAAATCATTGGTAAGATGGCTACTGTAAAATATTTCTATCTTAGTGATGAAGGTTGTCCTTTGCAGCCAGTTCTAAAATGTATTAGGGACTATGAGTAATTACAAAGTACCATATCGTTATGATGTGCATTGGGGTTTCATTGATAATCAGATTGAGCTTAATCCAGAGGATTATCTTGATTATGATGATGAATGTGAACTTAATGATGCAGTTTATGATACAATATGGGATAGTTTTAGTGTCGGAGACTTAGATATAGACCAGGCAGAAATGGATTTTAGTCTGCCTCAAGAATTTATTGACGAGTGGAAGAGACTTAAAGGCTATGAAATATAATATTCCTAGTAAGGTTAGAATAGCTAATCACTGGTATAAAGTAATACTATGTGATTTTATAGATAATGGCGACACATTTGGTTCTCATTGCAATCTAAGGCTGGAAATCAAGGTGGCAGAATGTATGAAAAATGATGACGGGGAGACTATCTACCTGACTGAAGAGCAGATTAAGAACTCTTTCTGGCATGAAATGTTCCATGCATTCAACTATTACTATAATAACAAGCAAGATGAGTCATTAGCTCAAACATTCGCCAACTTTATGCGTGAATACGAACTTACAAGAGAATGAATTATATTGTAGTTTTTAGGAGGAGAGGGATTTTAATGTCCCTCTTCTTTGCTTATAGAGACGAGTCAGATATAGTCTTTAAGGATGATACTCTGATTCGTAACGAAGATGATGTTATTAAAGCGATGGATGAGTATTTCTCTCCCGATGAGGGAACGTATGTAATAAGGGAAACCTTGTTAGATTCAGAAGCATTTAGGGAGGATAATCAAGCTATCACTGAACATTTAAGAAAGTTCTTACATTGAAAAAAGTAACATTCCTTAAATTGTTAAACCTTATATCGAATGTAGGTAAGGATACAGAGAAGTTAGAAGAACTTGGTATTGATGTATGCGAAAGTACATTAGTCAATGGTATGTGTGAATTGTTCGATGCTGTTATGGAAGATGCTTATGGTCAAGAAGGACTTGAATGGGTTCAATGGTGGGTATACGAGAAATCTCGCAACCCAGAACTCAAAGCATATGAAACTAATGAACATGGCGAAGACGTTGAAATAATTCGCAGTGTTGATGAACTGTATGACTATCTTGAAGAACATCATAGCTGAGACTGTTGCTTAGTAAATCTAAGTTTCACTTTATAAATATTAAAGGTAACAATGGAAGTAAAACAGTTTGATTTTGGAGAGGCTTTGTCCTTTCTAAAGAGTGGTCTCAAAGTGACTAATCCAAGAGGTAACGTCCTCTTCATGGAGAATGGTAAAGTTTACTGTATCCCTAAAGCTCAATACCCTAAGGGTAAGAGAGAAGAAGTAAAGCTCTACTGGGATGCTATCCTCCGTGATGATTGGAGCTTATTCGAGGAATAGTCACTTTCCTCTTTAAAGATTACCTAATACAGAGATTATTTAGTATGGGTTTTCTAAATTTGCTTTAAATGTAATTAACTCAATCACCAAAATTTAACAGAAATTATGCTGCTAAGATTGTAGAGATTAAGGATTTTATTAATCATCCTAATCCGAAGTGTGAGAGATTAAAATGTTGTACAATTGATGGTTATTCTATCGCTGTAAGTATTGATACCAATCCTGGTACATATATTTACTTCCCTATAGAATGTGCTATTGATGATAGATTCTTATCTGCCAACAATCTCTTTAGAGATAAGAATAAGAACTTTGATAAGGAACAGGCAGGATTCTTTGAAGATAATTGTAGAGTGAAGATTATCAAGCTACAAGGTTATCCTTCTGAAGGATTTATTACTCCTATTACATACCTATACAACTGGCTTACTTTAATTGGTAAGAAGAGTGAGATAGTACATAAGGTTGCTCCAGGTACTGAGTTTGACTCTGTAGATGGAGAAATCATATGTAGGAAATATGTTCCCAAAGTTGCTTATACTCCTGGTCAGCCCAGAGAGGGAGGTAAGATAAAGAGAAACCTAAAGAAAGTAAAGAAAGTAATTGATACTCAATTTAGGTTTCATTATGATACTACGCTCATTAAGAAGTGTCCATCAGCTGTTCATCCTAACGATATTATAAGCATTACTGCTAAGGTTCATGGAACCTCTGGTATATCTGCTTATGTATTGTGTGAAAGACCTAAGAAATGGTATGAGAAAGTGTTTGAGTTCCTAACTCGTAAAGAGACAGATGATACTCGATATGATTATCTATGGTCTTCTCGTTCAGTAGTTAAGAATCCATACTATAATGGAACTACTAACGGTGGTTTCTATGGAGTAGACGTGTGGAAGTATGCAGATGATGTTGTCAGACCTTACTTTGGAGAAGGTGCAGCTGAGGGTATGTTAGATGATGTAGCTATTGAAGGTACTTGTATGCTTGTTAGACGTATGTATGAGAAGTGTAAAGTATTCATTGTTACTGGCAGAGAAGGCACTCCAGAAATCATAGCCGCTACTAAGAAGTGGTTAGCTAAACACGATATTATAGTAGATGACCTATTCTTCCGTCCAGTTAAGGATTACAGTCCTGGAGCTGATTGCAAGAAGAAAATCTATGAAGATAATATCAAAGGCAAGTACAATGTTCAATTCGTCCTTGAAGACAATTATAAGTGTGTCAAGATGTGGAGAGAACAAGGATTAGTGTGCTTACAACCTAATGAAGGAAAGTTCTAATGGCAATATTAGTAGGACAGCTAATTGAAATACTGAAACAATTCGACCCTGATAGAGAAGTGGTAATACACACTCTTAAAGGGGAGAATGTTGAAGTAAATGGCTATTTCATACAAAAAGACCAAGATAATCATTCATTTTACTTAACAGACTTAGACGTAATTCTACGTGACTGATTTGGATAAGAGGTTCTTAACTAATACTGATGAAACTGGTAGGTTTATTGTTAAATCACTAACTACTGGTAAGAAGTATTATATTGAACCTATAGGTAATGGACACCCAGCAGATTGGGGTGATATTAACCCAGCTACTAAGAAAGTAGAGGGAGATTACGGTCAGAAATACACTGGCTGTGTATCTGAGAAGGAATCATTAATAACTCCAGAAAATGGTTTCAGACTTATTGAAACCCTTGAGGCAGGTATGAGTCCACTTAGTGTAGTATATCAAAGAGATTTGGAATATGAGAAACTAATGAACAAATCAAATGAAATTCAAGGGTGATATTATCATAACAGACCCATGTTATATAATTAAGAAGGATTCAGAGGACTGGCGTAAGTGTGACTATGGTGATAACACGGCAGCATTGGGTCTTACTAATTATATCTCCGAATCTACTCGTTATGGTGATTGGAGTTGCTCAACTTGGTCTACACCTCGTAAAGATGTAGAAGCACAGTTAGAGGAACTCAATGCTTTAGGAATAGCAAGATGGGAACTTATGAAGCAGTATGGAGAGGATTCAGTTCAAGCTAAAATCTATGACGATAAGATAGCTGATGCTTCCTTAAACATTGAGAAGATTGGATACTTCTGTGCTGATGCTGGTATGGTAGCTGTGTTCTTGTTGGATGAAGTGCTAAAGTATAATCCAGACTTTGACTATCATATTAACAGAGAATGGACTACTACACTTATTAAGGATTTTGATGGTGAGATAAACTACTACGTTGATGATGATGCTCATATTATCGGAGTAGGTAATGTCAATTTCTTTACTACACAAACAGGATTCTGATTATGAAGTTCGGGCTATATGAGGATGTGAAAGTAACTACATGGTGTAGATACTCTTACGAAGTAGAAGCTGAAACATTGGAGGAAGCTGTTGAGCTGGTTAAAGATGGTGATGTGGACAGTACAGACATGGAGGAGTTCTTTGAAAGCAACGTGTTCCTTACACCACAAGAGAATGGAGGTCAGCCTACTCACGAAATTTATCTAGCTAAAGATGACACATTGTTGTATTCTAATGGAGATAAGCAATGTACAAGTTTAACGGAGGAAATGGTGCTGTAGTCTGTGATGGATGTAGCATCATTATGGAACAGAATATTCCATTTGAGAAATATCGTAAGGAACACAGCGGTTATGACTTCTGTGAACAGTGTTTAAGTAATCTTACCATTGTAGATAACTTTGACATGATAGAAAATATCTTGGAATTTAATAGCCAGGATGAGTTCTATTTCTTACAAATCATTCAACGTAAGAAGGATGGTAATATCACTCAAATTGGGAACAATGGTTATAGAACTATTAAGACTTACTATATCTTTAGTAAAGACCAGTTCTTAACCAAGAAAGAAAAGATTAAAGAGTTATGTCTAAAGAACAACGCTAGAGCGTATATTCATCTTAATAAGAGGAATGCTCAAGAGGTTGCTTTGGCTTCTATTCAGCAATATGCTAAGCTAGTCTCAGAAGGTAACTCATATCAGGGTTATAGAGTATGGGATAGTGCATGTGGTGGAAATAGAGCTAAAGGATATAAACCACTGTGGGTGGTTGATGTTGACTCCAAAGACCCCGAATATTTAAAGACAATTATTACACTAGTCAATGAATGTAGAGGTGTTGAGGAGAACAAAGTAAGGTATCAAATTCCTACACTACATGGTTATCATCTAATAACTATTGGATTTGATGTTCAGCAGTTTAACCAAAAGCTAGCTATTAAGAACATGGACCCGATTGATATTCAGAAAGATAATCCAACTCTGTTGTATTATGCAACTGTTTAAGGCTTAGAAATAAGTACTGTATTAGATTACTCGTTAGGATTTATAAAAGCAAAACACAATGAGTAATTTACCATTAGGAGCAGAGAATGACCCCTTCGCTCCGTATAACGTTCAAGAAGAGACGTTTAAATTCGACTTAGGTGTTAAAGGTATAGCATGGTATGAATACTATGGCTATTTAGACATTGATGAAGCTAGAGAGGCTATTAAACAGCGTCTTATTGCAGCTTTATCACAGCTTGGAGATATTAATGATGTAGACATAGCTATATATTAATGATATATTTAGTAACCAAGCAACAGTCTCTCTGGGCATCTGATAGATATAAAGTCATCAGTGCCGAGGAGGCTTTAGAATTATTAGCACCTCTCAATGTAGTAGAGCTGGATACTGAAACTATGGGTTTAGACCCATATACTAAGGAACTATTAACTGTTCAACTTGGTTGTGCAGACTTTCAAGTAGTTATTGATTGTACATCTGTGGACATACACCTATTTAAGGGGTATATGGAGAACCCTCAAAGGATATTCTTAGGTTGGAATATTAAGTTTGACTTGAAATTCCTATATCATCAAAGAATCATTCCTATGAGAGTATATGATGGTTATTTAGCCGAGAAGTTACTTTGGCTAGGTTATCCAGCAGGTATGCATGAGATGAGTTTGAAAGCTGCTAGTATCAATTATCTAGGAGTAGATATGGATAAGTCTGTACGAGGTAAGATTATACAGACTGGATTAACAGAAGATGTTATTGTGTATGCTGCAGGAGATGTTTCCTATCTGGGAAGGATTAGGGACAAACAGCTTATCGAACTAGAGAAGAAAGGTCTGTTAAAGGCTATTGATTTCGAGAATGAGTTTGTTAAGTGCCTAGCATATATAGAATATTGTGGGGCTAAGTTAGACATTGATAAGTGGAAAATCAAAATGACTACTGACCTTAATAACCTTGAGAGATATGAAGCAGAACTAAATGATTGGGTAGAGCGTTATTGCACAGAATACGGTGATAAGGGCTATACTATCAATCAAGTTATCCATATTGATAAATGGTATAAGTCTGAGGATGTACTCAAAGAAGAGAGAGCTAAGTTACCTCTAAATGCTGTTAGAGCACCAGAGTTTGATTCTACTGGAGCAAGTCATGACAGTGAGGCTTATGTTATTAAACAAACTGGTAACTACTGTTCTGTTAATATGCAAGGTGATTTGTTTAGTGGTTTTGATACTAAGCCAAGATGTCATATAAACTGGACTAGTTCCCAACAAGTAATCCCATTATTTGAAGAATTGGGATTGAATCTAAGAGTATTGGATAAGAAGACCAAGCATTATAAGAAGTCTGTGGATATTAAAGTGGTAGAACCACAAGCATCTAAGAGTCCTCTAATTCCAATATATATAAAGTATAAGAAAGCTGCTATCATTGTTAATACCTTTGGTCAAAAGTTCTTAAACTTGATAAATCCTGTAACTGGTAGAATCCATGCTAATTTCAACCAGTTAGGAACTGATACTGGTAGGTTAAGTTCAACAGAACCTAATCTTCAGAATCTACCACATGACGCTCAAACTAGAGCCTGCTTTGTTTCCGATAAAGGTAACAGGTGGATTTCAGCTGACTATAGTGGTCAAGAGTCATATCTAATGGCATCTATGGCTAACGATGAAGCTATGTTGGAAGAGCTAACTAATGGTAGTGGTGACTTACATAGTCTAACCGCCAAGATGGTGTTCCAACAAATTCCAAGGGATATGCCCCTAAAGGATATTAAGAAGAACTTTAAAGACCTAAGGCAGGAAGCTAAAGGTTATGAGTTCTGTTTCAATTATGGTGGTCAAGACAGTACCTTAATAAGGAATTATGGTCTTGATGCCAAGAGAGCTAAAGAAATCTATGAGAACTATATGTCAGGTTTTGCTGGCTTGAAGAGGTATCAGGATTTCCGTAGAGTAGATGTTATGCGTAAAGGTTATATCTTATTAAGTAAGATAACTGGGCATAAGGCATATATCTATGACTATGATGAACTTAAAAGACAGATGGATAAGCAAGAAGACCCTGAGTTCTGGGCATATTATAGAGAAATGAAGCAGGAAGACCCTGACTGTGACACTGTACAAGGTGTTAGACGTTTAGCAAGACGTAAAGCAGAGTCTGAGAAGCAGTCTATTAATTATCCTATTCAGGCTGCTGGTGCATTATGTTTTAAGTTAGCATCTATAAAACTATTCAACTGGTTGTTGAAGAATGGTTTGTTATTCAAGGTTAAATATTGTATTCCAGTACATGATGAAATTAATCTTGAAGCCCCAGACGAGATTGCTCAAGAAGTTGCAGATATATTAGTTAAGTGCATGGTAAGTGCAGGTAAACCATTCTGTACAAGAGCACATTTAGGTGCTGATGTAGAGGTTGGTGACCATTGGATTCATTAATATGGCTAAATATATAGACTTAAGTTCAGTAGTTGACGTAGAACCTGAAGTATGTGAGGTACTTCCTCTTATTGAAGATGATGACCTTCAATATGAATTTTGGCAGAGATTAGATGAAGGATTCTTTAAAGACTTTCTTTGTAATCACTGTAATGAGAATGACCTCAGTATAATGAAGGAAATTCTCGACGAGATAATAGAAGATTCTAAGGATGCAGACTGAGATTGAGAGAAAGTTCCTAACCACTAGCAGCTTGTTTAAGGAGCAGGCTGTTAGGGTTATGAATATACAGCAAGGATACATAGGGACTACAAGTAAAGGAGAAGCTAGAGTATCTATAAGAGACGAGAAAGCATGGATTATAGTCAAATCTAATGAAAGACTGTCAAGGTTGGAGTATGAAATTCCTATTCCTAAGAAGGATGCAGAAGAATTACTTAAAAGAACCTGTGGTAGGATTATTCATAAAACTCGTTATATCATTCCAGCAACATCTGGTATGTTGAAATGGGAAGTAGACGAGTTTCATGGAGAGGATGAAGGCTTAATAATTGCTGAGATAGAGTTACCATCAGAGGATACACAGTTTGATAAACCTCAATGGTTAGGTAAAGAAGTAACACAAGATACTACTTATTATAACTCTACACTCTCTAAGACATCCTGGAAAGCTATTCAGAAGTCATATGCTGAAGCTAAAGCCTGGGATGATTGGAGAGATTCATTAGTAAAAGGATGAAGTATAGGAAGAAACCAGTTATCATTGAAGCTATACAGTTTGAAGATAATTCAGACCGTATTATAGAAATTCATGAGTTTATGGGAGGTGATACTATAAGAGTAAACTACGAAGATAAGGATAATCCTTATTTGAAGATTGAGACTCTTGAAGGTATAATGAAAGCCTCTGTTGGAGATTATATCATTAAAGGAGTGAATGGGGAGTTCTATCCTTGCAAGCCAGATATATTTGAGAAAACTTATGAAAGAGTGATTGATGAGGCTGATTAAACCGTCATTTGAAATAATTGAACAAAAGCCTGGAGTAGATGGGCTGTTACAACATATAGAAAGATGTGGTAGAACTTGTTATAAGTCAGAAGACAAAATAACAGAAGATAGTGCAGAGAAATTTGTCAATATGCTTGTAAATCGTGGTCATACTGCGATGGTTGAACATGGTACAGTATATTTGAAGTATGATATTATCGAGCATGGTTCTATGAACCTTCCCAATAAATATCATTTCAATAAGTATTCTGTAGTGACTGTTGATAATGAACCCCTACATGGATGTGAGACTCCAGAATATAAAGAGAAGTTCAATGGACATACATATGCCTACATAACCACTAACTATAGAGTACTACTTCAAAACGATTGGCTTGATGACCTTAAATATCAATGTGAGCCTTCAGAGCATCACGTTAAACGTGTTACTGTTAAGTTTGTATGTGATAGAGGAGTTAGTCATGAGTTTGTAAGGCATAGAGTATTCTCCTTTGCACAGGAAAGTACCCGCTATTGTAATTATTCTAAGGATAAGTTTGGTAAGGAATGTACATTTATTATTCCTACATGGTTTGACAAGTATATGAATGATGATTACTCAGATTACCACACCTTGGACTGGCAAGCTGGGTTAGATTCCTCCTGTGCTGAAACAAACTGGTTATATGCTATGCTCTTCGCTGAGAAGAGTTACTTTAGTAGTTTAGAGAATGGCATGATTGCTCAACAGGCTAGAGCTATACTTCCTAACAGCTTAAAGACCGAGTTAATTATGACTGGCACTATTAAACAATGGGAAGGGTTCTTCAAGTTGAGAGATGCTAAGGATGCTCACCCTCAAGCAAGAGAGTTGGCACAACCACTGCATGAAGAATTTATTAAGAGGGGCTATATAAAATGATAGTAAGAGTGTTAGTAGAGTACGTAGACCCTATGGATAATTCACTCCCACCTCAAATTTATATTAGGGAATGGAAAAGTGTAGAAGTTATTCCTATGGAATGGTACAAAATACTTTCTAATCCTCATGGATATAGGTACTATAGAATATGACCGCAAATGAATACTTTGGTGACTGGATTGATGTTATTGACAAAGAGGAACTACGTAAAGTGGTAACTTGGGTTAATAAGGTCAATTCAGCTGACCTATGTCCTTCTCCTAAGAACATCTTTAGAGCATTTAGGGCTTGCTCATTTAAAGACTGCAAGGTGGTCTTTCTTGGGCAAGACCCTTACCCTCAAAGAGGAGTAGCTACTGGAATACTGTTCGGTAATTCAGAGGATACTTCTGAGGAGTATCTATCTCCTTCACTTAAAGTAGTTAAAGAGGCGGCTATTAATTATGAAATTCCCCATAACCTTATAGAGTTTGACAATACGTTAGAGTCTTGGGCTGAGCAGGGAATATTAATGATTAATACAGCCCTTACTTGTGAGGTAGGCAGAGTTGGAGCACACTTTGACATATGGAAACCATTTGTATCTAAGTTGATTCACAACATGAGCTATAAAGATGGAGGTATGATTTATGTTTTATTTGGCAGCCAGGCTGGGTTATTTAAGAATGATATAGTGAATAGCTTAAAGACAATCGAAGTATATCATCCAGCATATTATGCTAGGACTGGTAAGAAGATGCCTAGTAGTGTATTTACTGACATCAATCAGGCGTTGAAGCAGCAGTATAACTATCAAATAGAATTTTATAAGGAGACGGAATATGGAACGTGCTAATAGAAAATCAGTAAATGATAATTTACGCAAGTATGACCATTTAGCTAAGAAGGATGACTTTATTGAAGTTACTGAATGGACTAATGGTGAAGGTTGGGATATTACTATAAATGATAAGGTAATCCCACTAACTCGTGGTGAATTGGATGCTATTGATTATCTAACTAAAGGTTTAGATTATGATAACGATTAATAATTGTAAAAGATGAAAGAACAGAAGTTTGAATTTAGTGCTAAGAACACTTTCTTTACCTCTGACACTCACTTTGGTCATGCTAATATCATAAGATTGTGCAATAGACCATTTAAGGATGTTGAGGAAATGAATGAAAAGTTAGTTGAGAACTGGAATAGAGTAGTCCCAGAGGATGGTACAGTCTTCCACTTAGGAGATTTTGCCTTTGGTGGAAGTGCTCTATGGAACAGCATCATCCCTCGTCTGAATGGACAAATCTACTTGATTATAGGTAATCATGATAGAAAGAATCTAAGACAGGGTTATATGGATAAGTTTGTTGGGGTGTTACCACAAATGCAAATCCAGATAGAGAAGAGAAGTATCTATTTGAATCATTACCCATTCCTGTGTTATGGAGGTTCATATCGTAACGATGCTGATGCTGTATGGCAGTTATTCGGTCATGTTCATTCTGGTCCAACTAGTTCTGGATTGGATTGTGATAGGTTGGTTCATCTATTCCCTTATCAATATGATGTAGGTGTAGATAACAACAACTATACTCCAATTTCTTGGACTGAGGTAAGGAGAAGATTCAGCACCAAATAGATGAAGGAGTAGAGAAATCTGTTAAGGAACATACCATTCCTGACGAAGTGTATAAACTAAGTGACTAAAATATCTTTAGAAATTGATGGACGAGTGCTCTCTATGGAGTTGCCTTATAACGATGCAACTGCTGAGGAGCTAATTAAGGGGTTCTGTACTCTAATGCATGGACAAACGTTTCTTATTTGCACCATCAAAGATGCCTTAAGAGATGCTGCTCAGGACTATAGAGAGGACATAGAATTAGGTTATGAACCCGAATACTCTAAGGAAGATTAAAAGGTTAGAAGCTGGTGAATCATTCATTACCAGTGAACCAGGTAACTCAATGCTTCCATTATATAAAAGTAATGAGAAGCATTTGGTTACTCCTATTAAATGGGAAGATTGTAAAGTGGGTGATGTAGTATTCTGTAAAGTAAGAGGTTCATGTGTAACTCATAAAGTCTATGCAGTAGACAACGAGAAAGGTTGCTTAATAGGCAACAATAAGGGACACATGAATGGCTGGACTAAGAATGTCTATGGACTTGCCCACAAAATTGACCAATCACTAAAGACAAAGAGAGTTTGAAAATTTGTGTAACATCTGACTTGCATGGTATTCTACCTAAAATAGAAGAACCTTGTGAAGTAGTATTGATATGTGGAGACATCATGCCACTGCGTATGCAGAGGAATATTCCTCAAAGTGAAAAGTGGTTAAAGACTACATTTGCTGAGTGGGTTAATAATCTCCCTTGTGAATCAGTTATCATGGTAGGAGGTAATCATGATTTTGCCTTAGCTAATATGTATAGGCAACCTCTAAAGATTAACTCAATATTGAGTAATCCTACTAATGGTAAACTTGAATTATTAGATAATGAAGCAACATCTGTTATTAGTAAGGATGGTAAGGTATATGATGTATGGGGAACACCATACTGCAAAATCTTTGGTAACTGGGCATATATGTATGAGCCAGAGACATTGATTAAAGCATATGAATCTATGCCCCAGTATTGTGATATTGTTATATCTCACGATGCACCCAAATTGTGTGGGCTTGGTGTTATTCACCAAAGGTTTGACAGGGAGGATGCAGGTAATCCTTGGTTAGCTGATGAGATGCTTCGTAAACATCCTAGATATACATTCTGTGGACATATTCATAGTGGTGAGCATACACTGCAAACCTTTGATGATATGAAAATGGCTAATGTATCTTTAGTAGATGAAACTTACACTGAAACTTTTAAACCTTTATACCTCGATGTCGAATAATAAAGTTGTAGTACAAGGAGGAGTTGGATTCCCTGGATTGTTGTTTATAGTACTGTTAGTTTGTAAACTATTTGGTGCTAACATAACATGGTTCTGGGTATTTGCTCCATTATGGATTCCTCTTGCATTAGTGGCAGGATTCTTCTTAGTATCAATCCTAATAGCAATATTCGTAGCATGGAAAAGAAAATTACTCTAGTAGTCAAAAGTATAAAGGTTAAAAGTAGAGCAGATAAGGTGGTTTACAGTGAGAAGGGAACTGAGTATCAGTTTTCTAAGCTGGAACAATCAGACTATGTCGTATTTGTATTAGATGGATTTGCATGGCAACAGAAATTGGAAAGTATTTCTAAGGGAATGCTTTCAGAACTTATGTGGTGTGTTAATCACAGAGTTCCAATGTTCTTAGCTTACAAATCAGCTAACGGGTTAGGCATATATAGTACAGAGATAGATGAGAATTTAAACTTTAAAGGAATTGCTGGAACAGCTGATAACTTCTATCAAATTGTAAATGGGCAGTTTGGAACTATTGTGGCTTCAAATCCCTTTACTGGTGTACTTAGGGTAAACAATGACGGTGGTTACACAATACAAGATGAAGGTGTATATCTAAAGGGTGAGTTATTAGGTGACCCACTAGACTTCCTTAATGTTGAACAACCAAAGAGTTACTTTTATTAATATGAAGAATTTTCCATTATTAGACGAAAATGGTAAGGAATGGTGGATTAGCCGTTCTATTGCTGTAACAGGATGTGTATTTACATTCCTAAATGGTAAGTGGTGCGTACTTGCTAATAAAAGAGGCGAGGGAACTCCAGACTTTCAAGGAATGTGGAATATGCCATGTGGTTACTTAGACTTTAATGAAACTACAGCAGAAGCTGTAATCAGAGAAGTTTATGAAGAGACTGGAGTTAGACTGAATCCTAACTTCCTACACTTCTGGAAATTCAATGACTCTCCTACCCAAAATAGGCAGAATGTATCCTTTAGATATTACGCTCTAATTGATGCACAGCCAGGTAGTATCAGTGTTGGCACTGGTAACGATAGAGGTGGAGAAGAGGATGAAGTAGAAGCTATCGGGTGGATTCCATTGGATTCTATTGATAAGTATCAATGGGCGTTTGACAATGATAAAATTATCAGAGAGTTTGCTGAGTGGATGCACTTAGAGGACGGAGATTTGGATATGGAGGATATTGACTTAGACCCAGTATGACATACTTTATAAGTGGGCATAGGGACTTAACATGGGAGGAGTTTACCAAGTGGTATGCTCCTGCCATTAGTAAAGTCATTTGTACTGATAAGGAAGCCAGATTCGTTGTAGGAGACTGTGAAGGTGCAGACCGTATGGCACAGGACTACTTGTCTGCTTGTGGGGTTTTCTTTAGGGATATTACTGTATATCATATGTTTAAAGCTCCTAGATACTTGACTAGAAGTTGTACTCTCACACAAGGAGGATTTACATCTGACGTGGAGAGGGATGCAGCTATGACTGAGCACTCAGACCGTGATATAGCCTTTATTCGTAAAGGTAAAGAATCCTCTGGCACTGCTCAAAATATTCTAAGAAGATGGACGAAGTAAAGAAGCCTACTGAAAAGGAAAGATTTGAGAGTCTTAGGTTACACTTCACTAGTCTATTCCTACAGCATCCTAAAATGCTTGAAGTCATGTCCTATAAGGATATAGTATTGAAGGCTAAGGAATTTACTAAAGAATATCTAAAGCATGAATAAGTTTATATTCTTAGATATAGATGGGGTTATGAATAGTAATCTCTTCTACTCAGAGAGAACTCAGGACAAAAGATATAATGATTGGATTAAAGAGCATCCTCAGCGTATAGCTTGGAATGCTTGTAATATTGACCCAAGAGCAGTGGAAAGACTAAATAGACTTACTGATGCTACTGGAGAAGTGATAGTAATTTGCAGGAAGTGTTTAACCTTGTTGGAATTAAAGAACCTATACATGACATAACTCCTTATATGAGGAGTAGGCATAGAGGTTCCGAAATCCAAGAATGGTTAGATAAGCAAACTGAACCTTATCGGTATGTAATCTTCGACGATGATACTGATATGTTGGACTCTCAATTACCTTATTTCATTCAATCTGATTGGTTGAAATGGGGACTAAGTGATGAAGATGTTGAACAAGCAATACATATTCTAAATGATACCAATACAACCGCTGAGGCACATCTATAATAACCCTTCACTAGATAGGGAACTTCTATTAAGGAAGCTGGCATCTCTCAGACTAAAGGGTATGATTAGTATTGAAGAGTATGAGTATTTAAAACATTTAATAAGAAAGGAGAACGAAAATGCTCAGAGAGCAAATGGATGCACTTATTAAGCAATCAATGCTTGATAAGAATGTAAAGAGAACAGAAGTATTAAGAGCCATTAAGAATGAGTTCTTAGTGTACCAAACTGCTAAAGGTGCTAAGCCTTTAGACGATGCAGCTGAGTTTACTATTCTTCGTAAGATGGTGAAACAGAGATTGGATAGTAGAGACCAATACATTTCAGCTGGAAGGAAAGACTTAGCCGATAATGAATCTAAAGAGATTCTTGTGCTTGAGTCTTTCCTTCCGAGTGAAGCCTCACCTGAGGAAATCATTAGTGCAATCTACACGATTATCACGGAAAAGGGTTGGGGAGATGGCGAAACAGGTCCCCAAATCCCGAAGAAGTGCATGGGAGAGGCTATTAAACTGGTCAAGGCGAAGCTTGCTAATGTAGATGGTAAGTTGCTGGCTGATACAATTAAGACTTATCTTGTATGACACTAAAGGAAATAGTAACTCTTCCTGCTGAAGCAAAGTTTGTTCATGCAATAGCTGGAACTCTTTACTACAGAATTACGACTGACGATGTAGTAGTAGAGTTCCCTATTGATATGAATGATAAAGATGATGTGGGCACAACTACCTTCGTGGCTTCTTATAAACCTATTACACTGATGAGGTATATAAGAAAGGCTATAGCAAATGAAACTTTGCTTATAGTTGATAAATCCAAGTTGAGGTAACTGTACTATGTGATAACTGATTAATATATTTTACTCTGCTTTAATTTCATAAATTTCTTGGTTTAATTTGGTAATACTGCTTATAATGCTTATATTTGCAGAAATTAAGTGGTTAAACTGTTTAAACGTATTAATTTATGAAAATCGAAGAGAAATTTAAAAAATTCCAACAAGGTGGTGCTGCACCTCAACCTGGTGCTGAACCAGCAGGAGGAGCACCCGCTGAGGGAGCACCAGCAGAAGGTGGTGCACCTGCTGAGGGTGGACAAGACCCAATGCAACAGATTCTACAAGTGGCTGCTCAGGCAGTTCAAACACAGAATTGTGAAGCTGCGATGGCTGTGTGTCAAGCCCTAATGCAAATCGCTCAAGGTGGTGCTGCTCAAGAACAAGCTCCTCAAGAGGAACCAACTTTTGCAAGAAAAGGTGCTAGACTAGTAAGAGTAAGATAATTAGTCAACAAGGTAAGAAGGGGCGTATATTAATTATATGCTCCTTTTTTGTTATACATAGTATATGTCACAAGTAATAAGAAAATTTGAGAACTCTGGTAAGATAGAACAATCTAAGCCAGAACTATTCGAGAGAAGTGGCGTTGGTAAGTACAATAAGGCTGATTTAGTTGCTGGACTATATAGGAATATAGATACCTATATAAAGAATAATAATCTTAGCGGAGACAAAGCAGTTTCATTCAGAGACTCTGCTAACCAGTTTATTAAAGGTATTGAGAATGGAACTATTAGTATGAATGGTGATGATACATTCTCTGATGCAACAGGTAGTATGGCTAGTACTGGAAAGTTTGATAAAAACTGGATAGGACGTAAGAAGGATACTACTAATAATGCCTTTAATTTAGTTGGGGACTATGCACTAGACTACATCAATCAGATGCAACAATACACTGAGCCAGCAGCTAAGCCTAAGTCAAAGTTTAATACTAACGACTTCCTAACTAAAGAGATTTCTAAAAGATGGTATGGTGGTAACGATATAGATTTCGGTAACTGGTTCAAAAACAGAAGTGAGCAAGACCGTAATGCACTATTGGGAGACATCTTCAATAATGCAGACTATAATCAATTATACCAAGATTATGATTGGACTGACACTGGAATTAACAGTGCAGAAGATTTAGCTACTCGTGGAAGGGCATTTAGTACAGCCATTTCTAATGATACGTTAGATAATGATGATTATAATACCTTTGCTACATTAGGTGGTAGTGGTTTGGATAAGTTCTTAAAGGAAGCTCCAGTACAAACTGAACCTATTCCAGAACAAAGTAGGATGAAAGCATGGGAGGCTGAGGCAGAAGCAGCAGGTGCTACGACTCCTGAAGCTAAATCAGCATATATCCAACGTAAACAAAGAGAAGAAGCTGATAGAAATGCAGCTATTATTAAGGAGAGCAAAGAAGATATATATAACAGGGAAAGGGATACATTCTTTAATGACTATGCTACTAGGAATCCGTTCAAAGGAACTATAAGTGGGTATGTGGCAAGTAACACTACCTATAATCCAGAGAAACAAAACGAGTTTATCAGCGCTAAATATGGGGATAACTATGGTGGGTTTGTTAAGTATATGCAAGCTGCCTTAAATCCTAAATACTTTAGAGGTGAGTTGAAACAAATGCAAGGAGGAAACGATGTTACAGCACAACATTTAGCTAACAATCTAGACATGGCTATTCAGTCGGGATACTTAGATGATTTGGGGGATGGAAACTATGGTATTCCAGGAACTTACAACTATGATAACTGGTCATTCGTATCCTATAATCCTAGTACTAAGCAATATAAAGAAACTTCAATGCTAGCTAACGATTCTTACAAGAAGTTGCTAGCTCACCCAGAGTACGACAAAAGACATCCTGCTAAGAAAGAGAATGGAGGTGTAGTTAAATTCCAAAGTGGGGGTGATACCAAAGAAGCTGCCTACCTAAAGTATAGGCAACAGTTTGCTAAGAAGAAAGAGGAGAAGAAGCAACAAGCCAAAGCTACTGATAGAACCCCAGAACAAGTAGAAGCAGGCGAAAGGAAACCTATGGCTGATGGGCAGGATTGGGAATATGAAGACTATGCTAGACTAGTATCTGCTGGTGCTGATGTTGGTTCAATGATAGCTTCCTTTGTTCCAGGATATGGTACAGCCGCATCAGCTGCACTTGGAGTAGGTAGTACAATAGGAAACTTTACAGCTGACTTGGCTGATGAGAGTGTGGGAGTAGGTTCTGCATTCTTAAATGCTGGGGCTGGATTAGGAATGGACCTTATAGGTCTGATTCCAGGTTTAGGAGCTGCTGGTAAAGGTAGTAAGATTGTAAAGAATCTACTAAAAGTTGCTCCTAAGTTGATTACAATTTGGAGTGCATCTACATCATTTGCACCTGCAATGCAAGCCTTTAATAAACTAAAGGATAAGGGTGCTAAGGAAATGACTGTAGATGATTGGAAAGCATTAGCTAACGGTCTAACAGCTGCTGCTGGTGCTACTCGTTGGGGAGCTGCTGCTGCAAAGAACAAAATCAATACACATAAATATGGAACTACTACTAGAACAGTTACAACTAAATCTGGTAAGCAAGTTCAAATGTCAGAAGAGGAGTTCCAGAGAATAAAGAGAGCTTCTGGTATTGAAGGTCAGAATGAAGCTTTACAAGCTGTAGAAGGTGCAAAAGGCGAACAACTTCCAACAACATTCAAGAAATGGTATGATGTTAGGAGAGCTTATCAAGGAACTCCTGATGTTGATAAGAATACTGTAATCAATACAGATGCTATGAGGAGAACTGCTCCTGATGGTACTATCCTTGAGCCAACTAAGTTTTCTAATCAGGGTATCTGGAGAGGTGCTGTTAATAATGATTGGGGACACAACTGGAAGGGTTGGAAAGGTCCAAAATGGTTAAAAGATTGGGGTTGTGCTCCAGCTAAGAAAGAAGTGGACCCTAAAACAGTGAATGAAGCTGTTGATGCAGTATCTTCTATAGCTAGAACATTACATACAGCATCAAGGTTTAAACCAGCCCCATTAGCTTTACCAGCACCAGGACAAGCAACTCCATCTAACAGAGTATTCGTTATGGGTTCAGGTAAACCTAATACTCCTAGAGATGTGACTAATCCATCTAATCTTAAGAAGCCAGGAAGCTATACAGATAGGGCTGTTCCAGTGGGAGGTACTCCAGTAGAATCTCCAAATGCTAATGCAGTCAGAACAGTTAGGACTATCAACTCTATATTAGAGCCATTTGTTTCTCAGCCAAGAAACTTACCTGCTGTTATTCCTGCATCAAGAAATGCTAAAAAGGTAGTTGCTTCTCAAACTATACAACCCACTCAAAGATTAGACCAATTCATCGAAGGTCAAATCCCAGGTGGACTAGTATATGGTAGGGCTAGAACTAAGAGAGAGAGGGAGTACAGAGATATATTCCATCCAGTAGTAGAAAGAGAACAAAATACTCTATGGGACCAACTAACAAGTACACCCGAATATAGAAACAGACTCATTCTTACTAACCAGCCACAGGGAGTTCAAGCTGGACCGACTGCCCCTATAGATTTATTTACAGAAACTCAAAAAAATGTACGGAAATCTTTACAGGTTTCTGAGAGCAGGAAAGAGAGGAGTAGAAATAATGCATTGCCACATAAACCTAAACCTAAGAAGAAGAAAACTTCAAGGGATGATAGAGTTACTAAAAAGGCTGAGGGAGGTATCGTCCAATTCTTACAAGGTGGTAACACTGTAGGAAGAATCAAAGCTAAAGATATGTCTAATTGGAATAGAGCTAATGCTTTAGCCAACTATGATTGGATTGCTGATTATGATAGATGGGCATCTCAACATGAGGGTCCAGATGACGTAGTTGATTCTTATATATTAGCATTTAACGGTGGTGAAGATATTTACGACCAACTAACATCTAAGACAGGTGATTATTTCGGAGGTAAGTACAATTATTCAGTACAAGACCCATTAGCTAAACATAGACAGATTACTTTTAGAGGTACTAATCAGGGCTTTGATGATTTAATCAGAAAGGGTATTGTAGGTTATGGTACTACAGAAGGTAACTCTGGATTTGATATATATGCTGGTGATAGAACTGGTAACAGAACACTCGCAAGAGGAATGTCTCTAGAAGATGTTGCTCGTTTTAATAAGCAGTTAGCAACTAGAGGAATGGAACTCTATGATAAGGGTAACGGTGCTTATAGACTAAGGAGATTAGAACAAAAACCTGTTGAATTACCAGAGGTTGTTGTAACTGCTGATACTCCTAAGACTCCTGCAACTACTAACCCTTCAGCTATTAAGGGAGCTGCACCTAAGAAAGGTAAAGGTTTCAATCTTGGAGTAATGCCAGAGGATGTAATAGCATTAGGTAGAATGGTCGGTGGATTGGCAGCTAACAACAGAGCAGCTAAGTTGTATAAAGAAGGATTAAAACCTACTTTATTAGACACATTCGAAAACACTGTTCCATTGCAAGGTAACTTCCAGGCTACAACTAATGCTGAACAACAGGCAGGTAATCTTGAATCTGTTGCAGCTAGACCTAGAACTTCTGATGCTTCACTTCAGCTTGCTGGAGAATTAGAAGCTAGTGGTAGAGCAGGTCAAGCTAGATTCCAAGGTGGTCTACAAGATGCAGAAATGTTCTATAAGACTAGAATGTTAGGACAGCAAGAATCTGATGCTGCTAAGGCAAGGAGAGTTGATGTAGCTAATAGGAACAGAGCTTCAATGAATCAAATTGATGCAGCTAAGAAACAGATTGATGCAGCTAGAGTTACATCTAACTATCAAAATGTTATTGCTCCTTATTTAGCTGGGGTTGAGAACCAATTCGCACAGAAGAGGGCTATGAACCAACAATTAGATATGGAAGAAGCTCAGAGAGAAGCTGAAAGAACTTACTCTCCAGAGTTCGATAGACTAACCCAGGATTATAACAATGCTTATAAAGCATACGGTGCAGCTAATAACAATAACTATACTGGATGGGAGACATCTAATGAGTATAAATCGTTAGTAAGTAGAAGAAAATCTCTTAATGATAATGTATCTCAGTTCTTACTGGATAAGAGAAGAGGAATAATGGGTTCTCCATATATGTTCCAAGTTAAGAAAAACTCTTCTATAAAGACTCCATATGTTAAGTCTGGAGGTAAACTAAGTGCCGCTGACAGAGAGAAATTACAAAGAGCTAAAGATTTTAATAAGAGATTGCTTGAAGACAATAAGCAGTTCCACAAAGATATTATGGAATCTAAGAGAGAACATAACAAACTGATAATGTCTATGTCTTCTCTAACTTCTGAGTTAATAAAGAAAGCAATGTCATGAGAATAACTTCTAATATAGATAAGCTACAACAGGGTGGAGGTATTCCACCCTTTGTTAGCTACACTAATGTTCCAAGACCTCAACCAACTGCTCCGTATAGCACATCAGATGCTAAACAAGCAACTGGGGGAGAATCAGAAGGAGGGTTTGGTTTACTAGATAAAAATATGGTGAAGATGCTTTATGAGAAGGGCTTACCAAGTGATGTAGAGCAATTCTTAGACCAATCTGGGTTGTTCTCTGAGTCCATAATGTCTAACCCATTTGAAAAGACTAACGGTGCAGCCCAATATAAAGCACTGTTAAAGATATTACCTAAAATAGCTATGAATAAGGAAGAGTATAATAGAGCCATACAAGAAGCTACTAAGAACAATGCTCTTAAAGAAACAGCTATTGATACAGACGGTAGAGTATTTGCAATTAGTCCAGATGGTCAAGTTACTAAGAAATTTATAAGCCAATTAGAGGAAGGTGAGCAAACCTTAACAGTTGGTCAAATGGCTGAGAATAGAGCCTATAGTCAAGGATTAGCATTTAACAGTAATGCTATTACTGCTATTGCTAACAGCACAAGTATTGAACAAATTAATAAGACAATATGGGAAGCGATTAAGAATTTAGGTTCTAATACAAGAGCTAATGAATACTTTAGGTCTAAGGATGAAAGAAAAGCTAAGGCAGGAATTGATAAGCTATTAGAGGAAGGTGCAGACGGTGTGTATAAGATTAATTCTAAATCTATATCACAGGATGCTCAAGCCAAATATGCTTTGAATTATATATTATCAACATTACCAGCTAATCAAAAAGTTCTATTGCAAGACTATGCCAGGAAATCTGGACTAGATTTAAAGACTGGTCCGTTAGAAATCATTACTAGCATGATACAATCTGGAATCAGTTCTACTGAAGAACTTGGAGTTAACTATGACAAGCAAGCTACTAATGGTGCTAATACTGATGAGAAGGGCAACAAGAAGACTAGGGCATTTGATATTCCTATGATGATTATAACTGGAGATGGTCTTCCTAAAGAGAATGCAAGAATTAGTTTTGGTAGTAACTATGCTATTGATGTACAGGCACAGAAGTTACCATTCATTCCAGGTAGTGATGGTAAACCTATTGGTCCGACTTCCTTAATGGGAGCTTTAAGTGGTCAATTAGGTAGTGTAGTTAATAAGGATGCTGTCCATGTTGGTAAACAAAGACTTGATGCCACTAAGCTTAATCAGCTATACTATGACGGTACTGGAGTATCTACAATGGAATTACCTTATACTCTTGATGAAAATGGACAAGCTGTTCCTGATTTCGATGTTATAGGTGCTTACAAGGCAGCTGTGGATGAAATCAATAAGAGAGGTAAGGATGTTACTAAAGCTGAAGTAAATCAAGTATTCCAAGAAAGAGGTCTGAATAGATATTTTAATGAAGATGGTAGTTTTAATAGGGATAACTTTATGAGGTTTGCAGGCATATCAGTTATTGGTGATGATGAAACCTTTGAAGACCCTGACGATAACTCTGACTTCTTTATGCCTATCACAGATGATAGGTTAACAGCACAGATAAGTGCAACATTAGGTACTAAGTCAAACCCTATGGATATGGGAGACCTATATAGAACTATTGCTTATGTACCTATTTATGACTCTCCGAGTCTAGCAGGTGCAGCATCTGGTAACTTCTCATGGATTAAGGATGAAGGAGCTATGATGGAAATAGCAAAAGAACAACAACTCCGTAACGCTAGACAGGCATATAACAACAACATAACTAAAAGTCAATTATTAAATGGACAATAAGAAGCCGAATGATTGGATGTTGAATGTGTTACAGAACCCTAGTTTCTCTTTATCTGATTTTAAAGCGGTAGGGATTGATGGTAATAACACTTCCATTGAAGATAGAGAAGTCTATGCTAATAACAAGATTATACAATCAAATCCACAATTCCAGGATAGTGACGGTAACTTTGATAATGCAAAGTTTAACCAATTCTATGATGGTGCATTAGAGTCATATCAACTATTAGCTAATAATACGTTTAATGAGACTGTAATGGATGAGGCTACCTTTGGATTTAATAATATTTGGGCACCTAAGGAAGCTAGTAAAAGAACTCAACCTGAGTTTCAAATCAATAGGATATTCAATCCTGACAGAAGGAAGATGGGAGTAGAGAAAGTAGGGTTCACTAGTGATAGAACCCTCACTGCTGCTGAAATAGCTCAGACTCAAAAGGTATATGACCCAGAGACAGGTGAGTGGGATGAATCTCCTAATGATGCGTGGTTAGGTAGGAATTGGTTCCAACCAGTAGCCCTAGCTCAATGGGACTCCGATGATTATCATATTGACCCAGAAACCAATAGAAAGGTATGGCACAAGAAAGGTGAGCTAAAGCTAAACGACGAAGGTACTTACTACTATGAAAAATTAGGCAGTAGAGAACCTTATGGTAGACAAATACTATCTCCATTTGACGTTCTAACTACTGATGGTTCTAAGGCTAATAAATATGACTTCTTCGATTCAGATAGCTTAGATAAGAGTGTATTCGGAAGTATAATGAAGAATACATTTAAGATTGCTCCTATGTTTGTGCCTTATGTAGAACCAGTATATATTGGATTAGGTATTGCTAATGAGTTAGCTAAAGTGTTACCTATTATATATAAGACTACATTTGGATTAGCTGGAGCATCTACTGACTGGGCTAATAAGTTAGAAGGATTTGCATACTCTATGGATAGCGGAACATCTGAGTATGCTAAGCAACACCCTTGGGCAGCTGAGAACATCCTTAATATGGTTGGCGATGTAGTTAAACAGCTATATGAACAGAGGTGGATATTCACTAATGCCCCAAGATTATTTAAGTCTTACGGCATATCATCTAAGAATGGTACTCCGTCAGAGTTGGATAAGCAAATAACTAAGTTGGCAGAAGAGTATACTCAAACTGCTGTTAAGGATATTCCTAAGGTATTAAAGTCTTTAGAGGCTACAGGTAGTCTTGATATTATACAGAAAGAAGCTTTAGCTAAAGCTACTATATGGGGTCAGAATTATATGAAGAGTTACGAGAACTGGGGTAAACACCTATCTCGTCTTTATATGACTGGTACAGCTTCATATAATGCTTTTAGTGATGCTAAACAAGAAGGAGCATCTGATGAACAAGCTGTTGCTGTGTTCTGGGGATATATGGCTGGAATGTATGCTCTAATGGCTAGTGATATTGGAGAACATGTACTTCCAGAATTGAGGATGGATAAGGCTCAAATCAAAAAACTTATCCAAGATGTAAATCAGCAAGCAAAGCAAAGCGTATCTACTAATGCAGTTAAATCTGAATCTAAGGGGTTAACTAAGAATGTATTTGCTAAGTGGTTTAATAGTGCAAAGTCCTTTGCTCAGAATAACTACAAAGCTATTGCTGACGGCTCTACTTCTATTCTATCTAATGCTCTTGCAGAAGGTGTAGAAGAAGTAACTGAGGAAGTATTATATGATGTTACTAAAGCAACATTTAATGTTATCTCATATTTTACTGGTAACGAAAGAAGGCTATCAGCTTTTAATGATATGGCTTCTCGTTATAGTATGTCATTCTTTGGAGGTGCTATCGGTGGTGGTGTGTTCCAAGGTATTAATGATATTAAGATTAGAAAATCCTACGATTCTAGTAATATGCAGGCTAATCAAGAACTTATCTATCTAATCAGACAAGGTCGTAGTGAAGAGATTTACAAGGCTTTGGAGGATATGAAGAAGAAAGGAGTGCTTGGTGATAGAAACCTATCTGCAACTAAGGTTGATAAGGTGGGTGATAAGTATGTATATCAACAAGGAACCGATAAAGATAATCAAAATGATGCTATATATAGTCTAATGAAGGATTATGTGAGCAACATTGAACAAGTTCTATCTGTTGAGGGAATGAAGCTATCTGATGCTACTTTACTTGATAAGCAAATGTTATCTGAGTTAAGGTATCAGGAGTTATTCAAGAATGCTCCTTCTGCTGGTAAAATTTTACAAGACTTCAATAACCTTGCTGATAGGTTTTTAACCCTACACAGTAGGAAGAGTAAGGAACATGCTGACGCTATGGCTGCTATTCAACAGCAAATAGATGATGCTAAGAAGGAACAATATGAGTTCTTACATACTGGTAAGAGAGGTAAGTATTTAGGAATGATGATGTTCTCTACTAATCCTGTGATTAGTAAGCCATTTATTGATATGAACTTCAGAATGTATGCAGAGTCCAAGTATAACAAAGACTTCGAAGCATTATCTGAAGATGATATAGCTAAAGCTAAAAAGGACTACAACGATTACCTACAGTATGATGCCAATTCTAAGTTAGATATGGCATATGATGTATTCCGTAATATGAACGAGAAGCTATCTCCTATCTTCCAAGAAGCAGGAGAGTTGGGATATAAGCAATATGCTCAACTAAAAAGGAACTTCTATAGTGCCAATCTATCTCTGACCGATGCTGATGGTAATGTTACTCCTATGACTATATCAGATATACTTGGTGATATGTTCGGAAGTAAGAATGCTACTGATGAAGATATAATCGAGAAAGCTGAGAGTCTAAAGAAGCCGAGAATAAATGAAGCTAAGGAACATCCATTTGATGAAATATCAAGGTTCTTAACTTATACTATGCCTACGGTTGATGGTTCTGCAATCTCTAATGGTGCTATATTGATTAGGCAGCTGAATCAAGCTGCTGACGTATTCATGGCTAATGGATATATTGATAAGGAAGTAGCTGACTCTATGAGAAAGCTAGTTAACCAAACTGTAACAGTTAACACAGGTATATATCAATTAGACTTAGAAGATGCCTATGATTATGTTAGTGAACAAGCTGGAGATGCTATTCGTTCTTGGATGGCTCAAGATTTAACTGTAGCTAATATAAAAGAGAAGACTCAAGAACTCATTGAAACATTGAAGTCTATTGAGGGTCTTGATGAAACTCAGGAGAAACAGTTGGATGTTATTATTGGTGATATAAAGAGTCAAAGCAATTCAACTTTAGCTCAGAACCTTCCTATTCTTAACGATGCAAATGCCTTATTAAAGAAGCTTGATACTGCAAAGACTAATCCATTATATGACACTCTATCTAAGATAGGAATTAATGTGATTGGTAAGAAGACTAATGTATTTGACCTATTGCAGGATTTAGAGCGTCAGTTCAATGAAGTACATATCTCTGACTTTGCATTAGATAACAAGCTACAGCAAGAGCAAATAAAGGATGCAAGGAAGATTATATCAGCTGCCAGGTCTATTATATATGCTTCTCAATACGATAACTTAGATGCATCTAATCCATTTGGATTTAATGTGACTCTAAAAGAGTTTTATCAAAAGAATAGTATTGAAGATGCTCCAGAGTTAGGGCTGATTGATTCTGAAGTTGCTACTATAATGAACAGAGACTTAGATAGAATTGAGAGTAAGTTAGACTTTATCGAGAAACTGTCTAACTTGAATAAAGAATCTCAGTTAAAGGAGCAAAGAAGAACATCAGTAAATATGAACTATCTATTCTATGACGTTGTGGGTGATGAGAATAGTTTCCTATATACTAAAATGGTTGATGGGGAACCACAGCTAAAGGGAATTGATGGTGAAGTACTACTAAATGACAAAGTAAGGGAAGCTATTAATAATGCTACTACTCTAAGACAGTTTACTGAAGACCAAGACAGGACGTTGGATGTATCTGATGAAGATTATGTAGCAATGGAAAAGGAAAGGGTGGCTATCGAGGATGCTCTTTATGATAGATTCCAAGAAATATCTCATGGTAAAGACCAAGTAGAAGCTATTAAATCTATCTTATTTGATGGCGGACTATCTCATAAGGGTATTGCAAAGGGGAGTGAAGGTATTAGGTCAGTTACTAAGGCTCTTAGTGATGCTGAGAAGTTAGCTTATGCTAGTGGTATCCTTGGGGTTAAGAGTTCTGATTTCCTATCACAATACTATACAGTTATTAAGAGTGATACATCTAAGTTAGCACCTATAGCTACTCAAGAGTTTGCTGTTAGAATAGCTTATACATTAGCATCTAATAGAAGATTCATTAACAATGTAGTTAAAGCTGCTGATATTCCGAACCACCTTGAAGGTACTCCTCTTCTGAACACAGTATTTATTGAAGGTGTTCCTGGAGCAGGTAAGACTAGAGCTGTTGTTAAAACAGTATATCAAATGCTTAAAGCTGTAAATCCTAACGTAAAGACTTGGACAGCTGGACCTCGCCAAAAGCAAAGTGATAACTTAGCTGATGAGATTGGGGCTGAGCATAACACGTCATTTACTAAGGAAACATTATTTGCTAAATTAGGAGTATCTCCTGATTATGTAAATGATGCTGCTAATTTGAGTATTGTAGTATCTCCTTCTGATATTAGACACGTTGAAATTACTGGTCTTGATGAAAGAGAGTATAGTAAGGATGATTTACCATCTGTATTATTTATTGATGAGGCTACTCACTTCACTAATGGAGAATTACAAGTAATCTCTGATTTTGCTGCAAAGAACAATGTAGCAGTAGTAATGTTAGGAGACACTGAACAGAGTGGTAAGAGTCAACTATGGCGTTTAAAGGATGGAAATGATGATGTGGCTGTTTACAATACATTCTCAACTACATTCAGTATATCTTCTCCTAAGTTAACAGTTTCAATGAGAGCTTCTAATACTAATAAGAGAGACAATCTTAATAATATTAGGGCATTGATTGAACCACTTAGGGCAACTAAAACTGATATGTCTATTGCTGAGAAGTGGTCATTTATAGGTGATAATCTTGAGGTAAAATATACACAAGATGAATCTGGAGTACATGGAGAAAAAGTCCAAGGTTCTTTAGATTCTAGTGACTTAGACCTAATGCTATCTACTTTGAAAGAGGGAGAAACAATAGGATTTATCTACGATAATACTGAGTCAGATACCTATAAGATGCTTAACTCATTACCTTCTGAGAAGAAGGATAAAATAGAGTTCTTTACTGAAGACTCCGCACAAGGTAGTGAGGCTAAATACTTCATTGTTGATGTTGATTGGAGCAAGAAGAGAACTATGAATGGTGAAACTGCTGAGGCTAGTATAGAAGTGGCTGATTTTATTAAGAGCTTATATACTATTGCAACTCGTTCAGAGGAAGGTACTATCATTATTGATAACCATCTAACTGAAGTAGTTAATCCAAATGCCTTTGTAGAAAGTGACTATAATGCTCCAACATCTTATACTGATGAATCTCTTGCCGACTATAAGGAAAAGAGACTAAGAGCGTTAGAGGAAATACTTAAAGGTTATACTCCATCTAATCCAGCTATTGCTCCTGTAGTTCCAGGTGGTCAACCTGCTACCGACAAACCAACAATAGCACCTAAACTAAAGGAAGGTACTTGGATTCAACTAAATGATGGAGGTAAGTATCAAGTTATGAGTATAAAAGGGTCTAATTATGTTCTTGCAACTTTGGATAAAGTAGCATACTATGAATATCCTATAGAACAAATAGACTCTGTGTTAGGTGTTTCTGTTCATCTAACTACTGAATCTACTAAGCCAGTTATATTACCAGAAGGTGGTAAAAGACCTGACTTACAGCAAGTCTTGATTGAAGAGGCTCAAGCAAGTGAGGAGGGTGTTGAGAGTGATTTAGAAGCCCAAAAGAAAGCTCAGTGGTATGCTAAAGATGACCCTGGATTCAAAGTATATACTTTTGCTGGATATAGGTCTGGTATTGGTTTAGAAATGTCTCAAGGCTCTGTAGCAGTAGATGCTGACAATAATGTAAACATTATTAATTCTGGTAGAAAGTACAAGAGTACTTCTGGTGAACTTGTGGATGAGACTAAGAGTGACTTGCAAGCTCTACTTGACTTAGATACATTTAGAAATGGCTCAGTCAAGGTTCCATTTAATACTTATAACACTGCTACTACATTACTTGCAGATGTTAGAAGTGCTGTAATGTTTGCTAAAACTAATGGTGCTGCACTATCAAATGTTAAGAAATTGGTGAGGGAGTTTCCTCCAGCTTCAAAGATAGCATCAGCTACTACTGGAGAGCTGCAGGTTAAGTATGTCAATGCGTTCTATCAACAAACTGACCAGACTGTCGAGATGGGTGATAAAACTACTCCTAATAGGAAGTTAGTGGTCTACACTCTTAAAGACAGAAGTGGTAATCCAGTTGCAGAATTTACTATTGGGGTTCTTCCTGGTGAATTTACCTTAGATAACTGGGTTCAGAACTATGTTGGAGAGGATAAGAACATCAGGTCTAAATGGCAGAGGTTAAGTAAGCTACTTGCTGATGGTAACGAGGTGGCTAAGAATGCTAGACGTACAGTGTACATCCCATTAGGAACTGACTTTGCATTAGGTCCTAATATTATTTCTAACACTAAGATTAGTAAGATAAATGAACTTGGTCAAGACATTGACAAGTTTGGAGGGAATGTTAGAAGGACTCCATTTAGTGAGTTCAAGAACGCCAAATCAAGAATAGTATCTGATGTCTTCATTATGACTAATGTAGGTGTTGATAACGATTTCTATGATAAGTCATTATCAGGTAAGGCGGTCACATTCGTAACCACCAAGAAGGACTTTACCTACAAAGGAATAAAAGCTCTGAATGACCCTAATATTCTTGCAGAAGCATGGATGGAGACAAGGGGAAATAAAGATGCTGACAAGTTAGACGAAGTGGTTAAGGTTGTTAAACTCGACCCAATAGGCGTCAACTTTGAGGAGTATATTAATGGAGTTAGTGCTTTCAGAAGAGAGTTAGCTAATAAGACTGGCAATGCAAAGATGTTTAGTCCTCCAGGAAATAAATATACTGCTGCTCGTATCTTCATGAATTTGTTACAATTTGACTTAGATTTAAAGACTGCCTTGGTTACTGGTCAAACAGTACATGGTGTATCTATTGTTGAAGGAGATAAGTTCAGATACGAAACTGGAAAGGTGGACATACCTAGTAGTAGAGCAATAGAGCTAATTAGTAGCCTAGATTCAATGATGGCTTCTGCTGTTAATAGAATCTATGGTAAAAATGATGCTGAAAAGTTAGCAACAACTAATGCAGAATGGGGGCTTACTGGTGAAGTTTCTCAGGCAGCAATAGACAAGCTAAATAACGCTGTACTTAATAGGTTTGACAACTATCTTGAGAATTTGAAGAGCTATAAGGATGGAGAAATCTTAGCAGAGTTTGCTGACTCATACTCATTCACACTTGCTAAGTTATTCCATAATTACTTTGCAGAATTTAGAACAGACTCTAAGAATTATTCTTTAAGGACTGATGCTAAATCTCAGAACTTACTGAGAACTGTAACTAGGGTTCTTCAAAATTATGAGCAAAGTTCCTTTAAAGAGGGTATCTATTATACTCCTGTTTATAAGGGCAGTGCTGAAGGTGGTGGTTTAGCTACGTCAATGGCATACCCCGCTATTAATATGGTTAACAACTTTACGGTGGATGTGGAAGCACAGACTCCAGATTTTGTTATCACTGGTGAAGCTTTGCAAAGGCTTGCAAATGGTATTGAACAATATATGTCTAGTAAACCAACTCTAAGACCAGTAGAACAGAATTATACTATGGATAATGCTAAAGCTGTTTTAGCTGCCAAAGCTAAGTTCGAGTATGATGAACAGTTCAAGGGAGTGTTTGAGATGGCTTCTGATATAGTTGCTAAGTCAATACCAACAAATAAACCAGCTCTTGATAAGGACATTGCAAACTCAATTTATACTACTATTAAGAAGATGGTAGCTGACAGGAAAGAGGGTCTGGTAGATTCTAATACTGAAGGTTTCATTCTTAGTGTACAAGGAAATCTTACTCCACAAGGTAGTATGCAACTGAAGTTTAACACACTCGGAGGAGTACTAAGAGGATTACTTAATCAGCCAGTAACCAACATTAGTGTTGATGGAAATGAAGGTAGTGCTTTGTATTCTGGAAAATTTGAGGTAAATTTGCAACCATATCGATGGACAATGGATAGTACAGGTAAGGTTACTTACAGTGAAATCCAAAATCCAGCTACTGATGAAAGTCAAAAAGCTGAGAACTTAGCAAAGCTTGAGGCTGAGACACAAAAGTTGGAAGCAAGAAAAGAGAAAATACTTAATGAGCTAGTTAAAGGTGTCAGTGCACCATTAGTTCCCAAAATAAAGGAAGGTATAAATATACTACTTTCTGGAGATTTAGGTACTAAGGAATACACTAGAGCTAAGGTACTAGTTGCTAAAGCATTCTCCATGGCTCCGTCCAACTTAAAGAGTGAATGGGATTCATTGTTATCAGATTATGCTAATAACAAGGATGCCATAAATAACATATTAGGAACTTGTAATTAAACAAAGAATTATGCGTTGTATTGTTACTAATGACAAAAAAGAGATTATTATTGATTCGTTAAACAGTGTCTTCAATGATGCTGAATTGATAACCTTAGAGGCTAAGTTCAAGAGACTGGGGGAAGACCTTTCCCCTACTCTTGTCTTAGACGATGAGCGTTCTATAAGTGTAATATCAGACATCATCAATGAGTGGATTCCTGAAGCTAGAGATGTGGCTGAGTTGTTTGAAGATAATGTCCAACTAGCTCTATTAACTGAGTTAGAAGAAACAAAGGATTTACGAATTACTGACCTTAGAAAGGCAGGTGTAGCTCCAGCTAATAAGGCTGCTGCTAATTTAAACATGGACATTAAGGAAGAGTCTTTAATTGATTATCAAGAAAAGATTACTTCTTCTACTATCAATAACCTATATAGAAGTGCTCAACAGCCTCGAAATCTAATGCAAGATGAGCTAAGACGTAGTGTTATATCATCATTCCTTGTAGATTTTAAAGAGGGGCGAATAGTTAGAAGTTCTCAGGAATTTAATAAGAACCTAGCCGCTCTATTTAATAGGTTGCTGACAGATTTAAAGATATATGCAGAAGAGGCTAAAGTCGATTTCGACAATTCTCTACTGTTATATGACGAAGATGGTAAATATACTGGACAGTTCTCAGTTGTACAAAAGTTGGCTGATACTCTCTTTGGTGATAAGTTTAATGCTACATACCTTAATCATCTATATGCTACAAGAACAAGTAGCTTTAAGAGTTCTAAGGCATTAAGAGCATACAACTCGTATGTAATACTAAATAACTTTGATACATTGTTAAAGACCTTACTTGGTAAGACTATAACTATTGACCAAAGATATGTAGACTCTTTTACTGATGTAGAAAATGACAAGTATAAATTGCTTGACAATTCTAACCTAGTAAAGACATGGAGAAGTTCTGACGATGTAGATGCTTTATCTGAAATGGGTAACATCACTAAGATATTGGTAGAACAAACTCCTGTATTACATTATCCAACTGGAGAGAATAAATTTAACAACTATTTGGAGGTAAAGGACTTTACCTATGTCTTCAATAAACTTAAGAACATTCCAATCTTCTCTGAGATTGTAAACAAAATTAGGTTTGCACCTAACAAGTTTATCCCAGAATTGATTGATACTGCACTTAAAACTAACACTAGGGGATTAACTGCTCATGATAAGGACATTATATTCTCAGTACAAAGAAGGTTCTATAAGAACAACTTTGATGTTTATGGAGACTCTGAGTATTCTCTAACAGAGATTATCAACAAAGAGTATGCAGAAGGTAGTGATAGTGTTCTTAGTCAGAACTTAGTTGATTTTATATCTGGTATGATTGATAAGACTGTGTCTACTAATTATATTGGGTATAGACCATCTGACTCTGGTAACATAGAGATATTTGATGTTAAGGATAACAATCTTAATAGTCATAAGTTGATTATTGAGAAAGGTATCAATAATATCAATAACACTCTATCAACTGAGTATAGGAAAGACTTACTTGATAAGTATTCAGTTAGAAGAAATGGGGCTAAACTTAGTATTAGAATCCCAGGATATACTACTAAGAACGGTCATACACTACATATTGTTCATGCTAATAATAGCAGTAGAGGAATATCTGTGTTTACTGTTGATTCTAACAGAAATCAATCTCCTTTATCTTTAAATGAAATGGGCCGCATGGTTGCTGAGGGAGATACAGACCTTGTAAGAGCTTTAACTGAATTCTTAGATGACACCTTGTACCAATCACTTGGATTACAACCCGAAATACTTGATGCTTTTAGAGAGATTGTAGAAGCTGGCTCTGATATAAGTGCTATAATGCAACTTGCTGCGTTAGGTGGGCGTTCTTTAATGCGTAACCAAATAGAGAAGGAGTTAACAGATGGCACAATGGACAAGGCTTCTGTAGCTGAATGCTTCCCCGAAGCATATAGTAAGGAGACTACTCTATTCGACAAGAAAACTGGTTCACTAAAGACTGTAATAGCTGACCAAGCTAACATTGTAAGGGATTTAGCTAGGGCACGTATGTTAGTTAATGGTGAAGCTGCAAAGAGTAATTCTCGTGACCTATCTGGTAACTCAATATCTAATAATGGTTTAACAAACCTTATTAATACTGCTAAGGTAAATTGGCTGGAAGCTAAACACCTCGCTGGATATGGTTACAATGTAGCCTCATTAGGAAGTATCTTTGTTAAGAATCCTAACCTTATATTTGGTACTACTGTAAAGAAGGAAGCCCAAAGTAAGGATAGGTCTGTAACTAAGTCTAGTGCTAAGTTCTTCTCATCAGAGATTGCTCATAGTTCAGTTCTATATGACTTCTGGTCTGGATTCCTTAATAAGGATGGTGATATGGCTGGTAAGTTCTATATTCAACCTACAGTATATTCAGATAAGTCAAGACATTATTTGATTGGAATTGATGGTATGCAAGTGCTAACTCCAACATTTGATGAAACTACTGGAGGTAATGTAGGAGGTAAGAGAATTACAGAATCTACTGCTGAGGATATTAGAAATGTTCACTATGCTTCTATGGCTCAGATGTACAGAGTTATGAGAACTAACTTGTTAGCTGACTATCAACAGACATTAGCTCCGATACTACCTATGTTGGGTATATCAAACATTACTACATTTAGTGATGCTGAGAGAGTGTTTGATGCTATCAATGCTAAGTATAAACTGAAGAAGGATGTAGAGTTCTTTAGGTCTAAAGGTATTCCAGTTAGTCCAGAGAATGAAGCTGAATATCAGCAGATTATGCAGAGCCAGATGGCTTTAGCTAACTCTCCTCAAGACTTGTATATGTTACTTGCTAAGGAAGCTAATACTGAAGTTATTGACCAAATTCACTTCTCTGGTAAAGACACTCTTGGAATTAATAAATTGTTAAAGCATTACTTTGAAATGTTCTTAGATGATGCTAAAACAAGAAGCATTTATAATGCTAAGGTTCTTAGAGAGAAGAAGAAATTTGCTAGAGACTTGCTCAATAACAATAAGTTCTTCTTATATGATAAGAGAGGTGAAATTGACCCTGTGTTGAATAAATTCATACATGGTTCAAGCGAGTCTGAGAGGTATAGTATCTGGGCTGGTCCAGACTATGAATCTAAATGGGTAGACCCTGATACAGCTGAGATTATCATAGCTAAACTGGTTGACAAGAACGGTAAAGAAACGAGACTTACTAAGAACTCACTATTTGACCCTAAGGATTCTCAAGGTTTAATCCTTAATCCTTTGTTTGATATGTTCTTTGAAGTCGACAACCTAATCTCAAGTAATTTCTTAACTTCTACTGTTGGTGGACCTTATGGTCATCCTCTTAAATCGAGGATTGATGCTAATGCAGATGAAGTAACTAAGATTGAACAAGAGGAAGCTGCTCGTACATTGGCTCAGTTTAAGCGTATGGTTATCTATCCAGCAACTATGCATAACTACGTGCAGAACCAGTTTAATGGTATTCCGCCACAGTACAATGTTGCAACTATTAGAGATATGTCTGCTTCAGTGCATAACTTCTCTGGGGTTACATCTAAGGTGGATGTTCAAGATGGTAGTGGTTGGGCTAATCCATTCATTGCTATATTAGAGAACTATTCTCTGAATGATGCTAAGGCTGGCGAGGATAAGAAGCCTATTGGTCATAGTATGAATCCTATGTACTTGTCTGAACTAGAGTTGAAGTATGCTTTGATGGACATCTATAATGAGCGTGTTAGAGACTCTGGAAAACCTGATAATAAGGGCTTGAGATGGAAGAATATACTAAAGAAGATGACAGATAGACAATGGGATGTTCCTGTTGACTTAACTGTTGCCTTTAATGGTAAACCTATCAATATAGCTGAGAATATACAGAACCCTTATTATAGAGACATAGTTACTGGTAAGTTCTATAAGATTACTGACATCAAGAGAACTGGTGATAACTTATATGACGTAACTCAAGTACAAGTTAACAAGATGGGTAACGTAATAGGTCAGCCAGAACTTAAAGGTGGAACTTCTCTTCTTATTGATACTAATTACAAGCTATGGGAAGCCTTTGGTGGAGAATGGTCTTGTGATTTAACTGATTTAGGATTATTCGAAGGTAACTCTTCTATTGAAGCAGTAGCTTGGTATATGAATAACATTGGTGTAGTAAGAAGTAAAGAAAACTCAGAAATCTATGGAACAGACTTTAAGCAGGAACTTTATACATTCGGAGAGGATTATGAAGAACTTCCTTCTGAAAGTGAAATCAGAAATCCTGATGGAACATTCACTGACTTTGCTAATCTGTCCCAAATTGAGGTATATCAGCCTCTAAAGCATTCTGACATTCACTATCTGGTTAATACTAGTGGTGCTAAATGCGGTGCTACTAATATCAATCCTACAAGTTCTTGGTTTGACGATACTCCATTAAGAAGCTTTAAGATGTCTACTAGACACTTAGGCATTCAGATGGATGCTGACCACCATGCTGATGATTCAGAATTAACTGAGATGTCTCAGGTAATATCTTCATTAGAAGCCAATGGTTATACTCATCATATTGCTAAGGAAGCATACCATGATTTAGGTTCTATTGTATATTCTACAATGAAGCGAGAGATTGATGCTGTAGCTGAGTACTACAAGATGGGTGATTCGAGAGAAATCTACAATATTGTAGGTAAGTCATTCTTGAAGTCTTTCGATGATAGTTCTAGTAACAAGGCTAGCTTGGCTGAGGCTATTGTCTATAACATGAAGAAAGAGCTGGGTAAGTACTTAAAGATTTCAGAAGCTGATGTGAAACTACCATTCAGTGATAATAATCTATTGGGTGCAGTTATCTCTAGTGTAACCTCCATGATTAATAAGACAGCTATCAAGAGAAAGTATCCAGGTATTGCATCTGTGTTAATTCCTTCTCATGGTGCTATTCAAATCTATAAGGCTAATGGGATTGACTATACTTATGGTCAAGCTCAGTTATCTAAAGTAGATTTTAATCATCAGTTCAATATGCAACCTATTATACCTATCACTGATATTGAGTTCGGTGAGAGTTATGTAGTTGTTGAAGGTACTCAGGGCTATCCAGTTGATGTAAATGGTGTAGTTCCAGAAGGTGCTTCTATGTGGGATGGTGATATGCACAATGAAAGTCAGTTTAACCTTAATGTTCCTGGAGTTCAACACATTACTGTTGATTCTATTGAAAAGTACAATGAACTAAGGAATGATACTTCTGGTAGGTTAGTTAAGCGCAATCCTTATAAAGGACGTGACTTACAACCTTCTCGTACTCTGTTTAAGATTGGAGGTAGACAATATAGTATATTTGATTCTGATTCTATCAAGTCAAGATATGCTGTAGAGAAAGCCTTTGATAAAGGTGGAGTAATTGATTTAGCTAAGAGTGGTGATGTTGATGCTGCTATTGAAATACTTAGAGGCTTTAGAGTCCCTAATGATTTGGTTAGAACTAAACTAAATGAGTTAGCAAACAAGCTAGCTAATAAGGACTTCTGGAGAATTAGTAACCTAGTTGATGATATTAAGAACCTGTATAGGGATGATGTTATCAACACATTCAAAAGGTTGTCTGCTGATGGTACTGTCATTATCAACGACGAAGTTAAAACTATTGACCCAGAATCCTTAGAGATTAAGGAAGCTGAGTTAGTATTACCTAAAATCTATGCAACAAAGTTTGGTTTAAGAAGAGGTGACTCTCTGAATGATATAATGAAGAATGAAAACTTCTTCTATAACAGAATTATTGATGCATGGAATGATAAGACTACTAAGTATGATATTGCTCTGAAAAGAGCTAATGGTAATCATACCTATATTATTCTTAAGAGTGGAGGTAATGCTAAGGTTGTAGAAGGTTTACAGAAAGTAAATGTAAACACTATAGTCGAAGATGGTGAGAATACTCTAAGGGTTAATAACAAGGGTGAAATCGAAGGTCCTCTAAACGATGCTGAGGTTTATGTTGATAGTAGAGGTAATGAAATTATCTTTACTGACAATGTTAAGCAGTTCTTAGAGGAACAGTACGATGACTATGATGATGTAGAACTAAACTCTAGGTTAAAGGAAGGTACTCTAAATGCTGCATTCGATGTGGTTAAGGGTATTGACCATAAACTTACTGAACAGTACAAGGAAATAGCTCTTCGTATGGAGAACAATGAGTCTGTAACTCTTAAACTTGCTCTGCAAGAGAAGAACACTCACCTTGATAGAATGTTTAGGCGTCTATCAAGAGAAAAGAGAACTTCATTCTTGAAATCTCTTGAGTTCATTGCAGCTCGTATTCCAGCTCAGTCTATGCAGTCATTCATGCCTATGAAGGTAGTTGCATTCTCTGAATCAGAGAAGAATATTGCTTATGTATCACACTGGCAGATTTGGTTGCAAGGTTCTGACTTTGATATTGATAAGGTATATCTAATGGGTTCTGAGTTTTCAGATAATGGTAAGTATATTGGATGGTCTCCTTATTTCAATCTATATTCTGATGAAGTAAGAAAGGCTTCTGAATTATTACCTATGCCGAGTGGTAAAGAATATCAGGTATTCTATCCTGATGTTCAACCAGAAGACTCATTTGATATTACTCAATTAGTTAAGAATGTTAACTTAGCAGCTAGTGATAAACTTGGCACTAATACCAAGAGATTCATTATTGCATTGGCAGACTTACTAAAGGGTATCAGAGACAGTGGTTATACTAAGTTATGGTTAGACCCAAAGAGTATTATTGAAGCTAACTGGATGAACTTAGATACTGTAGAGAAGAGAATTAACAGACATTCTTTATATCTATCTAAGATTAAGTCACCTGATAGGATTATTTCTATGATGAAGAACTCAGTTTCATCTAAGATTTATCGTATTATCAATGACCCAGCTAATATGGTTTCAGCTTATTCTCCGATTGAGATGAATGAGCCTCAAGCAGCAGCAGAATTATCTGAATCAGGTAAGGAAGCTAAGGAGTATACTCTGGGAAATCCATTTGTTAAGTGGAATATGCAATATCAGAATATGACTGGTAAGGATGTTATTGGTATTGCAGCTGTTGGTGAGAAGGTTTTCTTTGCATTATCTTACTATTATAATGAAGCTGCTAGAAGTGGTAACATGGAATGGCAGGAGAATGCATATTTTAGAAGGTCATTCAAGCTGATTAAGTCAAGGGATGGTAAGAAGTACCTTCCATTAGTAAGAAACATTATTGCTAATGTAAACTTTGATGGCGTTGATACTTCTAAGGTTCTTTGGAACTCTATGATTGAACAACAATCTGGAGTTAGCATGGAAGACTCTGGTAAGAAGTATACTGAGGAGGAAGTAGCTTACATACGTGAGCAGTTGTTAAGTCAACTTGGAAGTCAGAAGGATGCATCATTAGTTATTTCAGCTCTGTTATCAGCAGCAACTGATAATGCTAAGGAGTTGATTTTAGCTAAGATTAATTCTGGTTCAGATTTAGCTTCCGTATATCTATATTCAATTATGTTGGGTATTGATTTTAAGGACATAGCTAATCTTATGATTTCTAATACAGTTCAGACTATAGCTAAGTTAAACAAGACCAATATCTTTGATGAGTATAACCAGAGTTCAACTATTGACAGTGTGTTTAATAAGTTGGAGAATGGGTTACAAATCAAGAATTACTTGAATAAGTTTGAAGGTCTTAATGAAGCTATTGCAGCTGTTTATCCTAAAGCTGGAGGTAAATCTACTCAAGCTGCACTAACTGAAATATTCAAACAGGATAATAGGTTAGAGTTGCTCAAGAAGTTGCGAGAAGAGTTCAAGACAACTGAAATCTATAAGAACAATGGTTTCCCTAAGTTCAACCTAATGAGATTTATGAGTGATTTTGAAGAATTAGCTGTAATGGCTGACTCAATCTTTAAGAATGAGTTAAGTAGAACAGAGTATTATACCTTCAAGAGAATTTATAAGCTAGCTCAAGAGGTTAAGCAGTTAGGTTCTATCCTAAGTGCAAATCAGGGACTGCAGACCAATATGTTTGATAAGTTTGGTTATCTTGATAGAATCGAGCAGGCTGTAAAGGATAGAGTAGAGGAGTATGTAACTGGTGCTGGGGATAATAGAGATGTTAGTATCTTTAAAATCCTTGAAGACAAACCATATCTTAAGAAGCTACATGGCGGCAAGGAGGGTGCTAAGACATATGTCGAAAGCATTGTTAGAGCAGCTAAAACAGAAGGAATGATTGATGACTTTAATACATTGAGGTTCTTAAATGACAATGAATATAGAAGACTTGCAGTTTCTTTCTATAATCTAATCAAGGGAACTATCAATGTGTTAGATGTTATTACTAGAGTTCCTCACTTTAGAGCAACTATTGATATGGCAGCTACAGACTTTGGTATATTTGATGCTATTAGTGCTAAGTTTACTAACGTTTATAATCTATCTAAACTCCTAATTAGGAATGTATATAATGTCTCTTCTAGTAAGGATAGGGATTCTATATATAGGAATGTTGGTAACTTCCTGGATAGTGTTATAAATACTAAGTGGTTCAAAGACAGAGGTACTTCATTTACTATAGCTGAAGGTGATAGATACTTTGATAAGTATGGACACACCCATCAAGCTACAGGTAATGAGGTTATAGATTTGGGTACTGGTCATGGTCAGGCTACTTTCAAAATGTGGTTTGAGAATACAGTAGTTCCAAGTCTCAAGAGGGGTCTTCAAGAGAAGAATGGAGAGAGAAAACTATCGCTTGCCAGAAACAAGTTTATAAGTTCTCTTCAGTTATCTATCTCTGATAGAACTCTTACTCGTGATGTAAGCTACGCATGGACACTTCCTATGAATATGTCAAGCATTAACTCTATTACCGAAATGAACAACTATGTAGAATATTTAACTCACTTTGATGAGTTGGATAAATATACGTTCAATGGAACTCCAGTTTCAGAGTTGTTCTTCTATTACAACATGATTGTAAATAAGAATAGGTATGGACAAACATCCTTGACAAGACTGTTTGAGCACTTTGTTGGTGAGAAACAAAACTCTGTTGTACAAGATTACTTCAAGTATATCGGAGATATGGACTTCAACAAGTTACTGAATAACTCTGACTATTCACTTGAAAATGTAATCATGGCTTGTGCTATAACTGTTAGTGGAGGTAATTACGGTAAGAAGTTCCCCTATATTAAGGTCTTTAATCCTTTATTGCAGACTTATGAGCTGTTTACGTATATGGGTGAATTTAACTCTTCTGAGCAGCTTCCAGATAATGTCATTGACAATCTACCAGATGCTAGTGGTCCTGCTAACTACAAGCCAGTGGTCTTCCCAAATCAGAAAGAGTTGATGAACTATTTTACATGGTTACCAATGAACTTCAGCAAAGAGCAAGATGCAGAACCTCTAGAAGATAAACTGTTAAAGCTAATAAATCAAAACAGAGCAATAGTAAAGTATGAGTGCTAAGAACTGTACTTCTACATTGATAATTGGGGGGCTGGAATTTAAAGTCCAGTCTCCCAACGTCAATGGGAACCCTCCAATTAAAGACATTATACAGAACATAATTAAAGAACATGGTTCTGAAATTTCTAAAGCATTATCTGACCCAAAAGGTGTGTATGAAGTACTTAACATTAATGACATATCACATTTAAGAGGTAATGCTACATTTAAAGATATTACTAAGCACCTAAACAGTTTAGGTAGGCAGTATATACCAGTGAGAGATAGTTTAAGGGTATTAATATCCAAACTAAACAAAGTTGTTCCAGAGTCTGAACAGAACATTCTTTGGGTTTCATCACCCATAACACTAAATGACGTAAAAATACCTAACGTAAATGTTAGTACTAACGGGGATTTAGTTATCCTAGACTCCAATAACCTTAATAAAGTATATAATACACTAAGGGAATATTTCTATGCTAAGACTATTAATACTCCTGAAAAGATTAATCAAATCTTATCCTTTATAAGAAGTATTGGTAAGGCAACTGACAAAATGAAATTAAAGTCTGATGTATGGATAGCTAATCTACAGTCCAAGTTCACTGAGATGAGAAAGAATCCTGCAACAGCACTACACTACATTGTTAGTGATGATATTATAAACGAATTAGTAGACCTATCTGGAATGAGGTCAGAACTTAATACCTTGCTTAGAACATTAAGTAATGTTCAGTTAAAGGAAGGTAAAGGTAAGCAATGGTGGTTAGAGTGGAATGGTAATGCTGGAACCTATACTAATAGGAATGGTCAGCAGTTTAAGTTCAACTTTAAAGAAATGGATACCACTATTACAGGATACCTAAAAGAGAAGGGTATTGAAGCTAATGAAGAAGAAATTAGAGCTACAAAGGCTGTTCTACTAAGTGGAATATCACAAGGACATCCATTGTCAGACAACGAGATATACGATTTATGGGACGAATTTACTAGAAAAGGTTGTGAATAATGGCTTGTATTAATCATAATGATATAACATATAGAACACTTCTAGAACTTTCTGGATTAACCCAGTTAGAGCTTGATGCAAAGGTAAGGAAGACACTAGAGACTACTGGGGAATACCCATTTATTGAACAAGTAGTATCTTCCGACACAATACCTGCATTAGTAAAGAAGTATAATTTAGTCAAGTCGGGCGATAGATATGTTGCTAAAGATGTTGACTTAGAAGGAGTGGATGCACCCTATTTAAATAGCATCTATAGAGACTTAGAGATAACGATAACTCCACTGTTTGATGGAGAATCCCTAGTAGACATCAAGAGGAGGGCTACTATAAATAGGGATTTAGAAGTAGAAGAAGATTATGTAGGACCTTATACTGAGCATAATAGTAATATATTCCCTCAACCTATTCAGGTAATTAATGGAAACTACATCTATCAGCATGATGGTAATTACTACATATCTAAACACAAAGTAGGAAGTTATACTGCATTAAGTAATCTACCAAGAACAAAGAACTTGAAGATGGCTTATTCCAAAGCTACTCCAGTAAACACTAAGTATGAAGTTAATAGAGACGTTCTTAGGTTTGTATCGGACTATAGTAATTTATTGTCTGTAGGACAAAATGCTATATATAATACTAATTCAGAACTTCCACCAATTATATCATATTATGGCAATTTTAACTATCCTAAGTTCAAAGTTGATACAACTCTTAAAGGCAAGTATGACATTAATGAAGAGGGTACTATCCTAATAAATCCAAACAAAGTTGGAACTGAGCCTAAAGCATTAGAGAGGGCTATTCTTGAGGCTGAAGGCTTCTATAGTGAAACAGAGATACTTGAAGCACTAAATAGACTTACTAATCCAATTAAAGTTGAAACATTAAAAGTAGGTAACAACCAATATTTATTAAGGTCTACTAATAAAGATAATAAACTTAATAATTATTACCCAGAACTTTCTAACGGTAATATAAGAATCAATAAACTTGAAGCTATGTTGGATAGACTAACCGACCTATATGGGGTTAAGTTCAATAGAGTTACAAGTTCAGAATTGAGGTTGGGAGGGTTTAAGGATGTAATTCCAGATGCTACTAGAGTCAATGCTTTCATACTTGATGGAGAAATCTATATCAATACTGATAACGCAAGTGATGATGCTCCTATTCATGAGTTGTCTCATATGTTGCTTGGTTCACTAAAGTCTACAGACTATAACCTATACTCAGCATTAGTAAACTCCGTAGAGAATCTTGATGATTATGATTTGAGGCTAGAGGAGTTCCCCAATAGGGCTAGAATGGATGCAAATGAAGAGATATTTGTAGACCTATTTGCAAAACACTTTACTGAGAACTTAGAGCTACCAGTTGATGCTAATCTAATGGATAGGGCAGAATATGAGATTAAGAGAAATATTGACTCTGCTATCTTCCCTAACGAAAGTACAACTAAGGTTAGTTTGAGTAGTATTAGTGGTAAGTCTTTCTCGGAAATCATGGACTTATTTGGAACATCACTGAATGAAACCACAATAGCCAATGCCTTTAATGGCAATGAGGCAGGAACTAATAGACGACTAGCTAACATAAAGGAAGATTTATTAAAACAAGGATTATTAAAAGAGTATTGTGAATAATGGCAAAGTGTGGATATACTCTATTAGGAAGGTCGTTTGGTTCTGAGTTAGAGTTAAATAACTTCCTACTTAACAATAAACATAGTATAGACCTTGGTAGAATATCTGATATAGTATTCAGTCTTAATAGCAAAAAGGATGAAGTAGTATCTATATTGGACAGTAAACTATCATGGGCTACTAAAATCCAGAATATTAAGAGAAATCCTAATTCATTCTTGGACGATGAAGATATAGACCCAGAATCAGTAAAGCCATATAAAGGTGTAACTTCTGCTATAAAGTTATTTAGGCAGGCAGATGGTGTTACTAGGTTTGTACCTGAATTTAAGATAGAAAACTTCAAGGAGAAGTGCTTTGAAAGGTGGGGTAAAGAAGGCTTCAGTGCAATGGAAGCTAAGTTGGTTGATAAGGAAGCAAACACTCCAGTCAATAAAAGTGATATGGAAGCTGCTTTTAAAGCACTTACTACTAAGTGGGACTTACTTGGTAAGGTAGGTACTTCACTTCATAAGGTGGCTGAGTTATTCTGGAAAGGTGAGAGTTTGTCAGCCATAGTGCAGGATGATGAAGTAAAGAATTATCTTGACCCAGTAATGGCATCTCATATGTACAGCAACATGGAGATATTGAGAAATCAGTTAATCAAACTTCATGGTAATGGAGACCCAAACAGTGTAAAGTTCTATCCAGAGTATGTAGTTGCTGGTGACACACAGGCTCTTGATGATAATGGTAATCCAATTAAGCTACTTGGTATTATCGACTTACTAGTAGTAGATTCAGAGGGACAAGTTCACGTGTATGACTATAAGACTTCTGATAAAGCTCACTTAGACTTTGATAGTACTAAGAAATTAACATTCGATTATCAGCTAGCTGTATATAGACAACTGTTAGAAAGTTATGGTTTACCAGTAAGTAGAGCAATGCTTGGAATCATTCCATTATCTATGCAGGATTTTGACGGAGCTACTGGTAACTTCTCTAACATCGTTGCTCCCACTAGTGTTGTAGGTGGAGTAAAGGAAATTAACATTGATTACAGAGATAGAAATCCCAGACTATCTTATGATAGTGCTTCTGCATTTGTTACAAATAATGTGGAAATGGTTATGCCCGTTGAACCCGTTGAGGATTTAGTTACTAAGGACTTCGTTGAGCATATGTCTACAGGATTTGCTAAACTGTTCCCAGGATATAAGTTCAACAGGGAATTGAATGAAGCTACCCTAGAGGCTTTAAAGAAGGATGTTAGGTACAATACATCTACTGGTAAGTGGACTCTTCCAGACTTAAAGAACAGAGGTAAAACTCTGACATTCGATACACAAGCTGAAGCATATAAAGCTTTGGAAAGCTACCATGAATCGTTACTAAGTTCTAAGACAAGGGAAACTGAAAGGTTAATTGGTAACATTAGAACAGCTATTAACACTGGTAATACCAGCTTCTTACCTTTGTCTACTCGTAAGATTAAAGGACATAGTGCAGGTTGGTTTATAAAGGAATGTAGTAGGTACTGTAATGCAGAATGGAAAGTAATGGACGTTCCAGAGCTTACATCTTTGGGTGTAATGCTGCTATTTAATAAGAGAGCTAAATACTTTGATGTATTGGTGTTAGATAACACTCCGTTAAAAACTCAGCTTAAATTTACAAAAGGTTCTACTGTTCTTGGAGAATATGCTTCTAATATAGAACTAGAGCAGAGAGGTATTCCAGCATTGGAGGGAGTTGTAGGTAATGTAGACCTAATGAAAGCTATGCTAGCCTTAAATGAATTACCTGATTTATTCAGGGAAGGTAAGTTTAAACTGGGAGAGATTAGAGTCCTCAATCAGAAAGACGAGACTGGTATGCACACTAGTGCTTGGCAGTTATTGCAGAACTTTAATGAACTCACTAAGGATGGTAGAGCTGGTATTACAAATAATTTCTCTACTGGAAGAATACAGTTCCTAGAGAATTATCAGTTAGCTTACTATAACATGATTCAATTCTGTGCCTTAGGTAAAGAGCAAAGTAGATTGAATAATGTATTGTCAGAGTTTGAAACTAATCCTATTATTCTTGACCACTCTATCGAGAATCTGATAAAGATGAAGAAGATGTTGGAGCAGGAATATTCAAACCTAACTGAGACTAAGACCACTGATTTCTCATCTCCTCAAGGTATTGTGTACGGCTATCTACTTAAAGCTATTAAGGATTTAAGAGGTATGCACTATATACAAGAGATTAGGGATGGTAGTAAAATAGCCCTAATGATTGATAATCCTGATGTAATGGCATCTGCTAACCTTAGAAATATGTATAAGGTAACTACGGATGGTCTTGTACATTTGAGAACTAACCTTAATAACTTTGCTGCTGAGATGCGTACAGCTATGGAGAAGTTCTGGAAAGCTAAGGGATATTCTACTGAAAGAAGAAACTTAATTGGTGACCAACTATCTCTATTTAAGAATATGTTTGTTACTGATAGGGATGGTAATATTGACCGCAGGATGAGGGTTAAGAGTCCATTTGTAGATAGAACATTAGATGCAGCTGAGAAAGAGTTTCTAACATTTTGGTTGGATAAATTAAATAAGTATAGGTATCCAAACCTATCTGATTCAGATTTAGAGGAAATGAGGTTAGACCCTGACAGTGCATATTATGATGTTCCACTAATGGAAGCAAGCTCTGCTACTAAGGTACAAGAAGGTGGTAAGGGATTAATATCTTGGTTTAAAAGGAAGGTAGACCAATTTAGAAACCCTAAGGAGTGGGCTGACAGAATGATTACTGGTGCTTTAGACTCCGAACATGGTGAACAGCTAAAGGAGGATATGGAGAAGTATGAAATGATTGACATGTTTGAGTACAGTGACAATCCAATAACAAGAACTAACGCCCTTGAAGACCATGATACAGTCTTCTTTGAAACTAACCTTAATGACATTATATATTCTTACGCCTTTGTTAAGGAAAGAAAGAAAGCCTATGATGAAATACTACCTGTAGTTAAGGCTACTATGGTAGATATGCTTATGGAAGCTAATTTCCAAAACCTAGACATTAAGAATACAGTTGGATACACTAAGGATTATGTAAAGAATAAAATCATAGGTCAAACATTAGTGCCAGAAAATCTTAAAGGATTAGCCCATTATATGGGTATGGTTAGAAACTTTACTACTATTGCTGCTTTAGGTTTCTCTCCTAAATCTGGTCTATTCCAGGCGATGGAAGGTTTCTGGAAGAATGCAGGTAAAGCTATTATTAGACCTATGGGTACTAACCAATTTGGTTGGGATGAGGTATGGCAGGCTATGAAATGGGTAGCTGGTGACATGAAAGACCATTTCAAAATAGTATCTCTTGGAGAGTTGATAAATGAGCAGTATGCTATTAATGACTTCGACTCTAACGTATATGATAAAAGGCTTAGAGGTGAGCCTGGTTTGATTAACTTCCAGGGTAAGATGCTATGGACTACTTCTGCCTCTGACTACTTTAATAGAATGACTCTATTTGTAGCTCAGATGATTAAAGATGGTTGCATGGATGCTTACTCTAAGAAAGGTAATAGTCTAGTCTATGACTGGAAGAAAGATAAGAGATTCTCTGCATATGCAACAGGTAATAAATCTGATGCTAAATATGGTTATCAAAAAGCTCTGTATGAGACTATGATAGACCAATTTAGAAATGAGGGTTGGAAGAATGATAAAGGTCAACCAATTGGATATGATGATGATTTACCAATGGCGTACACTAATAAGGAAGCACAGAGTTTGAAGTCCTTTGCTGACCAAACTTATGGTTATTATTCACATGAAACTCAAATGATGTTGAAGAGTTACTTCCTTGGTGCACAGTATATGCAGTTTAGAACTTATTGGTCAGCTTTGAAGAATAGATACTTCTTAAAGGGTGGTGTATATTCACAAGGTAGTTTCCAGCAACTTGTAGACGAGAAAGGCAATAAAGTTTATAAGAAACTTGTTACCATTAATGGTGTTCAGCAATATGTTCAGACCACTGAGAATACTGGAGAACCATTTATGGTATGGAGAGGTAGCTGGCAGGAAGGTATATTCATGTCAATTAGGGATGGATTCAAAGAAATGCTTGAAGGATTCCGTGATGATGGATTATCTGGAGTAGTGAAAGGTGCTAAAGAATTTTGGAGAACTGATAATGACGAGCTTAAAAGGGTAAGACACGCCAATTTAAAGCAATTCGCATATGATATGGCGCTTTGGACGTTGATTGGTAGTCTACTTGGACACTTCTTAATCCAACTTCTAAAGGAGCAGCAAAAGGCTGACAAGGGTAGAAATTTGAGTTGGGGAGATATAATGCTTAGGGATGCAGAAAGTATCTTCGTTTCATCATTAGTAGCCTCAACTGATGATTTAGGTGCTTTTGAATCAATGCTATCACCTCTTACAGATTGGACTCCGCCTTCACTTAGAATGTTAACTAATATTTGGAATGATGGTTGTGCAGTAATCACTGGAGATAAGGATTTTAGTAAGGCTGTTATAAACAACATCGGTGTACTAAGACAGACCAGAAACTTCTGGTACGATGCTAGTGAAGCAGTGGAAAGTGCAATTGAATAATGATTATTGGAATTTCTGGAAAGAAACAATGTGGTAAGGATACGGTATGTAAAATTATTAAAGCATTAGATATATGGAATAGGTATGGAGATGGTGATATGCTTACATTTGTAAAGATGTTGCTTAAGACCCCAAGTCCATTGGGTAGTATATGGTACAAACATGCATATGCTGATAAGCTTAAGCAAGTCCTATCCATTATACTTAATGTACGTGTAGAGGCATTTGAAGACAATATATTCAAGATGTCTTACAGTGAGATAGCCAAGCCAGAAGGGGGATATTATACTAATAGAGAACTCTTACAAAGGTTTGGAACTGAGGTTGGTAGAAGTATCTCTCCTACACTATGGGTAGATGCTTTATTCACGAGTTATAGTGAGGATGACCATTGGATTATCCCAGATGTTAGATTTCCCTCAGAAGCTAAGGCTATTAAGGATAGAGGAGGTATAATCATTAGAGTAGACAGGGAAACTCTTTCTCATGACAACCACCCGTCCGAAACAGCATTGGATGATTATGAAGGTTTTGATTACAGAATAGATAATAATAATGATATAGAACATTTAATAGATAAGGTAAAAGGGATAATGTTCCAACTAAACCTTATATAAAGCAATTAGGGCGTTACTGGTGATTAATTTCACTGGTAACGCCCTTATTTTTTTTATTTAGTCTTTCTTTTCTACATATTCAGGTTCTCTTTCGTCCTGCTGCTTCAGATAAGTAAACATTCTCTTACCTAATGCTTTGTAATCCTTTTCATCCTTAGATTTAGAAGCCCTCTTAGCCATCCTAATTAAAGTTCTAGTATTCTTTCTACTAAAGATTCTCTCACCACCTTCCAATTCCATTTGAGTGGAACCATCTGGGGCGATTACCTTCATTTTAGGTAATTCTTCATCCTCTTCAATATCAAGTTCATCCCCTTCTTTAATTCCAGAGCCTTGATTGACCTCTAATACAAATCTAACATCATCTTCCTCTGCTATATTCTCGTTCTCAGGTTCTCCCTGATATACTGATATTACTTCCATATCTTCATTAATAAAGATGATGTCAAGAGGAATTTTAGTATCTTTCATCCAAAATCCTACAGTCTGTGGTTCTTCAAAGAAGAATAACATTCCTTCATCATCTTTCATTTCTGTAACTCCTTGCAAACCTTTAATTCTTTCTTCCTCAGTTCTAGCACAAGTTACATTATACTCTCTGTCTCCTATTTCAATCTTCATTATTCAACTGTATTTAATAGTCCTGTGTTATCAACTGTATTTTCAAGAATCTCATATACAAGCAGCTTACCAGCCTCGATAGCAGCTTCATCTGAACCATCCTGCATTAGTTTCTCCAATTGCTTAGTGACTTCAAGATTGAAGATTATCTCCTCCCTCTCAACCTCTGCATGTTGCTTAATGTCTCCACCTTTCTCTTCTGTAATAACTGGAATACCTTTAGCTGTCACATCCTCAAACTTCTCATCTACATTCTCTAAGTGATGTTTATGAGCATGTAAAGCACCATCAGGAATCACATTAACTGCTCCTCCATTTTTAAACTTCTCTGGATTCTTTGGTACATATCTATAGTATTCTCCAGAGTTATCTAAATTGAAATTGTTTCTGAATTGGACTGCCTCTGGGTCATCAGAGTTAAACCATTCTAGCTCATATTTAAGAGTTGGGTGATTCTTAGCCTTCATAAACTCATAAACGCCTGTTTTAGGGTCTAGGTACACTGAATTTAGGTGATTCTTACCATTCTTTAAATCAGATATACTTGATGTCCTCCAAGCCTCTAATTCCTCCCTAGGAGCTAATTCAAAGGCTCTTCTAAGATTATATGAGGTAGTATCGTTTCTATCTGAGGGGACAGTTTTATACCAAGATTCAAATGTCACTCTTGGGGCTGCTCCAGTAATCCCATCTACAGTTCCTCCCTTTTGGAATCCAGCTACTTCTTCCATTCTAACCTCTTCTTGAATCTTCTTCCTCTTTTCTTTCTGACCTTTAGATAATTTAACTACCCTCTTAGCAAAGTCTCTATCCATCTTTAGTCCAGACTTACCAGCCTTTACTGTATTTTGTTGATAGCCACCGTTTAGCTGTAATTGAGTTCCAAGTCCAAGTAAAGGATTGTTAGAAGCTGCAAATGCCATTTGAGCTTCATCTGCTATATTACTCATCTTAGATTGCTGCATCTGAGCATTGTGTATTTGTCTGTTAGCTCTATTCCTTGCTCCACCACTTAGTAGTCCATACTTCTTACCACTCTTAGTAAGAGCATCATCTACAGTAGATTGAGTTCCGCCATAAGATGAACCTACTTGTTCAAATGCCTCGTTGTCCTTAGTAATAGTATCAGCTTTCTTAGCACCAATAGCATTAACTAAGCCGAGTGGAGTTAGTTTAAGAAACTTACTATCTAGTATCTTATCAGCTGTGGTCATTTGGTCTGTTCCTACTCCCAACGCAGTTAATCCGTCTGATAACATTCCACCTACCTTCATAGCACCTCCTATAATAGTACCAACTCCAGGTATAGCAGATACAGCATTAGCAGCAGCATCGTAGCCTTGATTTAGTCCAGTAGTTAGTGCTGATTGTTCTTTCTGGGGAATTAGACTTCCAACTACATCAGCTATACCCCCAGCTACATTCATGGTATTACCAATCTTAGCTTTGCTAAATATTCCACTATTAGGAGTAACAGTAGAGGAGTTCCCACCAAACCTCTTTATATCCTGTATAGCCTTATTAGAATCTCTGTTGAATTTCAAGGACATACTTAATGGGTCTCCCATCTTAGCGTTAAAATCAATTAAGCTGTTAGTCGGAGCCATTATTTGCTCGGCTGATTTACCAAAGTCAGCAGCCCAGTCCTTTCCCATTAAATTCTGATAGACTGGTGTCCCATTGTTTTGTGGAATGGTGTAGGGACCCCATGTTGAAGTCCCTCCCCACTGGTATCTTTTAACTAGTTTACGCATAACTTACGATATATAATGTTTTTAAAGCTGTTATTATAGCTAACTCGTCACCAGTATATCTCACTTTAATCTTTATGTACTTATCCCTAATTCTAGTCTCTTTTCTTTCATTAGACCATTTATTAACATCTAATGACAAGAAATCAGCACTATAACCTCGGTCTCTTAATTCAGATGGAATGTCAGAATTACTAGTAATATTTAGAGCAGTCATACTCTCAGGTAATGGATTATTAACTAGGTTAAGAGGAGGATATGTATTACCATCCTTATCTTTAACAGTCCAAGCTAATTCATTCTTAGCCCAATAAGTTATAGATGGTATTTGAATATCCCACTTATCTTCTAAGTAGTCCATGTTACCATTAATTCTACCATACTCCATAACTTCATACCATTTACCATTTTGAACTAGCACATTCGTATATCCAGCTGCTATAAGTGAGCTATATCTATCTTGAGTTATCTCTTGTAAATATCTCTTTTTAAAAGGACATGCTTTTATATGAGTAGCTATCTTAAATTCATTTAACTGATTATCATGCACAATCTCTGAACCAGATATTGATTGGTAGTCTCTACCAGCTGATGTCATTGATTGATAATGGTCTTCAATATCGTTTAGACTATCTACCCTCGAATATAATAGTGGGAACATAACTGACATATCCTTGTACTTAGTAGTACTGTACAATATGTCTCTTTGTTCTGGTATAACATCCAAGTAATCATGATTATAAACTATATCTGCACCATTATACTGGTATAGATGCTTAGTAGCCTCTTGCCTAAAATACATATTCTTTTTGTCTTTGGCAAAGTTATATACTTCTCCAACAACTTCAAAATGGAATGATTCAGGTTGGGTCTTATTACTTATAATCTGTAAGTTATTAAAGATTTTATGTACTGATGGATTATCAACTACAATAAATTCCAGCTCAAATGGATGTTGCTTACCATACCAATAGCAAGGACTAATTGGCTTTCTAGTAGGCATTAATCCAGCTTGACCATGCTTCCAGAATGAAGTAGTTAGTAAGTCATACCTCATCTTAGTAACTACAGTTACATTAGAGTATAATGTTTTTACTACATTTCTAACTTCACCTTCAACTAAATCAGTTCCTTGATTATATACTACAGCTTTAATAGGTATTGTCCACCTACTATCTCCGACTGAATTGGCATTGACTGATACTTGATTACCATTAGTAATAAAGAACTTATTTCTAACTCTATCATCAGCAATACTATACTCAATGTTAGAACCGCTAATATCAAGATTTAGTTGCAAGTTACCTAACTTAGCTTTACCATCTATTACAGTTAGTCCGTTATCAACTACTGCACCACCCTGCATACTAATAAGAGGATAGTTAGAAGTTAACTTAGTAATTGTCTTAGATGTGTTTCTATCAAAACTAAAGAAGATGTTATCAATATTCTCAGAATATGATGGAACCCATGAGTAGAATGTTACAAACTTCTGCATAACTTCATTGTAGCACAAATTCCATACATTCTCTTCCAATGTATTAATATCATCATAGAATGTAAACATTACATCTTGCTTAAACCTATTGTAGTGAGTTTTAACGTTCCTAATACCAATAATTGGGGTCTTCTCTTTCTCAGTAAGTGAGATATTATCATTCAAGAACTTCTGTACTTTAAAGTCTGAGATAACCTCGAACAGTTGCCCGTTAGTTCTCCAAATCTTTTTCCCGACTGTATCCACTCCATAGACGTAATAGGGAGTCTTGATGACACTCTCCGACCACTGAGTACCGAATGTATCAGACAGCATTTTTGGATTCTCTGGCAGCACGTTAGAGGTGTTTATGAAGGTATTTCCGCCCACACCTTCACCTGCAACTACTCTTTCATTTACAGGTATCAAAGCAACGCCATGTTCAAATACACAAATGATACTACCAAACCATTCAACCAGCTTAACTATACTACCATAAGTTAATGGATAGTCCCTATAGTGAGTCAATTTGAATATCCTATAACCATTTTTGAATGAGTCATTGACATTAATGTCAGAGTACATAACTCTAATATGGAACTTATTCTTAATAGCTGGAACATTAGGTAGTTCATAGTAGTACTTGTCAGATGTAGTACTGTTTATACCACCATTTATTACAAATGATTCTGGTATCTTAGATTCTCCAGTAACTGACATAGCTTGTAATGGATAGAATCCTCTAGGTTTACCTGCCATTCCCATCTCAGATGTATATGATACGTCAGTACACCTCATTGATAGATTGACGTTGCTGCAAACCTTAATAGTAACCCAGTGTCCTATCTTGATGGCATTAACATCACCTCTGTTGATTTTACCATTCTTCTCACTATCTCCTATAGTATAGTTATCCTTCCATGACATTTGGTCTACAATATCATCATTAATAGGAGCTGATGAATCCTGGAAGTTTCTACACATTCTATGTGTATAGTTACCTATGTAGCAATCACCTCTAAATAGGTTCTTAGCTATCATAGTATCTCCATCCTCATCTAAATCATCCCATAACATTCTATTACATATAGCATAGAAGGCTGATGAATCTTCATACCTAATTTCGAAGTAAGTATCTAATAGGTTCTCCTCATAGTTAGGAATCTTAATGTCAATAAGACTCATCTTATTAGTATTATATCCCTCCAAACCAATATAAGGTCCCCAACTTCCTCTTAGTAGATTACGAGCATTAGATGATTTATTTGTATAGTTATAGTAAGATACTCTCCATGCCTCTTCAGCCTCTCCAGCTCTTGCACTAAATAGCTGTTTCTTACCCTTTAATGCCTTAACATTATCACTAATAGCCATAATGTTATATGTTTCATCTTGAGTAGAATCGTTAGTAACATAAGACAGATTGTAGAAATGAGTACCACTTCTATCAAAATACTTCTTGCTGAACTGTGATTTAGCCATCTTAACCTCAAACTGAGTGCCAGTAAATAATTGATTAAAGTAAGATTGTCTTAGTTCAAATTCTGGACATAGGGCTGCATATCCTTCTAATACATTATCCTTAGCAATGTCTTCGCACCTCCTGTCGAAATCATGTGTAAGAACTCCGTCCTTGTCTAGGAATCTTTCTACTCTATATTCATCAACTCCAGAAGGAAGTACTGGTAAATGACTTGTATTCTCTAGACCTATTGTAACGGCTTGTGCTAGTGTAGTAGGTATTCTCTTTTGTCTTACAAAGAAGAATCCTTTAGTATATCTCTTTAATTCTCTGACAGCATCCTTACTAATCTTAATATCAAATCCAATAGGAACTGTACCACTCTCAGCTAGCTGATTACCATTATACTTAATTTTAACTACACCCTTAGAGTTTTCATTTTGGCTATCAAGCTTATACGTCTCTTTATTAATAGGAATGTATTCTCTATTAGCTTGAATAGTAGCTATATTATTTGTACTAGTTGGGTCAAAACCTTCCTTGAATAGAGGATAGTCTTCCCAATCTATTCTATCAGAATCACCAGGAACAGCTAATCTACTAATACCTCTAACGTTAAATACTGGTGACAAGGTATAATCGTTAAGAATATACACTACTCCTAGTCTGTAGATTTCATCATTCCAATATCCGAGCTTATTATAGATGTTCATCACATTATAATACTCATACTGTCCTGATTCATCCTTATAATCCTTATCAACCCTACCAATATTATTCTCTACATTTAACTCTGGTAAGAAGTGTAGAGATAGGTCAGTAAGCTCTTTACATTCAATATCTGGATTTGCCACATTACCCAAGAATAGCATATTCTGACAAGTAGTTTGTGCAGCTGCACTATTAACTACATTATAAGCAACGTTAATATCGTTAATACTAACAGATTGTACAGTTTCAAACCCAGTAATACTAATCTTAGCAACGTTGTTATATACAGCAAATTGCTTCATAATCTTAAATGAAGTAGTCATTTCATTTCCATCTACATCGGATGTACTTCTTGTATAATAAACTACTACATTGTTGTAAGATGAATCTATATTAGTTAATAAGAATGAAGCTGACTTATAACTGTTCTCATCTCTAATTCCACCTTGTATAGAGGATGGGTCATTCAAATTACCAATATGGCAAGTTACTATGCCTGACTC
>ENA-UACM01000039-UACM01000039.1-human-gut-metagenome-genome-assembly--contig:-NODE-39-length-28632-cov-23.193197_pt1 | contig 28632 bp, 20 predicted proteins | sample MGYA00243878_ERZ654223 | MGnify/ENA primary metagenome ERZ654223 (study PRJEB26926, sample SAMN06165040) | human gut metagenome | biome: ENVO:00009003; feature: ENVO:2100002; material: ENVO:00002003...
CAAGGCTTGGCAAAAGAAAATACCGCAGCGAAGCGAGGATGATTTTCTTTTAGCCGACCAGCCCCTGAAAGGGGCCGCCTTGCGGCAAAAACGAGGCAATCCAAGACCTTTGCCGCTTAAAAGCGGAAAAACGTATCTTGTACATATATAAAAAAAGAGGCACAGACCCCAGTCTGCACCTCTTCTGTTCCGTACCTTCCGCCCGGCCGTCTATATGGAACCATGCGGCTGTCCATCTTCCGAAAGTTTCCGGAAAATCTCACCGGTAACTTCATTTACCGTTTCCAATACACCATCCAGGAATTCTTTCTGTGTGAGTTCTCCCTGTTCAATCCGTGCCAGCTCCGCTTCCCAGCCGGAGGTGAGGGAGGCGTCAGCCACTTTCATTCCGCGTACCGTTTCATATAAAAGAAGACCTTTTGGGGTCGGGATAATGTATTTGCCCGAATACCGGATATATTTACGCTCCAGAAGCGTACGGATGATATTCGTGCGCGTGGATGCGGTTCCCAGACCGGTCTTGTCCATATAGTCCGCCAGTTCCTCATCCGTATAAGGGGCAGCGGGCAGCGATTTCCTGTGTATAAGGCTGCATCCCGTTACCGGCAGCTTCTCCTCCCGAAAAAGTTCAGGGGGTACGGGACAGAGGTCGTTGTCTTCCGCGACAAGCCGTTCCCTCTGAAAGATACCGAGCCACCCCGCTTCCAGAATACGGTATGTACGGATTCGGAACTTGCGTGCGGCACAGACCGCTTCAACCGTCGTATATTCCACCTTGCAGGGCGGCATGAACGTTTCAAGCATCCTGCCGACAACAAGGGTGTAAACCAGCCTTTCCTCCCTGTCCAGTTCCCCCGGCTGTATGCCGGTGATGACAATGGCATGATGCTCCGCCGTGTCCTGATTTCCGGTTACGCCTTTCCTTGCAGCAAGGTCGATCATACCGGCATATTGACGGAATTCCTTGCCGGACAGCAGCTTTTCCATAACCGGAGGCAACATGTCATACACGTCTCCGGGCAGCAGACGGCTGGAAGTGCGCGGGCAGGAGATCAGTTTTTTCTCATACAGGCTTTGGGTAATTTCCTGCACCCGTATGGCTGTCAGGTTATGGTAACGGTTCGCATCCTTCTGAAGCCCGGTCAGGTTATAAAGGGCAGGTGCGATGATTTCCTCAGTCCGGCTGCTGACCGCCGTGATACGGGCATATCCTGCCGCCTTGCAGTCCTCGTAAAGTTCCAGGGCATCCCGGCGGTTGCAGAAATCTTCCACATGCCGCATCTTTATTATCTTCCCGTTCTTGCAGAGGCTGACGAATACGGGCCAGCTGTCTGCGGGAATGTGATTTTCCCTTTCCCTGTACCGTCCGCTTATCGCTGCCAATACAGGGGTCTGTACCCTTCCAAGCGAGTTGTTGCCGAAACCGATCGCCTTGCAGACGGCATAGCTCGAATTGACTCCAAGAAGCCAGTCGGCCTTGTTGCGGCTGTCTGCCGCCAAAAACAAGTTGTCGAACAGGCTGCAGGGACGAAGGTTTTCCATGCCTTTGGCAATGGCTTCGTCCGTCAAGGAGGAGATCCACAGGCGGAGGCAAGGTTTCCTGCATCCCAAAAAACGATAAAGATACCGGAACAGCATTTCCCCCTCGCGGGAAGCGTCGGTTGCCGCAACAATGGTGTCACACGCATCGAACACCCCGGCTATCACCTTCAACTGGAGCACCGCATTGATGTCGGGATTCCATCCCGTGTCCGTCTTTACATGCCGTACCGTCAGAAAAGGAGGCGGCAGCAGGGGGAAGTTCTCCCGCTCCACCCATGCCGTACCGGTATCTTTCGGCATCGCCAGGGAAAGCATGTTGCCGTATGTCCATGTTACCATGTATCCGTTTCCGCTCATATATCCGTTCTCTTTTCTGTCAGCTCCCAAAACCCTTGCTATCTCTCTGCCCACATTGGGCTTGTCAGTCACTATCGCTATCATATTCTTTTTCCTTTTGATGTTCCGTACCGTCAGGAACGGCACGGAACGTGAGTTATACTTATTGTTTCCCGGTCAAACTGCTGCCTCCTCCTTCTGACGGAGACCGTTTATTTCCATGACCGGCCTGCCGTTGCCGTCGGGTACCAGCTTCAGCGTGGCATCCATTGTCAGGCTGAGGACCGAAATATGGAGTTTCAGCGGAACGATGCCCGTTTCCTTTCCTTGCAGCAACAGTTCCATGTTGCCTTCCGCTTCCAGTTGTTTCTTACTGATACCTGCGGCCTTCAGACCGTCCCAGTCGATATCTTCCGTCTTATAAATATGACGGGTATTCTGATCCGTATTCATACGATTCGTTTTTTTTAGGTTTGTATGATTGATTCTGTTTCTCTCCGGGCAGGTCTATACTGCCTGCGATGCACCCTTCTTCTGCTCCTGCTGCTGTCCCTGTGCGGTCTCCGTCTGTGCGGCACGGCGGGAAGTGTCCCTGCGGATGTCCGGATTTTCCTGAAAATACTGCAACTGCCCGGAATAGGGATTGACTTTCAGGTAGGAACTGAAGGTCTGCCCGTTGTTTTTCAGCCCTTCGACAAGCAAAGTCTTGCCATCCTGGAGGTTCGCTTTTTCCTGTGCCGTGAACACGTGCCCGTAAACCTCCGCCGGAATACGCGGTGCCTGCTGCTCGTTGAATCCGTTCGGCGTGCGTGAATACATCGTCCTGCCGGTATTCATATCCAGCTTGACGAACGAGGAGAATTCCTCCCCGTTGCGCCCGATCATGTTTTCCAGATAGACCGGCTGTCCCTTGCGCAGGGTTTCCCTGTCTTCGGCAGTCAGCTGCACGTTGCAGATTTCCTTTGGAATATAAATCTCTCCGGTTTCCGGATTGTGCCGCGTGTAGTTCGGGCGCCCCGTAACCTTGTCTATCGTTACAAAGGACGAGAAGGTGTCATTCCTGTTCCTGAACTTCATGTCTTCCACCAGGATGGTATGTCCTTCGCTGAGCATTTTTATCTGGGTGGGCGAGAGAGGCACGCCTCCGATAGAACGTTCGTTGAAAATCTGGTTTTTCGGAAAGATGAATTCCAGTCCCCTGCGCTCGGCACTGTACTGGAGTGTGGCATCGAATTCCTTGCCCGCTTTGGAAGTCATGCCCTCCACTTTGACAGGCTGTCCCTCCTTCAGCAGCCTGATTTCCTCTGCGGTAAGTTTGACCCCGCTCACTTCCTGCGGGATGTAAACGTGCTCCTGACGGACGGCAACCAGCTCGTTGGTGCTCTTGTCGATGGAAATCAGACAGGGGGTATATTCACTGCCGCGCAGGTTGAGTTCCGCCACACGCCCCATGTTGCCGGTCTCACGCAGGTTCTTCTTGTCCTCCTCGTTAAAGTTAAACCCGAAATAAGGACGTTCCAACTGCGGTTCCTTGCGTATGCCGTGAATGGCCAGTCCCACCTGTCCGTCCTGTTGCGGGATGAGTGAGAGCCTTGCATCCAGTTTGGCTGTCAGCAAACCGGAAAGATGGATGGTCAGGGGCACCAGTTTGTTGGTCTTGTAGCCCTTCAGCATGGAATCAAGGAGTCCCTGCTGTTCCAGCGAAGCCTTTGAGATTCCGACCTTTTCCAACTCCTCCCAGTTGACCATGTTCTCATTATACCGGTAACGCGGTCCTTGCGACTCCTGCGCTGCCTGTTGAGCCTGAGGCTGCTGCTGTTGCTGTGCCGCCTGCTGTACTTCGCTCTGTTGCAGGGGTTCCTGCGGTTGTGTCTCTTTGTCTGCCATAGCTGTTGTTTCTTTTTGGTTTACACTTTGTTCCTTCTTGTTTTCTCTCGGACGGATTTCGTAGCGTTTGAGGAACTCTTTCACCGCATCCGTCTGCTTTCCCTCCGACAAATCCCTGATGGCCTGCTTGTTCACCTTGTAGTCGTGGTAGGTCATGCGGAGCAGGCGGAAATGGGTAGGTTCCTTGAGCTGGCTCCAAAAATTCTTGATGAAGTTTTCGAGAATACTCGAATTCTTGTCGAATTTCAGGAATGAGTTTTCATTCTTCTCGTCCGCCGGAACCGTCTTCGCTTTTCCGTCCTTGTCAATTTCACTGACAGCCTGTACTCCGAATTTCGGATCGTTCTTGTTATGAACCAGCATCAATTCTGTAATCTGTTCCACCGGGAGAGCATCACTTCCGGCCTTCGGCTTCCGAGTCCGTTTGGGCTTTTCGTTCGGGGTCTTTTCTTGTGCCATACCTTTTCTTTTAGGGGTTAATGAATTGCTTTGACGATTCAAAGGTATGGGGTATTTCCAAATAATATGCTGATTTTCAAAAAGGTGTCATCAGATGTCATCAAATGTCGTCAGATGTCATAAACATGACTGTTTCCAACGGCTAAACCGTGAACGGAGAAGAAGGAAGTGAATAAACGGAAAGAGAGAAGATACGTGAGGCAGAAGGGAAAAAGCCTGCGCATCCGACACCAGAAAAAGAGCAGGCGGGCAGGCAAGACAAAACCATGCAGAACAGAGGGAGCTGAAGCCCCCTGTCTTCTCATGCCTTCCGCTTTTTTACAGCAAGACTTTCATAAGACCTGTATTCCGGCTGGATATGTGGAATTTCATGGATTATGAAACACGGCCTCTTCAAGCAGCCCATATCCTTTATCCATGCGTCACGTCGGTCGCAGTTTGCCCCTGTAATCGTTTTTCAAATCGAATTTGTCTTGCCGCCGCATTCTTTTTCGTGAAAATTTTCCACGGCGAAGCCGCAAGGAAAATTTCCACGAAAAGATTCGGCAAATGCGGCCGGCAAGACAAATTCGATTTTCCTTTGATGAGGGGGAAAACTGTATCGCAAACAAACCTATCTGGAAATTCCGTGCAGGCTCATTCTCTTGTAAAGGGTCGGGCGGCTGATTCCCAACAAGGCCGCTGCCTGTGTCAGGTTTCCTTTAGAGATGGAAAGAGCCGTCTTGATCTGCTCTATGTTTCTTCTTTCATCTTTCTGCAAACACTTGTCTATCTTCTCTTTCCCCATGGGGTCAGAAACGGGCTCTCCCGTATATTGGAGCCGTAAGGAATTGGGGGTAATCAGTTTTCCTTTGCATATCAATACCGCCGCATGAATGACCTGCTTCAGTTCCCGTACATTTCCCGGCCAACTGTATCCCAGCAGCATCTTCTTTGCCGGTTCGTCAAAATCCAAGACCTCTTTCCGGAGCAACCCGCAAGATTGCTCCCGGAAAAAATCCGCCAAAGGCAGTATATCCTCCAGGCAATTATGCAATGCAGGTACGGTGATGGTAAAATCCTGAAAGCGATAAAGCAGATCCTTCCGGAAACGCTTTTCCGCAACAGCCTCCTGCAAATCCTCATTGGTGGCCGCAATGATGCGCACATCCATCAGCCTGTCCCGTTGTCCGCCTACCGGACGATACCGCCGTTCCTCCATGGCACGCAACAGCATCCGCTGCGTTTCTATCGAAAGGTTCTCCACCTCATCCATGAACAGGGTGCCTCCCTGCGCTTCCTGAAAATATCCTGCCTTTTCCTCTGTGGCTCCGGTAAACGCCCCCTTGACATGGCCGAAAAAGGCGGAAGGTGCCAGCTCTTTGGACAAACTGCCGCAATCGACCGTTACATACGGCTTGCCGGATCTGAGGCTCTGTCTGTGAATCTTTTTTGCCAGGTGTTCCTTTCCTGTTCCGGTGCTTCCCAATATCAGTACCGTCATATCCGTCGGCGCTACCATGTGAATGTACCGGTTCAACTCGCAAAAAGGGGGGCTTTTGCGTTCATAGATTACCTTGGTGAAAGCCTCGTTCACCGTCCTTATTTTTTTGATGACGGGCAGCAGTCTGGTTTCAACCAGCGGTTTGAGGATATAATCTTCCGCACCCAGCTTCATGGTATGAACCGCAGAATGTATCTCTTCATAATTAGTCATCATGATGAACGGATGCATATAGCCGTTCTCCCTCATCCACTGCAACAGCGTGGTACTTTCCCCGTCAGGCAATCTTAAATCCGCCAATACGATGTCATCCTCACGGACGGATGTCCCAATGATCTTCTTAGCCTGTGCCAGCCTGTAAGTCCTTACAGTATCCAAATCCGCCTTCTGCAAAAAATTGCAGATATAATTACAGAACAAGACATTGTCCTCAACAACAATTACTCTCATAAGCCTTCTTAGCCTGTTGTGCCAAACATATTATTTCTTTTCCTTTATCCAATACCTGCTGTACAGTCCGCCCGAACTCGTCCACAGAAAACTCTCCCGAATCCTGAATCAGTGCGAACAACTCACGCAGCGGCTTGCCGGCATGAATGATCTCCCATGAGCCTGTCAGATGATGTATCCATTCTTTCAGTGCCTCATGATCATTCTTTTCTGCACATTCAGCCATAGCCTCCATATCCTTCCTTGTCTCCCGAATCAGGGTATCCAGCATCTTCCTCCTGTTCCCATATTTCAGCAGGGCATCGAGGTCTATCTGTTCAGACTGCCTTTCACTTCCCAGACATTCCGTACATACCTGCAAAAGTTCTTCGGCGGAAAACGGCTTTTTCAAACAGCCCGAAAACCCTGCCGCATACAAATCTCCCGTATCGCAGTTTCCCGATGCGGTACTCGCGATAACCGGAATGCTCCGTGAGTTTCCCACATTGGCCATGCGCAGGAGATTCAACACCTCGAATCCGTTTGTCCGGGGCATTTTCAAATCCGTAATCAAAAGGTCATAACTACGGCTGCGGACATGCTCCATCAGATCACGCGTGTTCTCACATACCGTGCAAGCCACCCCGTGATACGCAAACATTTCCCTGATTGCCGCCAGCAAAACGGTGTCATTGTCCAATACCAGTACCGTATAGGACTGTACGGAAATCCGGCTCCTGCCGCTCTCCGCCATCGCTTCCTCTGCCACAGCCAAAGGAAGACAGACAGTGAACCGGCTGCCCACCCCTTTCCAGCTTGCCACTTCAATCCTGCCGTCCAACAATCCGACCAGACCTTTTACTATTGAAAGTCCCAGTCCGACCCCTTCTTCCGCAATCGCATTGGGAAGCCTCTCGAATGCAGTGAAAATGCGTGTCTGCTCCTCATCGTCCATTCCGGTGCCGGTATCTTCCACGATAAGCGTCAATATGCCCTGGTCAAATTGTGTGCGAACCGTTACACTTCCCCGCTCCGTAAACTTGATTGCATTGGACAACAAGTTGCTTCCTATCTGTATTATCCTGTCCCTATCTCCTATAACAACCGCATCTCCGGCACTCAGTACGTTCAGCAAAAGGTTTTTTCCTGCTGCCAGCGGCATAAAATCCGTTTCCAAAATCTCGGTGACGGAACATAACCTGAACGGGACAGGAACGGCCTTTTCCCCGCCACTTTCCAACCGGAAAAATCCCAACAGGGAATTCAGCATGGAAGACATGTGTCCCGCCACCTGCCGTATGTTCCGGCTGTATTCCCTGCACTTCGACACTTCTCTTTCTGTGGAAAGCAATTCCGCATAGCTGCTGATAGAAGCAAGCGGCGCACGCAAGTCATGGGTTACGGCCAGCATGATTTTCTTTCTTGCCTCAATCAGTTCCTCGTTTTCAAGAACGGTCTGCTCCAACTGACGGACTGTGCCTTCCAGCCTTTTTTTATAACGGTTTATACGCATCATGTCCCGGTGTATCACCATATAGGACCATATCAGCAGCAAAACCATGAATGCCGTCAGACCGATGACCGTGGCAAATGACCGTTTCCCGGCTTCCGCAACTTCTTCTTCCTGTCTCTTCAATTCCGCTTGTACCGTTCCATCCATATCCTCAATCATCTGCCGCAACTGCACGTTCAGCCTTCTGTTCATCCCATCCAAGCTGTCCGTCCGTTCTGCCAGCTTCCGGGCATACGCCTGCTGTCTGCCAACCACGCTCCGATTAAGCTCATGAAGCATGGAGGCGGCAGAAGGAGAATCCGCCCTGTGGCGTTTTGCGAACAACCTCTTCAGGAATCCCCCTTTTGGGGCATTTTCCCGTTCACTCTGTCTGGCAATGGCCGGAATCTGCGCTGCAATTTCCCGGTCGGCTTCCTCCTGCCTGTGTACCCAATATATGATTTCCCGCATATACCGCTCCTTGGCTCTCCACAAATTACGGATGCTGTCTGTATGTGAGCCGGAAGAGGAGTACCTCAAGCTACACAACAGGCTGTCAATGTGCCGTCTCCGTTTCTGAAATAATAAAAAATCCTGCTCACTCCACTCCATAAAGGTTTCACAGAAGAAAGAAAGCCTGAGCATTTTCACGTATATATCATTTATCTCATGCTTTTTCCGGTTAATCATCCGTACTTCCATTTCCCTGGCCTTAGTCTCTTTCCATTCGCAGATGCCAACGTAAGCAATACCACTTATGACTACAATCTTGGCCATATATCCTACCGCTATTTTGGCAAGAAGCGGTTGCAGGCGCAAAGATTTCAACAATTTATTCCTACTTTCCAATTATCTACTTTTTAATTCATTATATTCTATTAAAATTTTTTGCAAAATAAACCGACCAGTCGGTTTATTTTGCAAAGATAAGCCTTTTCCAAGAATAATGAAAAAAAACAGGTTCCAGCAAGTAAAGTTTTATCATTTATCAGTCTAAAAGACAACGGAATGAACTGAAAGGGAAGAAAAGGAAAGGAATGCAGACCTAAATTTCCGAGAACATCCTCAAGAAAGTCTTACCAATAGAAGTGTTCAATGCCTGTCTGCTGAACGCCTTGGCATCCTTCAAACTTATTTTATGATCATAAGCCACATTGGAAAGAAAGTCCTGTTCCCGGACAAGGAGTTGCTGATACATTTGTGGAAATTCGTCCATATATTCATGGGCGGAGGAAACAAACTGCATATAACACACCAGGAGATTGCCATTCAGATGTTTTGGAAAACTGTTTATCACCCGTTCTATCGGATTCCTGTATTGCCTTAAAAACTCATTCCAATCCTTGTCAGCCAAGGAATACATTTCACAAGAAATCTGCGAGTCGGGGAAAAAACGCATTCTGACAACCGCATCAATCAGTTTCTTTTTGGAAGGAAAGTAGTGTATGACAGCCCCTTTGGATTTATGCACGGCGACAGCCACATCGCAGAATGAGGTCTGCTTCATCCCTTTTGTGATGAATAACCTGTATGCCTCCTCTATAATCCGCTGTTTCAAATTCGGGTCCATCCTACTGCCTATATTATAAAAAATAGCACAGATGCAATCAACACCCCAACGCGGTAGTGGAATACCTAGAGATGATGCTGACGCACCTGTGCTATATATTTTAATATAGCGCAAGCCGTCATATTCCATCTTATCTCTTTGAAATTTTCCACTTTTCGTTTGGAAGATGATATATGATACTATACTATGTCGTTTTAACAGCGCAAAAATACGTTATTTATCGTTTATTTCCAAATTTATACGACACTTAATAGCACTGTTCCATAAGAAAAGCGTCCACTTTCAGGGACAAGCAGCAGTATTTTTTCACCGGATTTGAGTTTACGGGTAGAACAGAACTCATCCAAGGCAGCCAGTATCGCTGACGATCCGATATTTCCCACCCAAGTAAGATTGGTAAACCACTCTCGTTTGTACAATTCAAAACTCTCGTCTTTCATCGCTTCAATGAGATTACCATAAATAACCATTGACGAAGAGTGAGGTATTACATAATCCACATCGTCAGGAGTCATGCCATGTTTATTCAGACATGATTTAATATGTCTAATCCATAACGGCATCAACTTCGCCCCTAAAAGTTTAATGTCCTGTTTAATAACCATAAGGGACTCATCGACCAATTCCTGACTTTCAAAAGATTTCCAGCTTTTCAGTTCACCGTCCTCCCTCCGGACAGCTCCGGCAAACATACAGGTAGGGGTTTCATTGGCATATGAATCCATTTCTATCCATTCAATCTTTAAAGATACGCCCTTTTCTCCCGGATGATTTTCCAATAATGCACAACTCGCACCATCGCTTAACATAAAGCGCAGGAAGTCCTTTTCCAAAGCCATATATGGATTGGTACCCAAATTGCAGCATCTTTCATATTCGATATCGAAGTTTTTGGATAAAAGCATTGCTGACACCAATTCAGATGTGCTGCATATTGCATTCTGTTTTTCTGATGCGGCTATGCTCAAATAAGCTATTTTCAGCGCTTGCAGACAAGACAAACAAACTCCAGCAGAAGAGAATATTTCAACAGGTTCTTCCCAAAGCCCATGTACCATAGACGCATGAGAAGGCAGGATCTGATCAGGGGTCGCAGTAGCACAAGCAAGCAACTCAATGTCCTTTTGGCTCTTATTGGTCAATGCCAGCAACTTACGTATAGCCAGCATCGCCATTTCTGCATTTGTATGTGTGATTTCTTGATTTTTGTTTAAGGCATAGTATCGCCGTTTAATTCCATTTTGCTTTAAAACTATCCGTTGCACTTTGGAATGTTTTCCAGAAATGAGTCCCAAGAACTCTTCCATTTCATCATTGGAAACAGGAGAGTTCGGAAAGAAGCTTGCAAGCCCAGTAATAAAAACATCTTTCTTCATTAGTTCAATTTTTAATTAGTTCATATTGATTATAAAGAACTACTTTCAGTTCTTCTATTCGCAATCCATTCACCAATGCATCCTGAAAACATTTTCCAAACAGCAGGATTCGAAATGTCAAAGCCAATGTAGAAGGATTAACATCGGATCTTATTTCTTTTGTTTCAACAGCCTTCACAAATATTCTTTCCCATAATTTAATCTCCTTATTTGTTATTTCGTTGAAAGCCTCGTTAAATCCCGGATAGAAATATTCTGCCTGCAAAATCAAGTTAAGATATGCACGTGTAATATTGGTCTTCTCTTTTTCTATGAGATAGATCCTCATTGCATTCATCGTTTCCTCCACCTTCTTTATGTAATAATCAATAAATTCAAGCAGAGAGGTGTGAGAAATGTCCTTGAACTTATTTTTGGCATCTTGTTTGTGAAAAATGTAAAAATCAATCACATCAATAAACAGTTCCTGCTTGCTTGGATAATGATATGACATACATCCTCTTGATAAATTCAGACTTTTTTCTATCTCCTTCAGGGGAACCGTGTTGTAATCTTTTGTCAGAAACTGTTTGTATGCAGCTTCCCTGATTAATCTTTTTGTTTCTGAGCCTTTTACTCCTTTCATAACCTTGTTTTTTAGTATCATACAAAAGTAGGTCTTTTGAGTGAAAACACGTTCATTTTTAGTATAATTAAATATGTCCTACCCAATTACCATTAAATCATTTATGACCATACATACCAGTTTATGAAATAAATGCCAACGATGCCTTTTTCTTTTTTTTTCTTATACATATATTATTTTTTGCCTATATTTGTCTTCAAATAAGCCGATTAGTCGGTTTGTTCGGCATAGAGGAACCCAAACAGAAAGTGGAATTTCAAAACAGAGATGTTCCTCTATGTCTTTGTTATTCCATCTTCCGGCAACCGGATTCTATCCCTGTTCCGCCATATCCCTAAAAAAATACCGACCGGATGGTATTTTTTTACGGCAAAAGTATAAATATATACCATAAAAACAAAGGGAAAGGCCAATTATGCATTCTATCGGCAAAGAAATGCCTATGAAATATACATAATCCGCTTTTCCCTATGAGAAACATTATGTTACCGGCTTATCTTGAAGGCATCTTCATCTTAACCTGCACCCCCTGTGAGTTTAAAACACGAACCGGTGTCTTTTCTCCGGCTTTCAAATAGAACAGAAGATAATCCTTCGCACGCTGGGACTCGAAGAAACCTTTTTCGCGATACTCGGCAATCCACCTCTGAATCATCGGAATCTGCCAACGGTTCATCAAAATATAGTAGCCGAAATAATACTCCAAATCGCTCAGGAAAATATTGAGTTTCAGGTAATCCCACCAGAACTGTTCTTTCTTTTTGCTTTTGGCATTGAGTATGATAACCTGATGTTCATAAGTGTCACGAGGATTTTCCCAATCCTGTTGCGAAACAAATACATCGGGAACCACATTATCGGCATGATCCTTTGCCGGAATAAAGGGAGATAAGGATTCTATTGAATCCTTTATCTTTCCATATAAGGACGGTTCGTACTCCTTGTTGTACAGCATAACATCCCGCAAACGGGTGGAAGTGAGATGGGTTACCACGGAACGTCCTACCACACAATGATCCGGAACAGTCATTACCGATGCCAGACGTTTCATAAATCTGATTTCCGCTTTTGCCTGTTCTTCCTTATCCGGTCTCTTGAAAGGATAATCTGACCAGGCAATCTTCCGCATCCCCAGATGCAGGTCTGTAAGCTGCAACCCCGCATACGCACAGAAAATGGAAGCACGAATTATCTTGAAGATAGGGGTACGGTCACCCTCGTGGGCCACGTAAGGCAGGTCTTCCACGCCAAAAAGCATTTCATTTTCCGCTATCAAATCGGCAGAGACCGTCTTGCCTTCTTCCAAGCGTCCCTTAATCTTGAAGTTACGCTTTTGGTATCCCCAAGTGTGAACAGGTCGCGTAGCTATCAGTGCCACACAATAATTGCCGTTTTGCGGCGTGAAATCTACATTTTGCGGTGTTGCATTGAGCATCAACTCGTTCAGCAACTTAATCTTTTGGATATAGTCCATAAATCAACAGGTTTTAAGTGAAACATTTTGTTAACAGTGCAAATGTAGGCATCAAGTTTCGTACCGGAGTTCCGTTTTTCGCCGAAAATCACTGCAGGGTCAACCAATTATTCAATATTTATTCTGTTCTCGATTCTCAGTATATAGTTTGTTTCCAAGAAAAAGCGTTCCATACGTACTGCCTGACCGGTTCTGAACAAAGGTTTTTCGCTATTGGCTATGTAGGCTTTTTTTATGGGAAAATTCCGTGCCTCTTCCTGTTGTTCAAAATAACCAATGGTAGAACGCAACTGCTGTTCGCCGTCTTTTATCCATTGATTACCCTTGCCTTTTCTTTGCTTCAACTCTACAAATATAATCGTATCTCTATAAAACAGGCAGCCGTCGCAGCGGTTGTCCATACTCCCGTCCGCCCTGCGCAGTTCAATGCAATGGTCAACCGGTACGAAATTCACCTTTACCTGAGGATAATTGTCCACTGCCGCAATCCAATCCTGCCCCTGTCTTTCTGCAATATATGCTTTTTCAGCGGCAGGAGCCGGACGGTCGCATATACCGAATTTGCGTCTGTTTGATGATGATATATGTCGTGTCGGGAAGAAGTCAATCATAATTCCTGTTGTATTTCCAATAAATCGGCAAAATCTTCGTTTGTTCTCTCCAGCATCCTGTTGAGGAAGTTCTCATCGGAAGGAAGCCCATGATATGTGTCCAGTACTGTTACCGTCCCTTCTATCTCGTTGAACTCGTAAATAGCGATTTCGTCAGGGTGTATGGCAGCTTCTATGGGATAAATAGCATTTATCCTTTCTTGTACCTCACAGGAAAGATTACCTACAGCCAACAGCATACCGGCTTTGACAGCGACGGTCAGGCTATTAATAAGGTATGGGCTATGTGTTGTAACTACCAAACGGTTTGTTTCCAAAGCATTGTTAAAAGCCAGCAACTGTTTCATTATCATCCATTGCGATTCCGGATAAAGGTTTTGTTCCGGTTCTTCTACAATGTTGACAAATGCCGATTTGTTGAATCTGGCAGAAACGGCTGAAAGGGCAATCCTCCGTTGCTCGTCCGTAAGGTTCGGTATGTTCCATATATTCGCAACTTCCGCTTCGAAGCGTTTCGCTTCATCGCTGCTCATCTTCTGGGCACTATTCGCCTGACTTTTTACAGATTCGGACAAATGTAAAGAAACCAAATAAAGCGGTACGATGGATTGGAATCCGCTGGACGCTTCCATCAACTTCACCTTATAGTCCTCACCTTTGACATAAACAATGTCATTTTGTTTGTTATATTCCAGTTGCGCATGATTGATAGGCAGTTCCAGACTACTCTTAATGCGTTGTTTGGCTTTGTCATATTCCGTAAGAAAACCTAGCAAGGCATCCGGCAAATCCTTAATCAGATCCGGTTTGTTGACCATGCTGATGAAATTCCGTTCGGCAGGAACGTACATGATTTGAGGAAGGGCATAGCTGTCCAATGCATTCTCATTCTTTTCTATGACAAGTTCGCCTTGCTTCGTGTAGGTAAACTTGTAGGAATCCCCTTCGTAGAAAATCTCAGTCTGTTCCTTTATGAAATAATTGGAAATACGATGGTAACCGCAATACTTGTTCTTGAACTTGGCGGCGGTAAATTCTTTCTCCTTGAAATCACCCCGTGTCAAGACCTTCTCCATCCATGTAAAGGTGGAAACCAGTTTGGCAACCGTACTTTTACCGCTACCCTGGTTACCCGTAAAAACGGTTACTTTCTTTATATCTATCCATCCGTCCGTTACAGATGCTGTTTCTTTCAACGGACCGAAGTTTTTAATCTTGATTCTACTCATATATTTATTGTATAGACCTGTTACAAAGATAGTGTTTCTAAATGAGACGACCTAATGAATGTTGTGTTTCATTTGCTGTGAACATAGAGGTCTTCCCAATTCTTTGTTTTTCCAATTTTTAACCTGTATGTTTTATGATGGTTTTCTAATAGTCAGAAGTGTCAATCTGATATCCGAATGTGTATCAGTCGGCATTGAACGGACGGATTTCGGAAAGATTTTCATTGCCGCTGTCAATAAAGCGGTCGAGCACCTTAATCATGACAACAGGTATATTCTGCTTCCATAGTATCTGTGCGTCCAGCTCTGTACAAACCAATGCCATCTGTTTCAATTCTTTTTCCAAGTATGCTCCCGAACTGATATATTCATTCAGAAGAGGTTCGTTTTCGGATAATTTGATTACAGAGGCATATAACTTGTATTGTTTATTGATACATTTCAAATGAAACTTATCCTTTAGTGTGGAAGGCGGATCAAGTAATTTCAGTTTGGGCAGGTCTGACTTGTTGAGAATAATCACAGTATTTGTAAATTCGACTGTATGATCTCCAGGCAGACTATACAACAATCTGTTGTCAGGGGATTTGAACTTATACTCGTTTTCCTTCCGTAAATTCTGAGGATAAGCATTGTACCAGTTGAAATGGAATCCGATGATTATCTGTTTGTCGGTCAATCTTAAAGTCTGGAAGGCCTTGTCAAGATTCTCCGGAAAAACCCTATATTCACTTTTAGGCTGATACTGGAAGCTTCGGAGCCAGCAGTTTTTGAAAGAGTATAGTGTAGCAGCACTGAAAGACTCCTTAAAATTGACATATCCTATTGTTTTATCCGTACAGAATGCCTCTGCCGGCATCAGCTGACGTATTCTTCCGACACAATCGAACTTGTTACAGTTTTTGTGCTCATCATCAGTTATGACAGATACTTCTGTAATCCACTTCATTTCTCTGCCAATACTATCTGATGCTATTTGGTAAAAATCCTGAATTTCATCTTCAGACAGCTGTTGAGTAACTTTTTGATGTTGTATTGCTGAAGTAAGCGAATTGGAAAGGGACTCCAGTGCATTCTTCAGCTTATGTTTAGTCCTGTATATGCGCGACTGATCCAATGGCAGTATTGTTGTGATGTCTTCCAATGGAATGGAATTCTGCTCAATCTGTTTCAGGATAATAGGAACATTTTCCAGCCATTCGTTCTTTTCGGACAAGGGTTCAGGAAGAGCCGGCAGTGAATAAAAATCCTCGTAAACATAGGTACGGTTAAGTGTTGCCAGACGTAACATTAGGATATACAAGTATTTCTGTATCCAGCCATTGATGATGCTATTGTTGCGTACGCCAGCCTGAAGACCAAAAAATGGATATTTTTGCTCGTATCTGTACATTGAATCGGGGCTGAATGAGAGCAAGTTCATATACAGTGGAATAATTTCAGCCAGCGATCCTGGAATCAGAACATAATGAGGTGGTTGGCTATTAGTGTAATACAATATTTGATTTAAAAGTTCGTGCTCCTTTCTAAACAGCAAAAGTCCCCCCAATGCGATATGGAACTCCTTAAATTCTTTCCGCTCTTTTTGCCTTAGCTCAACCATTTTACTATCGGCAACAGCTTGTCCAGATGAGGTATAGGAGACATATATGCGCTCGTTAAGTTGGAAATCTGCAAGGTGAAGAAGCAGAAGAGAATTGGCTGCATTCCAATATTTGATAATCCATTCACTGCGTTTGTAAAACAATTGCTGGTTCAAACAAGTCCAGATTGTACGGTAGGTATTCTGATGCATTATGGTAAACTGCACTCCATCAAGCATTACATTGACTATGTCATTGCCGTTTTTGATGGAAACCGCCTCCTTTTGTTGCATACACAGCTGTTCATTGATAGAGATAATGCCTTCGTATAACTCCGGCGGATATTCCATTACCGTCCATTGTCTTCCTTCACGTAAAGACATGGTCCAATTATACAATTCTTGAAAACAATCGCGCAATACATCCACGTTGTTCTGTTTGAGCATGGCAATAAAAAGTTCGAACCATGCCTTTCTGGTATTTCGTGGAATATCGTTCCTCTTGATTAGATGCTTTTGCAGTTTTTCAGGCACATTATAAATATAGATAAGCCTGAAAATCATAAATATACTGAATGTCAGCAGTACACAGAATATTGTCGCGAGAATAATGGCAGAATAATCTATGTACTTTGTAAGAACTCCGAAATCAAAATAGTTAGGTGGAGCGACCAATTGATAGAACAGTAAAAATATGGTAATAGCGAGCAGGCCAAGAAAATGCTTTGTGCTTCTTTCGTTCATAAAGAGTTGTATCAGGCGGGTAGATTCATACTTATCGTCTATCCGCTGAATAACTCCAATTAACAAGGGAACGGCAATGCCCAGTATGGCTGCCGTTATAGGTATAATAATTTCTTTAGAAAAAATGTCCATAATATAAAAAATGTTCAATAGTTGCTATGGTACTGGAGGAAACTTTATGCGTCCTTCTTTATCGATGGTACAAGATAAGGCTTCCCCTTGAATTTTTTTAGCTATACGGTTATAATTTGTTGCTGTTCGTGTTTTTAAATCTACCATTTCTTTCCAATCAAAGGTATGCTCTATATTAAAAACATTCTGTTCATTTGCTGAAGTAAATCGCATGGATGATTTTACATGGATATTACCCTCTTGAGACCGGACATTCCAGTTAAATCTGGGATGATATTGTAATTTTGCAGCGAGGCATAATCTTTCGACTGTTGCCTGAATTATACCTTTAGTCGTGTTTAAATCTTTCAGACTTTGGGAGTAATACCATTTGAATTCATCATAGATTTGGTAATCCAAGGGATTCTCAAAAGGTTGGAACAACTGGTAAATTTTGCTCAAAAATGATGAATCATAGTCATGTAAAAATGCCGGAACCTCCTGATCCATTAAAACACGGCAGCCTTTGGCCCCAGCCTGTTCCAATTTGACAGCCTTACTTACAGCATTTCCTAGCAACATTTGTCCCAAATTAGTGTTATTATCTTCAATGATATCTCCGTATGCAATACCACCACGACATAGAATACCATTCTGCAAACAATCCCACATAATAGTATGACATGAAAGTATGACATCTTTCATGTTTTCAGACCAGACGAAAGCGCAATCAGACAACTGAGTGAAATTTACTTTAGGGTACTTATTCTGGCAGTCTGTTAAGATTTTACGAAATAGAATCAGTATATTGGCTGCAAATTCCTGATTTCCTAAAGTCTGAAAATATTTAGAGACTTGCCAGATGTTAAAATCGTCTTTTGTAAGCTGAATTTTATCTTGAGTTAATGCTGTAAACCCTAACATATCTACATAGAAGACAAAACCTTTGAGATTTTTCAAATCTATCATAATATATCGTTTTATACAAAGATAGTTTTTCAAATTTAAATGTGGAAATACTTTTGAAGTCGGTAAAGTATTTCCACATAGATTTAATAGTAACACTCTACAAGGAGGTTAGTGTTTTTATCCATGCAGATTTACAAAGTTAAGATTTGTTGAACGTTAGATTTGAATAACGAATCTTCATTATATGGGAATACCTGTGTTGTAAAAATGACTGGGGGAATATTTGCAATATCTCCAATATAATTGAGGAAGATATGTAAATGAATATCATAAGCATACACAGTCTGTCCGACTAATTGTGGGAGTATAGCAGAATCGAATGATGGTGTCATTCTGATAGTAAGGTCTGTTTTAGGTCTACCTCCATCATAAATCGTTTGCATGTCAGAGTAGCTGGTGTTCCATACAAGGTCTTCGTTATAAGTTTGCACATTAGAATAGAGATTCTGTATCGCTGCAAGAATACAAGTATCAATTGTATCTGGGGTATTCTTGTTGTATGTTATTGTAAAAGGACGAGTATATACTATTGTTCCTCCACAATCACATAAATGATGTTTGAATCTAAATCTAATTACTCTTGCCACTTTCCAATCTGGAATAGGAAGCATTACTAATTGAACATTTGGTGTTGACATAATTTTTTTATATTAAAAAATAAATGATATTAGAACTTAATGGGACACAAACAGTGAAATTATTTAAATTAGACATCTCAGTCCTTATAAATAATCCACGTACCATTTATCCTCGCTTAAGAATCTTCTTTTTTTACTATCTATCAAGTACTTGTTGTTTTTTTTGACAACAACATATTGTAGATATTCGTCATCAGTTCGTGTTGTCACAATAAATCTATTTTTCCTGCTTTCTTGTATATCTATTATTTTTTCCTTATTCGGATCATAGTCATAACTTCCTTCAAGTCCCCATGACAAAGCATTCGGGCGACTCATTTTTCGTTCCTTGTCTGTACAATATTTACTAATGATAGAAGCAACCATTTGCTTTATCTTATGCTCTGTTTCGTCCAATTCTAACTGGTCTTCGTCAAACTTGTTACAATATTTCTCCCATTTATTCATTTCTGAAATAAAATTTAGGACTAGTTCTTCAATTGTTTTTTTAGTAATATCATCCATAATTAATTCGTATTTTAATGGGTATTTTTAAATCGTTTTGTTACTGTATCTCCGTTAGGAGTTGTGTATGAATATATAATATAAGTGGGTCTTGTTCCTCCTTTCCCATATTTCAATTGAATTGAGATATCAACACTACCATATGTTTTAACAGCATCTGCAATTTTTGCTTCAAAAGCCTTAAACTGACCTCTATTTATATGTGAATCTTGAGGGAAGACATTGTCAACATCACCAGACCCTCCTAAACGCTTTGCAATAATATGACCGGCATCATCTGTATCTAAACCTAATCCACGGGCTTGTGCTATTGATTTCTTGTTTGTTTTTGTGCCAGTTCCTAAATCGCTACTGGTTATTGTAGCCTTTGCTGTTAATATTTCGTTTTGTAAACCACGTGTATAAATAGGTATAACAATCCATCCTAGAATATCAAATATAAAATTAGGATTATCTACATAGCCATAAATAGTGGGATTGTTTCCTACCAATCTAATAGGGTCTTGTGAAATATATCCTCCTAAATTAGGTAAATAATATCTGAATCTATTATAATACAGCCCTGTTTCTTTGTCCGCATATTGCCCCTGAAACCTGAACGGACAATCGAACTCCGTTCCCTTGTCAACGGCAAGCACTTTCCCGTAAATGTCCAGCGTGCAATCCCAAGTCTTGTTTCCCTGCCCGTCATACATCTGGATGGGGGTGCCCAAGTAGTCGGCCACGATGGAATACTGTTTATCGCCTTGAATCTTTGCCGTTGGCACAAACGTGCCCGCCTCGAACACCCAGGTGGTAACATCTTCCGCCGGTTCTTTTGGAGGGATGTTTCCCTCTTCTTCCGATTGCAAGCCGATGGCTTTATAGCTCCACTCATGTATAGGCACGTTTCCGTTCCATACCCAGCGTGTGATCTTGCCGAAATACCGCTTGGCAGTACGGCGTCCCAACGCATCGTAACGGAACTCTACCGGTCTTCCGTCCGGACGTATGACATTCTTTAGCATACCATTGGAAGCCCACTCGTAGAGCCATCCCGTTCCCGTTGCCAGACAGCGGATGCCACGTTCCTTCTCCATGCGCTTCCGGTCATATCTTACGCCCGTTTCCTGCAACTGTTTGAACTCGCGGAAAATGAGGTTCCCCTCATCATCGTAGTGATAGAAACAATCCGGGTCCTCCAAAAGTTTTCCACCGGCACCGTATTTGCGGTCCTTTCTGTCCGGAGTCCCGAAGAGGTTACCCACGAAGTCCGGCACGCGGTAAATCACGTCCGTTTCCGAGCCTTGGGTGGTTTCCTGCCGGATGAGGAAGTCGAAACGGTCGTAATCGTAGCGCATGACCGTTCCGGTCAGCTCGTTCTCCTTGGAAAGCAGGCGGTTGGCAATGCCCCACTCATAGCGGTACGCTCCACGTTCGATGCCGCCCGACCGTACCGACTTGCGCACCTCGCGCCCGAAACGGTCGCGCTCGGTGCTGACGGTTACGCCACCGGAGAAGGTGCGCTGCACCTCCAGCCCCGTGTTGTCACGCACCCATGATGCCTGCCAGCTCTCGCCTGCCTGCATGGTCTGCAGGTTGCCTTCCCGGTCATAGGTATGACGGATGTCCGCTCCCAGACTGCTGGTGATACGAGTACAGTTGCCTTCGCCGTCATAAGTCCGGCTGACGATGTGTTCTCCCTGTTTTTCCTCAATAATCTGTCCCGTCTTCCTGTCACGGGTGAACTCCAGCAGGTTCTCGCTGTTCTTCGCCTTGACGAGCATGCCGTCCTTGTCATACGTGTAGAGGGAGACCTCCCCGTCATACTGTTCCTCCTTCAGGATATTGTCCAGTCCGTCGTAGAAGTATTCCGTCCATTTTCCTCCGGGACGGTTCACACGGGTAACACGACCCACACCGTCGCGCTCGTACTCACGCCGCAGACCGTCGAAGCCGGTTTCCGCAACGACCTGTCCCAGCCCGTCCAGCTCGAAGAAATAGTTGTCGCCCGCCTCATTGCCGATGCGCCGGAGCTGCAGCTCGCTGTTGTAGCCGAATGTAATCCAGTGTCTGTCCTGCTCGCGGCTTTTCAACACCCCCAGCGCCCCATAGGTGAACTTGACTTCGCGGATGTTGTCGCTGGCATGTACCATGTTCCCCATGGCATCGTACTCAAACCGGTGCACGTTGCCGTCCGGCTCTTCCAGCCGTATCAGGTTGTCCGCCCGGTCGTAGGCATAACGGGTAACGTTGCCTTTCACATCCACCGCCTGTACAAGCCTTCCCCTGCCGTCGTACTCCCACCGGCGGAACAGTCCGTTGGGGAACTGCAGCAGTTCCAGATCGTACCTGTCGTTGAACGTGAGCGTGTAAACCCGTCCCTGTCCGTCCGTTATGGTACGCAATACGCCTCCATCGTAGGCATATTTCACAGTCTCTCCGCCCGGTGTGGTCCGGCTGACGACGCGGTCCTGTCCGTCATAGTCCCATGAAAGCCTCTTTCCACCCGGAGTGTAGAGCGAGACGAGATTGCGGTTGTTGTCATAGTCCAGGAAGGTGTCCTCCCCGTTCTCGTCCGTTATCCGGACCGGCTGGCCGAACTCGTTGTAGGCGGTCTTACGGGTATAGCCTTCGGGATTGACCGTGACCTCCAGCTCCTGAAAGCTGTTGTATTGGCGGCGGGTGATTCCCCCGTTGGCATCCACTATCTTATAGATGAGTTTGTCCTCACCGTAATAATATTCGGTTTCGGCATTTTCCCCGTTACGGATATGGGTATATCCCTTGCCGTAACGGATGAAATATTCCATCACGCCTCCATCGCCCCATGTATGCACACAGCGGGCATTCTCCCCCTTACCTTCATATTCCCAATGGAAGGACATATCCCCTTGGTTGGTAAGCTGTACCAGCAGATGCCCGCCGGAATAGACGAAATGCTTGCTGACATCCAGCGCATCCAGCGTTTCCACCATGTCGCCCCGGTCATCGTAACGGTAACGGACCAGCTTCACCTCCTCGCCATCCTGATTCACGGAAACGCAGAGTACCCGTCCCGACTCGTCGGTTTCCACTTTCAGGAATTCTCCCCGTGAGGATATGATACCTGCCAGCCTTCCCCCCGAAGCGTATTCGAAGCGGAGCCGGAATCCGTCCTTCGTGGAAATGCCCGACACCATGCGGTAGCCGGAGCGGTTTTCGGGACCGTCAAAACGGTATTGCAATCCCCGGATGTCCGTAAGCAGGTAGCCCCGGCCGTCGAGTGTCCATGCCAGCTGCTCCCTGCGGTCAAAATGGGATTCTCCAAGTTTCAGCGCGGGCAGGAAAGACTCCCGTCCGTCAGCATGGCGGAATGCGAACGCCCCTTCCTCCAGCTGCCGTATTCCCAGATTGTAACTGTGGTGCCAGTTGTATCCCAACGGACCGTCCACGGCGGCATCACTGTAATAGGTACGTTCCCATACGACGGGAATCGGACCCGGAAGCTCGAAATCCACATTGGTGTGATAGACCCTGCCCGTAGCAGCGTCCACCGGCTCGCCGAAAGTCTTGCACTTGATGGGCTGGAGAATGTCCGCCAGCCTGTTCATGCCTTTTTTCCTCAGCCTGTCGATTAGGTTTTGGAAGCGGTCGCCTATCTTCTTCCACATCTTGCCCAAGCCTTTCAGTCCGAACTTCATCGCCAGCGCAAATACATCAATGGTAGGCGGTCCGCCCACAAGCACGGGATTTCCTACGGATGTGATGGTGGAGAGCATGGAAGTGGGGGCAAGCAGGGCCTTGCTCACCTTCCTGGGCTTCCCCTTGCGGGGAATCGTCGGTATTCCCACAATGTTGCATGAGAGTGCCGGATGTGTGAGAGAGGAACAGGGCGCACCGTCCGCTAGGACAGTGGAACTGCCCATCCACATCTCGGACTCGGACATACCACTGACCAACGGGGCCGGATGCAATACAAATGCCGGCAGATGCACGATGCCGATACCTGCCTGCGCAATCCACTGGTTATGCACCTTGACCGATGGAGCCATGCTCTTGAGGATGTTGCACGCCACTCCGGCCACTCCATCAGCCGCAGGCGGCATGGCAGCCGCCATGCCGGCCATGAGGTCTGCCATGAGGTCGTACACCTTGCCTACATGAGGCACAGGCATGATGGGAGAGGGAGGGGTAACGGTAGGATGCATATCTATCCCGATGGACAGGTCGCCGAACTTGGCGACAGGCATACCCGGCATGGAAGGAAGGATTCCGCCCAGACCCGCCTGAATCTCGTCCAAAGCCGCCTTGGAGGCTGAAAAAAGGTCGGCAAAGCCCCGTCTGACGCTGCTGCTACCGGCGGCGTCAGCTATATTCTTGAACACATCCGGCATAATGAAACTTTTTGATTCTTGTTTTTAAACCGATTGGTCGGTCTGTTTTTTGCAAATGTATCATTTAAAATCAAAAAAGAAAAACATTCTCCTACTATTTTCTATCAAAAATCATAAGACAATCCATAAAAGGCAATTGATTTCAAGTCATGTATCAAAAAAACGTCGTATATTTGCATCTGTTGAAGAAAAAAGGAGAGTAAATGGACTTTGAAGGAGAATATACCATACGGACGGCTTCCAACCAGCAGACATACGAGCCGAATACCGTATATCCGGACGCAGTGCTAAATATAGCCCGCGAATCGGCTTCCGTGTTCCAACTGAAGCGGAAATGGGAAAAAACTCCTCCGATGCTGAATCTGACCCCTGATTTTCAACGGGGACTGGTATGGAAGACCAAACAGAAAAGCGAGCTGATAGAATCCATACTGATGGGCATTCCTCTACCTCTGATTTATGTGAAGGAAGATGAGAAGGGAGTGTATCTTATTGTAGACGGCAAGCAGCGTCTGAGCACCTTGTTCAGTTTTATCAACAATGAATTTGCCTTGGACAAACTCACTATCCTAAAGGACAAGAACGGTTCCCGATTCGCAGATTTGACTCCGTTGGAGCAGAATAAAATAGAGGACTGTTCGCTTACCTTGCATGTGATTAAGGCACCTACCAGTGACCGAGTTACCTTTGACTTGTTTGACCGGGTGAACCGTGGTGGGACGCGGCTTAACAATCAAGAGATGCGCAATGCGCTCTATCAGGGCAATGCCACGAAACTGATCAACCGGCTGGCCAAGAAAGAGGTATTCGTTGAAGCTACAGAAGGTTCCATTCCAGACAACCATATGAAAGACAGGTATCTGGTACTCCGTTTTACGGCTTTTTATTTGTGGCAGCAGCATATCACCATAGACCCGGACACTCATGAGCCTCTGGATTACCGAAGCAATGTAGAGGATTTTTTGGGGAAAACGATGCGTTTTCTCAATCAGCTGGAGCCGGAAAACGGTTTGTTTAAAGAACTGGACAACCGGTTTACACGTGCCATGGAGCTTGCTATACAACTGCTTCCGTCAGGCGGCTTCAGGCTGCCTTCGTTACCCGGCAAGAAACGGCCGATAAACATGGCTTTCTTTGAGAGTTTCAGTTATCTTCTGTCAAGACTGAACGGAGAAGGGGAACAATTCCATCGTCAGGTTCAGGATACTTATATGCAATTAATGTGCAATGATGCCTATCTGGATTCTCTCACACGCTCCGTGGATAGCGGAAAACAGACCTATAAGCGTTATGAAATTATCAACCGACTTATTCATGAACTGAATTTATGCTAAACAATCTGACTGTCAACAATTATAAATGCCTGGTGGAATGTTCGTTGGAATTAAAACCTCTGAACCTGTTCGCAGGTCCGAATTCATCGGGAAAATCTACCGCACTGCAAGCCTTGCTGATTGCTTCGGATAACGTGACGGAGACGAAAGGCAAACACGGTCTGAAGAACCGGAGGACTGAAGCATCGAATTTCAATGATGTAAGGAACTTTGTGACCAATGCCAAGTCATACGAAATCTGTATTTCGTATCATGGAGAAGATCCGACCCGGCTTTGTTTTACTCCGGGCGATGACTCATTCCAAACCACCTTTGTGGAACAATCGGCTGACGCATCTCCGAACCTGCTGGGAGTTCTCGGAAGCGAGAACCTGCTGTACCTGCCTGCCACACGCCCCGGTGGGGCATATATGCATCCCGTTAATCCCGATTCGGAAAACAAGCTGGGGCGTAATGGGGAATTTGTGATAGACTATTACGCCAAGCACCGTCTGGATACGCTGGATGCCGCATTGATCTTGGCTCCCGGTACTCAAACTCTGGAAGGCCAGGTGAATTATCAACTGGACAGGCTGACCGGTTACCGGCTGGTGGTGGAAACAGTAGGAAGCAATCATTACGTAAAATATGAAACGCGCAGTGGCAAACAGCTTCTCCCTTACCATGTCGGTACCGGAGTAAGCTTTATGACGGAAGTCATCATAGCCTGTTTTGCGACTCCGAAAGGCGGCATGGTGATTACGGAGAATCCGGAAATCCATCTGCACCCCAAGGCACAAGCCGACCTGATTGATTTCATGGCAAAGATAGCGAAAGCCGGTGTGCAAATCATCATAGAGAGCCATAGCGACCACCTGTTTAACGGTATCCGGCGCCTGATCAGTCAGGAAAAGTTGGCCTTGTCTGACGTTGCCGTGTACAACTTCAGACAAGACGGGAATGGATTGACCCATGCCGAGCCTGTGGAATTTACCCCACAGGGAGGAATACAATCCTATATCCCCGGCATGTTCGAGCAGTTTGATATTGATTTGGATGCCATTTTAAAGCTATAAGACTCTATGGACGGTATTATTATCAATGAATTGTCATTGAACGGACAGTTTCTGGACAGCCGGGATTTCTGGAAAAACGGAATGCCTCCATTTCACAAGGCATTGCAGGATGCCCTTTCACATGGAGTGGGGTATCTGTTCAAACAAGGGAGTTTTTTTGCTGCGCAAGCCACGCCAGACAAGACTTTACACGATTTGCTGACAGCGCCGGAAACCCGTATCATCGATGAAGCCAGGCTGTATAAAAGTACATTGGCACGTGCCATCTGTAATCCGTTTTGGGATGAAGCTCCCCAGCAGGATCCAAATGCCCAATATTCAGTAGGTGAAACCGATGTATCCGGCAGTTCCATTGCCGAAGCAGCAGCCCGATCGGTTTGTCTTCTATCATTTATCAGATCCGGGTATGAGAAGCATCCGGTTGCCGTAACCAAAGATGAAGAACCAATCGAGGTAGGTAATATCTGGAAAGAGAAGCAATTGTACTCTATCTTGTTTGAAAGGGGGGAACTATCTCTTGAAAAGTATATTACCATTCGTTTCAGTGGAGGCAAGCTTGATTTCAGCCTTATTGATGACACGCTTGGTTTTTCCCTTATTGACGGCGAGAATCAAAACGAATTTATTGATTCATTCCGTAAATTTGAGGAATTGGACTGGAGTGCCATTTCTACGGATAATGGGTTGGATTATAAACCGTATAACAAGAAGAAGAAAAGCAAGCGCTATTTTTCAGATGAGCAATGGAAGAAAGGTATTAAGAAATTCAGAATCACTCAGCGGAACAGGTGCTTCGGCTATGTAGATAATGGTATTTTTTATGTGCTGAGGTTTGACTTGGACCATGAGCTAAGCGATGTGGGATAATGTTTTTATAGCTTTGGTGTTATTTTTATAGAAATAGAAAGCTGTCCAAAAACTCATATCCTGTTGATGCATACTATGCTATGTGTTCGATAAGAATCCTTAGACAGCTTGAAGTATATTTTACTCCTTTCCTGTTTTTTAAGTTTATTAAAAAACAAGCAACTTCAAATTTAGAGATTTGCACCCTGCTTATCTCAATACACTTTTTATTAAAAAATTAATTACAAACTCTAATAATCATAACCGGCAGATTTATAATCTGCTGGAACGAGCGGGTTAGTAACTATTCAAAATGAAAATCTATATCAATATTTCCATGAAATGGCGGTTGTCTCTTTGTTTTAATAAACCTCAGCCCTAAGGTCGGTACTGAATTTTCGTAATAACTTATTATATTAAGTTTATACCATCCTTTTGAAATATTAAATAATAAACTATTATCCAAATTGATAGTTGTAACATCTTTTAAATATCCAATTCCTACAATTGTTACAATTCCCGAGTTAGAATATAAACTCCACCCATTTGAAATATTTAAAATACTCTCTCTTGGAACATTATTTACCATTTTGATACTGTAATAATCAGGAGGAATATTTAAAATAGGTACTACAACACCTTTTTGAATTACTGTATCTCCGTGATTTGTTCCTGTGAAATAAGACAAAATATCTGTGTCAAATAATTCGTTTTTCTCCAAATATTTATTCAATACAAGTCTGTCATAAATGACAAAACCTCCTAATTCTGAAAAAAGCATATTTTTATTACGCATTGTATATTTTTATTTAATGTATACTAGCCATTTTTCTTTTGTGCCATTCTTCTAGTTTTTCAAAGGCTTCTAATGGAGTGGCATTTTCTGCTAAAATCTCACCTGTTGATGGAATAATGAGTTTTCCTTTTATGTCATCTAATCCAATCAACCCCTTTTTGCTGGCTTCTATTAATTCTTCTGCACTACCAGTCCATGGTCCTTGTCTAGGACCTACAAATTTTCTTTGAGAAGCATGTACCCGCTCATGTGTTCCAGGAGCATATGGCTCATTAAAAAAATAAGTTGGTGTATCTGTATTTGAAGCCAAATGATCCAGCCCTACACTTCTTGCTTTATTTGCATATACCAAATGATGTCCTGAATTGATAGGATTGGGCCATGGCATTAATCCAAAAGGATCTGTATTGGTACATGTATCTCTTACATATCCATAAATTGTAGGATTATTTCCTGCTAATCTAATAGGGTCTTGTGAAAGATATCCACCTATTTCCTGGGAATAATATCTAAACCGGTTATAATACAGCTCCGTCTCTTCATCTTTATATTGTCCTTGATATCTAAATGGACAATCATTCAATGAATTTCCTTCAAAGTTTGTGACTTCCCCAAAAATATCCAACGTACACTCCCAAATTTTGTTTCCCAATTCATTGTACATCTGAATGGGCGTACCCAAATAATCGGACACGATGGAATACTGTTTACCTTCCTGTATTTTGGCTGTAGGTACAAATGTACCTACCTCAAACACCCAGGTGGTAATATCCTCTGTCGGTTCTTTTGACGGACCGTTTTCTTCCTTATCTGGCTGCATATCGGAAATTCTGTAGCTCCACTCATGTATAGGTACGTTTCCGTCCCATACCCAATGTGTGACCTTTCCGAAATACTGCTTGGCAGTACGCCGTCCCAATGCATCGTAGCGAAATTCTACCGGTCTTCCGTCCGGTCGTATGACCTTCTTCAGCATTCCGTTGGACGCCCATTCGTAGAGCCATCCCGTACCCGTTGCCAGACAACGGATGCCGCGTTCCTTCTCCATGCGCTTGCGGTCGTACCTTACGCCCGTTTCCTGCAACTGCTTGAACTCGCGGAAAATGAGGTTTCCCTCATCGTCGTAGTGGTAGAAACAATCCGGGTCCTCCAAAAGTTTTCCACCGGCACCGTATTTGCGGTCCT
>ENA-UACM01000054-UACM01000054.1-human-gut-metagenome-genome-assembly--contig:-NODE-54-length-24255-cov-9.215579_pt1 | contig 24255 bp, 18 predicted proteins | sample MGYA00243878_ERZ654223 | MGnify/ENA primary metagenome ERZ654223 (study PRJEB26926, sample SAMN06165040) | human gut metagenome | biome: ENVO:00009003; feature: ENVO:2100002; material: ENVO:00002003...
GAGATGACGTCGAGTCTCGTGGGCTCGGAGATGTGTATAAGAGACAGTTATATTTTACTCCAAAATTATCATCCTTTTTAATGTGTCCCTCTTTATCAAGGTATTTTCTTTCAATATTACCAATAACTTGATTATATAAAAGTCCATCGCGATTACGAATCGTTACATCTGCACCTGCATTTATAAGCAAGTTTACTGCAGAGATATTATTGCAAGAATATGCGATAAATAATGGCGTATTACCATTTATATCCTGTGCATTGACATTTGCACCTCTTTCTATAAGAAATTTCAATGGTTCTAATGTGATATTCTGTGGCGTTAATGCTGCCCGGTGGAGAGGCGTTTTTTTATTTAGATCCGAAGCATTAATATTCGCACCGTTATCTGTTAAAATCTCAATAATTTCCATCATATATGGCACCAAATTCCTTCGTGCAGTCTCATATGTCTCGTGTATTGATTCTTTAATTGCTTGTTTATCTTCAGGAGTGAGAGCATCACATGGTTTGGGAATGGCTCCTCCCAAGCAACTTTCGGTCTCTTGACTGGATTCAATTTCCTCATCTATTGCATTATTAAATGATTCTTCAAAACTATACATTTCTAAAGGAAGCTGAATTGCTGTAACTAAAGGAGTTGTTGCTGGAGCACATGGCTCAAAATTAATATCTGCACCAGATTTAATTAAAATTTTAACTTTTTCTATAGCATTTTCAGGAGGATATCCTGTTGCAGAGCCAAATGCATAAGCCAAACTAGAAATTGCCATATTAAGAGGCGTTTCGCAATGATACATACCATTGGTATTTAGTCCTTTTTGTATCAATTGTCTCAATTCATCAGAGGAACCTTTTAACATAATTTGTCTTAATTGATTATATGTATCAGGAGCTATTTCTTTATTTTCAATATTGGCTTGATTTTCTAGAGCTATACATTGTGGTATACAAATTCCGCCGGATAAACACAATGCCATTGCCGTTGTTGCTAAAAAATTTGTCATAAGATACTCCCTTTTGTTGAATACATATCATAACCTTATGATATAAAGTTTAAGCTGTTGTTAATAAAATAGTAAAGATAAATAAAACAAGAATAGATCATCTAAAACTTATTAAGAATTTCTTATTGAAGAGTATTTTCACAAATAGCCTACCCACTGAGCGTTTCAAAATTTATTAATGAAACATTAGTAGAACAAAGCATAAATAAAAAATTTTTTACTTGCATAATTAAACTTAACGATAGAAAATAAGAGCATCTTAATCTCGTTAAGAGTGAGGAAGAATGAATAATTATACAGAACCGCCCGGAACCGGATTCCCTTTCAAACCATTTTCATCTTATGGCTTTTTAGATGTTCTTTTTAGTGCGCTTCGCTTAAAATTTTCTTTCTCTCGATTCTTTTTTCTGATTTTCACGTTTTATTATCTGCTTTTAAGTTACACTTCTCAAATACCGGGAAATGTGTTCTGATGGAGGAAAAATGAAAATAATAAAATTTATAACTTTTGCAATAATAGCTTTTTATACAGGTTCCACACTTGCACAAAATGTAACACCTCAAATCAGCGATGAACAGGCACACCTAATTGTGCTAACTGCTACTCCGGCAGAAGTAAGGAATATGTTGAAAGACAGTTCTGATGTAGACAGAGTATTTTTGTGTAATACACTTCTAAATACTGCGATTAAAAGCATGGTTAAAGGACCTAATGCGCAATTTCCCAATTATGCTCTTGAAAAAGTTAAAATTTTAATAGATGCAGGGACTGATGTTAATAAAGTTGGTTGTAAAGGGGGGTTAACATCCCTGGGATGGACATCAATTCTTCCTCTGCAATTTATAGAGGCTGAACATGATGAAAATAAAGCTCTTGAAGAATTAATAGAAGCAGGAACAGAATATTGTAATTTGCCTGGTATTATTTCTAAACCATGTAAGGATATTACTCCAGCAGAATTAAAATCTATTAAAGAAAAGATTCACCAAATTTATCTAGAGGCTAGAACAAGACACAATCCGTTGTTTTTAGATATGTTAAAGCTCTTGATTGCAAATGGGGCTGACATTCACCAAAAAGACTTTGCCGGGCAAACAGCTCTTCATAGAGCCGCACTAACTCCTAAAGGCGAAACTTTGGAATTAATAAAGTACCTAATAACCCAAGGGGCTGATGTTAATGCAAAAGATCGTGAAGGCAATACTCCGTTATTTATTGCTTATGCTGTGAAAAATGATGAGGTGGTTAATTTATTGATCAATTCAGGTGCAGATACAACAATAAAAAACAATCTTGGCGTAACCTATAATCGTGTTGCAGGAACAAGAAAAAGAGATATTTATAAGCAAGAAGGAGTAGTTGAAACCATAAATGATAATTTTGATTAAGAGATAATCACAATAATAAAATTTTTGCAAATATCATAATTTTTATTTTAGAAACTCAAATCCTAATTTGGTACATTTTTATTTAGTCAGGAGAATACCATGGTTAACGTTGATGATTTCAATAACACAAAATCTTTAGTTATATCAATATTAAAATCTTATAATTTGAATGATCAAAAGATAAATGAAATGGTAACTGATGAATTTATACGAGGTTTTTTAATTTTAGAACAACAGGAACCGGAAAACAATCAGTTCTTAAATCTGGCTAGAAATTTTCCCACTGAAACAAATTTAAATGATATCGAAATTTTAGACAAGAGCTTCAGAAATGAAATAATAAGCGGCGGCTATTTTTGTGATATCTTGCAGTATGTGGTGGATTCTTGGAGAAATATCGATTTATCTCAAACTCCTTTATCTCGGAGCATGGCTGAAGATATTGGAAAAGGAAAAATTGCAGGTAGTGTTGCTCTAGGCTTAGCTGGAGTTCCAGCTCCGGCAAGAGGAATTTTAGGAAGTATAGCCTCTTATGTGCAGATTGCAGTCGGCGCACATGAACAAGAAGAAAAAGTACAAAACATTTTAGATAGAATGGATGAAGAATTATGGAGAGTAGCGACAGGTGCCCATAATATTGTGAAAACAGCGGAAACAGTTAGGTCTCCATTAATAATTGATTTAGATGGAGATGGCATTGAAACCGTATCTTCTGACAAAGGAGTATACTTTGATCATGATGGTAATAGTTTAGCTGAAAAAAGCGGCTGGGTCGGGAAAGATGATGGCTTGCTGGTAAGAGATATAAACGGAAATGGACAGATTGATGATGGAACGGAGTTATTTGGAAATAACTCCGTTCTGTCTAATGGGCAAAAAGCTGCCAATGGCTTTGAAGCATTGAAAGATTTAGATTCTAATAATAACGGTACTTTTGATAGTTTTGATACAGCATGGAATCAAGTAAAAGTTTGGAAAGATTCCAATAAAAATGGCGTTGTTGATAATGGAGAACTCCTTTCTCTGGAACAAGCTGGTGTAGAGCATTTTAATCTCAATTATATCAATTCCAATTTACAAGATGAAAACGGCAATATTATTGGTGAAGTTGGAACATATGGAAAAACGGATGGAACCAGCGGTAATCTAAGTGACATATGGTTTAAAACAGATGGATTTGATACTGTAGATCGTACAGACATTGAAATTCCCGCAGATATTGCTGCTCTACCAAATATATCGGGGCTAGGAAATGTCCACGATTTACATACGGCTATGGCTTTAGACGAAAGCGGCCAGCTCAAAACGTTGGTTCAGCAGTTTATGGCTGAAACCAATCCTGAAAGCCGTCATACAATTTTATTAAATATCATCTATCATTGGACTGGTGTCCAAGATATGCCGATAGATGGCCGTGACCCTACCCAGGTATATGGAAAAGTCATCGATGATACTCGCAAGCTCGAAGCTCTCGAAGAATTTATGGGCGAAGAGTTTCTGGGAACCTGGTGTTGGGGAGAACGCGACCCTAATCCGCATGGACAGGCAGCTCCTTATATTTTGCGAGCTTTTGACATGTTGGCAGATTATTTCAACAATAAATTATTGGGATATTCTCAATATAAATCTTTATTGGAAGATGTAAAACTTGTTTGGAATGACCAAACCAAGGAGTGGGACGTTGATGCTTCTCAAGCTATTGCTAGTTTACAAACGATCTATAATACAGATACTGATAACGGAATCAAAGTTTTGAGAGAATTTGAACAACTCGTCAAAACCAGTTGTTATCAAAATAAGGAAGATTTATTTCAAGCCTTTCGCGTTCACGGTAATCTTGAAGGGAATAGCTTTCAATATGCTTTAGGAATGTTCGGCTTGACCTACGGCACCGAATATAATGATAATTTGACAGGCAGCGCAGGCGTTGATGAAATTAACGGTTTTGCCGGTGCCGACACCATTTACGGCGGAGCCGGAAACGATACTCTCAACGGGGATGATGGAAACGACAATATTTTCGGTGAAGACGGTAATGATATTATTACCGGAGGTAATGGTAATGACTATTTGATTGGCGGCAACGGCGCAGATACTTATATTTTTAACCCTGGTTTTGGCAATGATGCCATTGATAATTCAGATGATAACGCTTCCGCCAGTGAACCTGATATCATCCAGTTTGGGGAAGGAATTTTAGCATCAAAAACAACTTTGGGGCGTCAAGGGTACGACCTTATCATCACAGTTTCGTACGATCCGGATGAAGAAGGAAATCCCCGCCCTAATGATTCTATCCGGATATACAGTTATTTTGATCAACAGGGAACATCCAGTGCAACTGTTAATTCTATTGTTTTTGCCGATGGTACCACTTGGGGGTATGATTATGTCATTACTCATTGGGACAGTGTTCCCGGCATTAATGGTGGTGTTACTCTTGAAGGTGATAAACATGATAATACCATTAGTGGCACGGCCAATAATGATATTTTAATCGGTAATGGCGGTAATGATACCATTAACGCTGGGGCGGGAAATGACCGCATTCTCGGAGGTTCCGGCAATGATGCCCTAGACGGCGGAGCTGGAGATGATATCTATATCTGGAACTGGGGTGACGGAATGGATACCATCAGCGATTCAGGGAATCATGACCGAATTTCCTTTGGCAGCGGAATATCATTCGGTGATCTGAAATTCCGGCAGGAAGGGAACAATTTACGCATTGTTATCAAAAACAATGAAACACAGGGTATGCTTTTGATGAATTTCTTTTCCAGCCAATCCTATAAAATAGAAGATTTGTACTTTTATGATGGAAAAATTATCCATTTATCAGAAATTCCGTTGACATTGCATCAGTTAAATACAGATGAAACTATTAACCTTACAGGAAACGGCGATACTGTATATGCCAATGGCGGCAATGATACCATTAACGGTGGTCAGGGTAATGATTTTATTTATGGCGGCAGTGGTAATGATACTGTAAATGCTGGTCATGGTAACGATATCGTCACCGGAGGCACAGGCAATGATTATTTAGATGGAAGCTGGGGAAGCGATACTTATATTTATAATCGTGGAGACGGGTTGGATACGATTTCAGATTCCGATGGCCAAAATATACTAAAGTTTGGAGCGGATATATCCTTTGATGACTTAACATTCCGGAATGATAATGGCAGTTTACGAATTCTTATCAATGGGAATGAAAACCAAGGCATTATCTGTAAAAATTTCTTTACAAACGATAATTATAAAATCAATCGCATTGTTTTTAATGATGGAACGATGTATCCGGTAAGTGCTACCGGTCTGACTTTGGTTCAAAAAGAAAGTTCTGAAACAGTAACCGATACCGTTTATAACGATACGATTTACGGCAACAATGGTGATGACACCATTACCTGCGGTGATGGAAATGATGTCATCTACGGTGGCTCTGGGCATGATGCTATCAATGCTGGTAATGGTGAAGATACTATTATCGGCGGCAAAGGTGATGATGTATTAAATGGCAATGCCGGCGCAAATACTTATATTTATAATGTCGGAGATGGTTTAGATACAATTTGGGCATCAAATGTTGATACCTTAGTTTTTGGCGAAGGAATTTCACAAAATGATCTGACTTTCCGTCAGGAAGGAAACAATTTGCGTATTTTGATTAATGGCAGTGAAACCGATGGCATAATTGACGTAAACTATTATTCCGGTGATGACCATAGATTTAAAGAAATCCATTTTGCCGACGGTTCGGTGCTGGATTTACGTGATATTGGTTTCACAATGAATCAAAATAACGGCAGTGAAACTGTGGAAGGAACCTCTCATGCTGATATTATCAATGGTAATGGTGGCAATGATACGATTGAGGCTCGCGGAGGCAATGATATTGTAAATGGCGGATTGGGTGACGATATTATTCGCGGTCATGACGGAAATGATATTATTACGGGAGGCAAAGGTAATGATGCCTTAGATGGCGGTTCGGGCGATGATGCTTATATTTATAATCTTGGAGACGGTTACGATACCATTTATGATGCTTCTGGCGTTGATACCATTAAATTTGGAGTCGGAATCAGTTTTGATGACTTGACATTCCATGCAGAAGGTAATCATTTGGTTATCAATGTCGGCAATAATTCGGACCAGGGTATTTTTATTTACCATATGTTGAATGACCAATCTTACAATATTGAGCGTTTGGAGTTTGCAGATGGCACTATTAAAAACCTTTCGCAAATGGGTTTTACATTCAACCAGAACGAAACTTCCGAGGAAATCAATGGCACAGTTTACGATGATATAATTAATGCCAATGGCGGCAATGACACGATTAGTGCTGGCAATGGTAACGATATTTTGAACGGTGGTTCAGGCAATGATACAATCAATGCCAACAATGGTGATGATATTTTGATTGGCGGCACAGGTCGGGATACCCTCAACGGTGGTTCAGGTGATGACTCTTATATATATAATATAGGTGACGGAGCCGACCATATTTCTGATTCTTCAGGCTATGATAACATCACTTTCGGCGAAGGCATCTCATTTGAGGATCTCAGCTTCAGAATGAGCGGCAATGATTTGAAAATCATCATTAACAATGATGAAACGCAGTATATCAATATTTCACAATATTTTTATGATAATGAACGCAAGATTGAAGAATTAAATTTTTCTGACGGCAGCCAGTATTATCTTAACGATATAGACTTCAATATCACTCAGACCGATATCGGCGAAACAATTACCACCGGAGACTGGGATGACACTGTTATTGCAGGAGCCGGAAACGATACCATAGATACCGGAGAAGGTTATGATACAATTGACGCTGGCGACGGTAACGATACCATAAATGCAGGAAATGGCAACGATTCTCTGACTGGCGGCCGCGGCAACGACATTCTTAACGGCGGCAATGGCAATGACACTTATTACTATAATCTTGGGGATGGACAAGACACGATAAATGAAACCGGCGGTGTCGATAAGATTGTATTCGGCACAGGCATCACGCGAGAGGATTTATCTTTCCGTCAAGAGGGTAATAACTTAATTATAAAGGTCAAAGGGGACGAAAATCAGCAAATCACTATTAACAATCATTTCAAATATGAAGGGAAAAATATAGAAGAATTCCATTTTGCCGACGGAACGGTATATAACACTCAGTTGGAAGGATTTACATTACAGCTGACAGATAATGCCGAAACCATAACCAGCAGTCCGAACGCAGATACTATTTATGCTGCTGGAGGCGATGATATCATTGACTCTGACAATGGAAACGACTTCATCGATGGCGGATTAGGCAATGATACCATCACGGCAGGTCATGGCGATGATATTCTGATCGGCAGCAAAGGCAATGATACGTTAAACGGCGGTTCCGGCCATGACACTTATAAATATAACTTTGGTGACGGCGCTGATGTTATTAATGAAACTGACGGTAATGACACACTTGCCTTCGGTTCTGGAATTTCCGCGGCAGATATAACTTATCGCCAAACCGGCAAAGATCTTATTTTAATTATCCAGAATGATGAATCTCAACAAATCAAAATTGTTAACTTCTTCAATTCTGATAATTATAAGGTTGAGAACTTTACCTTTGCTGACGGAACAACGATTCAGGCAAATGAAATTGGGTTTACCATTAAAGGTGAAGACTATGCAGAAACCATCAATGGCACATCTTTTGCCGATATAATTAACGGCAATGATGGTAACGATACGATAGATGCGGGAGCTGGCAACAATATTGTCAATGGAGGTAATGGAAATGATACCATAACTACAGGCGTTGGAGATGATATCATTTCGGGAGGTAAAGACAATGATATCTTGAACGGCGGTTCTGGCAGTGATACTTATAAATATAACCTTGGCGACGGTTATGATGAAATTACTGATGCTGCAGGAGTATCTGATCGCATTAGTTTTGGTTCGGGCATTAGTTATAATGATTTAACTTTCCGTGCAGAAGGAAGTCATTTGCGTATTATCGTCAAAGGCGATGAAACTCAAGGGATATTAATTAAAGAAGCCTTAAATAACAGTTCTTACGCTATTGATTACCTTGATTTTGCCGATGGTTCAAGTGTTCCGTTTAGTTCTACAGGTCTCACTTTTGCCCAGAAAGAGATTACAGAAACGATTAATGCAACTAATTTTGATGACATAGTCAATGCCGAAGCTGGAAATGATACCATCAATGCCAAAGATGGTAACGATATCCTAAACGGTGGAGCTGGTGAAGATGTCTTAAATGCTGGCAATGGCAATGATGTTCTCAATGGAGGCGTCGGAAAAGACACTCTGAATGGCGAGGCTGGTGACGATACCTATATCTGGAACTTAGGCGACGGCAAGGATGTTATTACCGACACAGCTGGTTTTGATAAGATTTCCTTCGGTACAGGGATTTCTAGAAATGATTTAAGTTTCCGTGCAGAAGGCAATAATTTGTTCATTTATGTCAAAGGAGATGACACTCAGGGATTGGTTATCACAAATGCCCTGAATAATAATAGTTATTGCATAGAAAATATAACTTTTGCCGATGGCAGCTCTTTGAGTCTGCAGAATACAGGATATACTTTTGACCAGACTTCTTTGCATGAAACCATCAATGCGACAATTTATAATGATACTATAAATGCCAGAGCTGGTAATGATACAATCAATGCCAACAATGGCGATGATATCATAAATGCCGGAGCTGGTAATGATACCGTAGAAGGTGGCGAAGGAAATGATATTATCACGGGTGGCAAAGGTCGGGATATCCTCAACGGCGGCAGCGGCGATGATACTTATATTTATAACCGGGGAGACGGTTTTGATGAAATTACAGAAAACGGAGGTAATGACAAGATCGTCTTTGGTGAAGGCATTGCCAAAACGGATTTGATTTTCATTCAGGATGGAAATAATCTAAAAATCCAGCTAAATGGCAATAGTGAGGAAAGCATCACTGTTAAAAACCATTTCAACGAAAATAATAATTACAAAATTGAGCGGTTGGAATTTGCTGACGGAACTTCTATAGACCTAGGTTCTGAAGAATTACAGCTAATCCATCAAACTGATTTGTCAGAAACTCTTTCTGGTAATGAATATAATAATACTTTGTATGGTTTCGGTGGAAATGATACCCTCAATGCTGGAACAGGAGATGATATTTTAGACGGCGGTATCGGTAATGATACTCTGAACGGCGATTTAGGCAACGACAAATTAACAGGAGGCAAAGGGGATGATACCTTAAATGGAGGAGCTGGCGATGATATTTATTATTACAATCTCGGAGACGGTGTTGATACCATTAATGAAGCAGCAGGAACCGACAAAATTATCTTTGGAGAAGGAATTGCATCATCAGATATCAAATATCGCTCGGTTAACGAAGATTTGTATTTAACAATTAAAGGAGATGCTACCCAGAGCATCCGCTTGGTAAATTTCTTCAATGCAAGTACCAATTATCGGCTTGAAGCTTTGCAGTTTGCTGATGGAACCATTATAAATATTTCGACCACGGGGCTTACTTATCAGCAACAGGATGTATCAGAAACGGTTAATTGCCTGAGCTGGAATGATGTTATTAACGCTGGCGGCGGCAATGATACCATTAATGCCAATGGTGGAGACGATATTATTTATGCCGAGGATGGCAATGATATCGTTAATGCCGGAGAAGGTAACGATACCTTAGTTGGCGGCAAAGGCAATGATACCCTGAATGGAGGTGTCGGCAGCGATATTTACCACTACAATTTAGGTGATGGCTTCGATACCATTTATGACGAAGGCGGAACCGACAGAATTGTCTTTGGCGAGGGGATTGCCTTTTCCGATCTCTCTTTCCGCAATGAAGGAAACAATTTGCGGGTATTTGTCAAAGGAAATGAACAGCAAGGCTTTTGTATTAATGATTTCTTCAATGGCAATAATTACAAAATTGAGCGTTTACAGTTTGCCGACGGAAGCTCCAAGAGCCTGCGAAATCTTGGGTTGACTTTCAACCAAAGTAATGACAGCGAAACGATCACAGGCACTAATTATAATGACGTCATCTATGCTAATGGTGGAGACGACATTATTAATGCGAGTGGCGGAAGCGATACAATTTATGCCGGAAATGGTAACGATATCGTTAATGCCGGAGCTGGTAACGACAACATGCATGGTGGTTTAGGCGATGATGCCTTAAACGGCGGAGATGGAAATGATACTTATTATTACAATCTGGGAGATGGTTTGGATACCATAACCGAGACTTCAGGAACAGATAAGATAATCTTTGGCGAAGGTATTTCCAGCTCAGATTTTGTTTACACGAGGGATGGCAACAATCTTCATATTAATATAAAAGGCGACTACTCTCAAGGTCTAGTAATCAAAGACTATTTTTACTCTTTGAATAATAAAATTGAGAATTTGCAATTTGCCGATAACAGTATCATTAATCTGTCAACACAAGGTATCGTTCTGACCCAGTCTGACTTATCAGATACCATAACCACTGTTTCTGACAATGATGATGTTGTCTATGGAAACGGCGGTGCAGATACCATCTCAACGAGCAGCGGAAATGATATCCTTGTTGGCGGAAAAGGTCAGGATACCTTAGACGGCGGTGCCGGGAATGACACCTATTGCTTTAATATTGGTGATGGTTACGATACAATAACGGATAGTTCCGGAACAGATAAAATCGTTTTTGGCGAAGGGATTGCTTCATCGTCATTAGTCTACAATCGCCACGGAAACGATTTGATCATTGTGGTAAATGACCTAGACTCAATCAAAGTTAAGAATTTCTTTACTTCTGACAGTATTGAGAGTTTAGAGTTCTTTGATGGCAGTAGTTTAAGCCTCAATCCGGAGACTATTTCTATATCGCCGTTAGAAGACGAAGATATTGTTTTCACAGGAACATCTGCCAGTGAAACCATCACAGGAGGAGTTGGTGACGACACACTCGACGGAAACGGTGGGAACGATACAATCTATGGCGGTCCGGGCAATGATTACATCAACATTAATAATGCCACAAATACTGTCCACGGTGGTACTGGGAATGACTACATCAACGGCAGCAGCGGTAATGACACTTATCATTACAACCGAGGCGACGGTTTTGATACTATCGTCGAGTATAACGGCAGCAATGATAAAATTATTTTTGGCGAAGGGATTACGAGAGAAAATCTATCCTTCTATGCTGACCGCAATAGTCTCAGAATTTTGATTGATAACGATGAAAATCAAGGCATTTTGATTCTTAATCATTTTGAGACGGATGCAAAACATATGGAATACATTGAGTTTGCTGATGGTACTACTATAGACTTGTCTCAAGGTATTCCCTTTGCCCAGACCAATGGTAATGATATTTTAAATGGTGCAAATGACGATGATCATTACAATAGCGGTTCTGGAAATGATTATCTGAAAGGTTATGCTGGCAATGACATACTAAGCGGTGATGCCGGAAATGATAACTTATACGGCGATGACGGTGACGATATTTTAACAGGCGGCACAGGCAATGATTATCTGGAAGGAGGAAGAGGCACTGATACTTATATCTATAACCTTGGAGATGGCTTTGATGTTATCAATAATTATGATTACTATAACTCTGGCAATGATAAAATCCAATTTGGCCAAGGAATTTCCTTATCAGATTTGACTTTTAAGGTAGATGGCAGTTCTCTGCGCATCAATATTAACGGCGATGAAAAGCAGGGGTTGCTGTTGCAACGGCATCAAGAAGGTGGCGATTATCGGATGGGCAAACTTGAATTTGCAGACGGTTCTGTGTTTGATCTCAATACAAACGGCTTTACCTATCATCAAACCGACCAAAAAGACAATTTGAGCGGAACAGGTTATGACGATATTATTTACCTGAACGCTGGAAATGACACTGCCCATGGTAATAATGGCAATGATACGATTTACGGCGGAACCGGGTTGGATAATCTTTACGGAGACGGCGGCAACGATATTTTAGTCGGTGGTACCGGAGATGATTATCTTGAGGGCGGAAGAGAAGAAGACACCTATATTTACAATCTTGGAGATGGGTTTGATACCATAAATAATTATGATTATTATAACTCAGGCAAAGATAAAATCCTCTTTGGCGAAGGAATTTCACTTTCTGATTTGACTTTCTCCAGCGATAATAAGGATTTGTTAATCTATATTAATAATGATAAATCTCAGGGAATGAGGATTCTTCGACATTTTGAAGGCGGCGATTATCGTCTTGGCAAAATTCAGTTTGCTGATGGTTCGATTCTTGACTTTGAAACCACGGGAGTTACTCTGACACAAGGAGATGACAATGACGTTATCACAACCTTAAATCAGAATGATATCGTTCTTGCTGGCGGCGGCAATGATAGCATCAGCACCAATTACGGAGATGATATAATTAATGCTGGCGCGGGTAATGACAATGTCGATGCCGGGTATGGCAACGATGATATAACTGGCGGAAAAGGCAATGATATCTTAAATGGCGGTAATGGAGCTGATACTTATCGTTACAATCTCGGTGACGGTTTTGATATCATTTATGATTATGACAGCAACTCCAATAATATTGATAAGATCGTCTTTGGTGAAGGGATAACACTAGCTGATTTAACTTTCCGTAATGAGAATAATAATCTGCGTATCATTGTCAAAGGTGATGAAACTCAGGGGATGTTGGTCAACCGATTCTTTGATGAAAACTATCCCGCTTATTATCAGATTGAACAATTTGAGTTTGCCGACGGTACAATAATTGATAACAAGAATAGGGTTCACCATTTTCTCGTCTTCGCGCTCACAGTAGGATTTCCAATGAGCACATTTTTTGCGCCAATTATCTACTGCACCTTTAAACATTGTCATATCGGCAGTTAATTGAATATCTGGATAGTGTATGATGATTCTGTCTTTCAACAAACCGGACTCACGTACCTGCTCAGGTGGAACGATGACTTTCTGGACGGTTGATGTCGTTCCGGCAATTAAATTATCAAATTTCTGGGGTGTCGCTGTCACACCGATCACTAAAGGCATGACACAAAGTCCGTCTTCTTTACTGCCTTTAATAAATTTTTGCATTATTGACTGTGCCTTGTTTTCTGCTTGAACGGATGTATAGGTACCCCTATGCGCTTCATCAATCACCACATAAAATTGTTTAGGACTGCGCTTAGCAGTATTAGTAAGTGTTTCCCAGATGGAATATTGGCGTGTATCTGAAGTCCCTGTTAGCAGTTTATCAGAACCGAGTTTTTGAGTATTTAAAAAGTAAATGCAACCACCCTCGAAATATTCAGTGTTAAAGGTTGATTCTATTGTTACCAGATCACGAACACGAATTTTGTCAGATTTACTTTCAATCTTCAGCCTTGTTTGTTCGTTAAGCTCCGGTGAATCGGATAGCCAAATGAAAACAGAATCTGGCTCTCCAATGCTGTCAGCACTGCCATATAATATATCCTCAAAAAGTGTTGTCATAATGATAGTTTTTCCTGAACCCGTAGGGGCGGAAAAGGATATTATCTGTGGATCGCGTTCGCTCCACATCAAATGCGCTTTATTAATTTTATCATGTAGTTCGGCAAGGGCCGTTTCCTGAAAAGGAAATAATATACACTGCTTTCAAATAGTTTTATAATAAATCAGATTGTGGAGCCACAGCCGCCAGAGAACATGATGGATATTCCGGGGATGGCGGATGAAATGCGACGCCCAATGATGCTGATTGTATCGGCAAAAAAGAAGATGTAATAATATAGAAAAAATAAACGAGGAGTATGTAAATGAGATCAGAAAAAGAAATGATGGATTTAGTACTTTCTTTAGCAGAACAGGATGAACGTATTCGAATTGTGACCCTTGAGGGGTCACGCGCAAATATTAATATACCTAAAGATGAATTTCAGGATTATGATATTACATATTTTGTAAGTGATATAGAACCGTTTATATCTAATGATGACTGGCTTAATCAATTTGGGAATATAATAATGATGCAAAAGCCGGAGGATATGGAATTATTCCCACCTGAAGAAAAGGGATTTTCCTATCTTATGCTATTTGATGATTACAATAAAATTGATCTTACCTTATTGCCCTTGGAAGAGTTAGATAATTACCTAAAGGGCGATAAATTAATAAAGGTTCTAATTGATAAAGATTGTAGAATTAAAAGGGACATAGTTCCGACTGATATAGATTATCATGTAAGAAAGCCAAGCGCAAGGGAGTATGATGATTGCTGCAATGAATTTTGGAATGTAACACCTTATGTTATTAAAGGATTGTGCCGTAAGGAAATTTTATTTGCTATTGATCATTTTAATCAGATTGTTCGCCATGAGCTGCTGAGAATGATATCATGGAAGGTCGGCATCGAAACAGGCTTTAAATTAAGTGTAGGCAAGAACTATAAGTTTATTGAAAGGTATATATCCGAGGATTTGTGGGAGAAACTTTTGTCCACCTACCGGATGGATTCCTATGAAAACATATGGGAAGCATTATTTCTATGCCATCAATTGTTCAGGGCGGTATCCGGTGAGGTGGCGGAAAGGCTTCATTATGCCTATCCGGAGTATGATAGGAATATAACAAAATATACCAGGGACATGTATAAAAAATACACTGGTAAAACCGGCTGCCTGGATAGCACATATGCCGCTGATATAGAAGAGAGGCGGGAACAGTGATTACAGAAATGAAAGCAGGGCACCTGAAAGATATCGATAAACCCAGCGAACCATTTGAGGTGATAGGTAAGATTATACCGAGGTATGAAAACGAGAATTGGACCTTTACAGAATTACTCTATGAAGCGCCATATTTAAAAAGCTACCAAGACGAAGAGGATGAAGAGGATGAGGAGGCAGATTGCCTTGAATATATTGACAATACTGATAAGATAATATATCTTTACTACCAAGACGATAAATGCGTCGGAAAAGTTAAACTGCGAAAAAATTGGAACCGGTACGCTTATATAGAAGATATCGCCGTATGTAAGGATTTCAGGGGGCAAGGCATAGGCAGCGCGCTTATCAATATATCTATAGAATGGGCAAAGCATAAAAACTTGCATGGACTAATGCTTGAAACCCAGGACAATAACCTTATAGCTTGTAAATTCTATCATAATTGTGGTTTCAAAATCGGCTCCGTCGATACTATGTTATACGCCAACTTTGAAAACAACTTTGAAAAAGCTGTTTTCTGGTATTTAAGGTTTTAGAATGCAAGGAACAGTGAATTGGAGTTCGTCTTGTTATAATTAGCTTCTTGGGGTATCTTTAAATACTGTAGAAAAGAGGAAGGAAATAATAAATGGCTAAAATGAGAATATCACCGGAATTGAAAAAACTGATCGAAAAATACCGCTGCGTAAAAGATACGGAAGGAATGTCTCCTGCTAAGGTATATAAGCTGGTGGGAGAAAATGAAAACCTATATTTAAAAATGACGGACAGCCGGTATAAAGGGACCACCTATGATGTGGAACGGGAAAAGGACATGATGCTATGGCTGGAAGGAAAGCTGCCTGTTCCAAAGGTCCTGCACTTTGAACGGCATGATGGCTGGAGCAATCTGCTCATGAGTGAGGCCGATGGCGTCCTTTGCTCGGAAGAGTATGAAGATGAACAAAGCCCTGAAAAGATTATCGAGCTGTATGCGGAGTGCATCAGGCTCTTTCACTCCATCGACATATCGGATTGTCCCTATACGAATAGCTTAGACAGCCGCTTAGCCGAATTGGATTACTTACTGAATAACGATCTGGCCGATGTGGATTGCGAAAACTGGGAAGAAGACACTCCATTTAAAGATCCGCGCGAGCTGTATGATTTTTTAAAGACGGAAAAGCCCGAAGAGGAACTTGTCTTTTCCCACGGCGACCTGGGAGACAGCAACATCTTTGTGAAAGATGGCAAAGTAAGTGGCTTTATTGATCTTGGGAGAAGCGGCAGGGCGGACAAGTGGTATGACATTGCCTTCTGCGTCCGGTCGATCAGGGAGGATATCGGGGAAGAACAGTATGTCGAGCTATTTTTTGACTTACTGGGGATCAAGCCTGATTGGGAGAAAATAAAATATTATATTTTACTGGATGAATTGTTTTAGTACCTAGATTTAGATGTCTAAAAAGCTTTAACTACAAGCTTTTTAGACATCTAATCTTTTCTGAAGTACATCCGCAACTGTCCATACTCTGATGTTTTATATCTTTTCTAAAAGTTCGCTAGATAGAGTTCTATATTAGAGATGTAAAGAGTTTTGGTGAAGAGGTTTGTGAGTATGGCTTTTATAACCAGGGTGCAATGAGAAGCACTAACAGCAGCTAGCTTAAGAACGCATAGGATATACTTTTTATGGAAGTCACAGAGGAGGAATAAAATTTGAACAGGATTAACAGAGTAACCTCTATTCTTATTCAGCTGCAATCAAAAAAAATAATTCCTGCCAAAGAAATTGCACAGCGATTTAATATAAGCTTAAGGACAGTTTACAGAGATATCCGGACACTTGAAGAAGCCGGAATACCAATTGGATCTGAGGCCGGAAAAGGATATTTTCTTGTAGAGGGCTTCCTACTTCCGCCGGTAATGTTTACAGCGGCGGAAGTGGGTGCATTGATTACAGCAGGGAAATTTTTAAATTGCCATGGAGATGAATCATTTATAAAGGATTTTGATTCAGCTATGTATAAAATCAAATCTATTTTGAAGCATGGTGAAAAAAACTATGCACAGGAGTTGGAGAACAGTATTAACGTGTACAGCACATCTGGACAGAAAAATACATTGGCGGATAACGTTATTGCAGCAATTCAGACTGCAATCTGCAATAAAAGGGTAATATCAATTCAATATCCTGCATCAGGAGGGCAAGAACCGGAAAGCAGAATGATAGAGCCTATATCACTGGGGTTTTATGAACAGAACTGGTACTTAATCGGTTTTGCAGGCTAAGAAATGAATATAGGAATTTTCGTGTGGATCGGATTAAAAGCATTTGCATAGAAGAAGAGCTCTGTCAAAGCCATGATGGCTCTTTGGAACAAATATTAAAACAAATGCTTTCATATAAAAAACTATATAATGTAATTCTTAGAGCTGAAAAAGGGGAGACATACAATTCTATCAAGAACAGGTATTCTCTCGGCTTCCTTGAAGAAACCGATTTGGGAAGTAAAATGGAAATCGAATTCCAGACAGATTCCTTTGAGATATTGAGCAAGCAGCTGATTGAATATGGATCAGGCATTGAAATAGTCCAACCTGATGAATTAAAATGCATAACCCGTAAACACCTGGCACAAATTACGAATCACTGCCTAAACTTGATTTAGAGAAAGCGATTGGTCTGTTATGTATTTTTTGTAAGGTTTCATATCCCCTGCTGACATACAGCTGTCAGTGTATTATGATATTCTACTATCAAAAAGGAGGATTGAAAAATATGAAACCAAAGATAATTATGCACACACAAATTAGCCTTGATGGCCGCATTAAAGGCTTTGATAATCCGGAAGTTTACTACCAGGTTGCCGGGGGAATTCATTCGGATGCGGTGCTGTTTGGGTCCAATACTGTTTTTACTGCATTTGAAAAATATCCTGCTGAAACAGAGGCTGATTTTGAGAAAATCATAACAAGCCCGGAGGACCCCAGACCAATAGGAGTCATACCTGACAGCAGAGGTATCTTGAGAAGTCTTCATTGCTTAAGAAATCTTGGATATCTGAAGGAAATTGTCATTCTGGTATCAACTGCCACTCCGAAGGAATATTTGAATTATTTGGAGGAAAGGCATTACCCATATATTGTGTCAGGAAATGATCATGTGGACTATGAAAAAGCCTTTCAGATCCTGCATGAGCAATATGGGTGTAAATACATGCGGACAGACAGTGGCGGTGGATTAACCAACAAATTATTAGAAAACGGACTTATTGATGAAATCAGTCTTGTGATATCACCATGTTTTGTAGGTAATAAAGAAAAACAACTATTTGATAACCTTCTGTTATCTGAAAAAGTTAATTTGGAATTGCAGGGAACAGAGAATGCAGAACATGGCTGTCTGTCATTGCGCTATGCTGTGAAAAATAAGGATTAGTGCAGCATACTTTAAAAAGTGTCTGTTGGGACAGTGTCCTAAAGGAAGCATAAGCTCATGGCTAGCGGCGGTGTTAAAGTAACGGCACTCGGCCCCAATATATAGTTGATATGCCCCTAAGCCTTTGAGGGCAAGGCGGTCAACCGCGCCTTTTCCGGTCCGCATACAGTCGTTCAATGAGGGTATCAAGCTCGGCAATGCGGCGGTGCTTCTCGGTGGTTCGTTTCTTCGCCGCCGTTTTCGGCTAATTCTAATTGATCCGAACTGTAAGGATAAGCAATTATCCGGGGCTAGTTAAGTATCTTAGAGAGGAAGATAAAGATAAGTAAACCAATTTTAAAGTTGTACCGAATAAAGCCTTCAAGAGGACAACATGCTTTTGAAGGCTTTATTGCTTACAATTACTTGGATTGTAACGCAAAAGCAGGCACCAAATCAATGAAAAATAGCCTATCCAGGCGACTGTTTCAGAAATATGGGCTTCCGCCAAGGGGATACCAGTGGGGTGCGACATCTTTTTTGCCCACTCAAGGCAGCCAGTTGGGCATTTCCCCAAAGTTTTCTCGGACTTCTTTCAAAAGTTTCCTGATCCATATCTTCAAAGAAGAAGCTAATTGGTACTTCAAGCAAGACCGCAATATCCCATAATCGGCTTGCGCTGATTCTGTTGGTTCCATTTTCATACTTTTGAATTTGTTGAAAAGTCAGCCCTATCATCTGCCCCAGCCTATCCTGAGACAAACCGAGCAATAGTCGCCGCAACCGCAATCGTTTCCCAACATGAATGTCGATGGGGTTGGGTTCGCCGTTTTGAGTTATGCCACGTGACTTTTTTTGTTTGGATAGTTCCATCATTACCTCCGTTGTGTCAGTTTTTTCTAAAACTTCATAATCCTAACACACGAAGAATACGCTGACCTGTTCAAAAGGTCTGAAAGCGACATCATCCGTGCCGTACGGCCACCGGATGAAAGGTGGCCGGGAATGTCGCCAAAATCATCATCACAGAAATGAGACCTCCGACCTTTGGCTTGTCGGCGGCAACTGCCTAAAAGGTATCGTTGCTTCCGACACATGCCTTTTGTATAATCGGAAGCATCCCGACCGCAGTGTCGAGATATTATGCCTATCGGCTGACGGGGAATATCAAACCCCGCTGTGATTATATTTCTGTAAAGCTGAGTTTTGGCGTCACTCAAAATTACCACTCCACGTTAGAGCATAAAATTTAAGATTTCAATAACATTTTCAGTTGTTTCCGGTATTAAAATACTTGCTTTCCGACACAAAGGTTTATAACCTATTCAAATAGTCCAAGGGGAAAATTACGGCATAAGGAAACCAATCTCGGTAAACAGCCTAGACATCATGCAGATAAAACATAATGGAGTTTAATATGGAAGCAGATAATAAATGGGAATTTGCGGCCGCCATTCTTTGGCCAAAGTTAATTGAATGCGCCAGAAACGGCAATTTCATAACATATACGGCGGCAGCCCAATGGTGCGGATATCAACAATGCCCCACCGGATTTGGAAATGTTTTGGGAATGATAGCAAAAAAATGTGAAAAAAAGAAATGGCCGCGGCTTAATACCATTGTCGTTCAACAGGGCAGCGGTCATGCCGGAGATGGGGTAATCGGTGATCCAGCCTTAGATCCGCCTGCGGTATTTGCATTTTCATGGGATAAAAAAACAAAATATCTCAATCCCTTCAGAGATTGATACAAAGGCGGCTTTGAGCCGCCTTTTCACCATTCGTCTGCTCTCATAATCGTCAACACCCGTCTGGTCACGGTCGGATCTGCCGCATCCGGGCTATGAAAACAGAAGTCAAGGTCATAATAGTCTATTTTCCAGAAATAGTCTTCTCCAGCTAAGCTGATTTTTCCAAAATCATGCTCTTTGTAAGGATCATTTTCTGCAGTAAAGTTTTTAAATTTTACCACTTTCTGTATAATCTTTACACGTTGTTCTGGAGACAAAGCACTTACCTCGGCAGAGAAGATAATCTGTCCACCGATATGCCGAATTCTCAGTTGGTCGTTCAGTTCTCTTATTTTCGCGGTTTTTGTGTCCATTGTTTTATCCTCATTAATTGTTTCTTTTTCAAACACACAAAGCCGGAAACAAACTGACAAGTCCAGCTAATAAACATAAAACACCGCATATTTTGCTGTACGGCAAAAAAATATCCCCTCGCATTAAATAAGGGGATAATTTTTTTAATATAAGGAAAAGAGTTTTACAATTTCTTGAAGAATGTTTTTACTATCTTTCAGCTGCACTGCTGCGCCAAGATCAAGAATAATATCCGCAACTTGCCTTTGAGGAAGGTTTGAGTTCCAGAGAATATCCTTGGCTCGGATATATAGTTCGATTGCATCCTGTTTCGGACTGATGTCACTGACTTTCAGCTTCAGATGCGGAAATCTGGGTTCACCAATGTCAAAGTCTCGTTTAACCTGAGTCAGTAGCTGTAACATTTTTGATTGTTTTGTCATATCTTTTTCCTTCCGTTATAGTTTATCTTTTACAACAGCAACAAAGCCGGAAACATTTTTATAAGTCCAGCTAATAAATACACTATCGCAATAAAATTACCATTTGCGGTATAACCGGGAGCAACCGCAGCCCCCCGTATAATCATTTTTTTTAATTGCATTTTAAGATATAAGCCCTTACAATTACTCTGTCGGTTATTTCCGACGATGATTATTATTATAAGTCACATAGGGGCCTCTCAGCCCTTCAGCACAAGTCCGTAGAACTTGGTGTAATTCTGCACAATTCCTTTTCGGAGGAGGGTGCGGAATAAGTTTTCTTTTGAAAACAAATAGGCACGGACGCTTGTTGAAGTCTGAGAACTCCTCCACCTGAGGCCTGTCCTGGAGTGTTGTCAGAAAAGGGGTTATGAATTGAACAAAAATGTATTTTCGTTTGCCAATGCAGGATTTGGCCTGCTTTTGCTATCCTATCGCCAACGTTTTGGAGTTACGCTTCCGGAGCTAAGCTCGGAATCCGGCATTCCTCTTTCTGTTCTTGAAGAAATAGAGCTTGGCAATCTTGCTCCGGATAAAAATGTTTTAGCTATCTTATCACTTTATTTTAATGAAGATTTTGAATTTCCTGAGGATTCTCCTCTGGATACTCCTGCCAACAATAACTAATCCTGAATTTTCGGCTGTTTTTAGGAATTTTTACTTTGTTTTTACCAAAGAGTAAACAACAACTCCCGAATAAGAGCTGTTGTTTATATACCTGATTGCTGCCTATTCCACGTTGACCCACCGCATTATAACGGCCAGCGCTTCCACATAGCTTCCGGCATGCGTTACTTCTTCAACAAATATATCCCGCTCTGCTTTGCTCACTTTTGCACGCCGCAGTGCCTGCATGCAAATTCCGATCAGGTTGAAGATATTTCCGTTCTGACCGATCAGTTCTACTGTAATTTCCGGGTATTTCACTTTATCCATTGTTGTTCCCTTTCGTTTGTTGCGAACGACACCATTGCCGTTCATAACCAAACAAAGCCGGAAACATTTTCATAAGTCCAGCCTAAAATGAAATAAAATCTGTCTTTTCATAACTTAACAAACTGTTTTCACGTCGTTTCACTTCTCCCGTATTTCTCCCTGCATCGGCAATTCCATTTTTTTATGCAACCGTTGATTCACCAAATCAGAGTTTAACAAATGGAGTTTGTTGTTATGGACACCTTGCCAAATCCCCAACCGGAAAATCTTATCGTCGTCACCAGTCTGCTCACACTTGCCTTTCATCGCCACCTTTCGGCAAAAGAAGGGGTAACAGGCAAGAAAAGACTGGAACTAATTTCAAATGTAAGCACAACTGACACCGACGCCAACAACCATGGAGATACAAATAATGACTAGCGTATTACAAGAGGTGTTAGAGGTCAACAAAATGCCCATCGAAGCACTTCGCAAAAAATATAAAGAATTGTTTAATGCTGAAGCGCCGCTGACGGCAAGCCGCCGCCAACTGATTCCCAAGATAACCTATCAGATTCAGGTTCTGGCTTTCGGCGGTATTAATTCTAGCACCCAACGTATGATAGATGACCTAAATCAGGGAAAAATGCCGGTTTATGCCCAGCGCAAAAATCGTATCACTCTGCCGGCCGGTACGCTGATTGTCAAGGAATATCGCGGCGAAACCTACAAAATCAAGGTCACCGATGAAGATTTCATTTTAAATGGTATCCACTACAGTTCGCTGGCAAAAATTGCACGTTTTATTACCGGTGGCACCAACTGGAACGTTCAGCGCTTCTTCAAACTCTCGGAGACTGTGCAATGACCTATGCCATATACACCCGCAGCCATCCTGCCGACACCGGCTGCAAAGCCGATCGGGAGCAATATCAGCGCTGTCTGGATTTCGCTGCCCGCTATCGTCTGGGAAAATCCCTGCCGCATTATTCCGATACGCTTGTTTTGTCCGCAAACGGAGAGACCAACGGTCTGCAAAATCTGTTTGAAGATATCCGCTTTGGGCAAATCGATGGCGTCATAATTGAAGATACAATCTTTTTTGGCGAAAATTCTACCCGCTTGACGCAGATTATAGACTTTTTTGCCGCTCATCAAACCCGCATCCAAGTTGTCAGGGAGACCGTATCATGTCCGAAAAAATAATCAATTGCGCCATTTATACCCGTAAATCTACCGAAGAAGGACTGGAACAGGACTTCAATTCCTTGGATAACCAGTACGAATTCTGTACCAATTATCTCAAATCCCTTAATGATCCGGCTTTGCAACTGCTGCCCGCTCGTTATGACGACGGCGGCTATTCCGGAGGCTCGCTAAACCGCCCGGCACTCCAGCGGTTGCTTGCCGATATTCAGTGCGGTCTGGTTAACCGGGTCATCATTTATAAAATTGACCGTCTAACCCGTGAAATTCGCGATTTTTTCAAATTGCTTGACATTTTCGAAAAATATAACGTTGAATTCGTTTCGGTCAAGGAAAACCAATATTACAATACCACCACCGCCATCGGGCGCTTAATGGTCAATATGTTTCTGGTCTTTGCTCAGTTTGAACGCGAAAATGCCGGAGACCGCATCCGTGACAAGATCGCCACGTCCAAGGCCAAAGGCATGTGGATGGGAGGGTGTCCGCCGTATGGTTATGATATCGGCGACCGCTGTCTGGTCATTAACGAAACGGAAGCGCAAAATGTTCGCTTCATTTACCAAACTTTTTGCAATACCCATTCTCTGGCAGATACGACAGATGCCCTCAATTCCGGCGGCATCCGTACCAAACGCTATACCACCCGGCAAGGGCGAACTTTCGGCGGCCGCAAGTTTTCGGTCAAAACTGTCCAGCGCATTTTACAAAATCCGTTGTATAAAGGCATGGTTGCCCACCGCGGCAAACAATATCCCGGTCAGCATGCCGCCATTATCGACGCGGCACAGTTTGACATGGTTCAGGCTGTTTTTGCCGCCCACAAGGAGAAACGTAAAACCAGACGCCCTAAAATGCCGTCTTCCGGCGGTGAACGAGAAACCGCGGCCTTAACCGGTTTTATTTTCTGCGGTTGTTGCGGTTCTGCCATGACGCCGAGTTACTGTTGCAAGGGAGACATCCGCTATCATTACTCTGTCTCTTATACACATCTCCGAGCC
>ENA-UACM01000104-UACM01000104.1-human-gut-metagenome-genome-assembly--contig:-NODE-104-length-18847-cov-8.583546_pt1 | contig 18847 bp, 7 predicted proteins | sample MGYA00243878_ERZ654223 | MGnify/ENA primary metagenome ERZ654223 (study PRJEB26926, sample SAMN06165040) | human gut metagenome | biome: ENVO:00009003; feature: ENVO:2100002; material: ENVO:00002003...
AGATGACGTCGAGTCTCGTGGGCTCGGAGATGTGTATAAGAGACAGATATTAAACTTGGGTTTCAGGATCGGAGTTTAATTGGTACACCCTTTTCTTTTTTTCATACTATTAAGGGAAATGCAGAATTAGAAAGGGTCTTAATTGATAATTTAATGAATTTAAGAACTTTTGATAACCAACATGTTTATTGTCCATTAGGCATAGGCAAACATTATAACCACTTGGAAACATTTGACATCATATATAAAAATTATTCCCACCTAGCTAAATTTTTTAAAATAATATTTTACGCAGATATTCCTTATATATATTATAAAAATAACTATCAAAATAGGATGAAATATTTGCATGAATTCTTTCAGCAATATGGTTTGACAGCTAAAATTATTAAATTGAATAAGGAAGAAGTTGCCAAAAAAGTTAATAATTTAAAATTATACAAGAGCCAATTTGCCTGTTTAAACGATAATTTTATTCAAGAAAGAATTGGCGGTGTTCAAAAAGATTTTAAAGAGATAATCTTTTCTTAATGATTGTAATAAATTCACTCCCAATATCTCGAATAAACTTTTTACTGCCTTGCAACGCTTGTTCATGGAGCTTTGTATAAAAGTTTATATTATTGCATTTGTTTATAGCTTCTTTCCAGATATTTACATCCAAATTATCCAATAAAATTCCGGATCCATTTAAGGCTTCAGCAATTCCCCCTTTGTTGTGTGCAATAACGGGGATTCCTCTAATAGATGCCTCAACAATAACTCTACCAAAGGCTTCTTCAACAATAGAAGGTACTATCAATAACTTAGTTTCATTCCAAATATTATTCATATCCATTTGAAGTGGGTAATATGTAATATTGGAAGACATATAGTCACAAAAGTCCTCATTTTTATACCATCCTTCGACAGCTATAAACTGTTCATGAGGCATTTCCTTTGCTAATTTTAAAACAAAATCAGAACCTTTTTCTTTTACGGGATTTATAAATGTAATTTTCTTTCCAAAATTAACACATGTTTTCTCAGGATTAAAACAAGGGTAGAAAACAATATTAGGTATATCATACCATTTACTGGACAAATTTTTGATAAATTTAGACGTGCTGAATAAAATATCTGGTTTTCCTTCGGCCACAGCCATTCCTTCCTTATTGGCAGAATGCAGCCAACCGATAGTGAATGGAATATATCTTTTCGCAATTTGAGTTAATTCGTCAGAGTCTTCCATAGATAGAATGGCCACGGTAATTTGTTTATTATATTCGTTTAATAAACTTTTCAACTGTTTATTAAAATCATGCTGACGAAACAAGTAACATTCTATTCCTGAATATGTATAAGTAATTTTTTCATTTGAACAAGAGATATTTTCTATAGCAGGCATATCATTCAGAAGTTTCCTGTATAGAGCCTGTCTTTCTTCAGCCGGAAAAGTCGGATTTTCTATACTACCGACAAAAAGAACTCTGTGTTTCATCTTTGTTAAATTTTGAGCCAGAAAATTGTGAGTAATTTCTGCTCCTCCTAAAAACAGCGGAGGCGTAGGTCGTTTTGTGATAAAAATAAAAAACATTGCAACCTCATAAATTCTAATATAAACCTTATGGTATACAGAAGGAGTTAAAAGATGGTGAAAAATATTTATGTTGTTTGCCCCACCTATAGAAAAAGACATGAAAATTCTTTCAGAGAAATAGGAGTTCTGTTTCTGATTAAAAGTGTTTTGCGTCAAGATAACATTCGCCTTTGTATAGTTGATTCTAGTTCTAAACCCCTCAGTGTTTTTGAGAACAAGCCGGTAATTAATAACAATATTATTTATTTACATGCACCAAGTAAGAAGGAGATGGTTGAAAAATATTCCAGTATTGTTCCCAAAGCGGTTGACTTTTGTATAACGAAAGAACACAAAAATTTTGCTTCTGAACTAGAACGAGTCTCTTCGTGGAGTAATTTTATTCCGTGGGATAAAGATTTTCCTAGCCATGGGACACTGAAAAGCCACTTTTTACAAAAACGTCCATCAATAGGGATGAAACGTAATATAGCAATTGCGGCTCTTGATGAAGTATTTAACGATGGTGATGTGATATGTTACGCAGATGATGATGATTTTAGAGCCGCCCAGTATTTCAATGATATGGCTTCTTTTTTACGGGATAATGATTTTATTAGAATTTCAAAATGGCTGACATGTTGCTTTGATTCTGATCCTAATAATCCAATATGTGGTATTCATAATATTTCATTTAAACAAGATATAAATGGCTATTTTAGCTTACAAAAAAGAAAAAGTGATACTCTTTTTAATTCAAAAAATATTAACTTTTGCGGCTTCTCCGTAGAGGAACATTATTCAAAAATTAAAAATTTAGCTTTTTCTCCAATTTCATATGATGGGGCTATGCATGTCTTTTCCACACAGTTATGGCGAAAATCGGTAGAAGCATTTGGTGGAATTCCGCCAGTCAGTTTGGGTGAGGATACTTGTTTTTTTAAGAGTTGCCAAAATTATTTTGGAAAAAATTTTAAATACGATTTGATTAACAATAAAAAACTTAATTTTTTGAGAGGTTCTGGTAACAATGCATCTCTTATCCAATGGACTGATAACATTTCAATTGATGCCGTACCCCAATGGGCATCACAAACAATTACAAATGTTTTTGCTCTTTTAAAATTTCCTGAAAAACGGCACCAGTTAGAAGACAAAATATCGTGTAGTATTAAGTAATATCATTTACTCCAAATTCATTCTTATAAAATGAGTTGCCAATTCTTTATCTCTCCCGCATACTCTCGTTCAGATACTTCATCACCGGCGAGAGCAGATATTCGATCACGCGGCGTTTGCCGGTTTTGATTTCCGCCGTCACGCTCATGCCGGGTTTAAGCTGTATAATCTGTCCGTCGGCTTTTATTTTGTTATCCAAGAGCGTCAGCCGGGCATTAAACACCAGCCCGAGCTTTTCGTCCTGTATCGCATCGCCGGAGATGTTACGGACTTTGCCTTTAATCGTGCCGTATTTGGTGAACGGGAAACTGTCGATTTTGATTTCCACATCCTGTTCCGGCCGCACAAAACCAATATCTTTGTTTAAAATCTGCACTTCAGCCTCCAGCTTATAATCTTCCGGCACCAGATTCATAATCGGCTTGGCGGTTTCGACCACACCGCCTTTGGTGTGATAAACCAGCTGCTGAACATACCCCGACAACGGCGCTTTGACAATCGTGCGTTTTAAGGCTTCCTGATATTTAATCAGCTCTTGTTGATACGATGCCAGTTTCTCGCGACTTTCGGTCAGCTCCTGCATAATATTCTTGTCAAACTCCGCCAGATATTGCCGCAGTTCTTTTTTTAAGCTCTCAATATTCGCCTCAGTCTCGGCCATTTTCTTAGCCTGTACGTTGCGCTGCTCCTGCAAATTGGTCAATTCTTCTTCCTGCTCCAGAAAAGTCAGCCGCGCCAAAAGCTTCTTATCCACGAGGATTTTCTTTTTCTCAATCCGCTCCTGCACGCTCGGCAACAGTTTTTCAATGCGGATCAAATCGGCCTGAATGGTGTCCTTTTCTTTCTCAGCCTTGGTAATCTGCCCGTTCAGGACTTCAATCTTTGCCGCTTTCTCGGTCATCTGGCTTTTAAGCAAATCCGTGTGCATTTTAATTAAATATTCGTCAATATCCGGATTATAGCTGAAATTCTTCTCCGGATCATCCGATAACAGGGCTTTCAGCCTTGAAATCGCGATTTCCAAGGCTTCCATTTCGTTTTCCACCCGATTAATGTTGGCCAGAACCTCGGTCTGGTTAAATTTAATCAAATCCTGTCCTTCTTTGACATATTGCCCTTCCTGCACATAGATTTCCTCAATCTCGCTGTCGGTCAGGGTTTGAATGGTCTTGATGTTTGAGGCAGGCATCAGTTTTCCAGCAGAAGTAGCAATAATGTCGATTTTGCCTAAGATTGACCACAAAATCAGCACCGTAAACATCAGTATGATGACGTATGTCAATAACCTGGCTGCATGAGACGGCGGCATTTCGGTCACTTCCAAAACCGCCGGCAGAAATTCTTTTTCATGCTCGTTCATACCCTTGACTTTGCTATCCTTAGTCGCCTTCTCTTGTAATAAAGCCAACTTGGCAATTGTCCAATAGTGGGAAAGCTCGCTTTTAATACCTTCCCACCAGTCACATAGATTCTCAAATTTTTCTCGCATATTCCACCTCTACTCAGCAGCAACCTCGTTTGGCACAATCGGCGCGGTCTGGCTGTTCCAGAGATAAGCATAGCGTCCGCCGCGTTTCAAAAGCTCCTCATGCGTGCCGGTTTCGGTAATCTCGCCTTTTTCAATGGTAATAATCTGGTCGCATTCCCGCACGGTCGAGAGCCGGTGCGCAATCATAAACACCGTCCGCCCTTTGCAGATTGATGCCATATTCTGCTGGATAATCCGTTCGGATTCATAATCAAGCGCCGAGGTCGCCTCGTCAAAAATCAAAATCCGCGGATTGTTGACCAAAGCTCTGGCAATTGCAATCCGTTGCCGCTGCCCGCCGGAAAGGGACGAGCCGCGTTCTTCAATAATCGTATCATAGCCGTCCGGCAGTTCGGTAATAAACTCATGTGCGCCGGCCAGCTTGGCCGCGGCAATAATCTTATCCATCGGGATTGCCGGATTAGTCAGGGCGATATTTTCGCGAACGGACTTATTAAATAAGTAGTTCTCCTGCAAAACGACGCCAATCTGCCGCCTTAACCATGCCGTATCGACTGTGGAAATATCAATTCCGTCAATCAACACCTTGCCTGTTTCCGGAATATACAGCCGCTGAATCAGCTTGGTGACGGTCGATTTGCCCGAGCCACTCGGCCCGACAAAGCCGATTTTCTGCCCAGCTTTGACCTTAAAATTAATCTTCTTCAAAATCTCCGGCCCGTTCGGAATATAACGGAACACAATGTCTTTGAATTCCACGTCGCCTTTAATCTCCGGCATTGAGCCTTTGGACAGGGTTTCGGTATTTTCGGCCGGATTGTTAAGAATGTCAGACAACTTTTCAATAGAGATTTTAGCCTGCTGGAAATTCTGCCACAACTGCGCCAAGCGCAAAATCGGTTGTGTTACGCGACCGGATAACATGTTAAAGGCAATCAGCTGTCCGACTGACAGCTCGCCTTTCATGACCAAACTTGCACCAATCCACAACGTCAGCGCCATAGTGATTTTCTGCACTAACTGGACAAGCTGTCCGGCAATGTTATTGATATGCGAAGCGCGGAAAGATGACCCGACGTAAGCCGCCAGCTGCTGCTCCCAACGACGCTGCATCTGTGGTTCGACGGCTAAAGACTTAACCGTCTCCACGCCCGAAACCGCTTCTACCAGAAAGCATTGGTTTTCTGCCCCGCGGCGAAACCGCTCATCAATCCGCGAGCGCAAAATCGGGGTGAAGAATAAGGACAGCACCACATAAAACGGGATTGAAAGCAAAACCAACAGCGTCAAGGTCTTGGAATAAAAGAACATTACCGTAAAAAAGATAATGGTAAAAAAGAAGTCAATAATCAGGGTTAAGGTCGAACCGGTCAGAAAATTGCGGATATTCTCCAACTCATGCACCCGCGCCACCGTGTCGCCGACCCGCCGCACCCCAAAATAAGACAGCGGCAGCCGAATGAGATGCTTAAACAAACTCGCCCCAAGCTCCACGTCAACCCGAGTGGTGGTGTGCGAAAAAGTATAAGTCCGCAGCCCGCCGAGCAGAGTTTCAAAAATACCGATGCAGATTAAGGCCACCATCAACACGTCAAGGCTTGATAGACCGCGATTGACCAGCACCTTGTCAATCACCACCTGAAACAACAGCGGCGACACCAGCGCAAACAGCTGTAAAAAGAACGAAGCCAGAATAACCTCGCCGAACAGCCTGCGATATTTCACGACTGCGGGAATAAACCATGAAATGTCAAACTTGCGGTTTTTGCCGTTGATAAACTCACGGCAGGTCATCATTAAGAGCCTGCCGTTCCATCTGTTCATAAATTCTTCTTTGTTCAAAACCTCGGGATGATTGCCTTTGGCCGGATCTTGAAGCAAGACCTTGTCCTCGGCAACTTTGCCGATAATAAAATAAGTGCCGTCTTTGCTCTGGGCAATAGCCGGCAGCGCAGTCTTGTCCAAACGCTCCCACTTAGTTTCCACAAACTTGGCTTTGAAAGAAAATTCCTTTGCCAATTGCAGCAGTTCATATTCTTCAAAATGCGAATTCTGCCGGTCATATTTATGTTTGATTTGGTCAATGGAAATCGGCTTTTCAAAGAAATTTGCCATAATCGCAAAACAGGCCAGTCCGGTGTCAAGAGTTTGGGGATTTGAATTTTCTTCTGTCATAAATTTGCTCACTATCCCGTGGGTTGTAATAATTTTTTTAGCAATCTTAAAACGAAAGAAAATAAAAAGCAAAGAAAATTTTTAATTAATATTAACAGAAAATTAAAAATAAAGAAAAATATCAAATTTATCCACAAGTTTCAATTTGGCATAACCCTTAAATTTTTTAGATTTTGACTTAGAACAATCTAAGAACAGTAGCAAAATAAAAATTTTGCACTTGCATAATTAAATCTAACAATAGAGAATAAAACCATCTTAATCTCGTTAAGAGTGAGGAAGAATGAATAATTATAGAGAGCCGCCCAAAACCGGGTTTTATTCTGGACTACTTCCATCTTACAATCTTTTAGATGTTTCTTCTGTTGCGCTCCGCTTAAAATTTTCTTTCTCTCGATTCGTTCCTGATATTTTCACGTTTTTTTATCTGCTTTTAAGTTACGCTTTCCAAAGTGCTAATTTAAATTCCGAGGGAGGCATTTATGAATAAAATTAAGCAATATTTCTTTTACAAAGATGGTGAATTTTCTTGGTGGAAAAGTATACAGAATATAATTCTTATTTATGTTGTTTTATACCTCATTGGGCTTTACTACGATTTATTTTATAATCCTTCAGCCACAAGAATTTCTTTGGACTGCTTGGATTGCGCTTTGCCAGTAATGTTAATGGGAATATTATGTTACATTCTGACATTTGTAATTTCCATCTTAAATTTATTTTATGCTTATTTTGAAAAGAGGTTTTTAAAAAGGGTAGTAAAACTAATTGAGTTTGCCGTATTTATGACAATTTTATATTTTTACAGACGGACAATCAGTGACTGTGGGAATCCAATTTGTTTTTTGCATCCATTTTCCTTTCCTGCTGTTGTTTGGGCTTTTGTCTTAATCTTCAAAAAGTCAAAATATTTTACTCCATTCTTTATCATTCTGTTTCTTATTCCGGCAAGTATCATCATAACGGATGATTGGATGGGCGCTCCATCTGAAGCAGACTGTAAACAGAATATGGCGAAGGTTTCATTTTCTCCAATAACGCTACCTGAAATATATTTTCATCAAGATAACGAAAAAGCCACATGGCAACCTAACATTGTATTTCCCGTGGATTTAGAGAAAGAATATGAAAATAAAATTTTATATGTTCCGTCTAGCTATTGCAGTGAAGGTACAAGACAGTTAAGAAAGAAATACAAAGAAAATAACATAATCCTTTGTGTTTATAAAGATGCAGAAAAAATTACCATTTCTACTTTCGATGAAAATAAGCAAATTCTTGTTGATCTAAAATTTACGAAATTTAATCGCAAACGAAACGACTTAGATTTAATTTTACATACGACAAAAGGAGAATATTCATGTGCAGAGAAGTTGTCTGCTGATTTTATAATCAAACATTTGCCATACAAGAAATATTTGATTCCTGTTAACAATTCCAAATAAAATTAGTTATTTATGTAGGAGATTACCATGAGCAATTTAAACGATTCAATTTTAGTTAACCCTAGTGATGAACATATAAAAGCTTTACTAAGCAAACTTGCTTATGAAAATCTTTCCACAGGTTTTAATTTTTCTAATCTTAATAGTAATTTTTCCATAGCTGAGAAAAATTACTTAAACGAAAATTTTGAAGTATTATCTGTTTCTGACAGTAATGAATCTGGATTTCAAGGCTGTTTTTTGAAAAATACAAAAACCAATGAAGTTATATTTGCTATACGAGGAACAGATGAACTAAAAGGTGCAGATGCTGACGATGATCTTGATATTATAAATTCAGGAATGGCATACAAACAATTTATAGATGCCTATAACTACTATATAAAAACTGTAACAGCAGCTGGAGATACTGGAAAACTTTTAAAGTATGGTAACCAACAACCAACTGAAGGTACAGCTTATATAGATACAGGTGATGGACATTATATTTATTTTGAAGATTTTACAGGTACAGGAAATGGATACTCAAATGTTTCCATTACAGGACATTCTTTAGGAGGACATCTGGCAGCTTTACTTGGTGTTGTAACAGGAAATAAGGCAACAATTTTTAACGCTCCCGGATACAAAGACCAACCTAAACTAGATTTTTCTTATGTTTCGGAGGATGGATCTGCCGAAAATATAATTTCAATGATATCTGGTATTATTTCCAAATTATTTGAAAAAAATATAAATTCTCAAGGCAATATTACCCATATTTATAATGATAACTGTCAAGAATGGATTGCCAATTATGGTACTAAATGGAAAAACAACACTCCTATCTATTGTTTACAAAAAGGAAGTAGTGTTCATACTATAGATGAGATCTGTACGGCCTATTATGCTTATGAAACAATTAAAGATATTACTAATGGGGCAGAAAGCTTTAAGAATAATAGTACTATAACATCTTTCAATGAAACATTCGAAAATGTTTATAAAGCCTATTGTTTGCAGTTCAATCTACCTTATCAGATGTTAGATTACAGTAATTATACGTACATTCAAACATTAACATCTTCAATTCAAATATGGGCAGCTAATCAAAAAGCAAATGGCGGAGCAATCAAAGTCGATTCATTTAATCGTACAACGTCTTTGCCAATGACGGGAACAGATGGGGCTGATATTATTTACACCGGTGGTGGTAACGATACAGTCAATGCCGGAAGTGGTAATGATATTGTGTATGGAATAAATTTGAATGGAGATACTGAGGCTACGGCAACATCGACAAAAACTATAAACCTAGGCTCTGGAAATGATACTTATTATGGCTCAAATGCAAAAGATACAGTTTCTACAACAGGAACAAATACAGAAAATGATACCAACCATATTTATTTAGGTGCCGGTAATGATAACTTTACCGGAGGAGATGGTGCTGATATCGTCGATGGAGGAACGGGAGCGACAGGTGGCTTGACTGGAATAAGCCAAGAAATCATGGAAGATACAACCTCTAATGTTAATGATATCAGTCTTGGAGGTGGAGATGATATCTATGTTGGAGGTCTTTCTAAAGATCTGGTTAGTGCCACATCAGGAGATAATCTTGTTATTTTAGGTGCAGGTTCAGATACCTATATCGGTGGTTCAGGTGCAGATGTCGTCGATGGCGGATCAGGTAGTGTTATAAAAATTAAAGAAGATCTGATTAATGCCGGGTATACTGAAGTTGCCCAATTAACTATGGATAAATTAAAAGATAATACCAATGATACCAATACGATTCATTTGGAAGCAGGCAATGACGTCTATACCGGTGGCGTTGGTATTGATATTGTTTACTCAGGTCAAGGCAATGATACAATCAATACCGGTGGCAACAATGATATCGTTTATACTGATGACAGTACAGATTCAAATGATGTCAATAAGGTCTTCCTTGGTTCTGGGAATGACAAGTTTTATGGTGGTGATGGCATTGATATTGTTGATGGCGGCAGCGAAAATCCGGATATTGAAGGTATCTATGATCCTGCGAATATGGTAGATGATGAGAATAATGAAAATACGGTTCATTTAGGCGGCGGTAACGACAGATACACCGGCGGCATTGGTAAAGATATCGTTTATTCAGGTACGGGTAATGACAATATCTCTACCGGAGAAGGTAATGATCATGTTTATACAAATGATACCAATAACAAAAACGAGGATAAAACGATTAACCTTGGTGGCGGCGATGACAAATTTACCGGAGGTGTTGCAAATGACCATGTTACATCCGGTTCCAGCAATGATACAAATAATAACCACAAGGATATAGACTTAGGAGAAGGTAATAACAGTTACGTTGGTGGAGATGCACAAGATAATGTTACAGCCGGCAGCGGAGATGATAATATTTCTACGGGTGGAGGAAATGATATAATAGATACCGGTGATGGCAATAATACTGCCAATGGCGGAGCTGGCGATGACCGTATGACTGGTGGATCCGGTAATGATATTTTAGACGGGGGAACGGGCAAGGATATTTTCAACGGTAAAGGCGGCAATAATACGATAAATCCGGGCAATGATAACGATGATGATACGATTATTGCCGGTAAAGGGCCAGGAAAAGATACCGTTTCCAATTTCAAAGATAACGATACGATTATAATTCCTGAAGGTATCGCAGATAACAGAAGTGAGAATGGAGATCTTATTTTTACTACCCCGAGCGGACGGGAGGTTATCTTGAAGGGGCGTGGTGAGCCGGAAGATCCGGAAGATGAAGATCCGCAGCCAAATTTACCGCCGAATGTTTTTGACGGCGAAGGCAATTTATATAAGCCGGATGAAAAAGGAAAATATCGTCCGGTAGATAATGGCTTACCTCCATTTACACCGGATGAACCCAATAAAGATAAAGGGAATACCACCGATGGCAAAAAACATGCAGAAAGTCAAAGTTCACCATTGGTTGTGGATTTAGACGGTGATGGAATAGAAACTTTAGGAAGCGGTGTTGGAATTTATTTCGACCATGATAATAACGGCTTTTCTGAAGATACCGGTTGGGTGGGCAAAGATGACGGTTTGCTTGTTCGAGACATTAATGGCAATGGCCAGATTGATAATGGTACAGAACTTTTTGGCAACAATACACTTCTTTCGAATGGCGAAAAAGCAAAGAATGGCTTTGAAGCCTTAAAAGAACTGGACAGCAATAACGATAATGTTTTTGACCAAAATGATGCTGCTTGGAACGAGGTGAAAGTTTGGAAAGACGGCAATTCCAACGGAGTTGTTGATGATGGTGAGCTGCTGACAATGGAACAGGCAGGAATTACCGGTGTAGACCTTAATTATGTAGATCATAATTACAGGGGTGACCATAGCGATGAACATGGAAATACCTGTAAACAGGAAGGTACATTTACCAAAACAGATGGCTCGACAGGACAAATTTCAGATATTTGGTTTGACAGAAATACCGCGGACAGCAAATACGAAGCAATAGATGTTCCCGAGGATATTAAAACTCTGCCAAATCTTCAGGGGTTTGGAAATGTCGTCTCTTTGTGGGAGGCCATGGCGTCAGATAAAACAGGAGAATTAAAACAGTTAGTAGAGCAATATCTGAACACAACTAATATTACAGAGCGACAGAATTTAATGACAGATATTATCTATCATTGGACTGGTGTCGAAGATATTGATCCGGAAAGCAGAGCTGCGGCAGGAGATAATTACATTCAAGATGCCAGAATTATTGAGGCTTTGGAAGAGTTTTGGGGTAGCGATTATGTAAACCAGAACTGGCTCGGAAATGAAGAAAGCAATCCACGTCAACAGGCCTCTCTCATTTTAATCAAAACCTTTGAAGACCTGCGCGATTCCATGATGGGAAAATTGGATATGCAGACGCATTATAAGGAATTGTTTGAGGGAATTTCTGTACATTATGATAATGAGATCGAGGATATTTCTGCTGATGTCTCTGGTTTTGTAGAACAATTAAAAACTATGTATGACGAAAATCCGGCGGATATTTTAGGCATAATGGAAAATTTGGCAAAATTAATTCAGGAACAGTCTGTTGTTGCCCCTTATATCATTGATGCCATTCGAGCAGCCGGAGAAAATCTTGACCATAATATTTCAACCTATTTAAAGAACTTTGGCGATTTGAATGCATATATTACAAACGGCAATGATACCATTAACGGAACATCCGGAAATGATTACATTGACGGTTTAAGCGGTAACGATGTCATTTATGGTAATGATGGCGATGATACGCTTGTTGGCAATGCTGGCAATGATCGCTTAATTGGCGGCAATGGAAATGATACTTATATTTTCAATGCCGGTTGGGGTAATGACACCATTGACAATTCAAGTAATGATGATCCTTCCTCTTGTGAAGATACAATTCAATTTGGTTCAGATGTTTCTGTTGATGATATCGTCATCAAACGTCAGGAAAACGATCTGATCTTGAGCACCAAAGATGGCTCAAATACGCTCCGGGTATTTAGTTATTTTGTCGAAGCGGGAGCAACAAATAATACAATAAAATATATCAAATTTGCTGATGGCACAACATGGACATATGAAGATGTACGCCTCGCCTGGAATCAAAATCCGGTTTCTGTTGATGGCGGTGTAACCTTAGAAGGGGATGATAACGATAATAGTCTTTCCGGCGGCTCCGGGAATGATATTCTTATCGGCAATGGCGGAAATGATAATATATCCGCCGGCTCTGGTAATGACACCATCCTTGCTGGTAGCGGTGATGACTATATTGATGGCGGAAGCGGAAACGATTCTTATTACTACAACTACGGTGATGGGATGGATACCATCTCTGACAATGGTAATTTTGACGTTATTGTCTTCAATCGGGGTATCGATCCTGAAAAGTTAGTCTATCGCAATGAAGGAAACGATCTGAGAATTATGATTGATGGCAGCGAAACGCAAGGAGTGTTAATTAAAAACTTCTTCTCATCCATAGATTATAAAATTGAAGAATTGCATTTTGCTGATAATGTTGTTATTCGCTTATCGGAAATTGGTTTGGTACTGACGCAGAAAAATATAGGTGAAACTGTTACCGGTACAGAATTTGGAGATACTATTTATGCTAATGATGGTTTTGATACGGTAAATGCCGGAAAAGGCGATGATATTATCATCGGTGGCAAAGGTAATGATCAGTTGAACGGAGGAGAAGGTAACGATACCTATATATACAATATTGGAGATGGACTGGATACAATCAGCGATTATCAAAACAGTTCGACAGAAAGCAGAAATGATAAAATTAAATTTGGAGAAGGTATTAAATTCAGCGACTTAACATTCCGTCAAAATGGCAATGATTTAATCATAACCTTATTTAATGATATTACCCAAGGAATCGTGATAAAAAGTCAGTTCAGTTCTGACTATGACAGTATTGAATACCTTGAGTTTGCTGACGGGAGCCAGTTTAACTTAAAAGAAAATGGTTTCACTTTTCAACAGACAGATGGTCATGACGATGTTACCGGTACCAAATATGATGATACCATTTACGGTGGCGCCGGAAATGATACACTCAAGGGCGAAAATGGCAATGATATCCTCATTGGAGGTAAAGGCAATGATGTCTTAAACGGTGGCTATGGTAATGATACTTATATTTGGAATCTGGGAGATGGGCTGGATACAATTGAGGATTATCAAAGCAGTTCAACAGATGGACGTATGGATAGTGTTTCGTTTGGTCAAGGCATCTCTTTTGAAGATTTAACCTTTGAACGTTCTGGATCTGACTTAATTATTTATGTAAAAGGCGACAGAACCCAAGGTGTCATACTAAGAAATCAGTTCAATTCTGATTATTACCGTATTGAATATCTTGAGTTAGCCGATGGTACTGTTAAAAATCTGACCGAAATGGGCTTTACATTCCAGCAGACAGACCGCTATGACGATGTTAGTGGTACCCAATATGATGACATTATCTATGGGAATGGCGGTAATGACACAATCGAGGCCGGAAAAGGTAACGATATCCTCATTGGTGGCAAAGGTAATGATTCCTTAGATGGAGGTTATGGCAATGATACTTACGTCTGGAATCTGGGAGATGGTTTCGATACCATTAATGACTACCAAAGCAGCTCAACGGAAGGCCGTGAAGATAAGATTAAATTTGGCGAAGGCATTTCTTTTGAAGACTTGTCTTTTGAAAATTCAGGAAATAATTTAATCATTTATGTCAATGGAGATAAAACACAAGGCCTTCAATTGAATAATTATTTCTATGGCAGTAACTACACCGTAGAAATCTTAGAGTTTGCAGATGGTTCGACGGTAAATCTTACGCAAATTGGTCTTACATTCCAACAACATGATGGTTCTGAAACAATTACCGGAACAGCTTATGACGATGTCATTTATGCCAATGGCGGCAACGACACGGTCAATGCTGGCAGTGGCAATGATGCCATTTACGGCGGAAATGGAAATGATACACTCAATGGTCAAGGAGATAATGATACCCTCGTTGGCGGCAAAGGGAATGATTCCTTAGATGGAGGCTCAGGTAATGATATCTATATTTATAATCTTGGGGATGGTTTCGACACCATTTCAGATAGTTCCGGAACCGATAAAATAAAGTTTGGTGAAGGCATTTCCTTTGAAGATCTGTCTTTTGAAAATGACAACAATAATCTTACTGTTTATGTCAATGAAGATAAAACACAAGGTTTTAAAATAAACGATTATTTCAGTGGCAGCTACGGCATAGAAACTTTAGAGTTTGCGGATGGTTCGACGGTAGATCTCACACAAATCGGTCTCACCTTCCAACAGCATGATGGTTCTGAAACAATTACCGGAACAAAGTATGATGACGTTATTTATGCTAATGGCGGTGATGACACGGTCAATGCAGACAGTGGCAATGATACCATTTACGGCGGAACTGGAAATGATACGCTTAATGGGCAGAATGGTAACGACACACTAATAGGCGGCATTGGCAATGATACACTCAATGGCGGTACCGGAGACGATACTTATATTTATAACCTTGGTGATGGATATGACATTATCTCCGATTCTTCCGGAAATGATAAAATAAAGTTTGGTGAAGGCATTTCCTTTACAGACCTTAAATTTGCCAACGGTGATAACAATTCGCTGCTTATTTTCCTCAGTGATGACAAAACAAAAGCAATTCAGATTAATAACTTTATATCCAATGGTAATTACAGGATCGAACAGTTAGAATTTGCCGATGGAACAACGAAAAATCTATCTGAAATGGGTCTGACTTTTGATCAGTACGATTGCGCAGAGACTATTACCGGAACGGATTATGATGATGTCATTTACGGTAATGGCGGCAATGACACATTGTATGGCGAAAACGGCAATGACATCCTTTCGGGCGGAACTGGACATGACCGTCTGGAAGGAGGCTCTGGCGACGATACCTATGTTTGGAACCTTAATGACGGTATTGATACCATATCCGACTATCAGGGAACCAATAAAATCAAATTTGGATCCAACATTGCACAGGAAAATCTGTCTTTTGCCCAAGCCGGCAATAATCTGCGGATTATCGTCAATAATGATCCATCGCAAGGTTTAATTATTGAAAGTTATTACAGCGATACCCGGCGTCAAATTGAGACGATTGAGTTTGCTGATGGTTCAGAAGCTTCCGTTGCTGATCTTATTGGAAATTTGGTTTCCCCGCCCGATCAAGTAATTGAAGGCACTGCCGATGATGATATCTTAACCGGCGGTGATGGTAACGACACAATCAATGCCGGAGACGGTTACAATGATATTACCGGCGGCAAGGGTAATGATACCTTAAACGGTGGTTATGATAAGGATACTTATTATTACAATCTTGGTGATGGTTATGATATCATTTCTGATCCTTATGGCCGTGATAAAATTATTTTTGGCGAAGGTATTTCTTCGTCAGATTTAATTTTCCAAAGAAATGGAGATGATTTGTTTATTTCATTTAGCAATAATGACAATGATAGTATCCGAATTTTACAGCATTTTTATAATGATGACAAAAAAATTGAACAACTTGAGTTTGCCGATGGTTCAACCATAAACTTGTCCAAAGGCGGTCTCGTTTTGCAAGGAACCGATAAAGATAATACAATAGATGGAACATTGTACAATGATACTATTTATGGTGGTTTGGGCAGAGATGTCATTGATGGGGGTAAAGGAGCAGATATCATCAATGGTGGTAAAGGGGACGACACTATAGATGGTGGTGTTGGTGAAGACACTATTATATGGAATTTAGGTGATGATATGGATACTGTCACTTTCTCGGATGTTGACCATCTCAAGTTCGGAGAAGGTATTACTTTTGAGGACTTAACCTTCTACGCAGAAGGAAACAATTTGAGAATAGTTGTCAAAGGAGATATGACTCAAGGTGTCATCTGTCGCGATTATTTTTATAGCAATAATAATAAACCGGAAAATATCATTTTTGCCGATGGTTCTGTATACTCTCTCCAGCAGTCAGGACTGATTATCCACCATGGAGATCGGTCAGAAAGCATCTCGGGAACGGATTATGCCGACACCATCTACGGAGGTAAAGGCAATAACACTATTTCTGGCGGAGACGGCAATGACATTATCTATGGTGAAGATGGTGACGATACCATTTCCGGCGGTAGAGGAACAGATACTATTGTTGGCGGTAAAGGAAATGACACTATAGATGGAGGAACAGATGCTGATACCTTTATCTGGAATTTAGGTGATGATCTTGATACCATTACTGCTTCCAATATAGATAAGCTTCAATTTGGAGAAGGTATAACTAAGGATAGCTTAACCTTCCGGAGTGAAGGAAACAACCTCCGCATCATCATCAACAATGATGAAACACAAGGCATTATTCTGGTTGATTTCTTCTATAACAGTAATGCTAAACTAAACCATGTCTGCTTTGCTGATGGCAGCTCGCTTAATCTGGCTGCCTTGGGGTTGACATTAGATCAGCAGTTTTCTAAAGGAGATACCATAAACGGAACATCATTTGATGATATTATCAACGCTCAAAATACATATTCTGTAACTATCAACGCAGGCGACGGGAGCGATACCATCAATGCGGGAGATGGCAATGATACGATTAATGCTGGAAACGGAAATAATATCATCCACGGCGGTAAAGGTAACGATACCTTAAATGCCGGCAGTGGTAATGATACATATTTTTATAATCTCGGAGATGGTTTTGATACAATCAGTGACACATCTGGGAATGACAAAATTATCTTTGGAACTGGTATTTTGCCGGAGGATTTAACCTTTACGCAAAATGGATACTCCTTGATAATCACAGTAAAGGGAGATACGTCTCAAGGAATTGAAATCCTTAATTATTATAACGGAAATCCGCTGGAAGAGCTTCATTTTGCAGATGAATCGGTTAAACTTCTGCCTCAAATGGATATTACTCTGCAACAAGGAAATGGCAACGAAACTGTCAATGGAACTGATAGTAACGAAACTATTTATGGTAATGGAGGAAATGATACCATTAACGGAAACTATGGTGATGACGTCCTTATCGGAGGTGCCGGAAACGATACATTAGACGGTGGCGGAGATAATGATACCTACGTTTATAACCTCGGTGATGGTTTGGATACAATTTATGATAATGCCGGCAGCAATAAGATTATCTTTGGAGAAGGTATTGCTCAGAATAACCTTAGTTTCACTCAAATTGATAATAATCTGTTGATTTATTTGAATGGAGATAAAGATCAGGGAATTATTATCGAAAGCTTCTTCAGCAGTGATTCCTGTAAAATAGGAGAAATTCATTTTGCTGACAATTCGGTATTTTATCTCTCCGAGAGTGGTTTGGCGCTAGATCAGTCAGATAGAACCGATAATATGACCATAAACGGAACTGATTATGATGACACCATTACCGGCGGTTCTGGCCACGATACCATCAATGCTGGGGATGATGACGATGTCCTCATCGGTGGCAAGGGCAATGATACCTTAAACGGTGGTTATGGTCGGGATACCTATATTTATAATTTAGGGGATGGTGCCGATACGATCAGCGAGACCCGGGGTAACGATAAAATTAAGTTCGGTACCGGAATAGTTAAAGATGATTTGAAATTTACCCAGGAAGGTAATGATTTAAGAATCATTATCAAAAACGATGTAAATCAAAACATTTTGATCAAAAGCTTTTATAATAATGTCAATTATCAGGTTGAAACGCTTGTCTTTGCTGACGGTACAACCTTTAATCTCTCCACTCAGGGATTGACCTTGCAGCAAACCAATGCCGATGAAGCAATCAAAGGCACATCCTATAATGATATCATTTACGGAAATGGTGGTCATGATACCATCAACGCCGGCGAAGGTAATGATACGCTGATTGGCGGTATCGGTAACGATATCCTGAATGGCGGAAACGGCGATGATACCTATATTTACAATCTCGGTGATGGTTTCGATACCATCTCTGAATCCGGAGGCGATGATAAGATTGTCTTTGGTGAAGGTATCAACCAAAGTGACCTGTCGTTTGAGAAAATAGGCAACAATCTGAAAATCTCCATCAATGGCGATGAAATTAAGGGAATTCAGATTAATAATCAGTTTGGCTCATCCTCTAATAAAGTCGAAACCATAGAGTTCCATGATGGCAGCACGCTGGATATCAGTAATGCTAATCAGCTGATACAGGCGATGAACAGCTTCAGCGTCAGCAATTCGGCTTCGACGGATACCCTGTCCAATCCGACTGAGGATGTCAGTGATATGTATTCTCTGGCAGCCAGTCAGGATTTGACCAGAAAAGCAATCTAAAGGAGGTATTAAACGATATAAAGCCCCCTACTCTATAGAGCAGGGGGCTTTATCATACCTCTGTTGCTGTCTCTTATACACATCTCCGAGCCCACGAGACTCGACGTCATCTCG
>ENA-UACM01000111-UACM01000111.1-human-gut-metagenome-genome-assembly--contig:-NODE-111-length-18185-cov-17.876889_pt1 | contig 18185 bp, 22 predicted proteins | sample MGYA00243878_ERZ654223 | MGnify/ENA primary metagenome ERZ654223 (study PRJEB26926, sample SAMN06165040) | human gut metagenome | biome: ENVO:00009003; feature: ENVO:2100002; material: ENVO:00002003...
AAACATTCTTAATCTCTCTCCCATCACATAAACATCTTTCATATCCCTCATCACATAAACATCTTTCATATCCCTCATCACATAAACATTCTTAATCTCTCTCCCATCACATAAACATTCTTAATCTCTCTCCCATCACATAAACATCTTTCATATCCCTCATCACACAAACCTTTTTTAGCTTCTCTCCCATCACATAAACATTCTTAATCTCTCTCCCGTAACATAAACATTTTCGGAATCATCCACTTTAGGCTTGTTATGTAAGTATATCCATGCGATATACTTATTGGGTAGCAGGGCATTTTAGCCCTGCTATCAAAAAAATGGAATACACGATTAAAACTTTTTGAAATGGATACATGGTAATAGTTATATCCAAGAAAGTCTATACTGATACTAAATCATATAGGCCCCATACTCTTGTTTAAGTGTATAAATATCCGACTTGAATTGCCATTGTTTGTTATATATTGCTTCCGCTAATGTCTGTTTTATTTCTCTAAATTTATTTTCATTTTTTGGAACTGGTATATATAAATCCTTCCACCTTTCTCCGATATTGGGTAAACAAGGTTCGTAAAATATTTTGTTTTTGGTTTGTTCCCATATATACCTATGAGATAATGCGTATAATAGATATTCAGGAGTTAGCCCGTATTCATTGTTTTCTTTTATTCTAATTACGATTATTTCTCTTGTTAATAACATTTCACCGTCATAAGGGGAAACCATTGCAACACTACCGATGCGATAGCTTCCCCTACTAACATATAAAATATCTCGCGGTAATAATCTTTTATCTTCTTTATAGATTGCATCGTATTCAGAACGAGGAATCATGGCAGTAACATCACAATATGCTTGCCAATTAACAATATCCTTTACTCGGATATAAGGTATATCTCCCAAACCTTTAGTTTCTCCCTTTGGTGAACCATGCCCATTAAAGAAAGTTACTACCCCTTCATCTATCATTTTATTCAATGGCAATAAATTAAAACCATTTTCCTCTGCCGTAGTCTTGATATATGTAAAGTTTTCGTCCCAGTAAAAACGAGGTATCAATATTTTCTTTCTAATAACTTCGCTTGCTTTGACCTTGAAAGTAAGGTTTTTCGCTCTATTTGAAACCAACTCACCATTATTTGCGTTTCTCTCTTTAATTTCTTCAATTATCTGTGGAGCATCGTCCCTTATAGAGCCATCTTTATTGAAAATTGGCTTTCCTTGGTGATCGTGTCCGATATATTCTGCAACAGCCATATTTATAAACTCTTGTTGTTGTGCATCTTTTTGGATGATAATAGCACAACATTTGGCATTATTGTGTGGCCTGAAAGTATTCTGTGGCAAATCTATAATCCATTGTATGTTGTTCCCCTCAATCATCAAATCAATAGCAGCGGAGTATTTTTTTAGAGCAAAATATGGTTCTGGCAGTATTATGGCCAATTTTCCACCTCCTTTTTTATTATCCCCACTCTTTAACAGCTGAAAATCTCTTTCTAAAAACAAAGATGAAACATTACCTGTTTCAGAAGTCTCCATTATTCCCTTATTGTTCAATTTTCCTGCCAAAGAAAATTGTTTTAAAATATCTTTATCTGTTACCTTTATGTTCTTTCCAAAAGGCGGATTTGCCAATAGAAAATCAAAAGTTTCTAATTTTATATGTTGTTGAGTAATACTATCCCATTTTGCAGGAACATTTAATGCATCTTCTCGAAATATTCCTCCCTTCCCATCCCCCAAAATTGCCATATAAGATTTGGTTAGTTTGGTTAGGAATGGATCCTTTTCTGTACCTCTAATGTATTTGACGGCTTGTACTTTTATCTCTTCTTGTATTGCAGATTCGCTCCATCCACATCTATTTGCCTTTTCACGTATAATTTCCTCAATACGTTTTAATGCGTTTACCAAGAAACCGCCACTACCACAAGCATTATCAATAATATAGCTGTCAATTTTTAGGTCAATTGCCGCAATCATCATCTGAATAACATTGCGCGGAGTGAAAAATTGTCCCTCTTTCTCTTTGATGGATTTCCCTACAAATACTTCAAAAGCATCGGCTATACAATCCCTATCAGTATTTATAAGACTAAATCTTTGTAATCTGCCTATTATACCTCTAAGTGTTTTTCCATCAAATTCTATCTTGTCTGTGCTTTCTATAACATCATCATACTTTGATTTAGTCGCATTGAATAAGGTGTTAATGCGTAAGTGAATATCATCATCTGAATCTTTCAATGATGCCCTGAACATTAATGGAGTATCATCTTCTGTAAAACGCTCATCATAAATCTTACAAAGGATAAGTAGCATTATTTGCGATGCAATCTCGGAACCTCTTGTAATATTCCCATTTGCTACTATCCATCCTCGTATTTCCGAAAATATACTTTTCAGATTGTGGGTTGGTTCAAGCTGATCTTTTCTATATAACCCAATCTCATGTAATTTCTCTCCGCGTTTAGGAATAGATGGTATCCTCTCAAACGATATACCTTGCTTCGTTATGACTTTATGAAGATAAATACTATCTTCTCCATTAAACATAACACCTATTTCTGCCTCAGACATTGCCAAATAAGATTCCAATTGTCGAGTGTCAACTAATTTAACGGTTGGTTTCTTGCACTCAACAATAATTTTCAGAATATTATCTTCAAATACAGCAATATCTATTGGATACCCCTTTTTATCAGATGGAGATGCCTTTACTCTGTATTGTGGACGAGTTACTATATCGTTCTTTCTGTACCCATAATCTTGAACTAAAATTTTTGAAAATGGTTGGGTTGCAAATTCTTCTTCCGGTGTTTGTTTCAATATTTGACCAGAAACAAAGTCTATTAATACCCCCCCCATTTGTAACTTATTGTTATCCATATACTTACGAATTTATATTACTGCAAGTTTAACAAGTGAAGCAAACGCTTCGTTATTATCTCTGTGGTTAAGACGATTGCATTACTTTTTCTCCTAAGAAATCAAATGCATTGAGAGACACATGGGCTGCCTCGTGTGAGACTGTGTTAAAATCAATAACGTTCTTATTAATAAACCATATCAAGAATCCTGTGCAAGGATCTAATTTGCATCCTCCATACGGTACGGTTATGGTTGCGCCCATACTATTATCTATGTAACTAAAATCGTTATTGAAACACTCTACCATACCAGAAACATCTTTACCTACATATATCCACAGATTAAAGGGATAGACTTGTGGGGAAAATTGATACAGTTCGCACTTCATTGTGATATAAGTTTATGTTTTTCTATAAATTCCCTGAATCTGATATCCGTGACATCAAGCACAAACCCAGCAGCACCAGCATGTCCTCCACCACCGAATCTCTTACTTACTTCACAGCAATCCGCGCTGTCTTCCACGCATTCATAAAGAGAGAACCTAACCTTACCACCTGGCATGATACAAAATGGCATAAGGGCTTTAATTTTTCTACCGTCTAACCAGTCTCGTGTAAGAGAATCAAATACTTTAGAACTAAATTCCGTGGTATTCATCGCCACTACCTTCACCTCATCGACGTAAGCTTCAAACGAATACGCACTTACCTCTTGTTCGTTTTTACCAGCCATGTAATTAATTATAGCACGTCCTTCTTTAGCGAGATCATAAAAAATAAGATCAATTTCATTGTCCTTCATATCTTCTTTAAAATGGTCATACAAATACGACAATGCTATTAATACATTGAGTCTTATTTTTGATCTCAAGGCATACTGGATAGCTACTACCGTATCCCAACCTAATTCAGATTCTTTATTCCACACATCGTAGTCTGACAGGCACCGGACGATCGCCGGCACCTTCCCCATAAGCAGGTCCGAAGCCAGAGCGCACGCACCGACGCCGACTCTCCTCAACCCTGGAACTACGAACCCCCATGTCTTACTGTCCTCAATAATTCCCTTATGGTGATCTATCCACATCAGGCTCTTTCCTTCATCAAGCCACTTTTTGAAAACCGTTTTAGAATCGGCTCCGAAAGACACGTCAAGAACATAAACAGCATCTAAGTCACGCACCTTGCTGGTAACTTTCTTAACATCATCTTCATACGAATACGGGATATAAACAACATCCTTGTTTTTACTGTGTTCATACATAGTTGCGATGGCTGCCGACACAACGCCATCTAAATCCGATTTATGATAAACTATTGCTGTATTCTTTACTTTCATAATATGAGATTATAAATTTAAATCAAGATCCTTACCAACAAACCGAGTAACATCCATATAGTCAATACCAGCATTCTCAGCACATACCTTATCCGAATCAGAGAACTGCCCTGGTAGGCCACTGGCGTCCCCGACCATCAACGAACATTCCTTAAGTTGACTAAAGTTCATACCGTGCATTACAGTGTCTTTACATTCCATAAGGACATCATCAATCATGCCAGTGTTAGGCTTCCTCATCGGATTTTGTTCGTCATTTGAATAACACAACCTTTTTTCATATAGGACGCCTCTTATGCCTCTCTTTACCGCCAGATCATGTACGGACCTCAGTACGTATTCTATCTTAGCTTCAATATCAGCTCCAGAAACAAACCCAGCTTCTACTCCTCCTTGATTGCTTACGATAGCAAATACCTTAACACCGTTCTCCTGCATGAGGTCAAGAGCCTTATTCACCACATCCATCTTAATCCTCATATCTGTCAAGTCTGTAGCGAACGTATTCCCAGAAGCGGTTTCTATAAGCGTCCCGTCAAAATCGAATAGCAATATTCTTTTGTTTTTAATATCTATATCGTTCATCATTTTTCACTCCTACTCTTTTTTATTACCCTAAGCTGAAGACGGAACAGATTACTGTCTTCTTTTATAATATCATACACAGCATAAGAATTTTCTCCTATATCCCATCCAAGATAATCGAGCAGGTCTTTTAAGTAAATCCTCTTGTATTTTACACCAAGGTTATTTACCTTAAACGATCTCTCGTCTTCAACATCAGAAGCAGCCAGATAAAAGACCGTATTTTCAACTCCTTCAAATATCTTCCCTTCTTCTAAGCCGATAACAACCGCATCCGTTACCCCCATCCAATTCAAATTATCGACAGAGATAGTCATTATCTTACTTTTGCTGATTGACAACTTCCGGATCTTGCTTTCTTTAGTTTTAGATCCTAAAAAATCCGTACTGTTAAAAAAATCTACTTTCATGGTTATAATATTTTATATTTATGTTGCAAACATACATAATAAATAATCATCAAAGAAATAAATAGGATTAAAATATGATAAAAAACCCATAGCACTACGTATTTAATAAAAATAAATCAATGACGTAAGAGAATAAAAATAATCATATATTTGTCGGTATCTTAATCAATCAAAAACAAATGTCATGGCAGAAATGAAAATAGGTTTTGTAACCTTCAATCCGGGATCAGGTGACAGTGATCAGGCGGTTACCGTATCAGGTGAAAAATACGAAGGTCGTGTACAGCGTACGTTACAAGTAGAATTTGGTGCCGAATCCGGTGATGTTAAGAAAAGTGCTACCATAAACCAAGCTGCGGTAGCTGAGTTTGTAAAAATAGATCCTACTGCATCAGTAGGAAAAGGAGGTGGTACTGTAACGATCAACGGTACAAGTAACTCAACTAAATTAACGTTCTCCTTAACTCCGGACGGGTCTCATCCTCTGACGCTGCAAATACCAGCCTCCTATCAGGCGGCAGGCAAGGCTACCAGCAACGGCGCTGTTATTGCCGACGACCCTGGTGCAACAGGGGGCTTTGCTTTCAGTATCGTATTCTCCGGTATTGCAGCGAACACTGATATAAACGATCTGGTAAATACTCTTAAGGTGACGGCCGCTGGTGGTAAGACAGCTAATACGGTTATTACCCAGACAGCAGGTGATCCGTTCTTGGAGATAGACAAGGAGGTAATTAACTTGGATGCAAACGGTACTCCTCAGACTATCAATGTTAATGCAAACATCAGGTGGACTATCACGCAAGCTGTTTCTAAGTTGGTAAGGAAAGTAATGAAATAACAATTACTTACAGAAAAAGAAAAGGGGCGTCTATTTGGCGTCCCTTTTTTCTATGCATTGTATGTAGTATTTATCTTTTTGCCTACTGACAAAAATCTTTTTCAAAATCATCTGTTTTCTGATATGGACTCTTTTCCCGTCATCTAATTCCCTCCATATTTCATTAAAGATCAAATCTATTAATTCCATAACCTTCTTATCGGAGACAAGATTCTTTCTACCGGGGCTGACCCATCCATCATCAGTCATCTTACCGGCTATCCTATTAGCTATCCTGCTTAATTCACGTGGGGTGCTCATTTTAATTTGTTTTTAAATATTCTACCTTTTTCACACTGAAGTATGCAGTCTCTCATGGGATGATCTTGTTCGTGATCGTCACACATCGGAAATTCATTTCCATAGGGGAAAGCAATGTGCGGGCACTGCGCCCTGAACGCATCCCAGGCCGACTTCCTCACAGCCTCAGCTCCGGCACGCACGCCTTTCTCTCTTTCCTTGGCTGGGTCAGCATACACGTTTGAAATAGCTCTTTTCTTCCAAGTAAGCATATTGTAATAAAACTTATCCACCAGTTTCCTACCCACTACATCAAACTTCTGTCTATGAATTAAAGGTGCGACCTTAACGACGTTCTTCCTATTTTTACTAACATCGACATAAATCAGACCAGCATAAGAAGGGACTTCACTTACGTCAATCATATTAGGCGGACAGGCGTAGTAGAAATAGTTTGGAGGATAGCTTATGACACCACCTACCTTAATAATGCCGTCTTTAAGAACCTTATGTTTTTTATCCTTTTTGAAGTCGTTAAAGAAATCTTGTTTAGACATCTTGACCTCTACTTCATAAGCGTACAATGATCTTGTTATGGCCAGGAAGTCAGATTCCCAATCATATATATGGAGATTGTTAATAACATACATCGGATTACTTAACAGATCCCTATTAAGGATCTTAAGCATTTGTTGCTCTGGGTAGTTCATTGTCTTACTTTTTTTAGAGGCTTGTGGCGGAATCGAACCGCCCTACGAGATTTTGCAGATCCCTGACTAAACCACTCATCCAACAAGCCATGTAGCCCAACCGGGAGTCGAACCCGGAACTAAAGTTTAGGAAACTTTTGTTATATCCGTTTAACTACCAGGCTATTTAATGTTTGCTATGTTCACACACCGCAAACACTGAGATAATTAACATTTCACAAAAACTTAATCGTTATCCAAGGAAGGATCGAACTTCCGCTAACAGAACCAAAATCTGTTGTGCTACCACTACACCATTGGACAGTGGTCCAGGAGGGATTTGAACCCACGATCTTGCGGTTATGAGCCGCCTGCTTTCACCACTAAGCTACAGGACCTTAAAAATATGCAGGAGCCTTCACAGACGCCTGCATATAACAGCTAAATATTAACTAATAATTATCCTAAAAACTCTCTCAACGCAAAGTTAAGTACTAACCCATAATATGGCAAACATTAAAATATAAAAAGGATTAAAATACCTACTTCTTTTTTTTCTTCTTCTTTTTAGTGTCTTTTACTCGTTCAGCTTCGTTTTCGGGCTCCACAATATCACCGGCTTCTTCCTGAATCACATCCGTCTCAGGAACAACATCAGACTTCTCTGGTTCTGCCACATCCTTATCTGACTCCTCATCTTTATCCAATTCCGGCTCAGCGACATCATTCTCAGCGACATCATTTTTGTCTTTACCGATTATACCTATCTGGTAGCCTCTTAATTCTATTTGCATTGATTTCAGCTTCGATTCTAACTCTTGTATTGTTTTGGACCCAACCGAAACCTCGTTTTCCAAATCTCCGATTCTGATCCTGGCTTCAATCAATGCATTTGATTTCTTTTTTAATTCAGATGAGATACTGTTTTTCTTTTCTTCCAAGTTGCTGATTTTGTAATTAGCCTCATCAAGATCGGACTTAGCTTTGTCAAGATCAGCCTTGGCCGCATCAAGTTCTTCCGTTTTCTTCTTGACGCTTTTTATCAGCTTTTTCTGATTTTCCTTCAAGGCGTCAATCTTTTCCTTAGACTCAGAAAGATCTTTGCCAATAGATAAAATCTCTTTATCCTTTGAAGCGATATCTGACTTAAGTTCTGAAAGCCTTTCCTTGTAAAAATCAGCCTTATCCTGCATTTCCTCAATTTCTTTTGCAAGATTTTCGGATTTAATAGCTTTCTCCCTGTACATTGACAGCTTGCTGTCTGTGATGAATGTAAAACCTAACATGCTCATTTTCAAAATATTTAAACATTACTTAACTCCGGAACTACCAAGACCTTTTTCTCCACGTTCATTTCCGTCTTCTACCTCAATATCTGTCACCTCTTCCAATACCATTTTGTATTGTGGAACGATTTCCATCTGAGCTATTCGATCGTCTTTATGGATTACGGTCGGTTTTTTATTGATTTTAGTAAGATTAACCATATACTCTCCTTTGTAGGTAAATTCGCATTTACCGGGTGCGTTAGTAACTACCACTCCCTCGTCAAAAGAGAATCCTGATCTTCCTTCTACATTCGCACACCATCCTTCTGGGATATTCAACTTGAAGCCGGTTCCGATTCTAACAGAATAACCTTGATATAAGGTAATTGATTCAAAATCGGAAGGAACATCTATTTCCACTCCCATGTCATTCACCATCTTCACCACTCTATATGCACGAATATCACAACATGCATCTCCATCATGTTTGTATTCAGGTACCACTACATCAGGATAAAGTTTCTTAATACCTACCTGCACAGTCTTCTGATAACCTGGAGTCAAATAAGATTCAGGTATTTTATTAACAACCTTATCTTCTTTTTTATGTTTGTTGTTCTTTTCAGAAACAGTACCCTTCTTGCTATCTTCTTTTTCATAAAGAAGTCTTTCAATATCTTCTAACTTGTCCATGATCATATTTTTATAGTACAATAAACAATACCTTCTTTTTTTATATCCTTCGTTGATTCATAACACTCACGAAAAGTACTTATGTCTGCATCATTAGGATCATCGACCCACTCATCTCCTTGCTTATATTTTTCTCTGGTTTCTGAGTAGATCATACATAATTTATCCCCATGCTTCGCCATAATCCTTTCTTCTGTCACTTTCCTACGAAGTTTAATAAGGGGAAATCTTGTAACTATTTCTACCATCATTCTACACTATCTTTAAAAGCCCAAGAGATGTTATTCTCCTGGGCTGATGTTTATATTAAAATGGAAGGTCCTCTTCTTCCATAGGAGGAAAGTTCGGCATCTGTGCTTGCGGCTGTGGCTGCGTCTGATGCTGAGGCTTGGTGCTCCTTGTGGTAGATGCCGGGGCAGGGGCAGCAGGCTGAGCTGTCGGCTGTGGCGTATAAGCCGGTGCCTGATACTGTGCTGGCTGTTGAGCAGGCTGTTGGTAATTCTGATACGGAATAGCACTCGGAACAGACTGAGGTTGTTGAACCTGTTGAGGCGCGGCCGGCTGCTGAGCGTAAGCCTGAGGAGCTGCCGGCTCTTGCTGAGTATTTCCTCCTAACCCTAATTTAGCCATTATACCGGCTCTGATGTCTTTAATAGAAGCATTGAACCTGTTTGAATATTCAGTAATCTTCTGATAAGTAAAGTTATTTTGAGCCGAATAATCGAGGCTTTTCTTGCCATCAAATCCTGTAACTTCAATAGGGTCAGGCCAGCCATTTACGCCTTTTTTATAAAAACGTTCAACAAGCTGATCTTTTTCTCCGTCTACTCCGGCATATGCGATAATAAGTTCCGAAGATCCAAACTCGTCATCTTTCTTCTTCTTAAAGACATTGAAATAAATTTCACGACTGAAATCGATGTTTTCGTAGTATTTTACGAAGCTCTTAACAAAGCCCTTGATATTTCCTTTTTGATTGACGAGAGGTATGGAAATACAATAGTTTTCATTAAGCTCGTAATCTTTTAATACGATAAGGAAATTAGTAACAGTATTTCCATTAGAGAAAGAGCTTGACTTTAACCCGATGTAGTTAATGTATCCAACTACTCCATTATAATACTCTTTCCAATATCCCGCCGGCTGACCGCTATTAGGATTTATGTGCTGAACAAAACCTTCTTTTGGTTCGTTACTTTTTTCATACAAGTTACCATCCGAATTAATATACAGATAATAAGTTGTACCAAAACTTCTGTTTTCTCTAAAAGCCATATTTTTATTTTTTTTATAGATTATACAATGTTTGATTTAAGATGTATGTTGATTCGTATTTAGGATTGAACATCTTTATCATCTTATACTGATCAGACCAATCCATAATAACATCTCCTTTCATAAGAGATTTTACGGATGAAAGTATATTTTCCTTACCGATAGAAAAGCTAAAACACGGACCTTCAAGCGCATTTAAAGGCATTGATTCCATTATCCTTTTTCTATTTCCAAAATCCTCAGACATTACCGTTATACCGTTTTCTTCATCTACCTTGACATTAACAACATTATCCACTAAAGTCATGGAATTAAGAACAGATATAAGCAAATCCCTATCAAACTTAACCCTCGACGATTTTTCGAATTTATTACATACGTATTCGTAGTTAGGATACTGTTGTTCTACGTTCATATCCGATATAATCACATTATCAAAACATAAGAACGTCCTAACACCATCTGTGGAAATACTGATCTCCGTATCTTTATCAGATAGAAAACGGTACAAGATAGAAGCTGCAACCTCACTTATCATAATTGACCTTTCTTCTAATGCATTAGCACATTCTTTCCTATTTATAAACAGACGGAACATATCAGTAGAAACAATGTCAATATAATCCTTCTTCACATTAAGAAGAATCGAGCATATAGCCGGTCTAAATTCATCCGATCCAACAAACGCAAAAGATCTTTTCATAGACTGAATGAAAGATGAGCTCATAACACGAATGCCATCACCTACAGGATAAAAGAAATCAGGGAAAGCCTTATCCTCAATCCAAGTAGAAGAAAAAGATCCTCTATCGTATTTAAAAACGATACTGTAATCGTTTTTAATCTCTATCTCTATATCCTGGTTATGATTTTTAAAAAACGAAATAAGAGTCCCGGCATCTACTAAAAGAGAAAACTTATGGTCACAAGAAATATCAGTATTCACATCGAAAATATCATCCGTATATGTTATACGTTCGTTCATGGCTTGTATCCGGATATGATCAAAATATAAAGTAATTTTCATATTCGATGTGACACAATCCTTTAGAACCTTATCAAACATCTTTGAAATGTTTGAAAGTTTCTCATTCATTAGTATGCCAGGAACTCTTACTTTCATTTTTTAAAACCTACGATTATGATTATCTAACACTGCAAATGTATTATTTTAAAATCTAATTACGAATTAATTGGATTTAAAATGATTTAAAATAGATTAAATGGTTCTTCTTGCTGCTTCTGCTATAAGCATCGCATCAACTATACCGTCATGGGCTGTCTTACATCTTTCGTTTTTAACGAACGTATCGTTTGGCCACAGCCTTTTAGCGCAAGCCAATGACGTTTTCTTAGTATTTACCTTACTGGCCTCCATGACCTTATCAGAATGCGTCCAAACCAATTTCTGCCATGTTTTAGGGGCTATGAAATTAACGGAGCAACTTATGTCCGTAAATGCCATACAGAGGGAGAGGAACAGCCCATGCAGTTGGCCTTTGTTCTCCATGAGGGAGGCTGTAGAGGACGTGCTGACCCCGTACAGTGCGTGGACGTCCTCTATGACAAACACTACCCTATCAGGATTGTTTTCTACGATCGTATCCCGGCAAAAAACATATTCTTTAGTCAAGTCTACCGGCCCTGAAGCTGATATTCTTGGAGTGGAGATTCTTGATATTAGTTTGCTGTCTTGATCGATGCAGGCTATAGCTCCATCTTTTCCTGGATCTGCTGCTATATATAGTACCATAACACGCTAATTTAAATTCATGTCGATTTTACCAATGCTATCGTCATTTTCAAAGCCTCCATTGTCTGTAAGTTCGTAATCGATAGCCACAGCACCGTTACCAAGAATGTAAAACCCTTTAAACTTCTTTCCTATTTCAATAGGATACACAACATTTACGTCCCTTCCAATATCCTCAAACGGCATAGCGATATCTTCTGTTTCAGCTTCTTTTTGTTTTGCTAATACACCAACGGGTATATTTTTACCTTTTATAGAGGCGTATGTAACCATATACAGAATATCGTTATTGACAAACGCCCTATCACTACTTACCTTATCCAAGCTGACATATATAATATGTTTTATAAAACCATTGATATCCCCACATATGTTAATAGCTTCTACTTCTTTCGGAATAACGACTTCTACTTCTTCTGGTTTTATATTTTTCTTTTTCATTGAATTAACATTTTTGTATTTTGTTTTACTTCTTCAACAAGATCCTGATCTTTCATCATTTCCTGCTTAAGTTTCTCATTCTCCTTAATTCTTTTCACCCTATCGGCAAGAATCTTCTTATATTTCTTATCCGATATTTTAATAAACCAAGGACAGTTCCTTGATGGAATCCTTTTGCATGGATAGTCAGTGAGACCGTTCGGTCCAAACTGCTCGCATCGGTTACATTTTTCTGCTCCTGTCATTGTAATTATATTTTAGGGAAACATTCTTCCAGTTCTCTATAAGAGCACTCTACTACAACAGAGTCTCCTTTAGGTAGAAATACCAAAATAGAATCGATAGAAAAAACACTATCTACTTTTCTTACAAGTTGGCCATGCTTGTAAGAAGACATGACCAACCTAATTCCATACGCATCTGAATAAGATCCTTTCCTACATGGAATTATGTTTTCAACAACATAATCAAAGCCTCCGATATTAACTTCATCTCCGGCACTGATTTCCATAATAGGAATCATTTTGGCTCTTCTATCTATGCTTATTTTCATTTCGCAATCTCAAATTTTATTTGCTCCTTCGGTTCATAATTCCATACCTCAAAATCATCAGCTACAAAATCATAAAACCCTTTCCCTTCCATACGGGACGAGATAGTAACCTGCGGAACCGGGCCGAAGAGAGAGCGACGGAGGAGCTCGTTTGCCTGTTCTTCGTGACGGTCATACACATGCATATCTTGTATAAAATGAGTGAAAACTGCGGGCCTTAACCCGGCGTCGTGAGCGAACATCATCATCAACGCCGCATATTGAGCTACATTCCAGTAAGAAGCTGTAATCATATCCTGGCTGCGCTGATAAAGCGTCATATACAACTCATCTCCTTTAACAGATAAATTGATCTGAAACGCACATTCTTGAAGAGGTTTTAGTCCATTGGTTTCAGGATCGAACATGGATGCTACTATTCTTCTTGACGAACGATCATTCTTGAGTGACCAAAGAATGAAGTCTGTTTGGTTAAGAAAACCGTAAAGACCATCATGGATGTCTATCATACCATCTGGAGCTTTTCCGGTTCCCATATAAACATGTCTGTTCACCATATCTCCATAACATCCTTCTATCTTTCCATTATCATCAGCCCACTGATCCCAGATATGGAGACCAAGTTCTTTGATGTCTACCGATCTTTTTTGCCAAATCCACAATATTTCTTTTATGGAATTTTTAAGATTAGTAGGTCTAAGCGAACCAAGAGGAAATTCCCGGCGAAGATCGTACTGGTTGCATACTTGCAGGATACGCTTCACCTTTACGCCTGTCCCGTCACCGTAGACCGGACGCTTCACTTCTTCCCACGGCTGGCTCATTATAAGAGCCAAATTGTCTTGAAATATTTTATCTACTCTTGCCATATTCTTATTAGGTACTTATATACTATAGTATCACCATCTCAAGGTTATGCCAACAAACAAGAATCATTGAAAATTCTAAGAGGAATGGTTATAAAGACGATTAATTTCTTCTTGTTCTAAACACGGACCACCTACAACTTTTTCTGTCGCTTTTCTTTGTCTAACAAAATCTTCAGCTTCGGAAAAAGTTGTAGCATAAATATATCCGCCATACTTTTCTCCATTTATCTCAAATTCTGTCACAAACTTCTTTTGTTTTTCTTCTTTTGTTTTCATAACTGTAATTTTTAAAAGCAAATAATTGATTGATTTATAAAAAAAATAAAGCGGTGATAAACTAAGTTATCTTAACCAACAACCATCCAGTCATCAGCCAACATATCTGATTGCGAAGCTAACCATCCGTTTACGATATTATCGTTAGCATCTTTCATGCACAGATAAGCGCAAAATTTAATCATGTTGGTTTCAGTTACGTCATAATAATCGTTTACGTATTTTTTAAACGAATCCGGCAATGACTTTACTTTATTAACTATCATATCAGTAGACAACCAATCTTCCGGGCGCTGGAATACAAACATTCCTTTACCATTCCATCCTGAACGAGCAATTAACTTACCTTCTTTTACTGCCTCTAAAGCTTCTCCAAATTTCATAACTATATTTTTTTTATAAATTAAACTCTGCAAAATCTATTTCAGATCCGGTTGACAAATTAATCATTGACTTTTCAAGCTCTTCCATTGGAACCGGTTTCACAATACCTCCATTACCAAGAGTCCTTTTATAGAAGTTTATCACCACCTGATCGCTGGTTTTTACCGTCTTAGGAATAGGTTGGCGAAGATATAATCCATCAAGAGACTTTACTCTTGAAAGAGCCGTATATAGCTGTCCTGTTTCAAAAGAATTAGATACGTCCATCATAGCCGCATCCAATGTCAGGCCTTGGGCTTTATGGATCGTGATAGAATAACCTATTTTTATAGGATACTGAATAATAGCTCCTACTACTTCAGATTCTATCTTATATCCGTTTCTTACGTATTTTACTTTCTCAAACGAACATGGTGTTATAACAACCTTAGTATGCTCATCATCTTTCGGTTTATCAAGGACTACTTCAATCTCCCCCTTTTTTATAGATAATACAGTACCAAGAGAGCCATTGAAGTACTCTCCTCCGTTTCTTGTTATCATAACTCTTGATCCTTCTTTCAAGAAAAGAGTTTTTTCAACCGGAGCATCTTTAGGATAATCACCGTTTATAACAGCTTCTAATTTTCTTAAAGAGCCTGGTAACGATGATATTCTCATTTCGTTAATAGCCGTAGCTTTTGAGTTGGTAGTTACAATCTCAACATATCCTTGATTATTATCAGACTGAATACATCTGCTGTTTATTGTATCAAATACATCATCATCCATCTGCCCTTCACGCACCTTATTAAGGACACTAATAAACTTCTCATCTTTCTGGCGATATATTTTTTCAAAAGACACCATTTCCATACCAGAAGCCATAAGAGACTTCGAACTAAAAAAATAAGATGTATCGTATATTTCTCTAAAAAAATCCTCTTTAATCACAGGAGGAAGCTGAAACAGGTCGCCTACCATAATAAGTTTCACGCCGCCAAACGGGTCCTTGTCTCCTCTTGCATGACGAAGTATATCAGCTACGTTGTCAAGAAGATCAGGTCGAACCATAGAAATCTCGTCTATGATAAGATACTTTATATTCTGTAAAATCTTCTCCGAACCTCCGTTGAATTTATATTCGCAGTTATCCATAAACGCACCTTTTCGTATTTCAGGTATATACGGCTGCATTCCTATTCTAAAAAATGAATGAATGGTTTGACCACCTGCATTAACAGCAGCAACACCTGTAGGAGCTACAACAACCGCATTTTTTAATGCCGGTATAATACGCTTAAGGAACGTTGTTTTTCCACTTCCTCCTTTACCGGTTATAAACAGCGGTTTTGGTGACTTACAAATAGACTTAATAGCCTTTCCCTGGGCGACATTACCTTCGGACATAACTGAACGAAGAACGCACTCCATGATTTTTTTGTCGTAACTTATAGCCATCTTTTTTCTGATTTTGTTCTACAAAACAAAAGTATGAAAATAAAATAAAACATAAAATATAAAATGAATTAATTAGGATTAAAAAGAAATAATAAGTTGGATAAGTTTCTTTGTGACAGACAGTAATGTGGTTTAGTATGGGTGCAGTAATGGCATAGTAGTGGCTAACGGGTGTTTCCGTTGATGTTCTACGAGATTATCGTTTTTCGGCTCTGTTGGCGACTACTAAGAACAGACCCTCTCTCAAGTACCAAACATTATAATGATGAGTACTGAGATGAAGGATAAAGATAGGTATCATTATAGAATGATAGTTCTTCAAATGGTATATCCTTGAATACAGATTCACCATCTAATTCTTTATCATTATCTACTGTTATACTAATATTAGGTAATGATTGGATCGATATATCCATATTCTCTATCTTTTCCTTAAACTGTTCTGCCTTAACATACGTATAGATGTCTTCGCTTACCGATCCCACCGCTTTAGCCATCTCGCCGGCGAACTCGGCATACATATCCCGTACCTCATTAAAACCTGCCTTTTTGTCAGGAGCGGTATCGTTATAGGATTTCATTCTCCTACTTACCCTACCGCAGACCCCGGCAACGGACGTCCCCACCTCAGCACAGCAGGCTTCTGCATTAGCCATGTCTGCCTTTACTGTGGCTACTTTCTCCTTGCTCCATCCACTAACCTTGTCGTATGATTGTTTAAGACGGTTTAAGAACATGTCCATTCTTCGCTTCTTATCTTCTGCTATGATAGCGCGATAGTACTTTCTTATAATCTGGTTTTGTGTACTTCGCTCATATCCGTCCCAGAAGTCTTTGTGCGCTTCTTTAGCCATAACAGAAGCCAATGACCTTGCTTCTTCTTCTTTTGTCTTTTTACGATCTATGCCAAGGATTTCGCCATCTTCGGAAACAACTTCCTCTGCGTTTAGGAAACGTAGGATATGAGTATTGTCTTTTAAGAAGAAATTGAAATCGTCTTTCTTACTCACTTTTTCTTTTTCTCCTTTCTCTATATCCTTCTCTCCAAAATACCATCTGTTTGTTGCTCCTTTTTTATACAAGGTCCAGGTATTTGCTATTTGCCAGAAAACAGCTCCGTGCCTATATACCGGAATCAGCTTACCTATTGGGTAGTTATGTTCGTTTGCTTCAATGTAAGCACGAGGATTATCTACGTATGTTATAAATTGTATGTTTTCGAACCTTTTTACGAGCTTGTCTTGTATCGCCATACCGACAATCTCTTTCGCTTTTGTTAGTCCTACATTCAAGTACAATGCAATTGTTTTATTACTTATCGTCGAATCAATTAATCCATAATACGAGTGGCTTCCGTCTACGACATCAGCCTGAGAGTTTGTCTCTCCACTGTTCAGTACAGACTCATTGTTTTTGACTAAATTAACAAACATCGCCTCTCTTATCCTGTCAAGGACTTTTTCATGGTTTGTTATTTCATTTTTCTTTATCTTAATTAAAATCCTATTCTTTGGAATATTCACTTTCCCGCATCCGAGAGTAAGTTGTATGCCATTAACACGATATCTTCTTGCAACGAACGTACTATTCGTCATACGGAACAGTTCGTCAAACATCGGATGTCCTGTCATGTTCTTGAACTTCGAATACCCGATTCCAAGTTTATGAAGAAGATCTTTCTGGTTTTTGAATCTTATTCTCGAATCCCGGCGGGAGATTTTTATCATACAGTATAAAGCATACAATTCCATGAACAGCGAATCATCTGACCACTGTTCCAAAAGTCTAAGACTTATGTTAATATTTCTACCTAATTGTAGCTTCATAATCTGTAACAAAAAAAAATCGGATGGATTTTTGGGGATATCCATCCGATTCATGTCTTTTTTTTCGTTCGGAAAACCCCAAAATCCCGTTACAGATTTGAATCAATCCAAGTAGAAAAACAACAAGACACTTAATATTTTATATTCTTGTTGTTTTATTTGAATTTACTTCTACATCTGTAACGTGCTACAAATGTAGCAATAAAATTCAAGAATCAAACAACAAGAACTTATTTTTTTAATGCTACAGTGCAAATATCGGGATAAATCCTGAATCCATTGTCATAAAATACGTTAATTTTAAATTTATAAATCCTTAATCCTTATCCTGTCTCTTATACACATCTCCGAGCCCACGAGACTCGACGTCATCTCGTAT
>ENA-UACM01000270-UACM01000270.1-human-gut-metagenome-genome-assembly--contig:-NODE-270-length-11041-cov-4.005644_pt1 | contig 11041 bp, 7 predicted proteins | sample MGYA00243878_ERZ654223 | MGnify/ENA primary metagenome ERZ654223 (study PRJEB26926, sample SAMN06165040) | human gut metagenome | biome: ENVO:00009003; feature: ENVO:2100002; material: ENVO:00002003...
CTTACATTATACACTCTGTTTTCAAAAAATCAAGTGTTTTTTGAATAAATATTCAATGTTTTTTCAAATTTGCATTTTGGGGTACAAATTGACCGAAATCTGCTTTGTTTTCGCTGTATTATCGGTGTTTTTGGCGGTTGATATGTCACATTCTCCCCTGAATTTCTGAAAAATGTATATATGCACAAAAAATGAATATTCATTTTATTCACCCATTTGTGCATATTAATACATACATATACATCCATTTTGCATATTTTTCATTTTGTTAAAACCGCTGAAATCACTTCAAAAACCTGTTGACACCGTATGTGATACCATTTATAATATTATTCGGAAATACGAAAACAGACATTAAGACAAATTGTTGAAGGTGAGGCGAAAGATGATGAAAACACTTAACGATTATCTTGCAATGTCATATCGTATGGAAATTGTCGAGGACAAGAACGAGGGCGGTTTTGTTGTATCATTTCCCGAGCTTCCGGGTTGCATAGCCTGCGGTGATACGATTGAATCGGCTGTTGCAAATGCAGAGAACGCTAAAAAAGCCTGGTTTGAAGCCGCCTTTGAAAGCGGAGTTGTAATTCACGAACCCGACAGCCTGGAAGAATATTCGGGACAATTCAAGCTGAGAATCCCGAAAAGTCTGCACCGTTCACTTGCCGAACATTCAAAGAAAGAGGGCATAAGTATGAATCAATACTGTGTCTATCTTCTGGCAAAAAATGATGCAGTCTATTCAAAATAGAATTTTGAAAGCATATTATATAAAACACAATTATTGAAAGGAAGATTCATATGTCAGCATTCAAAGAGATAAATCCGAAAGAGATTGTTGAAAGTCCGTTTAAGCTTATCGGTGATGATTGGGCGCTTGTTACTGCAGGCGACAGAGAAAAATTCAACACAATGACGATAAGCTGGGGCGGTGTAGGCATTATGTGGGGTAAGCCCGTTGTATTCACCTTTATTCGTCCGCAGAGATATACATTTGCGTTTATGGAGAACGGCGACCGCTATACAATGAGCTTTTTTGATGAAAAGTACAGAGATGCCCTCAAATTCTGTGGCTCAAAGAGCGGTAAGGATTATGACAAGGTAAAGGAAACAGGTCTTACTCCTGCATTCACGGAAAACGGCTCTGTATATTTTGAAGAGGCAAAGCTTGTTCTTGAATGCAAAAAAATGTACGCTCAAAGTCTTAATGCCGAAAGCATTACCGACCGTGAAAGCGTTGACAAGTGGTATGACAACGACTTCCATAAAATGTACATCAGCGAAATTACAAAGGTTCTTGTAAAAGTATAATCGGTAATTTTAAATTCATCATGACAAAATGGCAGACAATCACACGGTTGTCTGCCATTTTCTATTTAAAAACCTGTACAAAAAATGCCCCTCACAAAATGTGAGGGGCATTCCTTACTATATCGACTAAACGGAACGATATGTCAATTGCTTTAAAACTTATTAAAAGTTGCTGATGAGGTCTACAACAAACTTCTGAATAGTAGTAGCATCCTTAACTGTGATTGTGCCGTCATGGTCAACATCGGCAGCAGTAAACTGGTCGTTTGTGAATGCAACGAGCTGAGCAACATACCTCTGAACTTCGGTTGCATCTACAACTGTGATGTCGCCGTCCATGTTAACATCACCAAGGGTTACATCGCCGACAAATGCCGTTGATGCGTTTACTGATACTTTTTCAAAGCCTGCAATGCCTGTTACATCGCAAACCTTGCTGTTATTTACAACAGATGCCTGATTAAGCTTGTTGCCCTTTACATAACCTAATGTAAGGTACTGTGTGTCAAGATATACGCTTGCAGTACCTGAACCGATAACCTCAAATGTGAGTGAGATAAATGTATCTCCGTTGTACTGAGTAGGCACCTGTGGGTTAGTAAATACACCCTTAATTACATTGCTGTAAGCATTGTGAATAAGGTTTGACTGTGAAGGCATGATTGTCTGCTTGCCGTCTGCCTTGTTATCAGCCATGTTGAATTTGAGCTTGCTTGAATCATACTTAACAGCCCACTGTCCGTCAACAACGCCCATGTTTGAGTTGAGCTTGTAGAGAACAGTTACCTTCTTGCCGTCAGTGCTTACTGTCTTTGATGCAGAACCAAAGTAATTTGAAGTAGCGTTTACTGTGAGCTTCTGAGCAGGAGCAGTAGTCGGCTCTGTAGCTGTTGTAGGCTGTGTAGGTGCAGTCGGCTGAGTAGCTGTTGTTGGCTGTGTAGCTGTAGTCGGCTGAGTTGAAGTAGTAGGCTGTGTCGGAAGTGTAGGAGATGTTGGAACAAATCCGTTTTCAATGTTGCCGTTCTTCATAGCATATGAATATGTGCCGTTTACACCGTTTCTTGTTGCGTCAACCTTGATTGTGCTTGTTCCCTTGAGAGCTGATGTTGCAACTGTGAATGCACCTGTTACATCGTCTGCAGTAGCAGTATATGTCTTACCGTCAACTGTAACAGTTACCTTTGCAGCGCTGGCTGTAACACCTGATACAACGCTCTTGCCTACAACTGCATATGTGAGTGTTGCAGGAGCAAGTACAAGTGCCTTCTGAGCTGACTTGAGGTCTGCAATCATAGCATTCATATCTTCAGCTGTTGTAGCGTCTTCGCCTGCTTTAATCATAGCCTCGGCTGACTTGAGAACCTTCTGAGCATTTGCCCAGCTCTCTGCTGTGTAGTCTGATGCTGTCATAGCAAGAATCTTTCTTGCTTCTTTCTTGAGTGATTCATAAGGTGAAACAACGATTGGCTTTGATGTAAGCTTGTATGTTGTACAACCTTCGTTTGTAATTTCGATTGTAGCGCCGTCTCTAACGCCTGTGATATCTGCTGTCTGACCTGAACCGCTGCTGAGAATAATGCTTACTTCGTCAACATTATCGAACTTAACAACATAGTTGCCGTCAGAATCTTTTTCTGTAAGAGCAACGCCCGGCCATGCGCCTGTGAGCTTCTGTGTATCATTCCAAGCGTAAATTTTGTAGCTTGCAGATGGGCTGTAAGGCTTGATTGTTACGGAAACAGAACCCTCTGCAGGCTCTGGCTCGCCGCCGCCTCCCTGCTGATTACCGTTGGTTACTGTCTTAACCGATGCGTAGTTGCCGTTCTGAATTTCGAGAACAGCACCGTCATAAAGACCTGTGATATCGCCTGACTGTGAGCCGCTGCCGTTGTTGAGAACAACGCTGAATGACTTGTCAGCTGAAACAGGAAGTGTGAGTTCATATGTGTTTGCCTGACCTGAAACGGCTGCTGCCTTTTGACCCGGCCATGCACCGTTGAGTGCTGTGCTTGCACCTGTCCAAGCGTAAACATTCGGAGCGCCTGCTGTGCTCTTGATTGTAAGCTTTGATGTCTGACTTGCTGTCGAACCGGGAACAGTTGTGCTCTGTGTCGGGCTGGTTGTAGGCTTTTCGTCGTTTTCGCCGAGCTTGAGGAATGTGAATTTAGCCTCTGAGCTTGCCTTGTCGTTTGTAGCCTCAACAGTTACTTCGATTGTATCGTTCTTGTAAGCTGTCTGACCGATTGTGAATGTGTCGCCGTCCTTAACAACAAACTTGTTACCGCCGTCAACAGAAACCTTTGCGCTGTCGCATTCCTTGAGAGAAACAGTAACCTGCTCTGTGCCGTAGAACTTCGGCTCGCCTGTGATTGATACAAGCGGCTGACCGTCAGCATTTTCCATAAGGATTGTGCCGTTTACACCGCTGTTGAAAGTTACCTTACCGTCAGTAACAACTGAAGATGAGTTGTCATAAGTATTGATTACATAGCTGCCGTCTTCCCAAAGAGTTGAAACATCAACAGTTACGCTTGAATTTTTGTTACAGCCGATTACTGCAGCTGCCTGATCTGTTACGCCGTTCTTATCGTATGTACGGCCGAAAGCAACACCGCTTGTAGCTGAGAGCTTAACATTTGCGCCGGCACCGATAGATACGTGCTTGTTACGGAACTGACCAACCTTCTGCCACTGAGCAAGAAGAGTTTTGTCCATGTCGTTCCAGTTCATATCACTTCTGAGTGCGTGACCCGATCCGCCGTAACCGTCAAATGCAACGCCGGGATAGAGAGGACGGTTGGTTTCGTCACCGTAGAAAATCTGAACTCCGCCCGGGAGAAGGAGGAATGCAGCCGCATTGTAAAGCATTGTGTTCTCATCGCCACGGGTAAGTGTTTCATCGTGTGATGACATAAATGAAAGAACGTTAAAGCCTTCCTTTGTGTTGATCTTGTCTGCATAGCCCTGATATGTGTTTGCAACACTACCGCTTGCAAGAGCACCGCCGCCTGTAACTGCGAAGTTAATCATTGAGTCGAAGCCGCCCTCGGAATAGTATGTGTCGTAGCCTACACCGTGATCCCAATGCTCGCCTGTCATCCAGAAATCTTCTTTCCAGTCAGCACCTGCTTTGCCCTTGTTGTTGGATCTCCACTCTCTGAGAGCAGAAACACAAGCCTGCTTGAGCTGGTTCCAAGAAGCCTTATCAACATGCTTTGCAGTATCGCAACGGAAACCGTCAACACCGTACTCCCTAACCCACTCTGAAAGCCAGGTTGAAAGGTAGCCTGTTACTGTGTTTTTGTCACCGTATTTTGCGAGCTTCTGAGCATATGTACCTTCCTGAGTCCACTTTGTTTTGAGGATCGGAGGAATTGTAACATCCTTTGTCTGCTCTGTTCTGAAGTCGGGAAGTCCGCTGAGTGACATTGTAAGATCACCGCCGGCACCCTCTGTATATCCGGGAAGACCGCTGCGGATCCAGTCATTGCTCCACCATTTGCCCCAGTCTTCTTCTGATGTTTTATAGTCAATGTGGTCGTTTACTTCACCTACATCTGTGAGCTTGTATTTGAAGTCTAACGCACCGTCAAGGAGAGTACCGAAGCCGAACTGCTCCATATCTGCAACGGTGTTGTAGCCTGTGTGGTTCATTACGATATCCATGATAACTCTGATACCGTGCTCATGCGCTGTGTCAACAAGAGTTTTGAACTCCTCTTTTGTACCGAAGTTTGCATCGGTTTCGGTATAGTCAAGAACATAGTAGCCGTGATATGAGTAGTGAGCAAAGCCCTTACCTGAATCACAATAGCCGTGAGTCTGCTCATACGGAGCTGAGATCCAAATTGCGTTTACACCGAGGTTATCAAAATAACCCTCTTCAATTGACTGAGTAACACCTGCAAAGTCGCCGCCGTGGAATGTACCGGGGTTTGTATCCCAGCCCTCAAGCGGTTTGCCGTCCTTGTCAAGTGTTCTGCCGTATGAATGGTCATTTGCGGTGTTTCCGTTCTTAAAACGGTCGGTAAGCAGGAAATACACATTGGCATTATCCCATGTAAAGCCGTCATCTTCAACAAGTGAACCTGCGGCAGTTGATGATGCAGATGTGCTGCTGTCATCGGAAACTGTTGCAGCACTTGCCGAACCAAATGCTACGGAAGCACCGGGGAGAGCCATACAAAGTGTCAAAACGGCACTGAGCGCTCTCTTCATACTTCTTTTTTTCATTGTTTGATTACTCCTTTCAAAGCTTTTAAAACGTAGGGTCAAACATCCCTAGACAATTTGATTTTATCACAAAACTCTCACAAAAACTACACATAATCCTTTTATTTTGTAAAAATAGCAAGTTACACAATCTTTACACTGGAATTTTATGCAAAATTACCCTTGTCGCTCTTCTGTTTTTATTTATAAAGACAGTTTCAATTGCCCCCCTGCCGAAAATTACATAAATACGGTCGGGAATAATAAGATTTGTACTTAACAAAACTTTATTTCCGACCGCAATTTTCGCTTTTTAATTTTTATCTTATCTGAGTCTTACATTCAAAAATCTGAGTTTAAAGGTTGAGCCTACGCCGAGTTTGGAATCTGCGGTAATATATCCGCCTGTTTTTTCAACAATTGATTTTGCAAGCGACAGACCTATGCCGACGCTTGACGGGGATGAATTTCGTGCTTTATAGAACCTCTCAAAAATGTGGGGCAAATCCTTCGGGCTGATTCCGCATCCGTTGTCGCTTATGGTGATTTCCGAATACATGCTGTTCCTTTCGGCAGAAATTCTGACATAACCGCCGTCGGTATGCTCAATACAGTTTTTTACAATGTTTGAAACCGCTTCGCAAATCCAGCGAAAATCGCAATTAAGATTAAAATCATTTTTGACGGTTTTTTCAATTCTCACATCACGGATATCGGCAAGAACCTCTGTGCGTGAAATGCACTCGTCAATTATTTTTTCAACCGACACATCTCCGAACTTCAATTCAACAGTTCCCGAATCAAGCATTGAGAGCGTAAGCAGACTTTTTACAAGGAAATTTATCGAATGGGCATTATGCGCTATATCCATAACAAAATCCCGTCTGATTTCAACGGGCATATCATCGTCATCAAGGATATTTTCGGTTGTTATCAAAATTGAAGTCAACGGTGTTTTAAGCTGATGTGAAATGTCGGCAAGCGAATTTTTGAGGATTTCTTTCTCTCGCATTGAATTGTCGGCATACTCACGAAGCATTACCGTTGTTTTTTGAATCTCCTGCTTTAACAGTGACATATCGTCGTCGGTTGAGCCGTCAAGGTCGAGGTCGTACTCTCGGTTGTTTATTTTTTCAAGACATTTTACAATTTCAAGTCGCTGTCGCTTTTGCTTTTTACAGTATCTTATGAACACAACGCAGAGCAAAATTCCGAACACACAAACACCTGCGGTTGCAATCACAATTGTAATTGTTGCATAACTTCCGCTCTGAATGTCAACCCAGCCACTGTCGGATTTTATTCCGTACTTTGCAAAGTCGCCTTTTATGCCGGCAGTGTCGCTGTTCAAAATTTGAGCAAGCTCCTTTTCCGAAATGTCGGGATATTGTTCCCTAACCTTTTCCGCAACGGCAATTATCTTTTTGTCGGTGCTTTCACGAACAGCGTTAAAGCCTGCACCGATGCCTACTGCAACGGCACAACAGAAAAGTCCCGTTATTGCAAGCATTACCGCAAGAAATTTTGATGTGTTTTTCATTATACCTCCAGCCTGTAACCAAGGCCCTTTACGGTTTTAATCATATTTGTATCAAGTTTTTTGCGAAGTCTTTTTATGTACACGGTCAGCGTGTTGTCCTCAACATAATTCCCCGACAAATCCCATATGCGTTCAAGAATCTGTTCACGGGTCAGCACCTTGCCGCTGTTTTTGGCAAGCATTGCAAACAGGCGGTACTCAAGCGCCGTAAGCACAATCGGACTGCCGTTTTTGCAAACCTGTTTTTTGTCAAAGTCAATGCTGATGTCGCCAAAATTCATAGCCATAGTTTTGTCGAGCTTTTTGGTAATTCGTTTAATTCTTGCGAGTAGCTCACGGCTTGAGAACGGTTTTGTTATGTAGTCCTCCGCTCCGAGGTCAAAGCCTTTTACAATGCTGTCCTCATCGTCAAGTGCTGTGAGAAAAATCACGGGAGTTTCGCACACTCTTTTTATCTCGTCACAAAGTTCAAAACCGTTGCCGTCGGGAAGCGACACATCAACAATAAAAAGGTCAAAGTCACCGCCGAGAGAGTTAAGGGTTGATTCGGCATTTTCGCACAATGCAACCTCAAAGCCGTTTTGTTCAAGAGTGTAAACAAGTCCTTTTGAAATTGCACGGTTGTCCTCAATAAGAAGAATTTTCACAACAAGTCCTCCAAAATGAAATTCGGGCGGATTAAATCAATAATCCGCCCGTCAGCAATGAAAACATACAAAATATTGTGGTATCTGTTGTTACAACTACATTATAACAGAGTGTAAAACTATTGTCAACAAATTTCAACAAAATACAGTCTGTCGGCTGAATATGATGCTCAGATATTGTCGTTTCTGATTGTTTCAATAATATTTTGTTTATTAACCTTTGAGATTGAGTATTTCATAATCAGCCATACCACAATAAATACAGCCGCAATACTAATTAAAATCGCTTTCCACGGGAATACAAAGCTTATTGGAACGCTTCCTTTTGAAAATGCCGAGAAGATTGCAAATACACCGAGAACGCCGAGAGGGATACCGATAATCAAAGATTTTATGCCGTACATAAGGCTTTCGAGGCGAATCATACGGTTAAATTCTTTCTTTGTCATACCGATAGATTTAAGCGATGCAAATTCCTTGCTCCTCAACTGCATATTGGTTGAAATTGTGTTGAAAATGTTTGTAAGTCCGATAAGCGAGATAACACCGATGAAACCGTAAACAAATATTCCGACAATCAGCATAATGGCATTGAACTGTCTTACGTTTTCTTCATAGTCAAAAATGTAAATGCTGTCGTCCGCACCTTCCATAGACTCAATGCGGTTTGTAAGCGAAGTGTGGTCTGATGTATTGGCGTAGAGGGTAATATAGCATTCGTGTTCGCCAAGCTGAGGTGAGATTACACCCTGTTCACCGATTATCAATCCCTGACCGAAAATTGTTCCTTCGCCGATTACAGAATCAGCCGACTTTGGAATTTCATCAAACACTGACGAAACCTTTAATTTGCCTGCTATCAGCTCATTTCCGTTATCATCATTTCCGTAAACGATAAACTTTGTCGGAGCGGTTTTGCCGAACAGTTTCATTGGCTTGGAAGAGTTGCCACTCTCACTGTTATCGGGGGTTACCTGAGAATACACAAGTACACCGCCCTTGACCTTGTTGTAGTCAAGTTCCAATTCCCTGCAAATCTTAACAAATGTATCGTGTTCAAACTCAAGAAATTCCACGCTGAATGACTTTGTACCGTCAGCATTGTCATAAAGGAAATTTTCTCCGCATTCGTTAACAGGCACATCTGCCGACACATGACCGTACTGTAAACCGACTGTCAGATAATTTTCAATTTCAGGCATTTTTTCAATTGTCTGAGCCTGCTTTGTGTCAATTCCGGAAACCATATAGCTGTAGTCTGTTTTGCCGTAGTAATGCTCTGTATATGTCATTCCGTAGTCCATAAATGCCGAAACTGCAATGAACATTGCAACGCTGACTACAATTGAAATAACAGTTGTGCGGTACTTTTTCCTACTGCGTTTAAGGCTTTTTGAGGCGATTTCACCGCCTACACCGAAAAGCTTTTTTGTAAGTTTCGAGGTGCGGTAGGGTTTGTTATTCTTTACCTTGATATCCTTGTTGCCTCTGATTGCAACAAGGGGCGGAATTCTTGACGCACGAAGTGCAATGAAGAATGATGAACAGAATATAGTAACAGCCGAAAGAACAATTGCACAAATAATCGGAATTGTCGGAGTTACAAAGACAAATTTTGCTCCGTTCAGCATATCCCCGAGAACGCTGTTGAGTATTGTAATAAGAATTGCGTTTACACCGAGTCCGAGAAGTATGCCGAGAGGAATACCGATTAAGCCGAGAATAAATCCCTCAAAAAGCACATTCCTGCGGATTTGCCTTTTGGTTGCACCGACCGACGCAAGCATACCGTACATACTCGTTTTCTCTGTAATTGAAATTGCAAAGCTGTTGCGGATTACAAACACGCTTGCAAGCATTACTATAATAATGATAATAACGGCAAGGCTGAAAATCACAGTATTTGTTGCGTCATTTGAACCGTAGCCTTTCATACTGAGGAGTATGGAATTGAATTCGTATGCATTTATTCCAGAGGTCTGCTGATCTTCGGGTGAAATTTCATCGCTGATTACATTACTCATATCATCAGCTTTAAAGCCTAAAATATCCGCTGTATTTTGAAGATAATCGCCTTCGCTCTGAGGCGTATAGGCGATATACAGCTTATTCATATGCTTTGTTTTGATTGCCTCGACAGGTGCTTTTTCATCAGACACGGTATATATCATAGAAAGATTTGACGGATCATAGAGTTCGCTCGTTTTCGGTCTTTCAATAATACCCGTTACGGTATAGGTTCTTTTTACCGTGTCAATAATGCTGCACTTATTAAAATCTTTTTGCAACAAATTATGAATGCCTTCCTCATCAAGGACATTGCCGTCCTTGTCGGTAAGCACACCGACATCAAGTGTGATTTTGTCGCCGATTTTCACATCTTTTCCGTCCTGTGTTTTAAACGATTTTGTAACAACAGCCTCACCCGAATTTGTGGGGAACTTGCCCTTTATAAGGTCTATCTTAAAACAGTTGCCGTAGGTATTTTCGCTCATGGCAAGAACGCTGTAATCGCAGATTTCGCCGTCAGCATTTTTTGTCCTGGCATATCCGAGCCTTTCTTTATAAAAGGCATTTTCAACATTGCGGTTCTGTCGGATTTTATCAATTTTTGCGGTGTCGATAATATCAAGTGCAACATCATAATTGCCCGACCAGGTTTTTTGACCGTCAATCATAGTCTGTCGTCCGCTGAGTGCCATTCCCGAAACTACCGTGATGAGTGCCGCCGAGAGCATAATTCCCACGATTGTAACAATTGTACGCACCTTGTTAAGTCGCAGGTTTTTAAGAGTAAGCTTGTTGAGAAGTTTCATAATCAAACCTCCTCAACAATTTTGCCGTCGCTGATTGTTATGATTCTGTCTGCCTGTTTTGCAATGTCAAGGTTGTGCGTAATCATTATAACAGTCTGTCCGTAACTCTGATTACACATTTTGAGCATACTCATAACCTCGTCGCTTGACTTTGAATCAAGGTTGCCTGTCGGTTCATCGGCAAGCACAAGAGACGGATTGTTAATGAGCGCTCTGGCAATAGATGTTCTTTGTTGCTGACCGCCCGAAAGCTGGTTTGGAAGGTGTTTTCTTCTTGCACGCAGTCCGAACGAATCAAGAATCATCTCAAGTCGTTCTCTGTCAACACCTCTGCCGTCAAGGTCACAGGGGAGCGTGATGTTTTCTTCAACAGTCAGAATCGGGATAAGATTGTAGAACTGGTAGACAATGCCCACCTGTCTGCGGCGAAATACGGCAAGCTTGTCATCATTCATTTTGCTTATATCGTTGCCTGTCTCTTATACACATCTCCGAGCCCACGAGACTCGACGTCA
>ENA-UACM01000327-UACM01000327.1-human-gut-metagenome-genome-assembly--contig:-NODE-327-length-9997-cov-12.418226_pt1 | contig 9997 bp, 10 predicted proteins | sample MGYA00243878_ERZ654223 | MGnify/ENA primary metagenome ERZ654223 (study PRJEB26926, sample SAMN06165040) | human gut metagenome | biome: ENVO:00009003; feature: ENVO:2100002; material: ENVO:00002003...
TGACGTCGAGTCTCGTGGGCTCGGAGATGTGTATAAGAGACAGATCATAGCCTCCAAACGAAAGAAGTCTGAAAGTATTTTGGAGAAATATCCAGATGCAATCATCGCCGATGTTACTTCACAGGCAAAAGATGGACTAGTGAAATTAAGTCCATTTTATCCTCACCATGACATTCCTGTACCTTTTAGCGAAGGTTGGACAGCCTCTTGTGTGGAAGCCATTTGGCAAGGTTTAAAAGTGTTTGAAACCGCTGATGTGGATACAAACCTATTTTTCAACGATACAATGAAGAATATTAAACGGACAGTCAGAAAATACGGTATCCCCTTGGGACATCGCAAGGGAGTTGAGGGGACAGAACTTTTGGGGCATATTGAAGCACGTAAGCTGATATATATCCCCACTTACCGTTGGGTGTTGGAGCATAAAGTTGAAAATATCATTAAGCGTTTAAGTGAAGCAAGTTATACAAAGACAATTGTACTACTCGATTATGAAACGAATAGTGATGTGGAAGATGCAAGTAAACCTCTTTCGCATGCTTTTTTGATTAAGGCATACGTGGAAGGTTTGTATCCATATAACAATATGGCAAACAGAATTTGTCCCCCAACTGATAACACTACGATACAACTTTCATTGTTTGACTAATAAAAATAAATATGGAAAAGAAAACAAACTGGCAAGAATATAAGGCTATACTCGAACAACATGGTATAAAGAAATTATACCACTTTACAGATCGTGATAATTTAGAATCCATAATCAGAAATGGTGGACTATACTCATGGGCAGATTGTGATTCGAAAGGTATCAAAATAGAAAAAACAGGTGGAAGTCAAATATCCAAAACTCTGGATTTACGAGATGGGCTACAGAATTTTGTACGTGTGAGTTTCGTCACACAGCATCCTATGATGTATGCTGCTATGAACGATGGACGTATTTCAAATCCTATCATTCTTGAAATAGACCCAGAGGTGATTTATTGGCAAGAAACATTATATGCAGACCGCAATGCTACTAAAAGCGGAGCTAAAATAGGAGGCAAAATAGAAAATTTTAAGGATATAAATTTTAATGCCGTAAAAGCGAAGAAACATTTCGATTTACCTGAAGAAGAACAAATGTATTACCAAGCAGAGGTGCTTATTAAGAACCATATTCCTTTGCAATACATTAAGAACATCGGAAATTTCGGCATTCCTGTTTCCAATAAGCCTAAACAACTTCTAAGTAAAGCAGCTTATACAGCACAAATTACTCGTAATACGCCTACTGCATTCATTTTTCTTGTAGACCATTCTGTCAGTATGCAAAAGAAAACAATATTGTTTGGAGAAGAAATGACAATGGCAGAAGCAGCTTCTCGTATCGTGAACAGACAAATCAATGAACTAGTGTTACGTTGTATTAAATCCAACGAAGTACGCTATTACTATAGCATTGCCGTCATCGGATATGGAACAGAGGCTTACAGCGGATGGAACGGATGTTTGAAAGGTCGTGATTTCGTTTCGCCAGAAGAGTTACGTAACAATCCGTATAAGAAAATCACTATACGAGAAGAAAAGAGAACTCGAAAAGGAACTGTAGAGAAAGAAGTAGAAAAAGTTCAGTGGGTAGAAGCACGTCACGATGGCAGTTGGACGCATCTACATAAGGCTTTCGGGCGCGCAAAAATGCTACTTGACCAATGGATGGAACAACATAAAGAAAAAGATTGCTATCCTCCTACTATCATTAATATCACAGACGGAGAGTTTAATGGTGCAAGTAAAGACACTGTTCTACAAAATGCCAATGAGCTGAAATCCATGTTTACCAATGATGGTAATGTAATCTTGTTCAATATCCATTTCACCGCAAGCAAGTCTTCCGAAGAAATAATTTGCCCAATAGATAAACGAGAACTCAACGGTAATAGCTATGCAGAAACTCTCTTTGAAATATCGAGTCTGTTACCCTTGCGCTACAATGCAGATATTGAGAAGTATTTAAACGACAATCGTCAGGGACGGCATGTGGCAATGGGCGTGAATGTGGATGCTACCACATTAATCAAACTTATGGATATAGGAACACCAACCAACATTAACCAAAATCAATGAAAAGTAAGTGTATATCCATTAGTAAATTTGAACAAAATTGCATTAACGAAGATGCAGTTTTAGCAAAAGAAAAACGAATTGCTATTTCAGATGGAGCCGGAGGAGGAGGTTTATTTGCTGAGCGTTGGTCACAGTACCTACTTGCACATCTGCCGGATATTCCAATAGAAAATGTGGAAAAGTTTAATACGTGGATTGAACAAATTTGGGAGCCTTTTTATAATGAATGTGAAACAGATGCCAAACAATTAGGTGGGCTTTTGCTAGACAAGTTTTACGATGAAGGCTCGTTTGCCACTATAGTTGCCGTATGGAAAACATCGGAAAATGAGTGCCAATGGATGAGTTTTGGCGATAGCGTAGCTTTCCATTACAACTATATCACACATAAATTACAACATTCATTCACTTCATTGGCTGACTTTAACAAACCGCCTTATTTAATTAATTGCAAGGACGAACTTCTTAAAGATGGTTTTAAGAGTGGCGTATTTAATATTGGCAAACAGTCTGTTGTATTTGTTGCGAGTGATGCATTGGCACATTACATTTTGATGATGTATGAAATAGCCCATTGCGAAGAGTTCGCCCAGGAATTGAATATTGCAGAATCTTATTACACAAAAAATAGTAATTATATCAGAATGGCAAGAAACATCCATTCCATCTATTTTGAACGTGATATACTTGGGAAACTACTAAATTGCGTTGGGCATTCAACAAATTTCCATCGTCATTTAAGTGCTTTAATTCGTAAAGGATTAATTGCTCATGACGATTATTCATTGGCGGTCTTAGAAAATGCTTGGAAAAATAATTACACGAAAAGCAAGATGCTAAGTCAAGATTATAATCACGAATAAGGTTAACAAAACTCAAATTTGGCCTATATGAACTCTTGATTTGAAACTTGAACGTCCTTAAAGACAAAAAGAAGAGTCGCGTCATTACTCAAAACAGAGTTTGATACGACTCTTTTAGGTTCTATAGTTATAATCTGTAATTTTTCCAGCGAGGGGGGCACGAATTTATTATTTACATGCTATACGTACTCCCTCCATATATATAGAATCAGTTACAATTCAACACTATGAATTTATCATTATGTTACTAATATACAGTTGAATATATTATATCGAACTCACGTTATAATATATTTCTAAGAAATTATGGCTTTAACTCTTCTGCCTCCTGCTGCAACAACCTAGCCTTTTCCAACTTTTCAGCTCTTATCCGTGTACGGTATTCAAAATCTTCCACATCATTACGGATGTTTTTAATGACGGTTTTATCCCTGTCCCGATGGAATATCACTTCCAGCGTATCCAATTGATTGCCTGAAATGCCACCATACATTTTGATAAGGCGATATTTCAAATCATTGTCCGACAAGTCCATGTTCCTCTTGAACTGCCAAGCATTGCCGACCAAAAGAAGCAGAATTATCATAGACATGACAGCCTGCCATAAAAAAGGACGTGAAGTCTTAAAGTCAATAACGTGTGTATGGTTATTCTGGACTTTCAGGCTTTGAATCCGTTGCAGTTCCTCGCTGATTCGTTCCTGTCCGGCAAAGATTCTCTCGTTGGTTGTACTCAATGCCGAATACACTTCATTGATTTCTTTGAACCGCAAATTTATGGCAGCGCGGAGTTTATCCCGTCCTTCCCTGTCGGAAGACAGTCCAAGTTTCAATTCCACTATTTCGGCTTGAAGCCGTTGCAGATTGTCGGAAAGCAGGATAACTCCCTCGTTACTTTCTTCTTCATTAGGTGTTTCAACCGAAGTTATCCGTTCCTTAATTTCGGAACAGAGGTTATATACCGCATCCAGCGTGTGGATGAAATCGTTATTCTCCATTTCTTTCATTTTCGTATCTGTTTTTGAATGATTACCAGTTGATTCTTCTCTTTTTCTTCTTTTTCAAATTCCGCCAAAAGGCTGCTTCCGCATTCTCATCGGCATGGTTGTGTGCAGGGTTGAACAGTCCGCCAAACGCTCCGGCAATGCTTTCCACTACATTACCGCCTGAATTACAGGTATTCTCACGCTGCATTGCAGGTTGGCTGCTGGTCGCTATTCCGATACCTTGTTGGTATTGGCTATTGGTTTCTCCCAACTGCCTGTCTAATTTTGAATAGCTGAAACTCCTGTCAATGTCCGAAGCCTTGAACGTAATGCCGTCTTTGGTAAAGGACAAGCCTTGTATGACATTGCTCCTGCCACTATATTTGAACTCCGCTTTTATCCCCTGCTTGGATAGTTCGGAAAAGAATTGTTTCCAGCTATCGGATTTGGTCAGTAAGTTCTTGACGGCATGGTAAATCTCGTACTTCGTCCTATCGTTCCCTTTCAGACGGTGCATCCTTACCCTGTCCTTGCCTTTGCCGAAATAAAGTCCGTACTTTTCTTTCAATTCCTTGCAGACCTTGACATTCCGATAGCAGTCGTTCCTGTCGCTGATGGTGCGCCCGTTGTTGTCCACCCGGTTGAAAACGATATGGACGTGCGGATGCTTTTGGTCATTGTGCCGGGCGATGATATACTGGGTATCTCTGATTCCCATTTTCTGCATATACTCCTTTGCCAGACTGACAAGCATCTCATCCGTCGTTCTCGAAACGTCCTCGGGCGCATAGCTGAGCGAGATATGTCCCACAGGCTGACGGATATTCGGCTTCATCATCCGCTGGGCTTGAAAGCAGTCCGTTATACTCTGAATGCTGTCCGTCAGTACTCCTTCCGCAGCCAGCAGTCTTGCATCGGGTTTGCCCAATACATAATTGACACAGCCCTTGAATCCCGCTCCCTTACTTATTTTTCCAATCATCGGACAACTGCTTTATGATTTGGACTATCTTTTTCTTCAACATCATCAGTTCGGCTGCCACTCCGGCAAATCCTCCAACATTGGCTTTATGGGCAAGCTGATTGATGTTGTTGGCTTCTCCTGCCAATTTACGAAGTATGTCCGCATCCGCCTTGCTAATGCGCTGAACTACTTTACCCGTTAGCAATACGGAATGTACAAACCTGCTGAGGGAAACGCCTGCATCTTTCCTGCGTTTCTCCACCGCTTGGTATTCAATATCTGTAAATCTTGCGCTGACCACACGCACCTTATTGCGTTTGGTCGGTCGTGGTTGTTGTCTATCTTTTTCCATTCTGAAATTCCTTTTTGGCTGCGACCAACGGGAGCGGACTGTCTTTGCCTTTTGGCAAAGCAAGGTCGGAAATGTATACATTTCCATAACCTTGCTCCCTCAGACAATACACCCCACATCGGTACAGCGGTGATACATAATTGATGTTACAGACTTCGCCCTTTCGATTTCTTGGGCGGTGCAATCTGTACGGTTTTCTTCCCCTGCATGGAGCGTTGCCGGACGAGATACTCGTTCAAGTCTTTACAGTCCTTGTAAGTATGGGATGCGTCACGGACACGGTAGGAATACTCGTTTGCAAGTCTTTGGAAAGCTTCCGTTCCGGCACGGTCATTGTCGAAAAAACAATGGATGCGCTCATAGACCGCCAACCCGTCAATCGCCTTGCGGAGATTGGAAACCGAGTTCAATATGATATAGTCCTGCCAGTCCAGACACGGTATCTTGGGACACTTCTCCGTCCGTATGGTCAGAAACGAGAGATAGTCCATAAATCCCTCGAACACGAAACAGGTATCATTCCTTCTGCCTTCATGCCGGATATGGGTGATATCTTTCGGCGCGATGCAGCCCTTGAAGTATCGGTTGCGGATTTTATCCAAACGTTTGGATAAGATACGTTATCCAAACTAAAATAAAATCCAAACTTTGTGGAATAATTATCTGTAATCCAGACTATAATCTGTTATGTCGTTTTGATTTTTATTATATTTCTTATAGTGAACTATATTTGGATTTTTATGAAGGAAAAAGAACAAGATTTAAGAACCAAAGCACCGATTCTGCTTGAGCACCTCCGAAACAAGGGGTACTCACAATACTACATCGGGCTTTTCCGACTAGGGATTAATTATGTACTTCGTCTCCGTAGCGAGCAGCCTGGTATCTCTTACGAAGAGATTTACCGGACTAAAGTTGATGCAGATCCCACCCATCGGCCTCTGCTACATTGGCGAAGGCTCTTCAGAATCATCGAACGTTTTGAGAAAACAGGAGTATTGCCGGGATGTGGTTATGTAATCATCGGAGGAGACAAGAAGTATGCAACCCTCTCGGATGAGTTCCGCCGTGTCATAGACATCTATCGGCGAGAAGAGCCCAAAACAGGGAAGGAACTCATGACAATCCACCGAGAAGCCAAGCTTGCCACGTCATTCTTTTGTGCGTTGCAGAAACAAGGTGTTTTCACCTTTAGTGAGGCACGTGACAACCACATTCAGACAGTCCTTTCTGGATACAGCTGCGGTTACAGGAAGATTGTCAGGGTTGTAATCAGACACTGCGCCCCATTCTTTGAGGAGGGCGCATGCGAACGCTTCATTTCCATGTTTCCCATGACTAGAAACAAGCGTCGCAACATCGAGTATCTCACCGCGGAAGAGATAAAGAGCGTTAAAACTGTTCTTACAAGTCCTGATTCAGGTTTATGCCTTCGGGATAAGGCTGTAGGTCTTCTTGCCTTGTTTACAGGGTTGAGGGGGTGTGACATACTGGGTCTGAGACTAAAAGATATAGACTGGGAGAATGACCTGATTCTAATCAATCAAAAGAAAACCGGCGTTCCCTTAAAGCTACCGTTACGCCCTGTTGTCGGCAACGCTATCTACGACTATATCTGTCAGGAACGACCCCAATGTAGCACTGAGGAGATTTTTGTAAGTAAATGCCCTCTTCATTTGCCTTTACGCACGGAATCTGCTCGTAATATTGCCGGAAGCATAATGAAAGTTGCAGGTATAAGACAGAATAAGGGAAGCCGCAAAGGCCTTCACATATTCCGTCACCATATCGCCACCTTTCTCCTGAACAAAGAAATCCCCCAGCCGGTGATTTCGTCAGTAATGGGACATTCATCGCCTTCATCGTTGAACCCCTATCTGAGCGCAGATTTTCTTCACCTTAAAGAATGTGCTCTCAGTATAGAACTGTTCCCTATAAGAAAGGAGGTGTTCCATGACTGAATTTGTTTCCGGTATCGCTCCATTGATAAAGCAATTTATTGATTTCCGGATAGTGTCGGAACACTGGAACGCATCTTATGAAGTCAACATGCGTTTGTTCGACCGGCACTGCCATCGTCAACACCCGGGCGAGAACATACTGACTCAGCAAATGGTTGACGAATGGTGTGTCAAACGCAAGACAGAAACCGGAAAATCCTGTCAATCAAGATGCTACGTAATAGTATCTTTCGTGAAACACCTCAGATCCAGAGGGGCGACGGAGGTAAATCCACCGCAACTTCCTCGTAAGTCCCATTCAACGTATGTGCCTCATGCCTTTTCAGAAAACGAGCTCAGAAGATTCTTCGAAGGCTGCGACAATCTGAGCGGGCCTCTGACAAAAGACAATAGAATACGCAATATCTCCGTTCCTGTTTTCTTCCGCCTCTTATACAGCAGCGGACTTAGGACAACTGAAGCTCGGTTATTGCGAAAAGAAGACGTGAACCTTGAGGCAGGAGTGCTGAATATCAGACTGTCGAAAGGATATGATCAGCATTTTGTTGTCCTCCACGACAGCATGACCCAGCTTATGAGAAAATATGACGAAGCGATTTCCCGTATCATGCCTGAGAGAGTTTATTTCTTCCCATCAAGGACTAACTCTTTCCATGACAGCGAGTGGGTATCCGTTAATTTCCGCAAGATATGGAGACATGTAAGTTCTTGCCGCGCCGTTCCATATGAGCTGAGACACCATTACGCCACTGCAAATATAAACAGTTGGATTAACTGTGGCATGGACATCCACTCCAGACTTTTGTATCTGTCAAAAAGCATGGGTCACAGCGTAATAGAGAGCACGGCATATTACTATTCACTCGTTCCTGGACTCAGCGACATTATAAAGGAAAAGACGCGTCAGTCTTTTGACGACATAGTTCCAGACTTAACCGATACCGACTATGAAGAAACCGAATAAAGACGCGTTAGCTTTCTCCCGTCATATACATGACTGGCTGACTGTATATTCGTCATCCTTGCAGTCGAACAGTACCCATACAGTTAAAAACTATAAGGACGCCATGTCCCTGTATCTGCATTATCTGACACATGTGAAAGGTCTCGATGCCAACACATTCACCTTCACTCTTCTTGAACGGTCAGTAATCGAAGAATGGATACTTTGGCTGAAGAATGATAGAAAATGCTCACCTGAGACCTGTAACAACCGTCTGGCGTCCATTCGGGCTTTCATCAAATACCTTTCGGAGAGGGATGTTAGCCTTATGTATCTGGCCTACGAAGCCGCTCGAATACCCAGACAGAAAACTCTCCGAAAGAAGGTGAAAGGGTTAAGCAAGAATGCGGTAAAGGCTCTGTTGAAAGCACCGGATACATTGACTGCCACTGGACGCCGTGACCTCACGCTCCTAATCTTCATGTATGCCACTGCTGTCCGAATCGATGAAGCCCTGTCTATGAAGATAGAGCATCTCCATCTTCATACAGCCAAGCCTTACGCCACAATAATCGGAAAAGGGAACAAAGTCAGAACACTCTATCTGCTTCCCAAAGTCGTGGCGTATCTGGAAAAATATATCGCAGAGTTCCACCCTATGAAGCCAAATCCATACTCTTTTGTATTTTACTCCAGAATGAAAGGCTACCGCAACAAGATGACCCAGACGGCCGTAGCCAAACAGCTTCGTAAATATGCCGCAGTCGCTCATGAAGAGAGTTCGGAAATTCCGTTAGATTTGCATGCTCACCAAATCAGACATGCAAAAGCTTCACATTGGCTTGAAGATGGCATGAATATAGTGCAAATCTCTTTCCTCCTTGGCCATGCTGATGTCAAAACCACTATGGTCTATCTTGACATCACAACTGAACAGGAAGAAAAGGCTCTTGCCACTCTGGAGAACGAAAAAGATAGAGAGATGCCTAAAAAATGGAAGAAAGCACCTCAATCATTCGCCGAACTCTGCGGTCTAAGACCCATAAAGTGATAAAATAAAATCCGAACTTATATGTGGAATGAACAACATGACAGCATCTTACAGAAAGAGTTTGGATTTTATTTTAGTTTGGATAACGGATTTTATCCAAACGTTTGGATAAGATACGCAACCCGTTCTTCAAGGGCTGTGTGCCGCCAAAGGACGTCACCCTGCTGCCGTCAGGCTCTGCCGTTTGCAACGTGTACGAGGGCTTTGTGGACTACCTTTCCGCCCGTGCATTAGGCATCGGCGGCGGGGAGGACCACCTTGTCCTCAACTCGGTGTCCAATGTGGCGAGGGCGTACCGGCATCTGGACGGCTACGGAACGGTGCGGTGCCACCTTGACAACGACGAAGCCGGGCGGCGGACATTGGAAGCCCTGCGCACACGTTACGGCGAAAGGGTGTCGGACTGCTCCGGCATCTACGGCGGATGCAAGGACTTGAACGAGTATCTGCAAAGCCGTCTGAAACAAAACGAGAAGAACAACAAGAACATCAAACTTAAAATGTAACGGTTATGAACATGAACAAATTAAACAATACACGGAAAGTGAAAAGAAACATAGTAAAATCATTGGCAACCCTTTGTCTGGGGCTGCTCTCTGTATGCTTCACCGCCTGCGATGACGATTTGGACGTGACGCAAGCCTATCCGTTCACGGTGGAAGCCATGCCCGTGCCGAAGGAACTGGCGCAGGGCGAGACGGCGGAAATCCGTTGCGAACTGGTACGCGAGGGCGAGTTTGACGGGGCGGTCTATACCATCCGCTAT
>ENA-UACM01000328-UACM01000328.1-human-gut-metagenome-genome-assembly--contig:-NODE-328-length-9990-cov-3.280020_pt1 | contig 9990 bp, 5 predicted proteins | sample MGYA00243878_ERZ654223 | MGnify/ENA primary metagenome ERZ654223 (study PRJEB26926, sample SAMN06165040) | human gut metagenome | biome: ENVO:00009003; feature: ENVO:2100002; material: ENVO:00002003...
GATGACGTCGAGTCTCGTGGGCTCGGAGATGTGTATAAGAGACAGATACTCCGGAACAAGAACGCGACATCAACTTCGCTCCCGATGGAAGAAGTATCGTGTATGCTTCGGAAAGAAACGGTTTGTGGCAAATTTATCAGGCAAGCCTGAACAAAAAAGAAGAGAAACAATTCACTTATGCTACAGATATTAAAGAGGAGAAACTGACCAATTCAGCCATTGCTTCTTTCCAGCCCCAATTCAGTCCTGATGGTAAAGAAATAGCGTTTTTGGAAGACCGTACCACGATTCGTGTACTTAACTTGAAAAGTAAAGATGTCCGCACTGTAATGGACGGTAAGTTTGAATATTCATACAGTGATGGTGATCAATGGTATCAATGGAGTCCGGATAGCAAATGGATTCTCACCAACTATATTGGCATAGGTGGATGGAACAACCAAGATGTGGCTTTGGTTAACGCATCAGGCAACGGAGAAATCCATAACCTGACCGAAAGTGGCTATACAGACACGAATGCCAAATGGGTGCTCGACGGAAAAGCAATGATGTGGTATAGCGACCGTGCCGGATACCGCAGCCACGGCAGTTGGGGAGCTGAAGCGGATGTTTACATCATGTTCTTCGACCTTGACGCATACGAACGTTTCCGTATGAATAAAGAAGAGCTTGCCCTTATCGACGAAAGCAAGAAAAAAGAGGATGATAAAGAGAAAAAAGACGAGAAGACCGGCAAGAAGAAAGACGATAAAAAAGACACAAAGAAAGATGAAAAGAAAGAAGAAGTCAAACCTTTGGTTTTCGACCTCGAAAACTGTCGAGACCGAATTGTCCGCCTGACTGTCAACTCTTCTCATTTGGGAGATGCCGTTCTCACACCGAAAGGAGATAAACTATATTATCAAGCTGCTTTTGAAGGCGGATATGATTTATGGGAACATGACTTAAAAGAGAATAAGACGAAGATTGTGATGAAATCTGTCGGTGGCGGTGCCATGTATCCCGACAAAAAAGGTGAAAATGTATTCCTATGCACAGGCGGAGGCATCAAAAAAGTCAGCGTAAGTACCGGAGAGCCTAAAACAGTTGAATTTGAAGCTTTCTTCGATTATCAACCATACGGCGAACGCGAATATATCTTCAACCACGTATGGCAACAAGTAGAAGATAAATTCTATGTAAAAGACCTGCACGGGGTAGATTGGAAGGGTTATCGTGAAGCCTATTCACGCTTCTTGCCTTACATCAATAACAACTATGATTTCCAAGAGATGTTAAGTGAATTGTTAGGCGAGCTGAACGGTTCTCATACCGGTGCCCGTTATTATGGTTCAGGGGCCTCTCTTTCCACAGCCGCTTTAGGTGTATTCTATGACGAGACTTACAATGGAGACGGCTTGAAGATAAAAGAGATATTGGCCAAAGGACCCTTTGCCATCAAGAAAACTGACGTTACTCCGGGATGTATCATTGAAAAGATAGATGGCAAACCGATTTTAAAAGGCCGGGATTATTTCCCGCTACTGGAAGGTAAAGCCGGTCGAAAGGTATTGCTTGCCATGTATAATCCTGCCAATGGAAAACGATTTGACGTGACCATCAAAGCCATCAGTAGTGGCGAACAGAGCAATCTGCTTTACAAACGCTGGGTAGAACGCTGCCGTAAGAATGTGGATAAGCTATCGGGCGGTCGTATAGGCTACGTACACGTCAGAGGTATGGACAGCCAAAGTTTCCGCGAAGTATACAGCGAATTGCTCGGACGTTGCCGCAATAAAGAAGCCGTAATTGTAGACACACGCCACAACGGAGGCGGTTGGCTGCACGATGATTTGGCTACCTTATTGAGTGGTAAAGAATATCAGCGCTTTGTTCCACGCGGACAATATATCGGTAGTGATCCATTCAATAAATGGCTCAAACCTTCCTGTGTATTGATTTGCGAGGATAATTACAGCAATGCACACGGTTTCCCATGGGTATATAAAGAACTGAAAATCGGTAAACTGATTGGTGCGCCCGTTCCGGGAACCATGACTGCCGTATGGTGGGAAACACAGATTGATCCAACTATTGTATTCGGTATTCCGCAGGTAGGCTGTATGGATATGCGCGGACAATATGCCGAAAACCAATTGCTTACACCTCACATTGAAGTGTATAATGCTCCCGAAAAGGCACTCACAGGAGAAGACCAACAGTTGGAAGCAGCCGTACAGGAAATGTTGAAGACCGTAGGTGAAAAGAAATAAAAGCAACTTTCTACACGTTAGTACGTGTGACCTTATACATACGTATGTATAGCCTCACACGTACTAACGTATTAACTTATACATACTAACGTGTAACCCCACACATACGAACGTGTTTTTCTTTTTTATATATGTATTCCATACTCATGCTTCACTTCATCCATCACAAATGTACTCTCCAGCGAACCCAGACTATCTATGGTTCCCAAGACATTTAATATAAACTCCTGATAATATTTCATATTGGGGGCATGTATCTTGAGCAGATAATCATAACTTCCCGAAATATTATAGCATTCCGTCACTTCAGGAATACCTTGTATCATACGGGTAAACTCAGCTGCAATATCCCGATTAAGCCTCCTGAGTTTCACACTACAAAATACCACAAAACCTTGATTCAGTTTTTCTGCATCAAGCACTGCTATATACTTTTTAATGTATCCCCCACTTTCAAGACGCTTGAGTCGTTCAAATACCGGAGTAGAAGACAGACTGACGCGTGCAGCCAGTTCTTTAGTGGTAAGTCGTGCGTTTTCTTGCAATGTACGAAGTATCTGCAAATCTGTTTTATCCAATATATCCATAGTGCAATATTCTTTTAAAGTATGACATCCAACAGTAAAACAATAATTTTATTCTATATATCACAACAAATATAGATATATTTTCCATTTTTCCACAATATATTGTTTGATATTACCATCAATTATAACTTTGCAGCCAATAAATCAATCATCAGTTTAACTAAAAATAATACAACTATGGCAACTAAGAGATTACATTTTGAAACATTACAACTCCATGTAGGACAAGAACAGCCCGATGTAGCAACAGATGCGCGTGCAGTCCCCATCTACCAAACCACTTCTTATGTATTTCACAACTCAGCTCATGCAGCAGCACGATTCGGCTTACAGGATCCGGGGAATATCTATGGACGTCTGACCAATTCCACACAAGGAGTCTTTGAACAACGTGTAGCAGCGTTAGAAGGAGGAATAGCCGGACTTGCGGTAGCTTCGGGTGCAGCTGCTATTACCTACGCATTTCAGAACATCACTCGTGCCGGTGACCATATCGTTGCCGCCAAAACAATTTATGGAGGAAGTTATAATTTGCTGGCGCATACCCTACCCGACTATGGTATAACCACCACCTTTGTCGACCCGAATGACTTATCCAATTTTGAAAATGCAATTCAGGAAAACACGAAAGCACTGTTCATCGAGAGTTTGGGCAATCCCCATTCTAATATTATCGATATAGAAGCTGTAGCAGATATTGCACACCGTCATCAGATTCCTTTGATTGTAGACAATACTTTCGGAACTCCTTACCTCATCCGACCCATAGAACATGGAGCAGACATTGTGGTACATTCGGCAACTAAGTTTATTGGCGGACACGGTACTTCTTTAGGAGGAGTCATTGTAGATTCCGGTAAATTTGACTGGGCAACTTCAGGAAAATTTCCACAACTGACCGAACCCGATGCCAGTTATCATGGAATCCGTTTTATCGATGCGGCAGGAGCAGCGGCTTATGCCACTCGTATCCGTGCCATTTTATTACGAGATACAGGAGCAGCCATCAGCCCATTCAATGCCTTTATCCTACTGCAAGGCCTGGAAACTCTTTCTCTACGTGTAGAGCGTCATGTAGAAAATGCACTGAAAGTGGTGGAATTCCTAAATAGACATCCTAAAGTAAAAAAAGTAAATCATCCGTCACTGCCCGAACATCCCGACCATGCTTTATACAACCGCTACTTCCCTCATGGAGCCAGCTCTATCTTTACAATTGAAGTGCAAGGAGGGCAAACAGAGGCCCATAAGTTTATAGACAGCCTCGAAATATTCTCTTTACTGGCTAATGTGGCCGATGTAAAATCACTTGTTATCCATCCGGCAAGTACAACTCATTCACAACTAAATGAGCAAGAACTTAAAGAACAGGAGATTTATCCGGGAACAGTACGGTTATCCATCGGAACAGAACATATTGATGACCTGCTGGCCGATTTGGAACAGGCACTTGATAAAATTTAAAAGCACGAAAGCAGACTTTGTATGAGGATGTGTCAAAATGAAAAGATTTATCGTTTTGCGTCAATAACAATAGAAGGATAACTTTATGATTTTGACACACCTCCATCTATCATGGATACATCATTCTTCTTTGTTCAAGTTGTTTAATATCTTTCTCCTTCAATCCTATTTTATCTAAAAGTTTAGGAAGATTATGGTCATTTAAGTAATAACGGGGGCGAATGACATACCGCTTACTTGCGACAGATAAACTATCTTCTTTATAATCGGTTTGTATGCCACCCAACGACAACATTGAATGAAAAACAGATGCATTCCCTGCCACCGGCTTTTCACGATTCATACACACAGCCTCATATTGAACAGGATATCCTTTGCGATACGCCTCAGACATCCAAATCAGAAACGGAACATGCAACTGATAGTATGAAGGTACCGGAGACGCATGCAAAAACAGTTTCCGGTCATCATCAAAAATATCCTCTCCATGATCGGAAGTATAAAGCATAGCCGATGAAGCATTCGTGCGTTGCAACATTTCAATCAGTGACGCCAAGAAGCCGTCTGTATAACAGATTGTGTTATCGTACGCATTCAATAAATATTCACGGTTCTCATATTTCGCATCGGTCAGGCTATCCGGCCTGAACACTGCCATATCCGAAGGATAACGTTCTTTATAATTAAAATGGGAACCATACATGTGCAGCACGATAAACAATTTCCGATGTCCGTCATTTAGTTGTTTATCCACTAACTTCAATAATTCATCATCTGATATATTCGTTTCCTCAGGTGCATCTTCTTTTATAAATTTCCATTCATCCGCCTCCATTCCGAAGAAATCAATAAAAGAATGATTAGGCCTCTGATTGGAAAAAAAAGCTGTATGAAACCCTGCTTCTTTAAAAGCAGTAATGATACCCTTTTCCCGATAAATACGATTGTAATTTTCAGCAGAAGCTCCCGAAAGGAGCATTGGCACACTTTTATGCGTTGTATTTGATTGGGTAAGTACATCTGTAAATGCGACCAAGCCTTCTGTTTTATCCAACAGCGGAGTGGTATTCCGTTCATAGCCATACAGCCCAAAGTTACAAGCCCTTGCAGTTTCTCCCACTACCAACACATATATCTCTGCCTCATCTTTATCGTGTGTGGCTTGTGCACCAAAAGTAAAGTCCTTTGAACTCTCTTGATAACCGGCTGTTTCACCGGCACGCTCTATTGCCAAAGTCAGATTATAGCATACGTTGACCGGATACATATCGAGTTTCAATGCATAATCCTCATGGTCTGCATAGCACAATGCGGTCAGGATGACTCCTACTCCCATTGTCATCCGGGCATATCTCCGCTGGCGATATATAAAGTATTGATCCAGTTTCTTATTCCCTGTTATCGAAACAATACCCAAAGCCAAAGCGGGCAAATATACCACAAATACGCCAATCACAGCAGGCAACAAGTTATCCAGAAGCTCCATAGCCTCACCGGAATTGGTTGTCAGCAAATTCAAAAACATATCAACTGCTATAATGGACTGTCCGAAAAGATAAAGCAAAACCAATTGAAAAGCAGCAAAGAAAACAAAGGGAAACAATATCCATATTATCTTTCCGGGTTTCCAGCTCAGCGTCATCACCATCCAATATACCGATACCGGCAAAATAATATTACATATACGTACCAATAAAGGCATTTGCTCTGTGAAGAACAATGCCACATTAGGAATAGCTAATACAATTATAAACAGAAAAAATAATTGTCTCGGCTCACAACACCATTGATAGATCTCTTTAAAACGCTTCATTTATATTAAATAAAAACCCCGATTGTCCGTTCTTTCCAAACCCATAATCGAGGCGAACATTTACATTCTTTTTAAATTCCCAACGGTATCCGATACCATAATTAGGCAAAACGCAATTAACACGCAACGCACTGAACTTATTAAACACCGTTCCTGCACCAATCCAAGCCACTATACCATTACGTTTCCAAATATGTTGGCGTAATTCTATCTGCCCTTCCATTTTATGTTTATCACGATAGCGGCCCTCGTAATAACCACGCATCGAGTAAGAATTGCCCAACAAAGCCATCATTGACCAAGACGGGTTGCCAAAATTAAACATCCCCCTAAACTCTCCGGCAAGCAAACCTCCTTTCCAAACAGGATGATAATAGCTGGTACGCAAGTCGGTGGTGCTGAAAGCGTAATCATTTCCCATAAACTTGGGACGAAAACATTGCGATATATTCAGATAATATCCTTTATGAGGATTAGTCAATACATCACGTGAATCATACACCAAGGAGAATCCGGCACCATAATTAGTTGTAGTCAAATCCATTCCTTCCAACAATTCGGGACGTTCCAAGTTCTTTCCATGCACATAATCATAAGCTACCATCGGTCCCAAATACAAATTGTCTGTCAGTTTAAATAAAAAACTAGCTTTTATCTGTGCCTGCCAACGGTCCATATCCGTTTCGTTGGCATCTACATTTCCCATATCATATCCCATTCCCCAAAATTTGGAAGGGAAAGAATAAAAGTATAAGGTATAATCCAAACGATATTTATCTTGTGGAAAAATATGGGTACCACGAATTCCCAGCAAATAAAAACCTACCGTAGATACATCGCCAAACAGGGAAACATTGGAGGGAGGAAGAATAGTATCATTCTTATCCGAACGGTAAAGCCCGGCAGCTACCAATCCAAGTCCCAACTTGGTATCTGTACTATAATGAGGTCCACCGATGATACTGAAGTCAAACTTCTTGTGCTTCTTATTCTTGTTCGCATCATTAAAGTAGTCAAGAAACTTATTGAAAAAGCTTCTTTTCCGTACAGTGCTGTCTTTGTGTTGTATCGTATCTGTTGGAAACTCAAACAACTCACTGTGTCTGGGAGTTGCAAAAGATATGCCCGCCATACATACGAATATCCATGTTAAAAGTAACAATCTCTTCATAATGTATTCATATATAAGAAAAAAGCAGATTTGGATGCAAAGATAACCCAAACCTGCTTTAAAGTGGCATTTTAAATTATAAGATTTTGGTCTGAAATTACTTATTTCTGTCCTAAATACCTTATACCGGTTGCTTTCCTATAATCTGCCAATGCTATTTTCTGCTCATAATATGATTGGATAAGATTTGTATATGCCTGTACCCAAGTCAACTGTGCAGAAAGTACATCCAAAATAGTCAGCCTACCTTCCGTATAACTAAATGTATTCAAATCCAAATTCTCTTCTGCTAACTTGCAGTTTTCCTTAGCAATATCTATCTGACGGGTATTTTCTGTCAGACTAGTCCATGCTTTGGCTACCTCTTTCGTGATTTGGTCTTGTTTATCTTGCAAAGCATACTGCTTACCAAGTAAAATCGCTTTTTGTGCAGCCGTCGACTTAAATCGCGCTCCCCAGTGGAACAACGGCAACTTGACAGAAGCATACACATTACTATTAAACATAGTTTCGCCCGAAATGTTCAACATTTGTGTCCCCCAAGTCTCCTTAAAGCCGATAGACAAGGACGGATTATATTTTGCAGCAGCCAGTTTAACCTGTCTTTTTTGATAATCCACATCCAACTGAGAAATAGCATAATCAGGACGAACATTCAGTGCAGCATCAGCACCGACATAAGCTGGTAATGGTAACTCAACGAAAATAGAATCAACCAAACCTACTTCTTTATCCGGTTCCAATCCCATCAACACATTCATGTTCTGCAAAGCTATCTGATAAGACTGATAACTGCTGGAACGTTGCAACTCTGCCTCTTTCAGGCGAGTCTGCATTTGTATCAAATCTGTTTTACTGATATAACCGTCATCATACTTATCTTGTAACACTTTGGTCAACTGACTGATAATTTCCACATACTGACACATCGTTTTATACATCTCTTTCTGAGCCGCAGTGCCCCAATAACTGGCTTCTGCAGCATAAATAAGATTATCTGTGGTCAAATCTACCGACTTGTCAGCTATCTGAGACTGAATTTGTGATGCCTTATAAGTATGATAAATACTTCCTCCTGCATAAATAGGTTGGACAACTCCCACTTCGGCACTGTAAGAATCATGCTCCATAGGAACAGCCATTCCGCCAAAATCCATATCATATTTATTTATACGATATTGATAACTACCCGTGGCATCCACTGCGGGGAAGAAAGCAGTTTTCGCAGCTTTCATTGCTTTCTGCATGGCTGTACGTTGTGACACACTCTGCTTCAAAGTCTGACTATAATCCAACACTTTCTGTTCGAACTCCGTATAATTTACGGTAGTCTGAGCTGAAACCGTGCCGGACAAGCACATCATTCCAAGTATATATATAAGATTCGTTTTCATTATCTGTCTGCTCTGATTTTAAAGAATATACAATAAGTCACCGGAAGCACGAAGATGGTAAGAATGGTTGATACGAACAAACCACCCATAATGGTAGCTGCCATACCTGCAAACATCGCATCACCCAACAAAGGAAGCATACCCAAAATAGTGGTTCCCGACGCCATAGTTACGGGAACAATACGTGTCTTGGTAGCCTCAACCACGGCAGGTACTGCCCCTTTGCCATCTTTCAGTTGAAGTCCGATTTCGTCTACCAGTACAATCGCATTCTTGATATTCATACCAATCAAGCCCAACAAGCCCAAAATGGCAAAGAAATCAAGAGATTTACCGAACAACAACAATCCCCATACCACACCGATGAACACCAATGGCAACATCAGCATAATCAATACCGGTTTGCGGTAATTGCTCGGGAAAAGGAATAATAAAACGACATAAATCAATAAGAATGTCAACGGAATATTCTTTGCCAAAGCAGCATTACTTACATCTTGTGTCTCCTGTTCACCAAAGTATTTCATCTTATAACCTTCGGGCAGTTGCATCTGTTCCTGTACGGCGGTCAACACCTGCTTAAAGGCAGCCATCGTATTGGCACCGCGCTTCGGTTCACACTGCATCATCATGCAACGTTCACGGTTGAAACGACGCACTACGTTATAATCATAACCCAAAGAAAAATTATCAATCACCTGCTCCACCTTAACTGAATTTCCTTTAGTGCTGAATACCGGAACACTCTTCACATCATTCAGGTTCATATTTTCCGCATCTTCATCCTTCAATAAGATAGGAAGTGAAATATCCCCCTCACGATACTCGCCCAACGGCAAGCCATTGGTAGCAGTACGGAACGAATTGGCAACCTGCTGACGAGTAATACCAAGGCGCAAACCTTTCTGCTGTGAGAACATCGGTTTCCATACCGGCACTTTATCACCCCAGTTAGAACGTATATCCGTCACCATATCACATTCATGCGCAATCTTCTTCGCACGCTCCACCAAGGCGGTCAGCGTATCCGGATTTTCACCGATAAATCCGATTTCAATGGCAGCTTCGGGCACCGGTGACAACGCAAACAATGCCGAACGGGTAATGATATTCGGAAAATTCTGAGTCATGTGTTCATAGAACTGTTGTTCTACTTCGGCAGCATCTTCAGGGTCTTTTGTTTCCACCATCACATTGGCATAGTTAGACTTCGGACCGAAAGAAGAACTTGCCAGATAGTAACGCAACGGAGTACCACCTAAAGTCCTGTCTCTTATACACATCTCCGAGCCCACGAGACTCGACGTCA
>ENA-UACM01000330-UACM01000330.1-human-gut-metagenome-genome-assembly--contig:-NODE-330-length-9929-cov-7.357505_pt1 | contig 9929 bp, 8 predicted proteins | sample MGYA00243878_ERZ654223 | MGnify/ENA primary metagenome ERZ654223 (study PRJEB26926, sample SAMN06165040) | human gut metagenome | biome: ENVO:00009003; feature: ENVO:2100002; material: ENVO:00002003...
TTATAAAAGAAGCTTGATTTTTAAGCTTTTAAGCTATAAACAAGTATCAGGTTGTCAGCGTAGCTCATCCGGATAGAGCACTGGTTTCCTAAACCAGGGGTAGTGGGTTCAAGTCCCGCCGCTGACGCCATTTGTATGAATCCGTTTAGCATCCAAGATTTTTCTTCAAGTTTATTTTTCTCCGGCCAGCTTTTCAAGAAATTTGATTTGAATGTCGGCAATCTGCTTTACAGAATCGATTTCGACATATTCACCGTCGGCGTGCATTCCCTCCCCGGTGCCTGAATGCATAATCACGGTAGAACCTTTGACCGCAAATTCACGAGAATCGGTGGCGCCGCCGATATGTTCAAACTCTATCGGATGCCCCAAAATGTCTTCGGCAAACTTTTTATATTCCAAAATATGCGGATTGTCCTCAGACATAACCACCGGCGTGCTTTCGGAGACAATAACATAACGTACGCCGGCAACCATACATTTATCCAGATTTTTTCTCAAATCGGCAGTGGTGCTGGTTTCAACTAAACGGAAATCACACAAAGCTTCGCAATAGCGGGAAATAATATTGGAAACGTCGCCGCCGCAGATTTTAGCAAAATGAACCGTATCAACCCATTTGTTTTCGGGATTAACACCGTTTTGAGCATAATAAGGATAGTATTTCCGGATGTTAGCCAGAGTTTGCAGCATTATCTCATTGGCATCAATGCCTTCCCACGGCGTTGAACCGTGTGCTTCCTGCCCTTCGGCAATGATTTTGACAAAGACCGGATTTTTACATTTGCTTACGATTTTTTGAATATCGCCGCCAACATCATTGTCCAGTACGATTTCGGCGCTGATTTTGGGATGTGCCGCCAGAAAAGCTTCCGTTCCCTTACTGCCTTTTTCCTCATCGGTTGACAATATCACGCCAAAGTTAAGCGGTAATTTACGCTTCAGGACATAAGCCATAGAATTGAGGGCAACGGCGGCAAAAGACTTCATATCCAAGGTACCGCGCCCATACATCCGACCGTCTTTGACAACGGGAGTAAACATTTCTTCCGCGGCGGGAACGACATCAAGATGTCCCAAAACCAACACGTCAAAAGCCTCGCTCTCGGTATTGCGGATAAAAATAACCGGAGCCAGATTATCTTTTTCAAAAATGTCTATTTTTGCGTCGTGCAATTCCGGCAAAGACTTAACAAATTGCAGACACTTCATGATTTCTCCGTGATTACCGGTCTCCGTGCGGAAACGGATAAGCTTTTGCGCCAAATCGATTACATCCATTATTTTTCCCTCTATATATTTTGTTATATTTTTACGTTTTATTCATCATATGTAGTCATAATATTCCTCAATAGAATAACAAAAAATTAAGAAGGTGGTTAAAAATGAGGATAATCTTTAGTGTACTGGCTCTACTGATGATTTCTTTCAGCCCGGTCCGGGCACAGGGACCCGCCGACGAGGGCGAAACCGGCCTGACGATACCGCGCTTTGTATCTTTACGTTCTAACCATATCAACGCCCGCTCCGGCCCCGGTGCCCGTTATCCGATAGAATGGGTGTATATGCAGAAATCTGCTCCGGTCGAGATTATCGCCGAATTTGAATTGTGGCGAAAAATCAAAGACTGGCAGGGTTCGGAATCCTGGGTTCACAAATCCATGCTCTCAGGCAAAAGATCCGTCAAGGTTATCACCCCGGGTGAAAACAACGTTTACGCCAAAGACGACTTTAAGGCCAAAATCATTGCCAAAGTTGAGGACGAAGTTGTCGGCGAAATTGAAAAATGTCCGGTCAACAACAGTTTCTGCAAAATTAAGTTTGCTTCGATTACGGGATGGGTGCCGCGGCAAAACCTTTACGGCATTTATCCGGAAGAAATTATCGACTAGTTTAAGCCCCGCAACACGGGGCTTACTCTTTATTGTTCCGGACACAACTTTGGTTTAATTGTTTAAGGTCGACAAGAGCATTATTTATTCTTAATATACAAATATTGCTGCGGGGGAACAGAATGAAAAAGGTTTCAAAAATAGCTTATTGCGGGTTTGATTTTTTTGCCGGATGTCTGGAGGCTCTAATCAAGGCCGGTTATGACGTGAGATGGTTGTTTATTGCCGAACGCGACAATAAATACGAGTTTAACGATATGGTCTTGAAAATTGCGGCCGAGAACAATATTGAGGTCATTCGCGAAAGAATCGGAACAGAACATTTGAAGTGCCTTGTTGACGAGGGATGCGACGTTGTCGTCTCTGCCGCTTATCCTTATAAGATTCCCACCCCGGAAGAAGCTCCCTGCATTATCAACATTCACCCGGAAATGCTGCCCAGAGGACGCAGCCCCTGGCCCCTGCCTCAAGTGATTTTGAACAATTTGCAGGTTTCGGGAATAACCATTCATAAGGTTACCGCGGAAATGGACGGGGGAGACATTTTGGCGCAGCAGAGTTTTGCCGTCGGCGAACGCGACAATTTGGAAAGCCTGTCCTGCAAGGTTCAGATGAAGGCGCCGCAGCTGCTGCTGGATGTTCTCGAAAACTTTTGCACTTATTGGGCGCGGGCTCTTCCTCAGGAAAACGGCGAATACTGGCCGATGCCCCAAGAAAAAGAGCGGCTGCTGGACTGGTCGCTTCCGGTGGCCGAGCTGGACAAGATTGCCCGGGCTTTCGGAAAGTTTGGCTCCTTTGCAGAATTTGACGGCAAGGAATGGCTGGTGGAAGTTGCCACCGTATGGACAGAGCAGCACAAACTTGCGCCGGGAACCGTTGCCCACCGTACCAACAAAGAAGTCGTCATTGCAGCTTCGGACGGTTTCGTCTGTCTGCGTTATTACGAAATCGATCCGGATTTTGCAGCAGAACATTCTTAAAAAAAACACAAAATTTTTGCATCACGACAGCAGCAATCTTGCAACTGTCGTGATTTTATTTTATGATGCCGCAGAAACGACAGCAAAGGATGCAAAATGACTTTTAAATTTAACCATTTTAATTTTAACGTTACCGATTTGGATCGCAGCAAAGCTTTTTACCGTGACGCGCTGGGGCTGGAAGAAAGCCACCGTATTGAGGCAGATGACGGAAGTTACGTCATTGTTTATCTGAGCGACGGGAGTTCAAAGTTCGAATTGGAACTCACCTGGCTGAAAGACCATCCGCAGCAGTACGATTTGGGCGAATGTGAGTTTCATCTGGCGATGACTGCGGCAAACTACCCCGAAGCTTACAAAAAACATCAGGAATCCGGCTGCGTATGTTTTGTAAACGAAGAAATGGGAATCTATTTTATCGAAGATCCTGACGGCTATTGGATTGAAATTCTGCCGCCCCGATAAAACACAACCCCTCTGCCGTTTGGCAGAGGGGCGGAATTTATACAATCTGAATAAATATCGGATTAGAATTTATATCTGGCTTCAATCAATCCGGTATTATCGGTGTAGTTATCACGGAACTTACCTTCATAACTGAGACCGATTTCCAGATTTTCATTGAGGTCGGCAGCGATGCCGGCTCCAACTTCCAGGCCAAGTCTCTTCAGGCGCTGACCGTCAACGACATAACCACTGCCGTTAGCCAGAGAAACGACAGAATTCTCCTTGTCGCTCATCAGGTCATAAGTTACGGCCAAACGGGCATTGGGTTTCAGGCTCCAATTGCTGTTGAGGCAATAAGTACCCTGATATTTGACGCCGACAACAGCGGTCAAGACATCATTGCTGTTTTTGCCGATGGTTTGCCCAGCATTGTCAGTGTGTTTTTTCTGTTTGACGTTAAAGTATCTGAAACCGGCCTCGGGAGCAAAGAAGCCCATATCATAACCGGCCATCAACTGCGCACCGATGGTATTGACGTCGTATTTGCCGCCCAAACCATAGCCGTAAGCGCTGGCTTTGGATTTATACTTGCCCCAGCCATAAGTACCGATTGCATTAAAGTACAAATCAGAAGGCTTATACTGACCATACAAGATTGCGGTATGCGTATCTGCGGTAGTCTTTTTGCCGCCGGATTTGATGTCAGAACTAATGAACGAATAACCGGCACCAAGTTTTACGGTATCAGAAACCATACCGTCAATACCGGCTACCAATCCGTCATTATCAGCCTTATAGCCTTTATGATTTGACGTTTTTTCATAATCGGCACGGTTAAACAAGCCTTTAATCCAGGCATTGACGCGGCGGAAAGTATCACCGGAAGAACGACCTTGTGACAGATTGAAGCCGGTTAATTCATTGTCAACCGCATTCAAAATCTGAGTTGCATTTTCGGTAGAAACGTTTACGGCAACGCTGGCGGCCATCGGAATCATCTGATCAGCCTGAGCTGCCGCATTGGCTACGCCGCTGCCGTTGGCTTTTTGAAGATCCTGTGCCATCGCATTGGCAATTGCATCACCGACAGAGCTTCCGGTTGACTTGCCGTCTGCCGCCATTCCTGAAAAAGCGGCCAATACCGCAGCCTCATTACCGGTTGCGCCATATTGGGAAACCTTGGCTGCCGTGTCGGCTTTGGTTGCGGTATAAACGCCGTCTGCCGTTTTGGTAAAATCGTACATCATATTTTCGGCAATCTCGGCATCTTTGTTAACGGTAATGCTTCCTTTGCTTAAATCGGTTCCGTTGGTAACAACCAAATTCATGGTAGCTTTGCCAGAAGGATCTTCCTTAACCGTGAGCGTTCCGCTAATATTACCGTTAACCAACCCGTTACCATCCGCCGTATTGGCAACCGTAGTATTGATAATGGCCTGATTAGACACGGTCAAACCGGCTGTCGTCAGCGTGTTGGTGCCCAGATTGAGCGTACCGCCGTCAACAGTGGAAGCATTCGTAATGGTTGAATTACCATTCAAATTATAATTACCGCCGGTCATTGCCAAAGTTGTTACGGTCGAGCCGGTTTCGGCATTGAAGGTACCGGAAGAAAGGTTGGCAGTTGTTACCGTGCCGCTGTTGGTAAAGGTGGTACCGCCCAAATTAGCCGTGGTAACCGTTGCTCCGTTTTTGTTATCAAACGTACCGCCCGTTAACTCGGCAGTGGTAATTGTACCGCTGTTTTCCGCTGTGCCGCCGCTTTGGTTGAGCGTTTCCAATGTCGAACCGGTTTCGCCGGCATAACTGCCTTCGCTTAAATCAACCGTTCCGGTAACTGCTCCGGCATTACTGACGGAACCGCCGGTAACTTTTAACACACCGGGTATGGCATCAGCACGTGTTGAAGATCCATCAGCCGTTTTGGCTTCTCCCATATTAGTGACCAGAGCCAAATTACCGCCGCTGGCAATTTCGAGAGAACCGGACGAGAGGGTTGTATCGACAGAATCGATAATACCATAACCGGATACGGTAACTTTAGCGCCGTCGATATTGATTTTAGACGTCGGATTGTCAATTCCGTTAGAAGCACGCAAAATCGCTTCGGTACCGGAGCCACCATTAAGCACAACCTCACCGCCGCTCAGATTAATCGAGCCGTTTTCATAAGTTATCATCTGACCGTTTTCACCCAAGGTAACTTTACCGCCGGTCATATCCAGCGAAGTGGTGCCGGAAATGATACTGCCTTTGCGCCAGTCTTCTCCCACGGGAACAGTCAGATCGGCACCTGTTCCGGACACGTTGATTTCACCGCCGGCAATATTCAACTTGTCAACTTCGATGTTACCGCCGCCAGTTATATTAACGGTTGTGCCGTTTAAGGTCACCTCTCCAAGCGGAGCATCGTTTTCAACAACGCCGGCAATGCCGTTGCGCTGTGCTGAACCGGAAGCACCATGGGTACCGTCGATTGTCAACGTGCCGGCACCAAATTCCAAAGAACTTCCTTTCGTCAGGGTCAAATTACCGGCTGTATTTATTTTAACATCTCCGGTAACGGTATTGCTTCCGGTAACGGTATTTGTGCCTCCGGTGATATTCACGGTAACTTTACCGGCATTCAAATCAGCATCATTCAAATTAAACGAACCGCTGCTGACATTCAGAGTGGCACCTGTTGCATCGTTGGCTTTATTGCCGTAAAGATCAACAGCGCCGTTGATGTTTAATGTACCACCGTTAACATTTGTCGTCTTGGAAACCAAGCGGCCGGAATTGGCATTGACGGTTGCTCCGGCAATATTAATCTTCCCTGCAACAGTTTCATTAGATGAGGTTAAAATAATACCACCGTCCAGATTTACCGTTCCGCCGTTCAAATCAACGTCAGACGCGGTCATGCTGCTTGCGTCCCCGGCAAGCCCGGAAAACATTGCGGTACCTTTGCCGAGATTGATTTCTCCCCCGGTTACGGTTACTCCCCGATAACCGGCCAGTTGGGTCGTGTTGTCATAAACATCGCTGCCGGTGTTGGAAACGTTAAAAGTTCCGGCATTAATCGTCAGCTGTCCGTTGGTAGCGATACCAGAAGCCTTAGAACCATTGCCGGTCAAATTGACGCTGGTGGTTCCTGCACCAAAAGTAATATTATAATTTCCGGTATCCGTGGCATCAAAACCATATAAGGCATTGTCCTTATTGCTAAAGGAATCATAAGTCTGTCCGGTGCCAAAGGTTACGTTTTCGCTCAAAGGCGTATCGGTACTGACGACCAATTCCGCAGCTTTGACATTGGCCGAGGCCAACAACACCGCCAGGCTGGCGCCTGCTAATAAAACTCTTCTCATCATATTCTCCCAAATTGTTATGAATCTAAAAAATTGGCATAACATACCTAATTAGGGAATCTAAAAATACAAGAGCAAGAGCCGGAATTTATTTGTGCGGCTTTCTTTTCATCAAGTAGAGCAGGCGCTTGGAATCAGGAATTTGCGTTTTTTCCGCAAGCTCAAAATATTCTGAAAACGTTTTTTCAAAAATTTCCTGAGAATATTCAAAATCCGCATTATTCCGGGTTTTTACCAACTTTTGCACCTGAGTATCCTCCGGCAGAACAAACTCAAGAACGACCACCGGAGACAATCGTGCTAAGACTTCCGCAATTTTTTTAAACGGAACCTTATAGACGATAACCAGATGATGGATTAGCGCCAAAAACAAAACGACATCCGGCATTTGTCTTTCAAACAGGGAGAGACGCTCATCGTTTCCTACCCCCAATGCCGGAGACGGATTGTTAAAATCAAACTTTAACGGCAGGATGTTCGTCCGCCGGCTTTCCTTTATCTCCAGATAGTTTTTTTCTATTGCCGCAGGGTCGATATCGAGATCCAGATAAGCGACGTTTTTGTCTCCCAAACGGCTGAAAACACCTTGATTTGCCCCGACATCCCAAACCGTTTGCGGCTGTGTCGAATTAATCATACCCAAAACCATTTCCTTTTTGGCATTAAATGCCTGCGGCGTATAGTTGTTGTCATCATAGTAGTCCTGCCACTGCGTTTGAGATGTCGGAAATTTTAGAGATTTTATCAAACCCTCCAAACTCTCCAACAAAGCTCTCAGCTTAAATTTCGAAAACGTACGCGACGACGTCGGAGCCGAAGACGCTTCATAACAAATCTGAAGTTTTGAGTGAAGGACGATGTGCATATAGACAGACGGCCGCATTTTGACTTTTAGAGGCAAAAGCTTAGCTGCCAAAGCCAACGGGATGCCGTCCAAATTTGAAACCAGCAAATTCTGAAGAGACAAATCGCAACCGCTCATTAACAACAACGGTGCCAAAAAATGCTCGCAAAATTGCCGGTAGGCGCGCCAAGGCTGCGAAGGGACATATTGCTCAAAAGAACCGGTATCAATGAAAACGCTTTGTCCGTTCATAAACTGAACGTTATACGCCGAAGCATCTTTTAGAATCATTCCGTATTGAACGGCGGTCTTCATCAGTTCTATGGTTAACAAAGCGGCATCCTTAAGCATTGAAAAAGACCACTCATAGGGATAACTGATGAACGGAACTTGTTGCGGACAGATGATAATCTTATCGCTTCCGGAATATTCCACCGTATGGGAAACCAAGAGTTTTTTTGAAATCAGCTCATCATAAAGGCCGGAATCAGCAAGCCGGCGGAAATCCTCAAAACCCAGCGGGTTTATCTGTCTTTTGATTTTATCGCCGTCTCTAAAGACAAAATTTTTGTTGTCGCGAAAAGAACTTTGATAAGGTTTACTTTTTATCATGTTTTCTCAGCCTTTTGATAAAGCTTAGCAACCCGCGCCAGATATCTTTGATAAAAAGCAAAACTCCCGCAACGGACGCGATGACAAACTGCGTTATCATACTCCCGGTTCCCAAATCAATATAGGCATAGACCGGTGACGAAACACAAGAAAAGACAACCGACAAATATAAAAATCTAATCATTTTTTACTTCCTTTTGTAAATTAATCCTGCCATTTTCCAAATAAACAACATAACAATCCATCGGAATTTTCCGATTATATTCCGTCGTATATTCATGATTACACCAGGTCAGTTTCCTGTTTTCCCGACCGGCAGAGCGAATATCTACACCTTCGTAATTATTTTGGCGTTCCAAAACAGAAGCTATGGTTTTAGGAATATCTCCGTTTGTAACCAAAGCTCTGTTTTCAGACAACGCCTTGGAAGGAGAACGATAATCTTTAAACAACATCAGAGCTTTTCCGTACTCCTTATCATAAAGCAACTTTCTTTCCTGCGAATTTCCATGATCTCCGATGATAAAAATCAGAGAATTGTCAAAAGCGCCGATTTCCTTTAATTTAGAGAGATATTTGTCCACTATTCGCAGGGAATTTAACCCAACATCCATTTCCGACGCCGCAAATTTTCTGTTGCCGTCAGCATCAAAAGCATAGGGAAGATGTACCCCGAGCAAATGTATGAATTTGTAAGTTTGGTCTGCCCCGATATGCATCGAGGGAATTGTTTTTTCAAAAGAGGCATTATTGTTTACGTCTTTCGGCTCCGTCACCATAAACCTATCCGGTTTCAGGTTAAATACATTATATTCTTCATCATTCAGCAGCCAGCATTGCAAAAAGGGAAAAATCTTTATCAACGAAAGCTTGTAGAATATTTTTACGGGATGCTTTTGTACTAAAGATTCTACCTGTCTGTTATAATAATTTATATTCGTATGCGAATAATCTTTTAAAAAGTTCCTCAAATTATCCTTTTCAATGTCAACAAGATAATCGGAAAAAGTCACGTCGCCTTTATATTGCCGACCTGTCTGAATAAACGGCACCGATGCCATTGTGGCAACAAAACCGGGAACCGTTTCCGAATACCAGGTAAAGCCTTCAAACATTTTTTGATATTTTTGCGGATTAGTTTTCAGAATATCCTTAAACAATCCTGATGAAAAAGTATCCAATACCAATATTATGATGTTGTCCTTGGCAGAATAAGCCGAAGATTCTTCAAATGTCGTTTTGACCAAATAACTGCTTCGTACGGTGGCGTTATATTTATTAACAACAAACAGAACCTGAAAAATAAGCATAAAACTGCATATTTTCTTTATGTTTCGGGAAAACGTCTCCGGAAAATAAAAACATGCCAGAAGAATGAAATTTACGGTTAATATTTTTACAGAAGTTAACGCCAGCCATTGCCAAGATTCAATATCATTACTTTTTCCGTCAAACACCTGATTGTCCGAGAAAAAATAAACCAATAAAAAAAAGGGAAACCAGTACAGCCTGAACAAAACTGGCGACAACCGGCTTACTTTTACTCAAAGCTGCAAACAATAAAACACTCGCCAATAACGAAACCAATACAATGCCGCCCAGCAACGGTCCCCAATTGTTTATATAAACAGCATTGTTCATCGCCATGCTCAACGGCAGAAAAAACAAGAGCGTTAAGCCGGATGTTATTGATAATATTATATTTTTCTGTTTCATTTCTTTACAGAGTCCTTTTCCATTTTTAGCTATATTAACACTGTCTCTTATACACATCTCCGAGCCCACGAGACTCGACGTCATC
>ENA-UACM01000343-UACM01000343.1-human-gut-metagenome-genome-assembly--contig:-NODE-343-length-9726-cov-7.335022_pt1 | contig 9726 bp, 20 predicted proteins | sample MGYA00243878_ERZ654223 | MGnify/ENA primary metagenome ERZ654223 (study PRJEB26926, sample SAMN06165040) | human gut metagenome | biome: ENVO:00009003; feature: ENVO:2100002; material: ENVO:00002003...
GAAGTTTTAACAGGTAGTTTCCCGCTGACTTCACAGGCACATCGAACTGTTCAATCGCCTTCTGAATGTTTCTCCATGTCCCGTAGGACAGACCGTTCATATTCACCATCATAATCAATTTTCCTTTCTATTAATCGAGTTCGTTTACCACTAAATCCTCAGGGTCGAATAAGGACGGATATTCATCCATACCCTGTTTGACATCAAACGTGAAGTCCAACTCATACGTCTCATCGATGACACAGAACTGCTGAGCGATTTCACTCCATCTGATGACATTCTTCGGCAACCACGCTACTCCCAACTCTTTATTCATCACTCGCCAAGCCTTATCCGTACAGTGAGTGACGGCAGCAGTACGCATACGTCCTTCGTGTAGGAAGCGCACAAGACCGCTTCTGAAAGTGTACCTGCGCATATAAGGTCTTTCGGGTGGTAGTTGTGGGGTGATAGAAGCCTCTTTTGGCGTCTCTACGACCGTTTCAGTAGGAAGGTCTGATAAGTGTCCGCGAAGGGATACATTCCCCCCCTCAAGAAACTCTATTGAGTCGTAGATTACTTGTTTGACAGTGCCGTCACTGAACGTAACGGTCACTGGCTTATTATTCTGATTGATTTCCATATCGGGATTATTTTGAAATGTACATACTATTCAGCGGAGACTCTATCATACGATACAGTACGAGAACCCCTGTCTCAACGCATTTTATCATGATGTCCCGTACGAAACGAGGCTGACCATCGACAGGGTTCAGTTCATCTTTCTGAATTTCGTAGTGCCACTCACTTCCCACGAACCATTCACCTCTTTCAGTGAGGCGGTTGATAGTATCCATTTGCCACAGTGCCTTTTCCTTAGAAGTGATTGAGAACGCTATGTCAGCAATTCCCCACTGACCGTTTATGCACTGACTTGTAATGATGTTGAAAACTCGTTTATGTCCCATAACCAAATGATTTAAATTGTTTGACGGAACAAATATAGTGGCATTATTTGACATTCCAAAGAGTTTCCCGATAAATTCGTCAAAATTTTTCCAAACAGGCTACTGGGGTCGGCTTATACGGGTGATTTTATTCTTCCGACGCTCGTACCGTTCATTCTCGACAAACGGCTTTCCTTCGAGTTGAGCCTCAACCTTTTCTTTCCAATAATCTCTTTCAGCCGTGATACGGTTGATTAACCGTATCATCAGCATGGCTTTATTCACTTTCATAGGACTTCAATGATTTGTTCGATGTGAAACTTTCTGGCTTTACCCTCTTCCAAATCCTTCCCGGATAGGTGCTGACCTCGTCTTTCGTCTATCTTTATCACACGATAGGCTCTCTTAGGAAGTACCATCCTTCCGACAACGTGTTTATCAGGCATACCAAACTCTTCGAAGCGTACTCTAACAGTATCCCCGACCTTTACCCTGTCACGCATTTCCTCGAAACTCTTGAAGTCGAACACAGGGGTTCCGGCTCCTGAATGGTTTAGGAACTTCGTCAACTCGTCACGGAGGTTTCTCACTTCATCATGTGACATCACCTGAAAGAACGTTGCTGTCGTTCCGTCGGTGATTCCTATCTTTACGGTTCGCCCATACTTGTCAGGCTCTTCCGTCTGAATGATTGGTTTCAATGTCTTCATTTTTATCTTCATTTATAAACTGTTTCATAAACGGACAATCATCTCCACAGGGGTAAACCATACCATCACCTCCTGGGTCTTGCCACGTAGGTAAAGCACGCAAATCGGCTGTGCAACACGTTCTACCATCTCCGAGGAGAGTAGTATTGAAATGCTCACAAGTTCTTCTGTGCGCTTCTATTTGTTCTTTCGTCTTCATGGCTCCTAAATTTTCTTCTTGAGTTTCAGCCGTGTAATAGCGTCCTTGCGGGAGTAAGCCATAATCGTATGACCTTTCACAGTGAACTCCCTCAACTCACGAACAACGGGTTTCGGCTTCCGTTGATTATCATTACGTCGAACCCCTGTATTGCGTCGAGGAGTTCTGAATGGGTCACTCGATTGTGCTGCCGCCATCATCAGAGCGGTCATCAGCAACATTCTTTTCATTCTTGTCATAATCGTCTTTGATTTTTATATAGTTTCTACATCTATAATATCGTATCTTGTCTCGACAGTAACCGTCATAAGCACAGGTTTCACAGAGCGCAACCTTGCCTTCACGGTTCTTACCATATAGGGAAGTATCCTCTTCGTTCATGACTTCGCTTGTCTGAGATAAATACCTTCTCCCTGCGGAAGTTTCCCATGCTCTCTGATATAGTTGTCTCGATGCTTTATGCAAAGGTCGCTACGACAAGCGCAGACCGACCCCTCGAAGCAACACGGGTAACAAGATGGGTTCTTCTGACCCAAGCGTATTTCGTACCCATCCTCTGTGGTGATTAGTTTGTCCATGATATATTGGATTAATTATTCACGATGTCTATATTCGAAATAACGTAGTGCTCCCAGTATCAGAAGCACTACGAATGTCAGGATTTCTTTCATGACTGGCTCTTATTTAGTTCCCAGAGCCTTGTTAGCACGCTCGATTTTACGCTTGAGGGAAGCGATACGGTGGCGGATAGCCTTGGCGTCTTCCTTTGACAGTTTAGCGAACTCCTCAGCATTAGCAACCAAAGCCTCTTTCTCAGCAAGTTCAGCGGAGTAGGTAGAGAGGCGAGCCTCAGCGTCACCAACACGGGGAGTGGTCTTCTTTTCGCCCTCTACAGAGGCTTTCTTTTCCTTCTTGGGAGCCTTGTCAGCCTTTGCCTTCTTATTGGCTTTAGAGGCTTCTTTGACTTCCTCTTCGCTCTTTAACGGCTGGGCTGGCTTGATGAGCTCCTTGGTATTCTTTTCGATTTCCGCCTGACGACGACGTTCTTCACGTTCTGCCTTTTCTTCTTCACGGTGACGAGCCTCAATAGCAGCATCGCGGAGGTCAGTATAGATGATGTAGAAGCGATGATAAGCGTCGAATAGTTCTTTCTTGCTGTTGGCTTCGGTGTACTCCTGAGGTGAGAACAGGCTGTTAAGACATTTGATAGCAGCACAGATGTCATTGATAGCAGCGACCATGTTAGGTTTGCTGATGTACTTCATTGCCTTCTTTTCGTTAAGCATATCTTCGTTAATTACGAAAGAAGTTACATTCTCGGAAGCGATGTTGTTTACAGTTGTCTTCATAATTCTAATTTTTAATTTGTTTGACATTGTTGATTTAATTTGACATTACAAAGATAGTGCTTTCTATTGAATCAGCAAAGAAATTATCCGGAAATCTTCAAAGAATTTTCAAGATTTTTCTGGTTTCGTCGGTTTAGTCCATTGTAGAGTCTCCTGTTTGAACTGAGCATTATAGCGAACTTCCCTGAACGGATGTCCTTTTGCCAGTAGTTCAATGGTCTCCTCAAGGAACTTCTTCGGAATACCTATATGAGTGTCATCAATAGGAGTGACCACACGCTTCGGCAGCCACCTCCCAAAGTAATACTCTTTTCCTTCCCAGCACACAGGGTGTCCGGGGTTCTCAACTATCCAGAACGTCACACGATACTGAACAGCCTTTTCGGTCTCACCGATTTTCTCAACTGTTAGTGTTCTCATCTCAAATATATTATTGCTTCGGCTACATTCTCAACGGAGTAGGAGCCACTCTTCACTCCGTCGTATATCATCTGGGCAACTTTCATGAGTTGTTCCTTCTGTCTTTCCTGACGTACCTGTTCAGCCGTCTTTATTACTGTACAGGTGTGCGTCTTAGGAGCAGTCTGATGTGGACCGATAGTTCGTGTCCATTGAACACCCGAAGCCCACCAGGACATTCCCCTGTCATCACCGTATATTCCTGCGGACGATGAACCGTGTACAATATGAGCCACATGGGTTTCCCCAGTGGCTATATTCGTGACCTGTATTATATCCCCGACTGTCATACGTTCTCAGATTTAGGTTCAGGAAGCCAAGCGATGACAATACTGTTCGCATGAATCCATTTACCGTTGACAAGGCTGCTATCTTTATAAAAGCAATGTCTCGCCACCTGTAAATCGCCATACTTTCTGTACAGGACAATCACGACTTGCTCCTCTTTGGGTTTGGCGTCTTCAACCTTTATCCAGGGGAACAGGTCATCTTCATTGACTTCTTGGAACCTGTCCTGACGTTCTTCATCAGTCATCACGTAGAAGGAGTTCTGGTTTCCGTAGGGAACCTCAACATGAACGAGCCATTCCTTTTCGCGCACCAAAATGTCTTCGCCTGACGGAATGACGATAACCGCCATCATCTTCTTGTCCGTACCTTTGTTCAGGAACGCTCCCTCGATTTGTGTATAGGGTTTATGCTCAAGAATGAACTGACAGATTTCATCACTGTTTGTACCATCGTACTGAATAGCCTCTACCTCGTAGCGGTCTAATCCTCTTAATTTTACTTCCATATATCTTTCCTTATTTATTGATTTGCATTATCCCCATATCACATAATTTAGGAACTGAACCACACCGTCCCACCACTCAAAGAATATCTTCATTCCCCACAAGAATAGGAAGACGAACACGGCTATCCAGAACCGCTGCCACCATACCCTGTACTTCTTTACTAACTTCTTTCTTCCGAAGCGTCCCCAGAAGAACTCAAATACTGTCCAAATTATTCTTTCCATGATGATTATAGTGTTATATTATTTTCAACGGCTGCAACAGCCAATATCCATGATTGCTTGTCACTGATGAACGCAACTTTCTTCCCGTAGGGGTTCATCGTCTTGTCGACTGTTTCGGCTATCTTAGCAGCGAAGCCGTCTGTCGCCTGTACTTTACTGATGAACTGTCCGAGAGCATTGAAAGCGATGTCGAAATAGGAGTTGTTATTCCAGCGGTCAGTTCCCGCCATATCCTTGATTTCATTCGCTAACTTCTGAGCCTGTTTATACTGTTCTGAACCTTTCTGTAACATAGTTTGTTTCCTCCTTTGATTTAATTGACTGAGCAAATGTACTGGGTTCTATCGACATATCAAAGAAATCCCGGAAGAAATTCCGGGATATCCTTAAGATTTATTTCTTTACCTGTTTAAGATTGGCTATATAGCGAGCGTGAAGGCATTGTATATTATAGCCACCAGCCAGGATACAACTCGTTTTGAAGATGTATCGAGCGTCTTCAGTACGTATCACCCACTCGCCTACATAGTTTCCCTGCTGACCTCTAAAAGAGATGAGGTCGAACGATTGTATCTTGTCTTTGATAGGAGTGAGTTTCTTCTCTACCTGTAATTTCAGTTTCGCAGTAGCCTGTTCGATTGTGAGCCGTACCTCTTGGTCACGCTTTGCGTAGAACTTCTCACGAGACTCGCAGTAGAAGTGTATGCTCAGAACTCCTGAAGCCTGTATTTCCTTATTACGAATGTATTCCGGCTGGCGGTCGTAACGTACTCCAGGAGTGTGTACCATTTCGTCCTCATGAGTGTAACCGCATAGACTGTAATAGGTACGACGGACAGCGGTTTGGTAGATGTGATTGAGTGAGCGAGGGAAGGACTCTTCATTCTTTTCGAGTTGTTTCGTAGCCTCAGCCACAGCGTCCTCGCGAGATTGATGTTGGCTTACATATTCGCCTGACAGGATTTTCTCGTACAGGTTTTTATAAGAAGCATAATCACGAATGACTCTTGAGATATTGTTAGCGTACCATTTAGAAGACTGACAGGTTCTTTTCGCTTCCTCGTTACGTTCCCAACCCTGTTCCCAGAACTTTTCGATAGAGGCTTGGAGTTCGTCAAGTGTCACTTGAGCCGTGGCGAGAACCTCTTGTTGGATTTGACTGATTGTTTTCATACTGTTCATTTCTTTATTGATTGACAGTACAAATATAGTCATTCCGAATGACTCAGCAATGAACCATCCGGAATTTTCTTGAGGAATTCTTCGATTATTCTTCTTAGAAGTTGTATGAGATGTCCATCAGCACACGACCTGTTTCCTTTCCATCTCTTACTTCGAGGCTGAACGGGTTGACTGAACAGCGGAGTTCGTTTACAGGGTTCTGAAGAGCAGCCTGTACCGCCTCACAAATCTTTTCGGCTTTGCTATCGAGACGGTTTTCGTTCTTACCAGCACCACGTGAAGTATAGCCACGGAACTGAATGAACTTGAACTTTCCGTCAGACACGAGATGAAGACTCAGACGACCACGATTAGAGGCTTTCTCTTTGTCAGGACGGTTCATAGTGAATGAGTCGATTGTCAGGTGTAACTTCGCTAATACAGGTTCCAAGTCATTGATGATTTGTTGAGCGACTACTCCATTAGAAGCAAACTCCTGTAACATACGATTGAGGTTCGACATCTCTTTTTCTATCTCTGAACTGTACTGATTGAAGTTTTCGTTAAAATCTTGTGACGTTTTCATATCCTTATTTGTTTTAATATTTGACATTTGATTTACTTTGATGACACAAAGGTAGTGGATTCTGATGAATCCGCAAAGAGTTTCTCCAACTTTCTTCAGATTTTCTTCAAGATTTAACTTTTCGAAACAGTCATTTCGCCCATAACTCGCTGTGGGGTGACCATGTTAGGGTGATGACAACTCCCCATGACGGACGCTGTTACTTCTGTACCGAATTTCCCGGAGTAGATGCAACCAATTATCCGTGTCTTGGTGGAGAGGTTTTTAGGGTGATTTACAGGCTGTTTTAGACGCCAGCGTGTCATTCTCGTGATAACGGATAGTGAGGCATACGATATCGTCCCAAATGACAGCCCACGGAGTCTTGAGTGTGGAGTAGGAACAGTCATCGGACACGGTTCTTCGGGGTTGAGTCGCGCAGGATTCTGGTGCAGGAGAGTGTTGCAGTCCGGATTCGAAATACCCTGAACCTCCACTGACCAACCCAACCTCAACCAGCAACCCCTCCAAACCTACCCACTACTCACCACCCACACTCCATACACCATATAGACCTATATAGGGAGGCTCTATACCCATCAGTGATTATCACCCTCTATTCTTTTATTTGGTAGGTATAAGACATCACCAACCTCATCACCTCTCTTACTATACTCTATTAGGAACTAACCATATTGAGGCTCAGAGTTATACCATTGATTATGTGGACGTCCCTGTACGAGACGTCCAGAGGGATGTAACAAGCCATCACCACTGACTCATCACATCCCTCTGACATTTGTCCAGAACCCGAAGTCGATTATCGACAACCGTTCATTGAATCTATCGAGGCGACTGTCTCTTCCTCTGTATCACATCACACTCCTCTCGCAATTCCTTCAACGTTCTTGAATTGTGCTTGAGCGTATCATTAATCACACCAGCCACCTCATACTGTTCATTCCTGACAGCCTCATGATAAGCCGTCTCAAGCATCTTGAGATACATACTGACAGTCACGATTTCCGTCTCCACCATCTTCAAGTATAATATCTCATGATTGTTGAACACGTAATTGAACCGCTTGCTCAACAACGTATATCCCCACACCGACAGCACAATAACAGCCATCAGCAGTATGAATAATATGATAAGCAACTTAATCATAACACCATCCAATCCTTTGCGAACATATCATTCCAGTCCGGCACGTAGTTCGTAGCCACTGAACTGCTGGGGAACTGTTTAATCAGCAAGCACTGATTCCGGTAGTGAATGTCCTTGTCGGCTGTCTTACCTATCAGCTCCTTGGCTGAATCAGGTAGGGACTGCATCTTAGGAACTATCTCAGCGTTGATGTCACTGTCGATTTGCTTGGTTACAAACTTATCTCCAATCCAACTTTCTCTTCTGATACACTTACCAACCTCAAGAGCCTGTAATGCTTCACCGAAGGACAGGTTCTGATACGGGTGCTTATAGGCAACCACGTCATCATGAGTTATCCCTAACAGTTTCATTCGATGTTTCAGCGAATGACGGTACTCCTTCATGGCTTCCTTTTGGGATAACATCGACGTCTGAACTTCCAATTCGAGGCTTTCGAATTTAGGATTTTTGAGGATGAACTCCTCCAACTTTTCTGTGCGCTCATCCAGTTCTACATACTCCTGAATGAGCCTTTCTTTAAATGCTTCCATACGCTTCTTCTTTTATTCTTGATTGTTATCTAACCATTGCTGAATGGTGCTCAGCAATTCTTTTGATTCCTTTCCATTGAGCCACACCCGTGTGACCATGATGCTATGCTCATAGATGTTATACGACAGCCGTATAGAACCGTTCTCAATTGAATGTCCGTTCACATTGAAACGGATATCAACCTCGCTCAATTCTTCAAGACATTCGTGGAAGTCCATAGCCTGTGATGGTGTGAGTTCAATAGCCTCATCAGGCTCGTACAGGCTCCAGCCCACAACCAATGAACATTCAACATTCTTCTCCTCAAGTTCTTCTTTGAGTTGAGCAGGGTTCAGTCTTCCCTCGAACCCCAACAGGGTTTTCGTCAGCACTATGCCTCTGAAATTCTTGTACATTACATGGATATTCCTTCTCATATTTCCTTTTGCTAAAAATGTTTCAACTGGCAGGGTGATTTCGTTCCCTTTATTCGTCTGAGTCTTTCTATATCTGGCTTGGCTTCTAACCAATCCTTCAGGCTGAAATGTAAGCGAACACCCCATGAATAATCAATATTTCGTATCACCAATCCATCGAACTTCCAAAATTTAGGATATTCCTCATCTAACACGTGATACGTATCACCAATCTTATACTTTCCGTCGGCTTTAATAGGGAGCGTCAGGACGTTCCAATTGCTGTAAAGTGCCATCGCTGAACTGTTTTAATTCTTCAATTATTCTATCCCGATGTTCCTGTTTGATATCACGGGTTCTTCCTATCCGTTCCGATTTCAGTATTTCAAGCCTACCATCCTCGTGAACCTTTGCTGTGGTCTTCACTGCGATATCGTTACCGTAACCAAAGTCCACACCAATGATGATGTCATTGTTCTGAGCGAAGTGTATCATGGTATTATCCCCAAATTAGGTTCGTTTAAATGTTCTTGAATATACACGAGGCATTCCTCACGTGTTCCATAATAGCGGTACAGGTTCTCAGGCTCAACTCCGATAGTAGTGTCTATCACGGCACATTCCTCTTCGCCATCACCTTCCTCCTTTTCGATGTTCATCGTTTCTTCATTGACAATCAGGCTGTCCACCTCTGTATTCATTTCATACAGGTAAATGGTCGTTCCGTCTTGATTGACAGCCAACTCGCCCTCGTCTTCATCAAGAAACACTTCCGAGATTTCCCCAACGAATCCTGGGGTTAAATCCATCAGGCTATCGCCCTCATGAATTTCTTTTCCGGCTGAATCTTTGTAAACCATAATCTCCTCTCCTTTCTATCTTTTAAATGAGGCATCATACGGTCGTTCTAAGAAACTTTTACCACACGTGCTGAAACCTCATTCAGATTGTTACTGTTATTCGCTTATAGGAAGTAAGAACACCTTATCGAAGTTCTTTATTACTGACATTGATGTAACGTCGCTATCAACTAATATTTTCCCACTCTTGATTTCTCGTACTGTATAGAGAGTCCCGTACACGTTCTTCACTGTCTTGAACCTGTCGCCAACCCTCAACTCTTCCAACTTGACTTCTTTATACCCTGAGCCATCGCCAAGACACAGAACTTCCTGGTCTTTGCTGTTTACCCCTGTCTCTTATACACATCTCCGAGCCCACGAGACTCGACGTCATCTCG
>ENA-UACM01000351-UACM01000351.1-human-gut-metagenome-genome-assembly--contig:-NODE-351-length-9649-cov-5.233792_pt1 | contig 9649 bp, 7 predicted proteins | sample MGYA00243878_ERZ654223 | MGnify/ENA primary metagenome ERZ654223 (study PRJEB26926, sample SAMN06165040) | human gut metagenome | biome: ENVO:00009003; feature: ENVO:2100002; material: ENVO:00002003...
CGAGCAGACGTCTCTCGAGCCGCTGCCGTTCGGGGTGGATCAACCGCTTTGCCTCCGCAATGGGAAGGTCGCGCTGCTCCGGAGCGATCTTCGTAGCAATAAGCAATGCCCTGGAATACCGGTTCAGATACTCTTCGACATCGAAATCGAAGGGAGGGCATCCCCAACTGCACCCATAGTTCGGACAGGCGCGGCAGCAGCCCTCGAAACGCTCGGCATCGCGGAAACGGGCTATATAATCGGCGACGGAAACCGTCACGCTGAAATCTTCGGCTCGGTATGGGATCATATTTCGGTAAAGAGATCGAATTGATGCAGAAGCGTAAAAGTGAAGAAAACCCCGATGACGGCACACAGGACGGCAAGCAATGCATTCAGCACACGCGGGGAGGGTTTGGTGGATTCGCAGGCCCGATTCCGGATATAACGCCGGAAAAAGAGGAAGAGAGCGGGTACGACGCTGCACGCCAGCAGAAAATCCTCGGGAATCCCGAAAAAATAGACCTTCGAAAGCCCGATCAACGCCCAATGGCAGAGGAACGTCGCCAACACGATATTCGCCCGCTCGGAGAAAGCCAGCATCAACGCGACGGTGAAGACCGCGACCGAGCAGGGCATCACGGGCGAGGTCATCATCGGAAAAGTACGCCCCAGGGCCAGCGAGAAAAGCGGATAAACGAGCGGCATACAGAACAGCGCCAAAGCAAACTGGGAGTGTCGTCCCGTGCGCCCGAGCGAATCGTGTCCGGCCGCCAGATCATAGATCCAAATACAGCCCATGACCGTCCAGAACAAGGCCAGAATATCGTAATGTTCGCGCGGAGCGCAATAGAGAAAATAATATACGCCCGCGATCCAGAAATTCAATGCGGCCATAAAAACCTTCATCGCCACACGCACCGCACGCGTCGGACGCAGGTAAAGCAAAAGGGTCAGTACGGCGGCGACCACGACCAGGAGGAGCTGCACGGGCCACGTGGCGGCGTTGTATGCGGCGATCGTATTCCAGAAAACATCCATACGAAAAGAGTTTACTTGCGGTTCTGTCTGCGTCGTGTGAGCGAGAAAGCCCGGCGGTTGAAGATGAATATCGGCAGCGTAGCGCCCGCAGCCAACAGGATAATCACGCTGAACGACACGGTGGCATTCAGGAAAAACTGCTGCATATATTCCAGCCCCTGTCCGGGATCGTTGAGCGATTGCAGAAACATGATGAGGGCAAAGACCGTCTTGTAGGCGTAGATACCCGGAACCATCGGCAGCAGGGCCGGAATGTAGAGCACGGTCATCGGACAACGAATACCCCGTCCCAACCAAAGACTGCCGAAACCGATGACGACGGCAGCGCAGAGCGAAGCCGTAGCGATGTCGATCCCCGCATAACTCATCAGGCAGAAACGCAGGGCATGCCCGACGGCCGCCAACAGGGCGATACAGGGAAATGCCCGGACCGGAGGGTCGGAAATCGCCCCGAATCCGATAGCGGCCACAGCTGCGAACAACCCGTCGAGCAGAATATCCACCGCAATCATAGCAAACTGTTTTTAACGATCATCAACGTCGCCGAAAGACCTACGGCAATGCAGACGATCAGCAGCAGAGCGTTTATCAGACGGCTGCAACCGATCAGGATATGCCCTTCGACGATGTCGATCACCCCGTTGATGAGCGGAACGCCCGGGACGAGAAAGAGCGGGCTGGTGGCTATCGCAACCTCGGCCGTACAATCGAAGCCCAAGGCCGACGAGGCGCAGAGCGAAGCCAGAAAGGCGGAAAGGATGAAAACCAGGAAGTGATTCACGGCATGCGCCTGCATCCACTGCCGGGTGGAAAAACCGACGAGCGTCGAGGTGAAAACGATGCCCACGGCCGTCCAGTCCCCGCCGAACAGACGACAAAAGGAGGCATTCGCCAGGCCGACCGTCAGCAGGACGAAAATCGGGTCCATACGCGGCTTGGCGATCAACTCTCCGTAACGGTCGCGCAGGTCGGTCAGCGACAGGTGTTCATCGACGGCATCCCAACTCAAAGCGCTCAGATCCGAATTACGTTCGAAGCTGATAGGCAGCGCAGGGATCTTCACCACACGGGTAACGACTTCGCCGCTCCGTTCGTCGTGCACGGTGATGATTATGCTTTTCTGAAAACTCGACAACTGAATATCCACTCCCTGCGAGGTTCCGATGCGCTGTGCGTTGCGGATCACACGCGAAGTGTGCACTCCCGATCCTAACAGATAGGAAGCGTATTCCGCGACGAAATCGAGAATGTCGGTGAGTTCCTGTTTTGTTTTCATGGCGGTACAAAAGTAGTGTATTCCCGCCGAATCGGAAACAATCGGCGAAAAGAAAAATTCCCGGAAAGAGTTTTTGTTTCCTGAAAAATACCGTTATATTTGCGGCAGATTTGGTTTCCGGCTCCTTATGCAAGGAGAGGAATGAAAAGGGAATCGGGTGTGAATCCCGGACAGTCCCGCTGCTGTGAAGCTCCGCAACGTTTCGAACATCTCTGCCACTGGTCCGCACGGACCGGGAAGGCTTCGGAACAGGAGTGAGTCAGAAGACCTGCCAGATCGATTCGACGTCAAAGGCGCTCGTGGGTTAGGCGTTTGATTTCGGTTGTGTTTCGCTTGATAAATTTTAGGAAAACCGTCCCGACACAGGGATCGTTGTACCGTTCCGGTACAAGAGATTTCCTCGTCTGCCACAGCGGTATTTCCAGTAATGAACGACAAACGAAAGTGCGGCGATAACCATTGTTACTGCCATAACATTCAAGAGATTAGGATGTCGCCGCACTTTTTTTTAACCGATAACGATGAATATCATACTCTATGGAATACCGGCCGATACAGCCGAGCTGATTGCCGGACGTTACGACCTGGAACTCATTCATTCGATCGAAGAAATCGGAACCTGCGGAGCGTTGCTCCCCGTCCCGAAAATAACCGCACCCCGGCAGTTGCTGGCTCTTTACAACGCCTTGATGCGTCACGAGGATGCGATCGATGCAGTCATCATCTGCGGGTCCGAAACCTGCGGTGCGGCCGGCACGATATGCTACGGGGCTCCTCCGGGAAAAATCTTCACACTCTGCGGCGATCCGGGAGGCGAAGAGCTGGAAGCGGAGTTATTCCGGCTGCTCGATGCCATCTTCACGCAAGCCAACCGGATCAACCTCTGAAACGACGTATTCCCGAAAAAACGAAAGGGATTCTATTTTCAAATTTTTTCCGGCACGAATTTGCTCCGACCTTTTCCGCCTTTGCAAAAAATCCGCTGGAAAGAATTTCCACAACCGGCTGTCACCTCGCAACCGGCCTTGCTCATGAGAGCAAATATACCCCGCTTCGATTCGGATTTATATCGTCTTTCCGGACAGCGGTCGCCCTCGGTTCCGCCCAAATTTATTTGGCTCTGCCACAAACCTGCACTATCTTTGCCGCATGGACTCAACGAAAGGATATATTCACGTCTATACCGGAAACGGCAAAGGCAAGACGACGGCCGCGTTCGGACTGGCCGTGCGAGCTTTGTGCGCCGGCAAAAGCGTTTACATCGGACAGTTCGTCAAGTCGATGCGATACAACGAAACGAAAATCGGGCAACTCTTCGACCAAGTGAAGATCGAACAGTTGGGTCGGGGATGTTTTATCGGCAAGGATCCCGAAGCGATCGATATCCGGATGGCACGCGACGGTCTGACCCGCTGCGCCGCCCTGCTGGAGAGCGGCGAATACGACGTAGTCATCCTCGACGAACTGACCATCGCCCTGCATTTCGGACTGCTGACGATCGACGCCGTACTGGATGCCCTGAACCGCCGCCATCCGGCGGTAGAAGTCGTCGTCACGGGACGTTATGCCCCGCAGGAACTTATCGACGCGGCCGACCTGGTGACCGAAATGCGGGAAATCAAACATTACTACACGCAGGGCGTCCTTTCCCGCGACGGGATAGACCGCTGACAGGCCAAAAGCGATCGTCATCACCCGACTACACGGGCGCGAATAACAGCAAGGGTACGCTGCCGAAAAAACGCTTTTTTTCATTCCGAAGTAACATTTCTGCCCGAAAACTTGCACGGGGGGGGGATTTTGTACTTTTGCAAAATATAATCGGCAAAACCAAATGCGACGGATTTCAGAACCAGCTGTGACTTTTCGAGGGTTGAGTTCGCTCAAAACGAAAAGCGACTGAAATTTCGCACACGCGCCGAATATATGTAAAGCAAATGCATGATCCGTTTACATATTACGGGAAATATGTAAAGCGAATCAAGAAAACACATCGTTCGAATGGCGTTTGACTACCGCTCGAACGGTTTTTTATTTCAAGATGAATCAATACCAGCTCCATTTATTCGCCTAAATACTCACCCTCGAACAGGGATGCCTGTGCCCGTTCCTCGTAGTTGCAGACCATCCACTCCTCTTGTCTGCGGCGATTTGATTTCGAGGCACTGATCGTCCTCTCGATACGATGGATAATCCATCCGTTCTTCCGGGCATACCGGTCGATCATATCGAACGGGAACATCGTGAGCATAAACTTTCCCTTGACGGTTTCGAGCAATTGCAAGAGTTGCTCCATATTCTGCTCGTTGAATGTATCCTCATAGTGTCCGCAATCGGAGTTCACATAAGGCGGATCGATGAAATGAAAGGTATCGGGAGCATCATAGCAGGCGATCACGTCGAGAGCATTTCGGTTCTCAATAGTCACTCGTTCGAGCCGCTGACAAAGCCGCTCTGTGAACTCCTCCTTCGCGTTACGCAGTTTCTTGGTCATTGTGCCGCTGAAGTCATATCCAAACGTCCCGTCCATCATTGACGCAAACGACATTTTACAGAGCACCCATACGGCCCATGCCCGTTCGACGGGAGTAAAGAACTGCGGATAAGAGTTGATATGCCCGGCATGGGCGTGTAGGTCCCGGCTGTGTAGTGTTTTGTTAATCTCGTGTTTGAGGTCTGAATAGTAAACTTGCATACACCAGTAGAAGTTTGTCAACTCCATGTTGATGTCATTGATGATTTCAGCTTCGGAGGGCCGTTTGGCGAACAAGACGGCCGCACCGCCGCAAAATGCCTCTGTATAGATCTTATGCGATGGGATCAAAGGCAAAATGTGCTTGAGCATTGTCTGCTTGCCGCCATAGTAGGAAATAGGGGTTCTCATAGTTTGCTGTTTTATAAAAATTAGTATCTTTGCGTATCTCATCTACATACCAGCCGTTTCCTGTACAGGGAACGACACAAAAAATTACTCGCAGCAGGAGGCTTTATCCCCCGGTCGCTGCGAGTAATCGTGCATTTGTTGGTATGTAGGTGAGATGACTGCTAACAAACCGGGGGATTCTTTGTGTCCTCCCCCGAAGGACTTTATTTGTCAGATTCGATGCTGACCGATTCTACTTCGTCTTTTACTTTTCTGCCGACAACCGATGTATTCCATACATGGTCCATCGCAGCTATTAAAAATTCTTCAATTCATCTACGACTGTCTCCAATGGCGTTTCTCAAATCTTTGTCCAGGTCGTATGGTCGGTATCTCTCTTATATACATACCCGTTTTGAATACGTAATCCGGCTTTTCCGATCAGGACCTCGAAAATATCTCCTGTGAATACCGCGTAGTTGCTCGATCCTTTCACAACGGCTACTCCGTTGGGTGCAATCAGGTTCTTGCGGATGTCGGTCACGAAAGAAAAAGTAATCGCTTCGACAGCTGCGGATGCCGCATTTCCGAGTCCTCCGGACGAGGATGCTTCCACTGTTACTTTTATATAGTAGTTGCCGGGGGTCGTAAAACGATAACTAATGTTCTTGTTGATCTGTATCGATACCGTGTCGTCATATGCGGAAGATTGCCGGAATATCGTGTCGGTAGTATCGGCTGTCTGGTTGATAATTTCGATCTTCACGCTTCCTCCGCTCCGGATCGTCCCCTTGACTTGTGCCGACATCTGCACCTCCGCGCCGCATTTGAATTGACTTGAGTTTCTGGAATCCGAGGCGAAAGGCTTCGTTTGAGAGGTTATGACCGCCACATTTCCCGTTGTTTGGCTCGACGGGACTTTGGAAGAACCCAAAACCTGGCTTACGCTGTTTATATTGTTAGTAGTGAGTATGATCTTGTTTCCGCTTGCGGTCGCATCGCTCACCTCTACGGAATCGTTTTTGACCTGCAAGATTCCGACGGTACCTTTGGTTGCGTGTACTTCTCCGTCGGCGTGTACCCTGAACACGGCTTTTTTCCGGTTCGTATAGTCGGCTCCCGACCAGAAGGGCACATCGTCTTCCTGCAAGCCGCTCACTCCGGCCGTCACCTCGCCTTGCCGGTTTCTCAGTAATATCATACTGAGAAGATAGAGACCGCCTTTTTCCTCGGAGCCTCCTTCTATCGCCTGCTTGAGGTACTCTGTCGATTTGATGGATTCGTCTATCGCATCGTCGATCAAGTCCGACATGTTGTTGCTTATTTGATAATAATCGGAGAATACCTTTCTGAACTCGGTGCCGGTTATCTCGGATGTCGTACTCATATCGGCCAACAAGGGTGTGAGATAATCTTTGAGCCGCTGGAAATAGACCGTAAATGAATCCGTGGGTACATCATACTTTTCGGCATTCGCCATGATGCTCCAGTATTCACCTTGAATCCGCACCCATTCATTAGCCACCTGCTGTTTGTCGGAGGGCGTCAGGCTCGAATCCGAGGCGATGTAGTCCACATCCATCTTCACCTGCTCGATCTGCGCCTGCACATCCTCCTCGGCCGTGATATACCCCGTGGGGGCCTTGTCGCCTTCCGTAAGCTGAATGTCGTAGAGATACATAGAAACACCGTCACGGATATTCATATATATCTTCTGCACCACACGCGAAGCATCGATGGTGCGGACCACTTCATATACTCCTTCCGTTCCCGCCGGAGGAGCGGAAAGAGTTTCTGTGGTGCCGTCTTCATACCTGACTCTGAACGTCATTTCGGCCCCCTGCTTGATCCGGGCTTTGAAGACGTACGGAGTATTCGGCTTGTATTTTATCTGGCCGCCGAAACAGTCGGGGACCGTCGAAACCTGCGGGATGTTGGTTGCGGCAAGCCCGGCCTGCAGAAGTTTGCTCCAATTGACATACAAATATGTTCCGTCCGCGTCCGCCCCCGAAGTTACGACATCCGTAACGCCCTCTTTGACACTGTTCCATTCCCGGATAAATTGTTTGGCGATATAGTTGCGGGCGCCGAACTTTACATCTTCTTCCGCAACCAAGTATCCTGCCGGCGCCTTGTTACCTTCGGTGAGCTGAACGTCATATAGGTAGATCGGGTTCCAGGCAACCACATAGAGAACTATTTTCTGCAAGGACTTGCCCGCTTGGGTCGTATAGACCGCTTCATACAGCTCGGATGCGGTCGGCGAAGGCGGTGCCGACATAAATTGATAGGTATTATCGTCATAGACCGCACAAAACATAACTCCCCGCTTACTGTTGGGCTGCTTGATCCGGGCCTTGAAGACATAGGACATACCGGCCTTGTAAGCGATCTTACCTCCGAAACAATCCGTCCAGTTTACGATCTGGCTCGTAGATGCAATAGCCACTCCTGCATTGCTCGCTTTGTTGGCATCGATCCTCATGTATGCTCCATCCGTGTCCGTACCGGTCGTTACCACGTCCGAAACACCCTCTTTGGCGCTGTTCCATTCCCGGATAAACTGCTTGGCGATGTAGTTGCGGGCGCCGAACTGAAGATTCGCAATTTCGTCTTTGGCTTCGTTGGCTGCCGTATCATCGGTGTATTTGGATGCTTTGTCCCAATCCGAGCTTTCGAAATTGCCCGTTGCACGGGATTCGATACAGCGCATGATGTCGCCACCTTCGCCCTGCGTCCAGATGTCACCCACATCGTAGGGTGTAGTCGGTGTTACGACGAATACACGACGTTTGGCATCGGCCGTGTCCTGCGCCCGCGCCGCCTCTTGCAGGGCCTTTACCGCATCGCTGTCGGCGATCGGCGTCCATTTATAGGTTCCGTCCTCTTCTTTTACCCACCGCCACGATTTGCCCGCATCGGGGTTCGTCGTCTTGTCGCTCGATATGGTGAAGTGAATCTGCGGGTATTCCGCCGGAGTGATTTTGGCATTATCGGTTTTGCGGATGACAAAAGCTATGTAGGGATTGTCGCTTCCGACGGTATAGCTCTGGCTCCATACGTAACTTGCTATAACCGCTCCGGATGACGCTATCGGATTGTAACCCATCGTATAGCCTTCACCCACCGACAATACGGCGCCTTTGGGTATTCCTCCGACCGGAGTTTTGAGCCGGATGCGGGTGCTGTCGGCGATTTTGATCTGATCCCAGGTCTTAATGCCGTCGATATAGGATGCACCGATGCTTCCCTGCTCCCAGCAGCCTGCGTCCGTCGGGTCGAAATTCGCGGGCAGCGTATTGGTGAACGTGTCGCCGATATGGTTTTCCTGCTCGCCGTCCGCTATCCATGTTTGGGCCGGTTCATTGTAAAGCGAGGGAGTATAGGGATAGAACCAGTTTTCCACGACACCGTCCAGCCGTTTGTTGATCTCGGACAATTCGCCGGGCAGCGTGTTATCGATGTAATCCTTGGCCTGCTGAGCTTTGCGATCGGCGGAATTGGCAGTGTCCTGGGCTTCGGTGGCCGTCTGATCGATCTGTTCGATGTCGAACTCCTTTTGAAACTGTCCCGTCGCGGGGTCGTAGAGCTTGCCTTGCTTCCAGCCTGCCTCCGGGGTAAATGCCACGCCGACGCCGTTGTCGCCGACCAGCCGGAACAGCTTGCTCCGGGTGTCCAGCAGCGCCTTCTTGTCCAGGCTGCTGATCATACCTTGCAGGTAGATATTATCCAGATAGGCCGAATAGCCCGACATTTGGATCCCGAAGACGGAGAGGTTCGTAAGATCGCCGAACTGCGCGGCGATATTCTCGGCCGTGAACTCCCAGTCGCTGACATTGCGCAGATAACGCTGGTAGGTGCGCGTCGAGTAGCGCGAGCTCTGCCGGGCGGGATTCGTGAACGAGCCGTAGGCCACGAAGGTCATCGATTCCATCGGGTCGATCTGCCTGGTAAAGGTAGCCGACAGGGGGCGCAGCTCGTAGCGGAACTGCTCGTTGCGGTCGCCCAAGACCTCCGTGATACGGAAATAGACCGTTGCGAAGCCTGCGAAAGAGAAGTTGCCCCGGCCGTCGTCGGAATCTGCCGTCGCATTGTTCGACGGGTCGAAGTCGTGGAAGATACCCATACATATATCCTCGACCGCTACGGCGCCGATCTCGCCCTCTTCGAGTTTGAGCGTTACGAGCTTCTGATCCTTGTCCACGCTCTCGATCACCCCGGCGCCCGGAGCGCTCCAGTCATCCCCGACGCTGATGCCGACACGGTTTTTCCGAAGCTCCGGAACCTCCAGAAAACGACGGATGAAGAGGCTCTCCAACTCGCCGGCGCCTCGTCCGTCGATCTGTGCACCGAAGCCGGTGATGCCGCTGGCAAAGTCGCTTGTCCGGAATCCCTCGTCGAGCTGCTGCCGCTTAAGGAATCGGGTGATTCCTTCGACCTGTCTCTTATACACATCTGACGCTGCCGACGATCGCATAAGTGTAGATCTC
>ENA-UACM01000381-UACM01000381.1-human-gut-metagenome-genome-assembly--contig:-NODE-381-length-9155-cov-6.310879_pt1 | contig 9155 bp, 10 predicted proteins | sample MGYA00243878_ERZ654223 | MGnify/ENA primary metagenome ERZ654223 (study PRJEB26926, sample SAMN06165040) | human gut metagenome | biome: ENVO:00009003; feature: ENVO:2100002; material: ENVO:00002003...
TCGGAGATGTGTATAAGAGACAGTTACTTATCCTCCCAGCTTCCACTGCTATCAGACCACAAATGGGATGCCGACAAGCAGTTGAAGGCCGTGTCCAATATCAGACAGCAGGAGGCAAGCAGCCACATGGAACAGATCCTTGGCAGTGTGTCGTTCCAGATTCCGCACAGCAGTGAGGTGGAAGCACAGTTTTTAGAAGGGGAACTGCTTGGGGAACTCGGCCTGAAGGAGAGCCGGGCATTCCGCAGGGAGATAGAGAAAATCAGCAGGGAGGTATTCGGGGTATGAAAAACAACCAGAATCTGTTCTTTTCCCCGGAGGAAAAGGGAAGGGCATTTTCGGATGTCTTAAAAGAGGTGCAGGAGTATATCTCCAGCAAATATTCCACGCTCATGGTAGAAGGCGGGAGCGAGGAAGTAAAACAGCAGGTCAAGCGGTACATCACAAAGTATATCTGCGACTACCGCATCACGGTAAAGGGAAAAACACAGGAACAGTTGATCGATGACCTTTACACGGAAATGGCAGAGTTTTCCTTCCTCACCAAGTACATTTTTGGAACAGGGATAGAGGAAATCGATATCAATTCCTGGCGGGATATCGAGATACAGTACAATGACAGCAGGTGTGAAAAGCTGGAGGAACACTTCGAGTCCCCGGAGCATGCGGTCAATGTCATAAGGCGCATGCTCCATGTGTCGGGCATGGTGTTGGACAATGCCTCCCCTGCGGTGTTAGGGCATCTGAGCAAAAATATCAGAATCGCCGTGTTAAAGACGCCGCTCGTGGATGAAGATGTGGGGATTGCAGCGTCCATCCGTATTGTCAATCCGCAGAGCCTGAAAAAGGAAAACTTTGTGGATGGCGGCACCGCAACGGGGGAAATGCTGGACTTTCTGGCAGAGTGTCTGCGTTATGGCATCAGCATCTGTGTCGCAGGAGCCACCAGTTCCGGTAAGACCACACTTGCAGGCTGGCTGCTTACCACCATACCGGATGGAAAGCGTATCTTTACCATCGAAAACGGCAGCCGTGAGCTGGCACTTGTAAGGGAAAAGGATGGAAAAGTGACCAACAGTGTCATCCATACGCTGACCAGATACAGCGAAAATGAAAAGCAGAACATTGATCAGGACATGCTCCTTGATATGGCACTGCGTTTTAACCCGGAGATCATCTGTGTCGGGGAGATGCGTAGTTCAGAGGCGTACACGGCACAGGAATCGGCAAGAACCGGTCATACAGTGCTTACCACGATCCACAGCAACAGTTGTGAATCCACTTACAGCCGAATGAGGACACTGTGCAAGAGAAAATATGACATGGATGATGAGGTGTTGATGGACCTTGTAACGGAGGCATTCCCTATCGTGGTGTTCACCAAGCAGCTTGAGAACCGCAAGAGGAAACTCATGGAAATCATGGAGTGTGAGATCACGGCAGACGGAAAGCGGAAGTTCAACCCGCTGTACCGCTATGAGATCACCGAAAACCGGATGGAAGGGGACCGCTTTATCATTAACGGCACGCATAAGAAGGTGTGCGGAATTTCCGAGAGCCTCAAAAAGAGATTTTTGGAAAACGGCATGCCAAAAGATGTGCTGGAAAGAATTGAAAAAGGAGGGAAGAAAGTATGCTGACATTACAGGTCATTGCCTGCATCGGGATCATTACAGGAGCATTCCTGCTGTTCCAAATCCGGTTAAATGACTTTACGGGGAACATTTTCCACAGGCTTTTGGACGCACCGAAAGGAATCCGTGAGGAGATACTGGAGGAAACCAAGCGCAGGAAAAAATCCTATTTCCGCAGGGAAATCGAGGAAGTACAGGCAATTTTGAAAACAACGGACAGGGAGGAGCTGTTCCCGCTTTTATGCACGGCATCCCTTCTGCTGTTTGCCGCAGGAGCAGCCATTGCGGTCATGATCGGAAATGTTTTTCTGGTTCCGGTGCTGGCATGCGGATTTTTATTTCTGCCGTTCTGGTACATCAGGCTGACCGCATCCCATTTCAAAAAGGATGTGTCATCGGAACTGGAAACCGCACTGTCTATTATTACAACGGCGTATCTGCGCAGTGAGGACATTCTGACTTCGGTGGAGGAAAACCTTGAATATTTAAATCCGCCGGTCAAGACCGTGTTTGCAGATTTTGTGTCAAGAATCCGGCTCATTGATCCAGACCTTGAGGCAGCCTTGGAGGAGCTTAAGGGAAAGATTGAAAATGATGTGTTCATGGAGTGGGTGGATGCCTTAAAGTCCTGCCTGTATGACCGGTCATTAAAGACAACACTGACACCGATCGTGGTGAAACTGTCGGACATGCGCATCGTGAATGCGGAGCTGGAATATCTGGTATTTGAACCCAGAAAGGAATTTATCACAATGGTGGTGCTGGCAGTAGGGAATATCCCGTTGTTATATTTCCTGAACCAGTCCTGGTATGATACGCTCATGCATACCATCCCCGGACAGATTATGCTGGCGGTTACCGGTGCAATTATATTTGTTTCCACGGCATGCGTCATAAAACTGACAAAACCGATTGAATACCGGACATAATGCTCATGTACGGTAGAGAAGCACAAAGCAAAACAAGGATAGCCAGCCCTGCCACTATTCCGAAGTCAGGGGAACGCAATAGAAAAATTCATAGCTGTATGCTATACTTAATTAGCATTTGAACATATCAAGCTGACACAGCAATCTCTTTACTTGCCGTTAATGCGCGTCTACCAATAGTCCGCACAAAGCAAGAGTAGCGTAAAGGTATAAAAATTTCAAACTTCTTTGTAACGAAATTCCGATTTCTCCGTCTAACCTATGAAGCTGAAGGAGGTGATGACAAGTATGGACTATGAAAAGCTCTATAAAGCCTACTATTTACAGGTATACTCGTATACTATTTCTCTTGCCAAAAATCGTGAGATAGCAGAGGAAATCACGCAGAACACATTCTATAAGGCTGTTTCTACAACATCACAATTCAAAGGTAAGTCAGATGAATTGACATGGCTCTGCTCCATAGCAAAAAACCTTTACCATGATGAAATGCGAAGCCGTCAGCGAGTAGCTGATGTGAGTGAAATCAATGACTTGCCATCAAATGAAAATGTTGAGAACTCAGTTGCAGATTCTGACATGGCGTTCCGCATACACCTCGTTCTTCACCGTTTGGAAGAACCATACAAAGAAGTCTTTCAGCTTCGCGTATTCGGGGAACTATCTTTTTCACAAATCGCTGCAATTTTTGGAAAAACAGAATCATGGGCGAGAGTTACTTATCATCGTGCAAAGCTAAAAATTCAAGAAAGGATGGATGAAAAGCATGAGTAAACAATGCGATATTGTTCGAGATATTCTTCCGCTGTATGTTGACGGTGCTTGCAGCGAAGCAAGCGCAGAGATGGTAAAAGAGCATTTGAACGCCTGTGCTGACTGTAACGCAATTTATCAGAAATTGCTTTCTCACACGAGCGAAGATGTTCTTCACGAAGAAAGCGAAAGCGTTATTATGCGCCATGAGGCAAAAGAAAAGCAGAGAGGCAGAAAAAAGATAACGATTGCTGTTCTCGTTTCCATCGCTCTTTGTATCATTGCAATTTTTACAGCTCTCTTTCTGTTACCTATAAACATTGCTTATGAGCCTGTCAAAATCGACTTCCCATTTGAGGTTGAAGATGTCGAAAACGTTGAAATGTACCACTATGACGGAGTGCCTGCATCAGCAGAAAAGAAAGTAGTTGTTGCTGAAAATGATATAAAGACCCTGTATGATAAGTTCAAGGGCTTATCCCTAAAAGACAAAACGACTGAGGAAACTGCCGGAGCAGATGTGACCAGCTTTAGATTTAACCTCTCAGATGGAACAAGCTACGATTTGATTTACGCCTGCTATGGGGTTAAAAACGGCGAATTGAAGTCAGCAGCAGGCGGTTTTAAGTATTTCACAAGTGCGGATATCGGCTCTTATTGGAACAATTTGAATACGGAACTTGAGGCAATTCCTATCAATGAGAGTGAATTGCCGTGAGCAGATAGCAAACCCAGCCGAGCCTGTCAACGGTCAAGATGAACGGCGCAAATGCGCCGCCGTTGACAGCCCCGCCCGTCTTTGCTGTTCGGTAATCAAGAGGGCGACAGCACAAGATGCTGCCGCCCTCTGCCATTATTCAGAAAGGGGGATTTTCCATGACCGAACACGAAAAGTATCAAGAACATATCCGGCATACACACGATGCCTTTTGCAAGACTGTTATTCGCCACGCTGCCATAGACGCAGCCCGGAGCATACGGAGCCGCCGCAAGCGGGAAATCTCGCTTGAATATCTGATAGAAGAAAAACACTATCCATTCAGTACCACAGATAAATACTTTGCGGAGCAATCCGGCATGACCAGCTATCCGCTTTTCGTCTGTGGTCAGATGGTGCTTTTGGAAAGTCCAGAGCTTGCCGCAGCCCTGTCCGCACTATCACAGATGGAACAGGAAATCATTTTCTTGTACTACTTCCAACGATTGACGCATAGGGAGATTGGACGGAGATATGGACGGGCTGGCAACACAACCGGGCGGCGTATTCAGATGATTTTACGGCGGCTACGGGCAGAGTTGGAGGGTTTGTCCTATGAGCCAGCTACTTCCCTATGAGACAATCGTTAAGGCAAGCGAGGGCGACCCGGAAGCTGTTGCCGCCGTCCTATCCCATTATGCGGGATATATCCGCTCTTGTGCGAAAATGGACGGACAGATTAACACGGATATGCAGGAGCATATCGTCAGGCAACTGATAGAAAGCCTGTTGAAGTTCCGCTTTGACCGCTAAACAGAAAAGTTGTATAATTAGAGCCTGACAAATTAAACTTCAATGAGGGTAGAGCAAATGGAACAGATTATCAATTATAGAGACATACCCACAGATAAAAGGATTGACATATTAAATGCTCTTGAGCGAATAGGTTTTTTTCCGGCATACGGCGGCGTGAAAACAATGCAGCAAATTATGGAAAAGTCAGTTCCAGGTTCAGGCCCACAATTCTATTTCGTTTTCCGTGAAAATGAGTTGATAGGGTACAATTTTCTCATTGGGGACACTAAGAAATATAAAGCGTTCCCATGGCTTGCTATTAGCAATATGGATGAGCAGAAGTTGACTGTTTGTGAAGAACTGATGAAAATACAAATTGCCTTTTTTGAAGAACTCGGAATGCAAAAGATAGCAGATCATTGCGTTAGGATTATGGAAGATTACAGAAAAGGAATTGGAAAGCAGAAAGAAAGCGATTGCAGATAAATTCCATTTGAAAAACGGCTGACAATTTAATACCGCCGCCCATCACAGCGGCAGATAAGCAGTAAATCTTGAAAAGGTTTACTGCTTTTTTTGCGCCCATTTTCAAAAATCTTTGGCAAACCACACCGCCGGATTGTTGTAGGGAGCAGACAGGGAAAACAAAAAATTTTCCGTGCGTTTGCCAAAACGCCCCCTTTTCACCGTTGTAGTGGTGAACAGCGGGCAGAACACGCCGCCGCAATCGCTATATTGGTGGAGCAAGCCAGTATATCCGCAAACCAGAGCCGCCGAGGAAAGCGGTAGTTTTTTAGAGCAAGATTCTACCGCAGTACCAAAATTCGCTTTTCGCTCATTTTGCCCCTGCGGGAATCTTGTTGGGGAGTGCCTTCCCCAAACCCTGCTTATGCGGCTTGCGCCGCTTAAAAATCCCTCAAAATATTTTTTCGGATTTTTCAAAAACAGTTCCGCTTCACACCCCGTTTTTCTCCTATTAGTGAGAGGACACCACGCACAGAAAGGAGGTTTTACCATGCGAAAACGATACAACACGCCGCACCGCAGCCGGGTAGTCAAGACACGCATGACCGAGGAAGAATACGCCGAGTTTGCGGAAAGGCTTTCTGCCTGCAACATGAGCCAAGCCGAGTTTATCCGGCAAGCCATAACCGGGGCAGCCATACGCCCCACCATAACCGTTTCCCCCGTCAACGACGAGCTGCTTGCCGCCGTCGGGAAGCTAACCGCCGAATACGGCAGGATCGGCGGCAACTTAAACCAGATAGCCCGGACGCTGAACGAGTGGCACAGCCCCTACCCGCAGCTTGCCGGGGAGGTACGGGCGGCGGTTTCCGACCTTGCTGCCCTAAAGTTTGAAGTCTTGCAGAAAGTGGGTGACGCTGTTGGCAACATTCAAACATATCAGCTCTAAAAATGCGGACTATGGCGCAGCCGAGCAGTACCTCACCTTTGAACATGACGAGTTTACCATGAAGCCCACCCTTGATGAAAACGGGCGGCTCATGCTCAGGGAGGACTATCGAATAGCCACGCTGAACTGCGGCGACGAGGATTTTGCCGTTGCCTGTATGCGCTCCAATCTCCGCTATGGGAAGAACCAGAAGCGGGAAGATGTAAAAAGCCACCACTACATTATCAGCTTTGACCCACGGGACGCGGTGGACAACGGTTTGACCGTAGACCGGGCGCAGGCGTTGGGCGAGGAATTTTGCCGGAAGCAGTTTCCCGGACACCAAGCCATTGTCTGCACCCACCCGGACGGACACAACCACAGCGGCAATATCCATGTGCATATCGTTATCAATTCTCTGCGGATAGAGGAAGTTCCGTTCCTGCCTTACATGGACAGACCGGCAGACATCCGCGCCGGGTGCAAACACCGCTGCACAGACGCGGCGATGGAATACTTCAAAGCCGAAGTCATGGAGCTGTGCCACCGGGAAAATCTCTATCAAATCGACCTTTTGCATGGCAGCAAAAACCGCATTACTGAGCGTGAGTATTGGGCGCAGCGGAAAGGGCAGGCAAAGCTGGACAAGGAAGCTGCCGCCTTGCCAGCAGAGGAGCAGCCAGCCAAGCCCACGAAGTTTGAAACAGACAAGGAAAAATTGCGGCAGGCCATACGCACCGCGCTGTCCTCTGCCGCAAGCTATGGCGAGTTCGCCGCCGTTCTCTTGCAACAGGGCGTGACTGTCAAGGAGAGCCGAGGGCGGCTATCCTACCTCACGCCGGACAGGACAAAGCCCATTACCGCCCGCAAGCTGGGAGATGATTTTGACCGCGCTGCCGTTCTTGCCCTTTTGGAACAGAACGCCCACAGAGCCGCCGAGCAGACCGCAACCGTACCCGAATACCCCCGCAACATAAGGGAGCGTTTGCAGGGCAAAAAAGCTGTCCAAACCACCCCGGAAAAGGACGGTATTCAGCGCATGGTTGACCGGGCAGCGAAGCGAGTGGAGGGAAAGGGCGCGGGCTATGACCGCTGGGCGGCAGTCCACAATCTGAAACAAATGGCGGCTACCGTTGCCGCCTACGGGCAGTACGGCTATTCGCCGGAGGAGCTGGACGCAGCCCTTGTATCCGCCAATGCGGATTTACAGGACAGCACCGCCAAGCTGAAAGCCTTGGACGCTGCTATCCGGGAGAAAAAGGAGCTTCAGACACAGGTGCTTGCCTATGCCAAGACCAAGCCTGCCCGTGACGGTCTGAAAGCGCAGAAAACGGAAAAAGCCCGCAGCGCCTACCGGGAACGGCACGAAAGCGATTTTATCATAGCGGACGCAGCCACCCGTTATTTTCGGGCGCATGGCGTTTCCAAGCTGCCAAGCCATAAAGCCCTGCAAGCGGAAATCGAGCAGCTTACCGCCGAAAAGAACGCCCATTACAACGAATACCGGGAGAAAAAAGCCCGTGTCAAGGAGCTGCATACCGTGAAAAGCAATCTTTCTCAAATCCTGCAAGGCGAGAAAGACAGAGAGAAAAAGCACGAACATGAGCGTTAAAAACCGCCCCGAAACGATACCAAAACGGGGATATGCCCTGCACCCTATCCGCAATACTGCCCACCTTTGAAACGGGGCGCACAGCGCAGGAAATCCCCGAAAATGACACCGAGAAACTACATTTTTACCGACCTATCCGCTTATACCAGCGGAAACGGCAGAAAGGAGCGAGAAATGCCACGCATGAGCAAAAAGCGGCGGTTGGAATGGAGCTTTTTCCTCAACCACCGAAACCGTATTACCTACAATGACCTTTGCCGGGGCTGCACACACGGCTGCAAGCAGAGCTTCCGGGCGATTATCGTCCTTTGCCCCCGGTATTTCTCTAAGAGATGGAAACACAGGGAGGACACCGCCAATGGCAGATAACCGCAAATATTACTACCTCAAACTGAAAGAAAACTTCTTCGACAGCGATTCCATTGTGCTGTTGGAGGACATGAAAGACGGGATTTTGTATTCCAATATCCTCTTGAAGCTGTACTTAAAATCGCTGAAAAATGGCGGCAGATTGCAGCTTGACGAGCATATCCCCTATACCGCCCAGATGATAGCCACGCTGACCCGTCACCAAATCGGGACGGTGGAACGGGCATTAGCCATCTTCCAGCAGTTAGGGCTTGTGGAGCAGCTTGATTGCGGGCTGCTTTATATGACCGACATCGAGCTGATGATCGGTCAATCCTCTACCGAAGCGGAACGGAAACGCGCCGCAAGGCTTGAAAATAAGGCACTTTTGCCGCCGCGGACAAATGGCGGACATTTGTCCGACATTCGTCCACCAGAGATAGAGATAAAGAAAGAGATAGATATAGAGATAGAAAAAGAGAGAGAGTTAGAAACGGGACAAACCCCCGCCCGCAGCTATGGCAGATACAACAATGTTTTTCTTTCCGATACGGAACTGGACGAACTGAAAGCGGACCTGCCCGACAAATGGGAGTATTATATTGACCGCTTATCTACTCATATAGCGTCCAAAGGAACGAAATACCGCAGTCATGCAGCCACGATATACAAGTGGGCGCAGGAGGACGAAGCCAAGAAACCGCCGAAAAAAGGCATACCCGATTACACCTTTAAGGAGGGCGAGAGTTTATGACTGAACTTTTTACCGATACCGTTTTGAATATGATGACTACTACCGCAGAGCCGGAGGACTACACGGGCGAGGACGGTCTGCTTTACTGCGGCAAGTGCCGCACGGCGAAAGAAGCCTACTTTCCCAAAGAAACCGCCGCATGGTTGGGGCATGACAAGCACCCGACAGAATGTGACTGCCAACGGGAGAAGCGTTTGGAACTGTCTCTTATACACATCTCCGAGCCCACGAGACTCGACG
>ENA-UACM01000439-UACM01000439.1-human-gut-metagenome-genome-assembly--contig:-NODE-439-length-8528-cov-6.603682_pt1 | contig 8528 bp, 8 predicted proteins | sample MGYA00243878_ERZ654223 | MGnify/ENA primary metagenome ERZ654223 (study PRJEB26926, sample SAMN06165040) | human gut metagenome | biome: ENVO:00009003; feature: ENVO:2100002; material: ENVO:00002003...
AACAAATTTAACCGAAAACTTTGATCCAATTTTATTTGGATTGTAACAGGAAAACAGATATTATGAGGATAAGATTTTTTGCACTTGCAGCGCTCGCCCTCTTATTGGGCGCCTGCACGCAGGACGAAGCGGGCTTCCTACCGGAAGGGGCGGAAGGCACCCCCATCGTCTTCACCGCCACGGGGCTGAATCCCGCCGCGACAGCCATCGCCGGCACCCGTGCCCCTGTGGATGGCAATTGGGAGGGTGTGCAGAGCGTGGCAGTCCTGATGGACGGTACGGTGAAGGCATACGACGTGACGCCCTCCACCGCCGACCCCACCAGCGCCACGCTGACCTCCACCGACCCGTACTACTGGACCAACCACAACGACATCACCGTCACAGCGTGGTGGCCCTACACCGCTGGCGAGACAACCCCACCTGCGGTAAAGGTAAAAGCCAACCAAAGTACCCGGAAAGACTTTGAGGGCAGCGACCTCATCGTAGCCGACGGGCAGACGGTGACCTACGGCAGCCCCACGCTCCGCTTCACCCACCGCACGGCGCGAGTGACCATCGTTCTGACGGACTACACCGAGGGGCTGGCATCCGTGCGACTGACGGGCCTCTCCACCGAAGGCGACAACCCGGCCGAAATCACCCCGTATGACAAGGGCAGCAACACCTACACCGCCATCGTAGCCCCGCAAAGTGTGGCAGCTGGCACGGCATTCATTACCTGCACCTTCACTAACGGCAAGACCTTCGTTTATAAGATGAAGAATGCTACCGACTGGCAGGCGGGCGGTGAATATACCTACACCGTCTCCCTCGCTGCGGCAAAAGACCTGGGCTATACCATAGAGAGCAACGGCAGCTACACCGTGACCTCCGCCGACGGTCTGATGAATATAGCCAAATTAGTGAACGGAGGTAAGACCGACATTAACATTACCCTCGACACAGACATTGACCTCACAGGCAAAGACTGGACACCGATAGGCACAGACTACGACAACTCATACAAAGGCACCTTCGACGGTGGCGGCCATACCATCACGGGGCTGACCTTTACAACAAATGACGAATATGCAGGTCTGTTCGGCTGGCTCAATAGAGCTGGTACGGTGAAGAACGTGGTGATGGAGGGCGTACAGATAACAAGCAATCAAATATATGGCGGCAGTATTGGCGGCGTGGTAGGATATGGCTGGGGCACCATTGAAAACTGCTCGGTGTCGGGCAGCGTCAGCGGCACGGTGTATGTCGGCGGTGTGGTGGGTGTTCAAATAGGCGGTTCCATCACCGGATGCAGTTCCTCTGCCACAGTGAAGGGAACGGTCGATGTCGGCGGCGTGGCAGGTCAGACGAATTCGAGTGCCACCCTGACCGCTTGCTATGCCACAGGCAACGTGATCATAGAAATGGACCCCAAAAAGAATATCGCTGGCGGCAGTCTGGTGGGAATGAACGCAGGAAGCAGCCTCCTTGCCTGCTATGCCACGGGCAACGTAACCAGTACGGGTAGTAGCACTGGCTATATGCATATCGGCGGCTTTTTGGGAAATAACTACACCACCGTGACCGCCGGCTATTGGAAGAACAATCATGAACAAGGCATCGGCTACAATAGGGAAAGCACCGGAGCCACGAAGGTGGACGGCTCTGTCGTTACCTGGCAGAAAGCCGTTGATGCCATGAACACCGCCTTGCAGAACGCAGGCTCAGAGTGGCGTTACGAACTTAAAGGAGCATTGCCTACCTTGAGGAAGCAGTAAGCTGTTGCGGGCGGAAAAAGTTCCGCCCGCAACGGAAAGAACCGAAGTATAACCCCAATAAAGAAAGGAGGACGTGATGGAACACACGGAGAATCCACCATATAGGTTTTGACATCAAGGCATTGTCAATAATAATATAGACTCCAGTGTAAATATGGAAGCTGTAAGCCGGACATTGTCAAGATTGGTGCTCATTAAAGACAACAAATCAAGTAATTAAATTAAAAACATGGGACTTTTTCACAGAGGCAAGAAAAATAATGACGATGAGCCGGACAGTGTTCAAACCAATTCATTCTCTGATATTATGAATGGTTTGCAATACGCCGTAAACTGTGCACAAGATACATTGCAGAATCATCAGATACAAAATCTGACCAGACTTTTTGAAGGAACAAATGCAAATAACGCAAATACGTTCCAATCGAAAAAAAATCATGGTTGGAGACAAGACTATTGATATTCCACTTATAGCCTTGATATCCCATCATTATCTTGCAATGGATAATGTGCAGATAAAGTTCAAGGCGAAGGTCGGAAGCGTGGAATCACAGATCCCGGAAAACAACTTGCTGTTATCCAGTCCGCACAGAGCCAATCTCCAGATGCAGATGAGCAACATAAAACCGGATGCGGATGATGTCATGGAGGTTTGCGTCAATTTTAAGGTTCAGGAGACTCCGGAGAGTATTTCCCGAATCATTGACGATTTTGTAAAAAACATCTAATAACTTTAAAATTCAAATGTTATAGCAGAAGAAATATTAAACCAAGGGCAACAAGAAAATGCGGAAAACTTGAATGAAAATGTAAGCGGACAGGCGAAAGAAATTATCTCCGCTGCATTGGAAGAGACTCAAAACAGAGAAACTTCTCCAGTTCTTAAAGCAGATTCAAACGTGACTGACAAATTCAAGGGGCTTCCCATGCGGGAACTTATTGCAGCTCCACTTATTGCAGCAGCCGAAGCACAACAGGAATTGGCAGCGACAGCATGGAATTTCTACAAGCAAATTGCTTTTGATGACGACGGTAAAACAGCTCGTGTATTGGAATTCGATATTAAAAGACCGATACAGCAGGATGGAGTAATGACAACAATGCCACAAAGTGTCAAGGCTCCGTTTATAGGATTGGTGCCTATTCCTTCTCTGCTTATAGACCGCGTGGATGTAGATTTCCAGATGGAGGTTACTGATACCTCAAATGTAAAAAGCACTATTAATGCCAAAGTAGAAACAAAAGTTTCCGGGAAGAGTTGGTTAATAAGCGCAGAAATCAGCGGCAAAGTAACGACCGCCCGTGAGAACACCCGCATGACCAACCAAACGGCAAAATACCAGATACATGTGACAGCCAGTCAGCAGCCGCAGACCGAAGGTCTGTCTAAACTGATGGATATAATGGCTTCCTGTATCGAGCCTATAAATACAGAAAGCAGTAAATAGAGTATAAACATATAGAACGGGATGGATAAAGTCCCGTTCTTATAATTCATACAAAAATGCCGATATTACCGAGTTTAAGAATTAACCCTGTAGCGACTATCAATAGTTCAAATATTTTTGTGCTTCCTCAAGGATATGCATTTCCTGCAGGTCCAGTAACAATAACAGAAATTAGTTTGAGAAGAGGCTCTCTTTTCAGGTTAATACCAACACCACTTGGTACTGACTTCTATTTCCCATTCATACCAAATAATGTAGGTTCATGTGTTGTTAACCATCCATTCAATGGACAAATTGTCACTACACTGGCGTTAAGCGGATGTGCTATAGAAGTCCACTCTTTCCCAAGTCTCAATCGTTATGTCTTCTATCATGATAGTGATGGTAGAAATATGTATCGCATCCCGCCTACAAATAGAGGGGCTCAAGTCTGTCGAATTCAATCCGGATCCTATTGGGATAACTATGGGCTTTATAAGACGGCAGCTCCAAATGTTCAATTCATATTTGTTTATTATAATAATGCCTGGCATGTAGGTGCTTTTGGCGTTTATACAAAATATGTTCATCCATCAGTAGATATCATAAAAACATTTACACCCAAAGGAGGTAAATACAGAGGCTTTTTTAACGATAGGTTTCGTTTGTTGCAGCTATAAAATGCAAAATGCAAGCACTACCCGTTATTTATGAATTTTGTTTGAATTGTGAATGGCAGCTTTATTGAGACATGACATACGCAACATTATTTTATGGCAGTCATCGGCAGCATGGCTGCCATTTTAGCAAACGCTTGATTTAGTTGATGGAGATAAGATTACGACATAAGATTCTTTTGGGATATATAATTCTTTTGGCGGCCATAGGCAGTATGGTCGCCATTTTGGTACATGAACGCAAACGAATAAAAGAGATAGAGGCCGAGTCCGCCGAGATACGGCAAGTGCGTCGTAGTATCAACACGGCTCATCGCCGTATTACGGGGCTTGCCACATTGGGTGAGGGTGTGGTAAATTGGAACAAAGCGGACTATCTATACTATCGTAACCGCCGACTGCAAGCCGACAGTTTACTGAACTTGCTGAAACGGCACTGCCGTGAATATGTACGCCCGGAACAGATAGACACTCTTCGTGCTCTGCTTGCCGAAAAGGAGACACACCTGCTGCACATAATGGAAATGTTTGAACGGCGAACTGAAGCGGACAGCGTGCTGGTAAACCAGTTGCCGGAAGTGGCAAGGCGTGCAACACATATCCGTACCATAGAACAAAAGAAAAAAGGGATTGCAGGATTCTTCGGGAAAAAAGAAGAAATACAAGTAATGCCATCCCAAAAAGAACTTCATGATTTCAGTGACAGCCTGATAGCAATACATCAAAGACAAGCGAGCGAAATGGACATTTATGCCGACAGCCTGCGTATGCGCAACAGGGAATTGAACAGGACATTGAACAAGCTGATAAACGACCTTGACGAACAGGCACAAACAGCCTTCTCACAAAGAGAGTTAAAAATGGCAGAAGCAGAGAAAATGTCGTTCTTTTTAATGGCAGGAGTAATCGGCATGGCCATCATCCTGCTCATCATTTCGCACCTTATCATCATGCGTGACCTTAACCGCAGGGAAAGGGACAAGGCTGAACTGGAAGATACGGCAACACAAAACCGTACACTCTCCGACATGCGCAAGAAAATAATCATCACACTTTCCCATGACATACGAGGACCTCTCAATGCCATCAGTGGCAGTGCTGAACTGGCCATGGATACTCGTGACCGGAAACGCCGCAATGCCTATCTCGGAAACATCCTTGAATCATCCCGTCATATCACCCGGCTTGCCAACAGCCTGCTTGACCTCTCCCGTCTGGACGATGCTAAAGAAACCCTAAACGAAATTCCTTTCCATCTTGAATCCTTTCTGGAAAGTATCGCTGAAGAATACACACGCAAGGCGAACGACAAAGGATTGATGTTTGACAAGGCTTTTATGGGTTGCGGCATCACCGTCCTTGGCGATGCAGACCGCATAAGGCAGATAGTGGTCAACATTCTGGAGAATGCTGTAAAATTCACCCGTACAGGTTATATCAAATTTCTGGCAAGTTATGAAGAAGATACTCTTTCAGTAAAGGTCAAAGATACGGGGATAGGAATGGACGAGAACACAACACAACGCATTTTTCAGCCCTTTGAACGGGCTGCTCCTGATTTGGATTCAGAAGGCTTCGGACTGGGACTTTCCATTACGAAAGGGCTGGTGAACCTGTTCGGAGGAAGACTCTCTGTTTCGAGCCAGATCGGTAAAGGCAGCGAATTCAAGGTGGAAATTCCGCTTAGGCAGACCAATGAGCCTGCAAGAGACAAGCCAGAAACTTATACGGGAAACCTCAGACTTCCTCGACGGGTTCTTGTAGTCGATGACGATCCGATACAATTGCGCAACACAGTTGAAATGATGGAACGGAACGGTATCTCATGCCGAGCCTGTACCAATGCACAGGAAGTGGTCAAGGCATTGAGAACCGGAGAATACGACCTATTGCTGACCGATATACAGATGCGTGGTACGGGAGGTTTTGACCTGTTGCATCTGCTACGCCTTTCCAACATAGGAAATTCACGGACAATTCCCATAGCTGCAATGACCGCCCGTAACGACGGCGATGCAGACCGCTATATTCAAGCCGGACTTGCCGGCTGTATCCACAAACCGTTCTATACAAGAGACCTGCTCGAATTTCTCTCGTCACTCATTGGACAGGACAGAACAATGGATAATCATTCTCCAGATTTCGAGGCTCTGTATGTCACTACGGGAGACGAACGCTGGACTTTGGAGACTCTTATAGAGGAATCCAATAGGAACAGTTCTGACTTGCTGGATTCTTTGAGTCAGGAAAAGCCCGACCGGAAGCGGATATGGGAAACTCTGCACAGGATGTACCCGATGTGGGAGCAATTGGGAATAGCCCATGAGCTGGAATCGTACAGCTATGAAGAGTATGTGGAAGATACGGATGAGTCAGCATTCCGCAATGATGTGGAAAGAATTGTCAGAAGAATAGACCGGCTGATATCTGAGACAAAAAGCCGATTATCGGAAATGGACGGACATAATTAAATGAAAACATGAATGAAATACAGAATACTGATAGTTGAAGACAACATCATGCTTGCCGGGCAACAGAAAAAAAGGTTGGAAAAATCCGGTTATGAAGCAGAGATAACAATAGATGAACCAGGGGCACGAAAACTGCTCAAGAAAGAAAGTTTCGACCTTGTGCTGTCCGACGTACGCCTGCCGGAAGGGGACGGTATATCTTTGCTCGAATGGATGCGGAAGGAACGGATGGATATCCCTTTCATTATCATGACCGGATATGCTTCAGTACCGGATGCTGTACAAGCCATAAAACTGGGAGCCAAAGACTATCTGGCAAAGCCGGTACAGATGGACGAATTGCAAAGACAACTGAAAGATATTTTCCGTCCCAAATCTGTGATATGCGACAAAAACAAGGATTTGCTCCCCAGAAACAGCCTTCAGATGCAGGAGGTCGAACATCTGGTCAGTACAGTCGCCCCATTTGACATTTCTGTGCTTATACTTGGTCCTAACGGTGCCGGAAAAGAATCGGTTGCACAGCGTATCCACTATATAGGAGAGCGGAAGGATATGCCGTTTGTCACCGTGAATTGTGGAGTCATACCCAAAGAGCTTGCACCCACCCTCTTTTTCGGGCACATAAAGGGAACATTTACCGGTGCCGACGCCAACAAGGACGGATATTTTGAAATGGCAAAAGGCGGAACACTCTTTCTGGATGAAATAGGGACCTTGTCCCTGGACGTCCAAGCCATGCTGCTGCGGGTTTTGCAAGAAGGCACATACATCCCAATAGGTGGTAACAAAGAAAAGCGGGCTAATGTAAGAATTGTAGCCGCCACCAATGAAGATCTCCAACTTGCAATACAAGAAAAACGGTTCAGGGAAGACCTATACCACCGGCTATGCGAATTCGAAATAGTCCTGCCTTGCTTGCATGAATGCCCCGATGACATTCTGCCTTTGGCCCATCATTTCAGAAAAAAGTTTTCGGGAGAACTGAAAAGACCGACAGAAGGCTTCAGTTCTGAAGCGGAACAATTGCTTCTCTCTTACCGCTGGCCTGGGAACGTACGGGAACTGCATAACAGGATAAGAAGGGCGGTACTTATGGCTAAACAGCCGCTCATTGAAACCGCCGACCTGAATATCAAACTGGAAGCGGCGACCGATGAAATCAATCTTTTTCCTGAAAACGATGCGGAAGAGAAACACTCGATAATACAGGCATTGAAAACCAGCCATGGGAGTCGCAAACAAGCAGCAGGCATACTGCATATTGATCCGTCCACACTATATCGGAAAATGAAAAAATATGGATTGAATGACAAATAACCGTCATTCCATATTTCTGTTTGGAATAAAATGCCTACATTTGCATATGATTGGAAATCCTTGTAATATAGGAATGACAGTCACAACATAAGGAGAAAATATCGGCATTGCTTTAAGCCTTGCCGAACATTACAACATAAGTCGCAAGACGTCTCAGGTAGAAATCTGGTAAATTGATATTGTAGAGGCTTTTGCGTGTAGCTTATGCTATGTCCTATAGCGTGAGCTCATGCATGATTCTACAATGGGCTTACCAGAGCCTCTACCTGATAGTGCGTGAGTTTCACGCTTTTCATTTAGAGGAAAAAAGGTATGGCCAAGTTACAGGTTCTGATAGCAATGACATTAGACGGTTCCATTCCGGCTGAAGACGACCCCTTATTACAATGGATGAGAGACGACAAGGACGGATTCTCATACGGGCGCGACAAATGTACCCGCCGGCTCTATCCGGGTTATCCGCTTGTGGATTTCATGTGCGAGAAAGACATGTCAGACCCATCCATCCTTTATCAAGCCGAGATACATGACGAAGAAAGTATAGAACTTTTGCGTGGTCTCTCAGTTTATCATCTCATAGATGAAATGATCATTTTCCTGTTTCCTTCCACTCGTCCGAACCATAAATCCGTCTCAAAACATCTGCCACGTGGAGAGTGGAAAACCGTAAAATCCAAAACATTCAAAAACGGAATTTGTCGCCTGGTTTATTGCAAGACATTGCAATAAGGCATTGCAACATATTGCATTTGCAATACTTCCATCAGTCTCATTTTAATGGGGCTGATTTTTTATTTCCCTATTACTCAATGACTTGTCATGTTTTTATGTGGTGATATGTTCCGTTGGTCTATGTTTTGGCCTATATCATAA